>JAABUJ010002929.1_pt1 | contig 20038 bp, 30 predicted proteins | sample 5559131 | NCBI WGS metagenome assembly JAABUJ01 (sample SAMN10711875, study PRJNA513366) | rock metagenome | isolation source: Antarctica rocks | place: Antarctica: Victoria Land, Mt New Zealand nord | collected 2016-01-07 | reverse complement strand
CTATTCAGATTTATAGAAATAAGTGTTTAGTTGTGATTTTAACATCAAAACACTGAATTTGAGTGTGATTTTCAAAAAAAAGTTGCAAAAAGTTCTGAGCAAACTGAGGAGCCAACATTCTAGGAATAGCTGTAGTGCCCGCAATCCCTTCCATCAAAATGCCTGAGCCAAGCAGCAACAATTAACATCAACAACTGACTGTGACCTTTCTTCGCTGTCGTATATTCTGTAATGGCTTAGATCGAGGAGCCGGTATGTGTCTAGTGTATCGCTGATGGCTGTGAGACTAATATGGAGCAGGTAGTGGCCCGACCCTCTTATCCGAAAGCCTCCTTCATCAACCTCTCGATTAAAGCATACCGCATTCTACGATGGCATTCTTCAAGATCACACTGATCCGCTCTGCGATTGGGCTGCCAAAGCAAATCTCAGGTGTCCTACAGGCGCTCGGTTTGCGGAAACGAATGCGAACGGTCTTCCATCCGGTCAGTCCGGAAGTAGCAGGACAGATCCTGAAGGTGAAGGAGTTGGTGGCAGTGTCTGAGGTCGAAAGGGCATTTACAAAGTCGGAAATGAAGGATCTGAGACGACCTGATCCGGGTTACTACATCGAAACTGCGGTACCGAAATAGTGCTTGATGTTGGGACTATAGCAAATACCCCCTCCTCCAGGTAAAGAGCTGGATGCGCGAAGCTTATCGTGGATACTGTTGGGCTTCCGGGAAGAGATTGGCTTTACATGTCGAGTCATTTGCAAATGCGACAGCAGCACTGTTAGGGTATGGGACGGCGCATGTGGATGGAGTTGTGCAATGTCCGTGCAGGGATATTTCATGGGTGAAGTGGGAATTTCATGCGGCAAACAATATATGCGGAGATACTTCGGATACTATTCGTACCTGTCTTCAAGAATTTCGTGGACCTGAAGTCACACCGACCAATTGCCCGCTTTTGATACGCTTCGTCTTCTATGATAATTCCCTCTTGAGGAAATCAGTGGAGTGTTCTTAGGTAACCCATAAGGCGAGCTAAGGTAATGCCGATATGTCCGACGTGTCTACCTTAGCCGTATACAGATCCGCTCACCAGAGATGCGTTCTTTGCCATGTGATGCCAACTCCATACCTTCTACCTTACCGACTTGACTCGAGCATTTTCGAGTACCTTTGATTACACGTAAATATAGTTTTATAACCCGGCGAAGTCATGGGCAGCTCTCGGATGCCTATCAGTCTTCGCAATAGTCTTAAAGCAAAATCGACAAGATCACAAAGCAGGATACTGGCTTTCAACATCGAACTGTGAGGCCTGCCTCTCCTCAGCATCTGTCCCAGCAAGACGTCCACCCTTTGTTACCTCCAACTAACCATTGCATAGACTTCGAAACCTCGTATTTGTCCTCTTCCTCCTCCGATGGGCACGCAAAGCGCTGCTGAAGCTAAAAGGCCGAGGCCTACTCGGAACAGCCGCTGATACTTACACGACACTCCAGCGGACGTTATACGGCTGGTTCCTCCGGGCCCCGGGAGTTAGAAGCCAAGTTAAGCGACAGGTCGCAGAGGCGATCACGAAGATAGAAGCAAAACTCGTTCCTAGTGGGCCGGGAGTGACGAGGTATTTGACATTACCAAAGGAGGGATGGACAGAAGACCAGGTCCGAGCAGAGCTAGAGAGACTGGGAGATATGGAACATACGAGGTGGGAGGACGGACGTGTTAGCGGTGCTGTGTACCATGGCGGAGACGACATGGTGAAGCTACAAGCCGAAGCGTTCAGTAAGTTCAGTGTTGCGAACCCTATCCATCCTGACGTCTTTCCTGGCGTTCGGAAGATGGAAGCGGAGATTGTGGCCATGGTACAACTCAAGAAATGTAGTGGAGTTTCATCTGCTAATCACATGATATAGGTTCTGGCTATGTATAATGCACCCCCAGGCGGTGCAGGCGTCACTACAAGTGGAGGTACCGAGTCCATCCTGATGGCATGTCTAAGCGCACGGCAGAAGGCATATGTAGAGCGGGGAGTTACTGAGCCTGAGATGTGACTCTCCTCTTCTCCAAACACTAGACTTACAACTTGACTAACAAGTTACCGTTCAGGATACTGCCCGAAACCGCACATACTGCATTTCGCAAAGCTGGCGCATACTTCAAAATCAAGGTCCACCTCGTCGCATGTCCTGCACCAAGCTACAAAGTCGAACTCCGATCCGTCGCTCGCCTCATTAACTCCAATACTATCCTCTTAGTCGGCTCAGCACCTAACTTCCCTCACGGCATCATCGACGACATCCCCAATCTCTCTCGACTCGCTCTGCGGAAGAAGATACCATTACACGTCGACTGTTGCCTCGGCTCCTTTCTCATCCCTTTCCTTGAACGGGCCGGCTTCGAGACGGAGATGTTCGACTTCCGCCTGAAAGGCGTGACCAGTATCAGCTGCGACACGCACAAGTATGGCTTCGCGCCGAAAGGCAACTCGACGGTTGTGTACCGCAACGCGCAACTGCGCGCCTACCAGTACTTCATCTCGCCCGACTGGTCCGGCGGCGTCTACGCCTCGCCCAGCATTGCCGGCTCGCGACCAGGCGCGCTCATCGCCGGCTGCTGGGCCAGTCTGATGGCGCAGGGCGAAAGCGGCTACGTCAAAGCCTGCCACTCCATCGTCGGTGCCGCAAAGTCGATCGAGTCCGCCATCCGCGAAACGCCGGCCTTGGCGATGGACTTGGAAGTGCTCGGCAAGCCGCTAGTTAGCGTTGTGGCCTTCACGTCGACCACCCTGAACGTCTACGATATCGCGGACGCCATGTCGGAAAAGGGCTGGCATCTCAATGCCCTTCAATCACCGCCGGCGATCCACGTCGCGGTCACGCTGCCGATCGTGGCGGCGAAGGACCAGCTGGTCGAGGATCTCGTGGCCGTGGTCGAGGGCGAGAAGGAGAAAGAGCGCGTACGGATTGCGGAGGGTAAGGGGAAGAGGGGGGGCGCGAAGGGTGATACGGCGGCTTTGTATGGGGTTGCTGGCAGCTTGCCCAACAAGAGCGTTGTCGTGCAGTTGGCGAGTGGGTTTTTGGATACTTTGTACAAAGCCTGAATGTCAGTGATATGAGAGATTGATCCTGAGTCATCGAAGCGTCATGAACATGCTTCTGATTGGTAATGTGTAGAGTTAATTCGATGGGACTCCAAAGGCTATGTACTGTAAAGACTACATATTCAGAGGGACAGGACGGCAGTACCATCCTATTGGGCATATGGGTCTAGAGTTCACGTAGACGCTGAAGAGACTCCCCTCCTCAATTTTGGCAGGTTCGACGGACTGCACATGTTCTGGCCATGCGTCCTCCCCTCGTCAACGCCGGACATCTGGCTACCAGCAAATACTCTACCCCTGACGACAACCAATTCTCGCGCCATGCACTCGAACTCTCACGAGCTTCGGTACATATCACCACTAAGAGGAAAATTTCACATCTTCATAGCTCAGTGATAATCGGCCAGAAGCCATATCTTCACCCTAAGTGCGTATCACAAGATGTCAATCCCTATAAAACAGACCCTATATCACAGGCTTGTTACTATTCAGAGTTAGAGTCTGCTTTACTAGCTTCTCTAATTATAGCTGGGTCAGCTTCACTAGTTTATCAACTGTGTATTATGGTGATAATATATATCTTGTAATCTACTTAAATTATCTGATCACCTCATGTTTGAGCTGACCACAAAGTAATGGAATATTGCTCCCAGTTAGTTTTTGAAATCAGCAGTGTTCATTTATGAATTCTTCCCAAGTCGTCTCGCATTACAGTCCACCTGCTAACGCAATAGCTATACTCAAAGCTTCCACCCACAAGAAGTCGGCGCTGACAGTCACCGCAGAACTTCCATCTCAACAGCGGCAAGTTCGCACCGTCTTTCTCACATCAAGAACTCCAAATCCCTATGTCGATACCTGGTCTTTCGTGTCTTTCGTACTCCAGCGGAAGAGCTTGACTTCATATCCACTTGTACTACCCCTCGATTTCGCTTCCGACCGGAGGACACATGATACCTCACTGAGGGAGAAACATCAGGAATCTCCAGTAGAGCAGACTCGCCAAAGTCGACGATCATGACACACTGCAGCTCCGTACTCCATCGAAGATTCTCCGCACGAAGATCGCAATGCGTGAGGGTGAAGGCATGTAACTTCTTGAGCGCCGTTCTGGCGCTTAATATTATGTCAACCGCAGGCGGAAGCAGTTTTGACCGACGTGATAACCGGAGCCACCGAATGAAAGCAGTAAGAAGTGGGTCAAATGGTTGGGACTTGGCAAGTAATACGGTCCTTCCAGCTCAAGCAGGCCAAGGCAGACGGGAATAGAGTTTCCTTGCAATGGATGAATGGTCTCGTAGATACCAAGCTCATGAGCCAGAGTCGGTACTTGGTCCGACCTGCTGCCTTTGCCAACAAACGTGTAACCATGCGAGCATAGCGTGATCGCGAACATATGCCCCGAGCTGCCACCAAGGGCCAAGGTATCCGATTGCGTGAGTATGACTGCGATCGAGCTGCCGCCGCAGCAGGTTGTGAAACTGGTCGAGATTCAGCTCGTGCTGTGAGGCCTTCGAATGCCGTGTGGCATTGGGGCAGGCCATATCTAGCTCACGCGACCAAATGTACCGGAAACTGTCGGCATATGCTTGTCGCGACCCCGCTGTCAGGACCGCAATCACATCCGGAGTGACACCAGGTATTGATTTAAAAGCACCTGCATTGCCTGACGTGAAAGCCAAGATCAATCTAGAAAGACTTGATGCTGGCAATCCCGCGTTGATGGCCGCTGTGGAGAGCTGCGCTGGAAGAGCAGTCTTGATTTTACTGTTGAAGATGGTGTCACGGTGGTCTACTGTAGATGGTAACTGCAACAGCACCTCCCAGGAAGCTGATCGAATAAGTGGATAAAAAACTTATGAGATGTTAAACAAATTGCAGGATGGAAAATCAAGTTAGTTAATTATATGTGTAATCTATAAAAGAGTATTAAAGTAATCGTGAGAATATTCTAAAAAGTCCTTCCCCTACGATGAACTCACTTTGACCCGTCGATAACTCCTACTGTCATCCCACTCCATCGGCTCTCGTAGCTCTCGAGGTCACTAGCAATGAATTCTGCGTTCTGTTCCAGTGTGGTCTCATAGCGACGGGCATTCATGGCGCACAAAAGCGTCTTCCCGATCAAGGGGATGTACTTTATCCAGGAATCTTGCCATGATGGTGGAGTTGCGGCATTTGCGATCAGTTTCCCATGCAAACTTTTCGTAGGTACATTGATGTCTGAGGACTCGGGGGTCATGGTGCTTGGGCAAAGCATAGACCAGTCGAGCGTGTTCGGTGGGAGAGATTTAAGAAGGTGGAGGTTTTGGCGGTGTTCGAGGTAGATGGGAACACTGCAGGTTCTTAGTATTCCAGAGTCGATGCATCTCCGAGCTACTCTTTTTAAAGTAGGTACAAACGGCGTGGATGAGGTGAGAATGCTATTGTGACTGTACTTACTAGTTCGAGAGCATCGATTCTGATCCTGGGTAGTATAATACTCCCATGCCAGCTAAGAACCAAGTTCTCAACGGTTTCTTAAACCGGCTGTATTGACAACAGCATCACAGCTGGCATCCAAGATTGCCCTCTTGATTGAGACTGGATCCGTGGCATCGCCCTGAACAACGGCGATTTGGCGGTATACAGACGTTGGAAGAAGAGACTCAAGTTTGTTCGAGGACCGGACGAACGCAACAACGCTGTGGCCATGTGTGAGGAGCGCTGCGACGAGGCGAATACCCAGATTACCGGTTGCTCCAATAAGAAGGACCTTCATAGTTGCTGTTTAGTTGCACTGGCTGTAATAAAAGACGCGGGATTTCCTGGTTCGTTCGGACCACACATGTCGGATGATCTCACTAAAACCTCAGATGATCTTGACAGGGATTATTGGAAGATCATCTGACCTTCTGAAACACCTCAAGATCAACTGAGGTCCAAATTCTTTGAATATATTACTAATTTATTCTGAATTAATTAACTCTAATTCTAATGTATCTGAAATGCATGCATAATATATTTCATATTGCTAACTCAAACCCCCTAATTCTAATCACCTAATCCTCAAACACTAACTTCTAATCACTAATCAGTTACAAATAGATTTGTAATGAATTACTAATGAATTACACAATCTCAAGTTCAGTATCTTGCTTGTTAGCTTCACAAAAAATCTTAAAGTTCAGAATTAGTGTAGGATCATCTGAGGTTTTAGTGAGACCATCCAACCTGCATCCCGGTTTGAGAGTAACTGGTAGTTACATATATCTGTATGGCTTCGGTGTCGTGCCAATTACTAAGCCGGAGTCACGTTGCGCCGCGACAATTACTAAGCCGGAGTCACGTTACGCCGCGCCAATTACTAAGCCAAAGTCAAGTTGCGCCACAATCAGTAAACTCAAAGCAGGTGCACTTGTAATAGATTTGTCAGCATTCATCCAGATCAAAAGACTGTTACAGTGATTGTACAGTATCTTTCTTTCAGTATATCTGTCACTAATCTTCTGCTACTGTGAGGTTGACATCAGTTTGTGTTACTACTGAACAAGTCAGTATGTCTTTTCAGGGCCGCAACTTCAAATAGACCACAATTTCATAGTCATAGACCACAGTTTTACTAGTTGTAGACCACCCCTAATCGGGTAATAATTACTAGAATTTAGTACGCATTTTCGCGTTTTTGCGTTACCCATCAAGGATCCTATGCCTATGATGCACCTCATTGTCGTTCCCAACAGCAATGGCCCTTGCTTTCTAAGCAAGGCCCTTACCTTAGGCAAGGCCCTGTGCGGGGCCTCTACAAAGTATGGAGCAAGGCCCCTACCTTAAGCAAGGCCCCTAAGCAAGGCCCCAACCCAACCCCTGACCCTGAGCAAAACTTTGGCTGGGCTGGACCCCATTTGGATCACACCCAAGGTATATGGAAGGAAGCCTAGCGGCACAGTCACAACTCACAAGAGATCTCCGTGGGAGACAAGTTTAGGGCATTAGGTTCTAGATTTCAGCCATCAAAATCCTCCCTGGAAACTGTTATGAATGTTTACTTTGTATTTCGTACATATTCTCTATATGTCCGATCTTCTATCATATAAGGTATCATATATCAATCAATTCCATGAGCAGAGGTGAGGGTTACCTTAGTGGTGACCTACGGCAAGGTGGCGTAGTAGTGATTACCTAAGCTGAGGCATACTCTGTACCTCAAGGCGGGGAAATTTCACTTTTAGGGTTAGTCTTATATGGGCAGCACTCGGTAAAAAGGTTCTGTCTTGGACGAGTTAAAGATCTGAAGAGTCACCTTTTCACCGCATTTTCGGCCCTCGACTTACCATATAGACAATAGAGCCTTCCTGCATATCAGGTGAAGAGACATACATATACGCTCTTCCAAGTTGCCTCTAACATCACTTGATTTTGCTGGCAACCGCAATAATGTGCCCGCCATCAGAAAGTGGTCCGGCGCAGACCAATGGCCATGCCAATGGCTCCACGAATGGAGCTGCAAATGGCACTACCAATGGCAATAATTGTACGTCTGGAGACATTATGATATCTCATATTCAACTCACTGATCTCTTGGGTAGCCCACGAAGGATTTACCGCCGTCCCCACGTCACAGAACCCTCACATCCCCAGCAGAAACCCGTACCAGCCGGTTGGCGACTTTCTCAGCAATATTTCACGCTTCAAGATCATTGAAAGCACCCTGAGGGAGGGAGAGCAGTTCGCCAATGCCTTCTTCGACACAGCTAAGAAGATTGAGATTGCCAAGGCACTCGATGACTTTGGTGTGGACTACGTGAGTCATGCGAATAGGGCATTGCGGCATCGAGGCATGCTGACGGGGATATTCCTCATGTAGATTGAGCTCACCAGTCCGGCTGCCTCTGAGCAATCAAGAAAAGACTGCGAAGAGATCTGTAAACTTGGACTGAAGGCTAAGGTACCTCAATCTTGCTGAAAACCATCTACAAACCGTTTCTTACAATGTACAGATTCTCACACACATTCGATGCCACATGGACGATGCCAGGATAGCTGTCGAGACTGGTGTTGATGGAGTGTACGTGCAACCCTCCCTTGCGGCCCTGTCTTCGGTGCTCCGTAGTCCTACTGACACTCGACCTCAGCGACGTCGTCATCGGCACATCCTCATACCTCCGCGAGCATTCACACGGCAAGGACATGACATACATAACCAACACCGCCGTTGAAGTGATCAACTTCGTCAAGTCCAGGAATATCGAGATACGGTTCTCCAGCGAGGATTCTTTCCGATCTGACCTCGTAGACCTGCTTTCTATCTACTCCACGGTCGATAAGATCGGCGTTAACAGAGTGGGTATCGCGGACACAGTCGGTTGCGCCTCTCCCAGACAGGTGTACGACTTAGTCCGAACACTGCGAGGGGTCGTGGGCTGTGACATTGAAACTCACTTCCACAATGACACCGGCTGTGCGATTGCCAATGCGTACTGCGCGTTGGAAGCTGGTGCTACCCACATCGATACCTCAGTCCTTGGCATTGGCGAGCGCAATGGCATCACCCCACTGGGCGGGCTCATGGCTCGCATGATTGCTGCTGACCGAGACTACGTGCGCAGCAAATACAAGCTGGAAAAACTCAAGGACATTGAAGATCTCGTCTCGCAAGCAGTTGAGGTCAACATACCCTTCAACAACTACATCACCGGCTTTTGTGCGTTTACCCACAAGGCTGGTATCCACGCCAAAGCTATCCTTAACAACCCAAGCACCTACGAAATCATCAACCCTGCCGATTTCGGCATGAGCAGATACGTCCACTTCGCCTCAAGGCTGACCGGCTGGAACGCCATCAAGTCCAGAGCGCAGCAGCTCAATATCGAGATGACCGATGCCCAGTTCAAGGAATGTACTGCCAAGATCAAGGTCATTGCTGACGTTAGGCCCATTGCGGTCGATGATGCGGACAGTATCATCCGTGCCTTTCACCGGAACATCAAGCATGGAGAGGACGTGCCTTTGCTGCCAGACCTGACTGCTGAAGAGAAAGCCACCTTCGAGAAGAAAGAGAGGGAACTCAACGGTCTTCCGGAAAAGAGAGCCTTGGATGCCACGGTTGACGAAGAAATCAAGACCGAAAATCTTGCTAAAAAAGCGCGGGCGAGTGGTGTTTCTGCATAGGCGTCATACTAGATGATTTCCTATTCATCCTGTTGCATATCCTCTGGGCTTTGGAAAAGCTAATCGTAAGTCGTGGATGTTGGACTTGCTACAGCTTAGGCTGGCGTGGAGACTATGTTTATTCGTGCTTGGGTTGCGCTCGCATTCCATTGCCCTGTACAAAGGCAAGCAAAGTGTAGCTGGAACGACAATATCTATTACAAATACCTCAAACGTAGATGACCAGTGCTTACATTTGCACGGAGGGTTTGGGACTGAAGGTGGAAAAATCAATTCAGCCGCTATGGATCATCTGTGTGACTTTGTTCCACTAGAGACAACTACCTATAGTTGGAAATGCTATCACGGCTTTAAATCAAGTTTAGAGTCCGAGCAACCTGCGATGAACCGCTCATGTTCAGATTTGTAAACTCCCACGAAATAGGATCCCACAGAACAATGCCGCCATGCAACGCCTGACTCAACTCCAAGAACGTCCAATGAACCAGTCCCTAACCGAACCCCATTCAACTCTTCAACCACGCCTCTTTCCACTTCTTATAGTAACCCTCCATCTCCTGTTCACAACTCCTGCTCGCATCCACCTCACACCCAACAAACCGGACCAAGAAATCATCGTCTTGGTAGACATAGCTCCCCTTCTGGCCCGGCGAAAGCTGACGGTAAGCATTCATAACACGCTGCGGAACGAGCGCAAGCCTGGTCAGGATGGTAGGATGCCATTGCACGACATGTTCCTAAACGCAAAACACCCATCAGCGCCGTTAGCATCCCTCGCTACGCCTGACCGAAAGCCAACAAATGAAAGTATGAGGGGGGTCTCCGGGCCGAAGTATACACACCAGCGCATGCCCCTCGGCCTTCTGGAAATTATAACTCCGATACAGCGGATCGAACCAACTATCCAAAAAGAACCGCGCCCACTCCCCCCGCCGCACCACAAAACTCCCCGGACACAGCGCCTCCGCATCCTGCGTCAGCACCAGGTCGATCTTGTCCGCCGGCAGGTGCGCGAAGGTCCGGATCACGCTGTCCGGCGGCACCACGGGCTGGTCCTTGAGCATCAGGCTTTCGAGCCGTGCCGGGGCTAGCAGGTGCGTGTGTAGTGAGAGGGAGGGGTTCGTGATCAGCGCGTGCGGGGAGAGGGAGAAGAACCAGGTGCTGTGTGGGTGCTGCGTCATGGCGTGTCGGACCGCGGGGATCAGAGACCAGCTGGGGGGGGCGCCGGTGAGGTCGTAGGTTGTTGTGTTGGTGTAGAAGGTCGCGTAGCCTGTGGTTTGGAGGGGGCGGACGTTAGCTTGTACTGCTTGCGGGCCCGAGAAAAGATGGTGGGGGTATCGGCCTTACCGTGTCTAGCAGCGTAGTCGTCTCTGTTCTCCATGATCTTGTCGATATAAGCTTCGCTCATCCGCGCCCTATCGAGCACCGTGACGATGACGACTTCGGGCACTCCGGCCGGTGGGCGGCCGGGCGAGGAGGAGAGGAGGCGTGTGAGAAGGTAGATGATGAGGATGGCCGCGGAAGCTAGAATGGCGCCCTTTTGCAGCTGGCGTCTCCGGATCGTTGAAGACCGGTATGGTCGAGCGTAGGGCGGTGGGTGGGAGGTTTTGCGGGGAGGTAAGGCGAAATGCATGGTGCAGGTCTTAGTGGTGGAGGAAGAAAGTGGCACGGTGGAGTTTCCATGCGGCTATGGAGCTGGAATGTGTACGTCCTCACGCGTGGGAGTTGGAGGCTTTGATGCGTATGGTCTTATTATTGGACTTGTAGTTGCAATACTGTAGACTCTCGGAGCGGAACAGACTTCGCGCCGAAGGCATGATAACCCCAGACAGTCTCTGATGTCAGATAAGACAAGACAATGGCTAGTCATTGGGCCTGTCACAACACCCATTTATAATGAGCTCTGTTGACAGAGGAAGTAGATCATCACTGGATTCTACGGAGTACTTTCTAAAGCATGATGTCAGAAGATTGGTAGCAACATCCGGGGGCCACCACGTCTATTCCTAACATGAGCTCCGAAGCTGCGGAGAGGGAACTTATGCAAAGGATGCCCACAGCGTCAGAAGAAGATTGAAAGAAGATGAGGAAGACTGATATTGCATTGTCGAGGCATGTTTACGCCTTGAACTCTGTTTCTTTGCAAGAAGTGATGCATCTTCGCGCTAGTCGGTTTAGTGGGAAGGGAAGCAGCTGCCTGTGGCGCTAAGTAGAATCCGTTCTGAATTATCTTCATCTCTTTGGTGTGTTCAGGCGGACCAGACGTGAGCACAAGTACAAAAACTATCTTCAAACATGAGAGCTTCTCTTATACATAGCTACTTACATGACAACCCTTGGAACCATCAACAAAGCTCTGAACCAAAGACAGTCCTAGAACAGGCCTCATAAGGAGCACCGCTGGTCATCATTACTTGCGATAAGGCTTCATTGAATCGCCCCATGGATAGGAGGCAATCTCATTCGCCCGCGTAATAGCATCCACGCCCAGACGGTATCGAAGATAGCAACGTCAAAGAAACTGAACACCAAACTACCACCAAACACTATCGAATGATATTTCCAGGCATCTTCTGGTGTGATCCCAATCTTGCTGACGGCGATTGCCCAGGGAAGGACCCAGCAGAGGTTCGAGACAAGTGTTTCGTAGAGATACCACGGTGGCCGTGCGGCTAGCAAGATGGCCGCGAGTTGCGTGGAGAGTGCGTAGAATATATAGCACCAGTCGATTGTCAAGTGCGCTTCAGCGTGGTTATAGATGATTGGATATCCAGATTGGAGATGATACCTTCCACATTTTCTTCGTAATCGCTGCCACGGTGACAGACTCGGAGAGGTAAAATGCAAAGCGCAGAGCGCCCCACTCGGCAAGGAAGATGCACAAGGGCACTTTGACCGCTAGAGCTATCAGACACGAGATTATCGCTGGTTGTACGATAGCTTGGTGGCGTTGACAGTATCTCCCATGTTAGATTATGGCGGAGAAGCTCATCTGCAACTCACAGGTTATATCGCTTCCTGACACCTTAGCCCAGCGTGTATCGGACCCGACTCTGGCTCTCCACCCACCCCAAGCATGCGCTACAAATGTCAAAGTTGAGGCCTCTAGTGCCTGAACGGGTACCATGATTAATCCCCAACAGATGGTATTGAACACGCCCCAAGCTGTAGCGTAGTCTGAGCCCATTGAGATGATACCGCTTATAGGCCAAAAATAAAGTGAATCGCGGATGGCAGACTCAAGGAATGTCAGGAAGCCTGGTCGCAGTAAGATCTTTAGAGCCTAAAAGCTGGGCCGGACTGATCCGCTATCCTGGCGCATAGGCCGCTGGTGGTTGGCAGTGCAATAAATGAAGTAAACGAGGCCTATGACCGCAGAGCTCATGTTGCAGCACAACTGGATGATGGCTTGCATGTTGACGGTAGGTTTGAACGAGCCAACGTGAAATTTTGAGATGATGAGCATATCAAGGATGATGTTGATAAAAAACTTAGTGGAGCTGATGAGAAGTGGAATATCTGAGCGGTCAAGTGCCCGAGTACAGGCGGAGACTGAAGTTTCGATGGCGGATGAGAGCACGGAGAAGGCTGACAACCGGACGTTGGTTAGGGACGCAGCTCTGACTTCAATGGGTACAAAAACTCCAGCAAAAGACCTGGCATCAGCAACAAAAGCGATTGACATAATAGTGCCAAGGACGGTTTGAAACATGATCAGTGTGTACGAGAGCCTGATCCGCGAAGTAAATGTACGTGAAGCCGTGTCTCTTATGATGACCCAAGCTGCTCGCGGAAGACCTTCGTTCAATACCTCTGCCACTAACCCGGTTTACGTAGATACATCCGTGGTAACTACCATAGTCTTATCGATGTTCGCGACCAGAGCTTGCTCAACGTCGCTTAGAGAGCAGGCAGTAAGAATGCACACAGGTTGAGGAGAAGAGCTCTAGAATATCTGAACGCACTGTGTCAACGTATGACCTTGGATGACCTCAATGACGCCACCAACCTCTGACGAGACCATAGCTCATATTGCTTTTCCTCAAATCCTCCTTCGGACTCTCGCTGCTCTCCACCATTGATGCCGTAGCTTGCTACAGTTTCGTCGTCTTCCCTTGACAGCATGGTATAGAGGTAGGCCTGTGCACAAAGACCAAGTCGAGCAGTCGCCACATCGCGAGGGATCAGGCGTCGAGCCCCTCTTTATCTGAGTCTCGATCATTCATGATATGTGAATGGTGAGGGTCAACAATCCATATTTAGCGGGTTGCATATGCTTGCCAAGACTTCTCATCCCATGGATTGCCCAGGTGCCAGCAACATCGTGAATTGTCACATGATCCAACACCAATGGAGCGACGATGAAGTATTGTCTTGCGAGCTACCTGTTATTTCAACATTGATCTGGGTAGACAATTGATCTCTCACCACAACCTAGGTAGATGAACATGATTGCGTGAAATATAGTCAAGCTTGCCAAGATGATGCACAAGTAAAGCCAGGTACTGTAGCTGACTAGCGGCGGGATGAGCCGTAGGACGGCTCCCGCGAAGTGCACGGACCAATCCCTGAAATTATACCCTTTAGAAAAAGATTTGAGCAAAGAAACCACTCAATATTAACAATCAGGGAAATCATCAAGGACTGTACAGTGTGACATACTTGTTCACATTCTTTCGCGCATTATTGCATCAAAATCACATCTTTCCCAAGCAACAATATGTTAGCAACTATCCAAACAACAGCGAGGCAAGCTGCCGTAGCCCGTGCTGTGACTCGTACACTTGCGGCGGGAAGGCTCTCATCAACTTGGGCAAATGTGCCTCAAGGCCCACCTGTGAGCTCATTCCAAAGACCCGGTACACCAAACATGCTAACACTCATGGCAGGATGTAAGGTCTTCGATAGCTTTCTCCCATGTGCAATGCTAATGCATCGCCGAGCAACAGGCCATCCTTGGTAGGCTATCATGACTGTGGCACGGTATCATGTGCTGGATTTTTGCTAAGTCACAATAGGTATTACTGAAGCTTTCAAAGCAGACAGCTTCGGCGAGAAGATCAATCTAGGTGTCGGGGCGTATCGTAAGCAATCTCGTCCCTCTCCACTGTATCACGTCTGTTTCTAAGTTCTGTGTCGTTACAGGTGACGACAAAGGAAAGCCCTATGTCCTGCCTTCAGTCCGTACTGCCGAGAAGAAGGTTGTTGATTCCACGCCTGACAAAGAATACGCTGGAATCACTGGCGTGCCATCGTTCACCAAGGCTGCAGCTCTGCTGGCGTATGGCCCAGATTCCGCACCCGTAAAGGAAGACCGCATCGCTATCACTCAATCTATATCCGGTACCGGTGCGTTGCGTATCGGAGGTGCTTTCTTGGAACGATTCTATCCCGGCGCGAAGAAGATTTACATTCCCACTCCCAGTTGGGCGAATCACAATGCGGTCTTCAAGGACTCAGGACTCCAGGTCGAGAAATACCGATACTACAACAAGGACACCATAGGGTTGGACTTCGATGGCATGGTGGAAGATATCAAGTCGGCGCCAAAAGGCAGCATGTTCTTGCTGCACGCCTGTGCGCACAACCCTACTGGAATCGACCCTACCGAGGAGCAATGGAGGCAGATCAGTCAGGCGGTCAAGGACGGAGAGCACTATGCGTTCTTTGATATGGCATACCAAGGTTTCGCCAGCGGGAATACCGACAAGGATGCATATGCCGTCCGGCAGTTCATCAAAGACGGCCATAATATCTGTCTGGCCCAGAGCTTTGCTAAGAATATGGTGAGCAACAGTTAATCCTTTCGGGCGACCTTCTGCTGACGTTGCCAAGGGTCTGTATGGGGAGCGTGTGGGAGCTTTCTCGATCGTCTGCGAGTCCGTCGAGGAAAAGAAGCGGGTAGACTCTCAGCTCAAGATCCTCGTCCGGCCATTGTACTCGAATCCGCCAATCCACGGTGCCCGCATCGCTTCCGAGATCTTGAACAATGCGGCGCTGAACAAGCAATGGTTGGGAGAGGTCAAGGGTATGGCGGAGCGGATCATCAGCATGCGTGCGCTCCTGAAGGAGAATCTCGAGAAGCTTGGCAGCAAGCACGACTGGAGCCACATCACTTCTCAGGTACCAATGATCAGACTAGCTGCGCATACTGGTATTGACTAAATACTTATTCAGATTGGTATGTTCGCATACACCGGGCTGACACCGCAGCAAATGGACCGACTAGCGAAAGAGGTACGAACGATCCACCAATCCATGTCAGAATATTGGCTAACCCCCAATTCCCCCAGCACTCGGTGTATGCAACCAAGGATGGGCGAATCTCCGTCGCCGGCATCACCACAGGCAACGTGAAGCGATTGGCGGAAGCCATTCACAAGGTCACCAGCTAGAGAGGCAAGCTACGGTCGGCTTCATTTTTGTTCCCAACTCAATTGATAAGGTATTAACATAGAGGATAGATGATAGAGGATAGAGGAGGGATTACTGTACTGTTGGACTAACTTGCCGCTTTTCTATTCTATTCTATTTCAACTTGTCTCTTTTTTCATCGATGTATAATAATGCGAAGCGTGCCTCTCCCTTCATCTTTCCTACCGTGTCGGGGTATGTCACCGTGCAGCTGGACCTTGCCGGTTTGCCGGTTGACTGCTGGCACTAACTTATACCTTATACCCTATACCCTTTGGAATACGGTAGTTTCCATCACACATCAATGGACCTTAGGTATTCAGGGGTTGCAGACTCAGGTCTCATGTCGAGCATGTCGAGCATGTCAAGGCCATGTGCTTGCGTGACAGTTGTACAGTATCCTATTATCATACTTTGTAGTGTACTCGTTGCACGAGTAGATATATAGTACTCTTGAAAACAAGCCCGAGGGTTCTCAAAAAGGAACATATAAGTCGTACGATAAGCATCATGTGCGGCTGACGGTGATGAGGGTCCGGGGTCCGGGAGTCGGGGATTGGGCCTTGGCTGACGTCGGACGCCTCCTCGGCTCTCTCCTTTCCTCAATGGGCCCACTTCTAGATCAGCCAGCGGAGTATATCTGCAGACTTCAGACTACGCACTACAGACCACAAACTACCTCAAGGTACAGACGACCGAAAGGTCCGCAGATCAGAAACGGTATAGGCCCAGCTCATTCCGCCGCCTCATCCCTGATCAGATAAGATCGGCGGGCCGGTTACTCCCGAGGACCCTCATCGTACACTTTCCATGCACCTTGACATCATCGATACCCTCTGACGCACTTTTTCCTTTTGCTTTTGCTTTTGCGCTTGCGCTTCTACACCAAAAACCAAGACTCCTCACAGGTTCTTCGTAAGTGATGACTGTACGGAGTAGAATGGGACGAGACCCTCGGTACATCGATCCAATCCAGCACCACGGTAGAAGGTACTCGGCAGGAAGAAGCTTGGAGTTCAATGTAAGGTATTGTAACGCTGCATGCACGCACGCACGCACGCACGCACGCAACGCAGTTTTGGTTCGGGTCGAATAGTCAAACACCACGAATCTCGATCATGTAAGGTAGGTTTGAAGCTACCTTAGATTAACTACCTCCACAGTAACTCTCTCCAAAGTGTATTTGAGCATGCCGACGCAATCCATTGAAGCAGAACCTCATCAGCTCTCGATCTGCTGGAGATATTGTACATAAGGTAACCAAGGTATCTGCCTTACCTTACCTTCGCTCATGCAATAAGGTAAGGATGTTTGAATAAGCGGATGATCTTATCAGATGATGATGATGATCTCCCCCACATGGTCCTTTACCTTACCTCTTCACTAATAAGTTACAAATTCAAAGAGGAACAGGATGTCCTAAACGATGCTACTAGTAGTTACCTTAGTACCTTATGACCTCCCGCCCTTAAGGTAAAGACCCCACGTACAGACAGCTCACCACCTTACCCTCCCTGTCATCCACCCCTCCAAAACCCCTCAAAGCTGTCCCAGAGATCTGCTATTAATACTTATTTACCCCCCCTTGCCTGTTTACATCGACTCCACTTATAACTTCCATTACCTTACTGTATCTCGTCCACCATAGACACCTGCATTACCTACCAGGTACCTTATCAATACAATATTGAAACCTAAGGTAGCCTCTTCAGCTCTCAAAGGCCTAAAGAACGCCCAAAAGCTTCTTGCCCTTCTAAACCTTCTTGCTTACTACTCAACTCCTCCTACAGTCCCTTCCAGTGAGATCCCCTTCTGGAATTTGATCGGACTTGGCCCAAGACGGGCATCGCATGCTTTAGTTATCTGTTCTCTCCGAGTGGCTGAAATTGAAATATCACCATTCAGGCCGTTTCAGCACACATCAAGCTCTCGGGATTGCCGGCCGTGCCGTCAACTGCTCGACATTCCAACCCGTACCTCTACGGTTTCTCGAGATAGCCCTTTCCATATTTATACCGCACCATCTTGCTCCTCTGTCTTCTTCAGGGTCACGGTGAATACGGCCGGACAAGACACGGCACATTCCACAACGCACGGGTGGTCACTACGTCCATCTGCAGTATAACAGAGGAGGATTCTAAAGGGAAATCATCAATCCGCGGTAATGGCGAGCACGTCGCAAAGATCGGAGGCTGTCGAAGAGCGGGTAAGTTCCACCGAGCTTACTTGTCTCATACACACACATGACCAGCCCGGCCGGTCATCCTAGTGGCAGGGCTGACACACGGAAACCGCAGAGCGAGGCAGGGTCTACCGGCATCTTGGACCTCGGTGACAGCATCGACCAGGTCACGTTCGATCAGATCCTTGAGATGGATGACGACGAGGAAGAGAGGGAGTTCAGCAGGAGTATCGTCTACGGATTCTTCGAACAAGCCGAGACTACTTTCAAGAAGATGGACGCCGCACTGTAAGCTCCCTCGCGGCTTGTTCCCCCATTTCTCAATGAGGTTCTGGTGGTTCTAACGTGCGTGACACAACAGCAAAGAAGGAGACCTGAAACAGCTCTCGGCACTGGGCCACTTTCTCAAAGGTTCATCCGCCACCCTCGGATTGACCAAGGTCAAAGATAGCTGTGAGAAAATCCAGCACTACGGTGATAGAAAGGATACCAGTGGCACGGTGGATGAGTCGGATGATGCGAAGTGTCTGAGTCGAATCAAGGAGACACTGGAGGTTGTGAAGGTGGAGTATGCGGACGTCGAGAAGACCCTGAAGCGCTTCTTTCACGACCCTTCATAACTTAGCCCTGCGGCAAGTGGTCTGGTTGGATAGAGGAACGCGGTAATGATAGGCAAGAGCTAGATACAACTCAGAGACAAGTCATCAAAGGTGTTGGTCCGAATATGCATAGCAACGCCATGCAGATCTTTCTATCTCTAGCGGCCAACCTTGCATTTACTATTTTAAGGCACACCCAGTGCATGGAGCCCCTAACCCTTGCAGGTTTGAAACCCTTTCCATGTCCTTTGAGCTTTGAAGGGCAATAATCTTGCCTATGCGTGACAGTTCCAAAGGGCCACAAGCAAGCCATTGACGCCTCGTTGAGCCCTGAGGATACCCACTTCCGAGCAGTCCTACAGCCAGAATCTCGCATTCACCCTCCGTTACCCGATGGCCCGTCTTCAAGACCTTGGTGCGACGAATGACGTCGGGGGTTCAGCGCAGCAACGACGTGATCGGAAATGACCCACATGGTGTGGTAACGAAGATCTTAGGGTCTAGACCTCAGCATCCCGTCCCAATTGACCTCTGATGCCGCTCCTTTCCGCGGTTCGAACAGGAGCAGGTATACCGAGTACAATGACCGTCCGCATGATCAACATGTCAGATGCACAAAACCGACGTGACAGCAATAAACCATCCGAACAACGGCCTGTCGTCAGCATGCATGTGTGCAACCCCATTGCGCACAAGCCCTCTTGAGTGCAGCAACATCTATTGATCGGAAGCACCTGGAGTACGCACATGCGAGGTTCGAGTATCTTATCGCGTATTCGACGGATTACTCTGCTCCTTATGGGAATTCCCGGCCTGCAGGTTGGGTAAGAGTGGCTGCAGAGAGGCTGATATGCGGTGCCACATCCGCGACTTCTGGGCCGCCGTATGATTGATTAGATTGATTGATCGATCTTGTTTGAGCCTCATCCCTCTTCCTTGCTTTCGTATGCGGCCTCATGTACGCAAGACGAATCCTTGCAATTCTCGCCTCTAACATACTGTACCTCAACCTAGAGATTGCAGATCGGGATTAACACTACTTCCCCGTCCAGCTGCAGCGATCAAAGCGGCGCCTTGAGGTGCTTTCTCTTATTCTTGTTTCTGATCCTAACACATACCTACACGGCTCAGACGCGCACAAGCTCAAAAGTCAACCATCCCCGTGCGCACGGACTCTCTCAATTGAGACCCAACCATGCCACCAAGACCGCCACTGACACATTTCCTCTGTATCCCACTAGTCACCGAGTCCTCCAGACCCAAATTGCAAGCGTCGATCCAGCACTTCACGTCCGACATCACCTCAGCCGCCACCCCGACCCACACCAACACCGCAAGCAGTGCCCACTCAAGTACGAACCCCGCAGCCCAAGACGGCACCCCCGACCACACCCCTCTCTTTCACCCGTCCGCGATCCGCCCTCTGACCACCCTCCACCTGACCCTCGGCGTCATGTCCGTCCCCACCCCGACCCGCCTCACAGTCGCAACGACTCTCCTCTCCAGCATCGACCTCTCACGCCTCCTCTCCACGGGAACTTCGCCAACCGAATCGCCATCCCGTCCTTCCCTGCGGACCCCCATCCCCAACCCCGACCCC
>JAABUJ010002927.1_pt1 | contig 20058 bp, 19 predicted proteins | sample 5559131 | NCBI WGS metagenome assembly JAABUJ01 (sample SAMN10711875, study PRJNA513366) | rock metagenome | isolation source: Antarctica rocks | place: Antarctica: Victoria Land, Mt New Zealand nord | collected 2016-01-07 | reverse complement strand
GTCCGCCTCCAGGATCTGGTTGCGCCGCCCGTTCGACAGCCGAACCGACAGGGTCGGCACCCCGTTATGGGCCGACACCGTGGCGACGCTGCTGAACGTCACCCGCGCCGTCGGGCGGGAGAAGCGGGCAAAGGTCAGCCCCGTCGCCAAGGCCACCACACCCAGCGCGAACAGCGTCTCGATCGTGACGACCAAGTTGGTGTAGGTGTCCGCCGGGGTCAGCACGCCGTAGCCGATCGTCGCCATCGTTTGAATGCTGAAGAAGAACGCGTCGGCGAAGGAGCCGGGCTTGGCCTTGTCGATGCCGCCGGAGTCGAGCAGGTACAGCCCGGCGAATATCACGTTCAACCCGAGATACACCGTCATCCCAATGGCGAGGAACCACGGCCAGCGCAGCACCAGCATCTGGTGATAGAGGTCGCCGCGCCAGGATGTCCGGTAGCCGATCCGCAGCGGCCCCTCGTTGGGCGCCCGAGGCACGATGCGCGAAAGCTGCGTTCGCCCGGACAGCGGGGGTTGCTGCAGAAGACGCAACGGTGGTTTGCGGTGGCGGGGACGGATCATGGTCGGCAGGTCGAATGCTGCGTTCGCCGCCGCTCCCTGCCTGACGGCATGACATCAGGCCGGGGACAGCACATGCACCACGCGGCTGGCGATCATCTCCCGGGTTGCGGCGGCGTAGGCGAGCATGTGCGGGGAACCGGCGTGGGCCTTCAATGCCTCGGCGCTCTCCCACCTCTCGATCACCATGAAGGTGTCCCCGCCGAGCTTGGCCTGTATCCGGCCCATGTCGGCGGCGTCGACCACGGGGATGTACTCGATGCAGCCCGGCTCGGCGTGAACCGCAGGCATGTTGGCCCGGAACGCGGCCAGGACCGCGCCGAGCTGGCCCGGCTTGGCGCTGAGGATAGCGACGACATGGATCATGTGAGGTCTCTCCGGTGCTGATCAGTCCGTGGCCGCAGCATGCCCCGACTTCGGCCTTGCCGGAAGCATTTCGCCTGCGTAGCGTGCCGGACGACCGAGGGCAGGTTCGAACAATGGGCCGCCTACCTGGGAGACGACGCCCATGACGTTGCTGACACTCAAGCAGATCGGCCGCTCCTTCGGCGCGATCCAGGCCCTCACCGATGTGGATATGGTGGTGGCGCCAGGCGAAGTCGTCGGGCTGATGGGCGACAATGGCGCCGGCAAGTCCACCCTGGCCAAGATTATCGCGGGCAACTTCCCGCCGACCTCCGGGCGCATGGAGTTCAACGGGCGGGAGGTCGCCTTCGAGGGTCCCGTCGACGCCCGGGCCGCCGGCATCGAGGTCGTGTACCAGGACCTCGCCTTGGCCGATAACCTGTCGGCAGCGGCCAACGTGTTCCTGGGGCGGGAACTGCGCCGCCGGGTCGGCCCACTCCGGCTGCTCAACCATCGCCGGATGGAGCAGCGCGCCGCCGTCTTGTTCGCCGAGCTGAAAAGCGAGACCCGCGCCGGCGACCTGGTGCGGCAAATGTCGGGCGGCCAGCGCCAGGCGGTGGCGATCGCGCGCACCCGGCTGTCCGACGCGCGCCTGATCATCATGGACGAGCCGACCGCCGCCATCAGCGTGCGCCAGATCGCCGAAGTGCTGGCGCTGATCCTGCGCCTGCGGGAGGCGGGCATCGCCGTGATCCTGATCAGCCACCGGATGCCGGACGTGTTCGACGTCTGCGACCGCGTGGTGGTCATGCGCCGGGGGCGGAAGGTCGCCGACAAGCCGATCGCGGCCTCCAGCCCGCAGGAGGTCACCGGCCTCATCACTGGCGCGCTGGAGCTGGCCTGACATGTCCCAGGCGGCTCCGAACCTGTTGAACCCCGCCCGAGGCGCGTGGCACACGCGGGGCTTCTTCGCGACCCAAACGGCATATGTCAGCGTGGCGCTGGCGGTGATCGTCGTCGTGATCTCGCTGCTGGCCCCGGTGTTCCTGACCTTGGGCAACCTCGCCAACGTCGCCACCAACTTCTCCTACATCGCCATCGTCTCGCTTGGCGCCACCTTGGTGATCATCACCGGGGGGATCGACCTCTCGGTGGGGTCCGTCATGGCGCTCACGGCGATCCTGACCGGGTTGTTCTTCCGCTGGGCTGGCGCCAGCCCGCTCGCCGCCGTGCCGGGGTTGGCGATGTCCGCCGCGATCGTCGGTGGATTGCTGGTCGCGACCTGCATCGGCCTGGTCAACGGCTGGCTGATCGCGCGGATGGAGCTGACGCCGTTCGTCACCACGCTCGGGATGCTGAGCGTGGCGCGCGGCCTGTGCTACGCGATCACCCGCGGCGCCGGGGTCGCGATCGACGGCGCCGATGCCGACCTGTTCTCCAGCCTCACCGACGGCGTGGTGTTCGGCGTGCCGGCGCCCTTGCTGTATCTGCTGGCGTTGGCGGTCGGCATGGGCGTGTTCCTGCACCACACCGCCGCCGGTCGGCACGTGTTCGCGCTCGGCGGCAACGAGCGGGCGGCGCGGCTGGCGGGCGTGGCCGTCGTCCGGGTCAAGATGGGGGTGTACGTCGCCTCCGCCCTGCTCGCCGGCTTCGCGGGCATCCTGATGGCGGGCTGGCTCGGCTCGGTGCCGGCCAACCTGGCGCAGGGCTACGAGTTGCGCATCATCGCCGCGGCCGTGATCGGGGGCGCCAACCTCAACGGCGGCATCGGCGGCCCGACCGGCGCCGTGGTAGGGGCGGCGCTGATCGAGGTCATCCGCAACGGGCTGGTGCTGGCGCGGGTGGACACCTACTGGCAGGACACGCTGGTGGGCGTCATCATCATCGCCGCCGTGTTCGTCGATCGGCTGCGCAGCCGCCGCATCGGAAGCTAGTCAACAACAGGGGATACCAAGACACATGCGCAAGACATCGATGGCGACGCTGGCCCTGGCTGCCGTCGTTTCAGCTCCCGCCTGGAGTCCGGCCTGGGGCGCCGACGCCTACCGGTTCGCGATCGTCCCGAAGGCGATGAACAACCCGTATTTCGACCTTGCCCGCAACGGCTGCATGGCCGAAGCCGCCAAGATCGGCGTCAGCTGCACCTACACCGGCCCGGTCGAGCACGAGCCGGCGACGCAGGTCCAGATCATCCAGGACCTCATCAGCCAGCACATCGACGGCATCGCGGTGGCGGTCGCGGACGCCGCCTCGGTGAAGCGGGTGATCCACCAGGCGCGGCAGGCCGGGATTCCCGTCATCACCTTCGATGCCGACAGCCCGGACAGCGAGCGGCAGGCGTACGTGGGAACCGACAACGCGGCGCTCGGGCACGCGCTCGGCCAGATGCTGATGAAGGTGCATCCGAAGCCGGGCCAGTTCGCCCTGGTGTCGGGCGGCCCGGCGGCGGAGAACCTCACCCAGCGCGTCCAGGGCGTGCGCGACGTGCTGAAGGCCGCCGGCTGGACCGAGGTCGGCGGCTCGCCCACCTTCTGCAACGACGATTCGGCGCTGGCGGTGCAGCAGATGACGGATTTGATGACCGCCAACCCGAAGCTGAACGCGATCGTCCCCGTCGGCGGCTGGCCGCTGTTCACCCAAGGGGCGTTCAACGGGTTCGTCAACGCCCACAAGGCGGCGATGGCCAGCGGCGAGTTCACCATCATCTCGGCCGACACCCTGCCGGTCGAGTTGCAGGAGGTGGCAGCCGGCAGCGTCGCGGGCCTGGTCGGGCAGCGGCCGTCCGAGATGGGCGCGAAGGCGATGGACGTGCTGCTGGCGTTGAAGAAGGGCGAGAAGCCGCAAACCGTCATCTACGCCGGGTTGGATGAGGTGACGAAGGCCAACGTCGCGCAGTTCGCCAAGCAGTAGCGGCGGCGGGTCAGCGCGGCGCCATCCGCAGGGCGCCGTCGAGACGGATCGTCTCGCCGTTCAGGTATGCGTTTTCCAGGATCTGCACGGCGAGCTTGGCGAACTCGTCCGGCAGGCCGAGGCGCGCCGGGTTCGGCACCGCGGCGCCGAGCGAGGCGCGCACCGGCTCCGGCAGGCGGGCGAGCAGCGGCGTGTCGAAGATGCCCGGCGCGATGGTGCATACCCGGATCAGCCGCGTGGCGAGGTCGCGCGCCGCGACCAGCGTCAGCCCGATCACCCCTGCCTTGGACGACGCGTAGGGGCTTTGGCCAATTTGCCCCTCGTAGCCGGCGATGGACGCCGTCATCACGACCGCGCCGCGCTCGCCGTCCACCGGCTCGTTGCGCGCCATCGCCGCCGCGGCGAGGCGCAGCACGTTGAAGCTGCCGGTCAGGTTGAGGCGGATGATCGCCTCGTACTCCGCCAGCGACCCTGGCGCACCGTCCCGGTCCAGGATCCGCACCGTGGCGGCCCGCCCGGCGCAGTGCACGCAGGCCCGCAGCGGCCCCAGCGCCGCCGCCGCCGCGACGGCCGCCTCCATCTGCGCGGCGTCGGTGACGTCGGCCGCGGCGAAACGCGCGCCCAGGTCCGCCGCCGCCTGCTCGCCAGATGATGTGGGCAGGTCGCAAATGACCACGCGCGCGCCGCGCCGGACCAGTTCGCGCGCGCTTGCCAACCCCAGGCCGGATGCGCCGCCGGTCACGAGTGCGCTGATGCCGTCGATGTTCATGCCGATCTCACCCCTGTTCGATGATGATGGCCTGTCGTTGCATGAGAGTCTCTCGGGTGCGTCCGGCAATATGTTCCGAGGGTGGGCGAAGCTGTCCAGAACATTCGTGCGCCCTGGCCTGATCCTCCGTTGGTTTTGTGGGCACCCGGAGACAAGATTTGGCCTGGAAGTGTTGGATGGATGAGCAGGCGGCGGGGGCGGCGGCCAAGCCCTGGCCCTACGCACGAAGCTACAAGCGCCAGGTGGTTGATTGGGTGGCCGGCCCGGGCCGCGCCGCTTCCGTCGGTGGCGGCTGAGGTCGGCCAGCGCCACACGCTGCTGTCGCGCTGGGTCGAGCGGTATGGGCCATGGAACGGGGCTGCGGCAGTGCGCCTGGACGCCGAGGCGAGCGCGTGACTGGCTCCTCATCGAGTGCGCTGGCTCGTGGCGGCCTTTCTCGGCTTACGACGCTCGGCACTGGCGCGGCATTGACCGGAGTGGCGGTGACCGCGACAGACTTGCTGTGGACGGATGGCCAGCGTGCCAAGCTGATCCTGCCGCTCTGGGTGGCCTTCGCCGGGGCGCAAGCGAGCGTCTGGATCGGCAAGTACGCGATCGGGCGTGCCCGGCCGGTGTTCCTCGACGGCAATGCTTTTCCGATCCGGCGACGTCCTGGCCTTCCCTTATCTACATCCCTTCGGCGACAATGAGTGTGGCCGTTTGAAATCCGAGCGAGTTGTCCCCAAACGCTGGAGGAACCGCCACGCCTCGATGCCAATCCTCAAGGAGATCTTCGCATGGCCGTGACTCCGATCCCGCCCCAAGCTGTTCCCGAGCCGGACCCAGGGCATGACCCCGACACCATGTCGCAGCTGCTCGATGGGGTCGTGCAGTTTCAGCGCGACGTGTTCCCGGACCAGCGCGACGGCTTCGCCCGCCTGGCCCAGGCGCAGACGCCGCACACGCTGTTCATCGCCTGCGCTGACAGCCGCGTGGTGCCGGAGTTGATCACTCAAAGCGAGCCCGGCGAGCTGTTCGTCTGCCGCAACATCGGCAACATCGTCCCAGCCTACGGCGAGATGCTGGGCGGCGTGTCGGCCGTGGTCGAATATGCCGTCGTGGCGCTCGGCGTGGATCACATCGTGGTGTGCGGCCATTCCGGCTGCGGCGCGATGAAGGCGCTGGCCCATCCAGAGGACAAGGCGCTCGACGCCATGCCGACCGTCACGTCGTGGCTGCGCAACGCCGCCGCCGCCCGTAGCGTGGTCTGCACCCTGCACCCCCACTTGCAGGGCGAGGCGATTGTCGAGGCGCTGGTGGAGCAGAACGTGTTGACCCAGCTCGGCCATTTGCGCACGCATCCCTCGGTCGTGGCGCGGTTGGCGAGGGGCGACCTGACGCTGCACGGCTGGATCTACGACATCGGCAGCGGCCAGGTGGAAATCATCGACGAACTGACCCGGCAGACGGTGCCGGTCAGCGCCGCCGCGTCGCAGCTGCACACCAGCCGGGCAAACCGTCATACATGATTGTGGCCCGTGGCTGGCCAACGCCTTGCAGGACGTCGGCCCGCCGCTGCTGCTCGCGTGAGGTGTGCTAATCGCGATCCTGTACGTCGTCCGGCCAAGTGTTAGCTAATACAAGTCGACGATCGCTCTAACCGCCTCGATCGCTTGGCGCGCGTCCGTGAGCAAGCCCGCAGCAGACCTTATCTGGGAGTCGCCAGCACGCGCCTATCGGCAATCCGCCGGGTGAATTTTACGGCGTCGAGATGCTCAAGCAACGGAACGCAGTATTTTCGGGAGATTCCGAGCGCCACCCCAGCCTCACCAACTAAAATGCCGGCCCCTTCGGCCAGCAACGGGGTGAGCCGCCGCTTTGCCGCTTCGACGACCTCGTGGTGGAACAGCACCTCGCGCTTCTGCACCTTGTCGACAGCGCGCACCACCACGCCTTCGCGGATCAAGCGGTCGACCAACCGCCGTGTCTGCGGACCCGGCGCGATGGCAATGGGATCGGGCGGACTAAGACCACCCTTGCGCAACGCTTCCGCAAGCCGTCCGGCGTCGGCGGTCTCCTGTGTGGCGCGGTCTTGATCCCGCTTCGGCGCATGCAGCCGAAACGAACCCCCACTGCGAAGGAGAGCGCCGCGCCGAACCAGCTCAACGACCCCGTCCTCAAGCACGCTTCGCCCGGCCCAAGGTAGCGAAGCGGCTAACTTATCAGAGGAGAGCTCCTGGTCGCGTGCCGCTAGGATGCCGAGGATCGCTTCGAGAGTCCGCGCGAATTCCGATCGCAGCAGCACGACCCGGCTTTTCCCGATGACCACTGGAAGCGCCGGCAACAGGTCCGCCGCCCGTGCTTCGGAGACACCGGCCAGCTGCGCCAGACGAATAAGCGCCACCCCTGTCGGGCCGGCAGCCTCCAGCTCGGATTGCACGATGCTCGCCGGCTCGGCGTCGGCGATTGCACCCAACCGGGCCAGCATGACGGGTGCGTGGCGGCGCAGCCGCGAGGCTGCGGGGTCGATCACCCGGCCCCCAGCCACCGTCAGCGGCGGCGACACCCGGCGGAGAATGAAACGCTCGCGGGCCGGAAGCGCCACCGGTGTGGCGCATCGCAGCTGCCCAAGCGCCCTTCCGCCTGGCGCCAACTCGTCGCAGTCGAGCAGACGCAAGCGCGCCTCCACTTCCTCGGTCCCAAACAGCAGGAGCAGTTGCAACGAAGTCGGCAGCGTCGGCGCATTGTCCACGGCGCGCAGCGACACGGTCAACCAAATCGAAGGCGGCAGCAGCCCCCGGGCGGTCAGTGCCGCCCCACGTGCGATCTGCTCAGGCTCCACGTCGCGCAAATTGGCGGCCAATCGCTGCCCAGGCTGGGCAATGGCCGTCTTGACGCCATGCACCTGCAAGCTCCGCAGCCGGATCGCACGCCCGCCGGGTGCAACCGCCACGTTGTCGCCGACGGCCAGCGTTCCTCGGCGCAGCGTGCCGGTCACCACCGTGCCGTGGCCAGCCACACTGAACACCCGGTCGATCGGCAGATAAGGAAAGCCGTCATCAGCCCCCGCCGCCTGCATCGGAACGGCCCCCACCAGAGCGGCTCGCAAATCATCGAGGCCTTGCCCGGTATGGACCGACGTCAGCACCGTCGCGCAGACCGATAGGCCAGCCCGGCGCACCAAGGCAGCCGCCGCTTGCGCCGTCGCTTCGGCCTGCGCCGGCTCGACCAGGTCCACCTTGCTGATGGCCAGCACCACGCGCTCTAGGCCGAGCAGGGCGGCGATGTCCAGATGCTCGACAGTCTGCGGCTTGATGCCCTCATTCGCGGCGACGACCATCAGCACGGCATCGACCCCGGTCGCGCCGGACACCATGGTGCGAACGAAACGCTCGTGGCCCGGCATGTCGATCAGGTCGATGGTGACCCCTGCCGCCGTCAAATGCGCGAAGCCGAGCGCGATGGAGATGCCGCGGCGCTTTTCCTCCGCCAGCCGATCGGTTTCCATGCCGGTCAACGCGCGCACCAGCGCCGTCTTGCCGTGATCGACGTGGCCGATCACGCCCACCACCATCCTCATGCCGATAACGCTCTCCGGACCGCATCGGCGATGTCGGGCAGTTCGTGATCGTCCACGGTCAACATGTCGAGCAGCACGCGGCCATTCGCGATCCGGCTGATGACGGGAAGGCGGCAGCGTCGCAGGAGGGTTTTCAGGCGTTCCGGCGCCGGGTCGGCAAGGTGCAAGGTGACCCCGACGCTGTCGATGCCGGCGCCGGGCAGCGTGCCACCCCCGGCATAGCCGACCGTTGCCTCCGTCTCGGCAAATGGACCGAGTAGCCCGGCTAAGGCTTCCGCCCGGGCGCGCAAGGCCGGCAGCGCCTGCGCCATCTTGCGCAGCGCGGGCACGGCATCGCGCACACCGTTGCAGTGCAAGCGCAGCGTCGCTTCCAGCGCGGCCAGAGAAAGCTTGCCCAGCCGCACCGCACGCAGCAGCGGGTGGCGGCGCATGGCCTCGATCGGGGCGGCGCGGCCGGCGAGCAGGCCGGATTGCGGGCCGCCGAGCAGCTTGTCACCGCTGAACGCCACCACGTCGACCCCGGCGACGATCGACTCCTGCACGGTCGCTTCCGCCGGCCGGCCCAGGCTGCGGAAATCCACGACCGTGCCGCTGCCCAAATCGTGCACCAGCAGCAAATCCCGCTCCCGAGCCAGCGTGGCCAGATCGGGCAGGTGCGTCTCCTCCGTAAATCCAGTGATGCGGAAGTTGCTCTGGTGCACCTTCAGCAGCACGCGGGTGGCCGGGGTGATCGCGTTCCGATAGTCCGCCAGGCGGGTCTTGTTCGTCGTGCCGACCTCGATCAGCCGGGCGCCGCCTTGCTGGATGACGTCGGGGATACGGAAGCCGCCGCCGATCTCCACCAATTCGCCGCGGGAGACCACCACCTCGCCCCCACTTGCCAGCGCGCTGAGCGCGAGCAGCACCGCGGCGGCATTGTTGTTGACGGCGAGGGCGGCATCCGCCCCGGTCAGTTGGCGCAGCAGCGGCTCGACGCCTTGCGTGCGGCTGCCGCGCTCGCCGCGCTCCAGGTCGAATTCCAGGTTGCAGTAGCCGCGTACCACCTCGGCAACGGCCGCCGCCGCTTCGGGCGCCAACGGGGCGCGGCCAAGATTTGTGTGCAGGATGATGCCTGTCGCGTTGATCACCCGCCGCAGGCACGGCGCCTGGGCGGCATCGAGCGACGCGCGTGCGCGATCCAGCAGCGCCGCCGGGTCAGTCGGAACCGAGGAGCGATCGTCCCGGCGCAGTTCGGCACGCACCTCATCGAGCACGCTGCGCACGGCGGCGACGACGTTGGCGCGCGGGAAGCGATCCATCAATTCGTGAGCTTGGGATAGATCGAGCAATCGCTGCACTTGCGGCAGCGCGCGCAACCTTGCCCCGTCGAATCCGTCCATGTTCACCTCATGCGCCGATATGGCAACGCGGCGCATTATCGTGAGGTGCGCCGGGCGTTCAGCCGTGCCGATCCGTCAATGAGGCCCCAAGCTTGCGTGCACGATCACGCTCGGGGTCCGTCAACCCCGCTTCGACCCGGCTGAAGAATGGGCGAATAAGGATGCTGTGCCGGCTGGCGCCTACGATCAACCAAGCCAACGCCTCGACCTGGTCGGCGGCGATCCCTTGTCCCATGTGCAAGGCTGCACCGAGCCTCGCTGCAGCGTCGGCGTCGCCCGCTTCCGCCGCCACGCGCCACCAGTGGACTGCCTGCGCCGGGTCGCGCGGTCCGCCTTGCGCCTCGTGGCACATCGTGCCCAGACGCGAGCAGGCCGCGGCGACTCCCTGCCGGGCGGCTTGTTCCGCCAGGCGGCGCGCTTCCGCTAGGTCCTGCGTGACGCCATCGCCGGCCAGCTTCATGCGGCTTAGCTGGTCCTGGCTGGGAGCGTCGCCCTGCTGCGCCGCTTGGGAGTACCACGCCGCAGCCTCGGCCGGGTTCTCGCGCGCAAGCAGCGTTGCGAGATTACGCTGGCCTAGGGCGTCGCCGGCCTCGGCCCCGAGCTGCAACCAATGGCGTGCGGCGCGGGGGTCGACCGGCAAGCCGTTGCCCGTTGCCAAGCAAGCGCCCAGGTTGGTCTGCGCCCGGGCCACTCCCGCCTTCGCCAGGGACGTCCAGATTGCGAGCGCCTCGGGCATCCGGCCAGCGTCGGAGAACGCGCGGGCCCGGCGCAACCGCGCTTCCGGCAAACGGCGCCAGCCGGAAAAGGTCAGCCAGTCAGGAATAGCGGATTCAGGCTGGCCCGGCGAAACTCCTGCTCACGCGCGAGCAGATCCAGCGCATACGACGCGACATCGTCCGCCACCGGGTCCATACGGGTGTCCTCGTGCTGCTGCATATGCTTGATGTAGGAGCGGCAGATCGTGCACGTCTCCACACCGATCGTTTTCGGGCCGTCCTCGATGGTGTAGTAGGCGATGCCATCGGTCGATCCGCAGGCGGTGCATTTGATGCGCACGTGGTTCCACAGCGTGCCGCACAGCGAGCAGGCGCAGTAGCGGGCCTTGCTGGCCTGGGTCCAGCCGACCACCATGCTGCTGACCGGAGCGCCGCCGCACACGGGGCATACGCCCTCGACCGGCGGCTTCACCGACCTCGCGTCCACCTGGGTCGCGAGCCGCGTGAGGTGAACCTGGAGCGCCGCAGCAACGAACAGCGAGGCCGCCACGCGATCGAGGGGATAGGTGCCTTCCAGGATGTCCGCTGCCAAAGCGAACCGCTCCGCCTCCGCCATGCCGCGCACCGCCTCGGCAGCGTCCCGGGCGGCCTCGGGAGCGCCGCTTAAGTCCACATGGTCCAGCAGCCAGTTCAGCGTCGCGGCGAGATCGGCGTTGCCGCGCACCTGGTCCACTGAAATGGGCGGCATCGCGTGTTCCGCCCGCAACGCAGCGTCGGCCGGCGGAACAGGCGCGGGCGCAGGAATTGCCGCAACGGCGCCAGCCTGCGCGTGCACGACGGCGGCGAGAAAGCGTAGGTACTCCGCGAGTTGGTGATCGTTCGCCAATTCAAGCAGCCGCTGGCGGCGGGCGGCGAACAGGGTGGCCGGGTCGGGCAGGCGAACGAACGGCGCCTCGGCCACCCCGCCGACCCGCGAAGGGTCCGGTTGGATATCATTGAAATTCGTGCCGGTGTCCGGGCCGGGCTCGCCCCGTCTGCGTCGAACCAAGGTCAGGTCAGTCGCCGTGCCCGTGGCCGTGCGCGTCCCGCCGCACCACCTCGCCGCGGGTGGCCGCTTGCCGGTAGAACCATTTCCGGTGGTGCCGGAATGCCCAGCCACCGGTGACGGTGCCACGCATCATCGCCCGGCTGGTGCCCCGTATCCAGAGGCCGGCGTAGATGTGCACCAGGATGATCGCGATGGCGACGATCGCGGCAAGGGAGTGGGCGAGGATTGCGTAGCGCTTCTGCTCAATGCCCGTGTAGGTGAAGAAATACTGGTCCCAAATCACGAGCCCGCTTAGGAACATCACCAGGATCAGGGCTGTCTGCGACCAGAACACCCCTTTCTGGCCCGCGTTGTACTTGCCGATGGCGGGAAGCCGGTCGTGACGGTTCTGCACGACGTCGCCGATGCGCAGCACCCATTTCACGTCGTCCCAGTTCGGCAGGTTCAAGCGCCAGAACCGCAGGAACAGGATGGCGAAGCTGGCCATCAAGGCCACGCCGAACCAAGGATGCACCGCGCGCGTGGATTGCCCGCCGCCGAACAATCCCGTCAGGAAAAACAGATAGGGCGAGAACATCGCCAACCCGCTCAGGCCGAGCAGGGTAAACAACGCCGCAGTGAGCCAGTGATTGACGCGCTGCACGCCGGTGTAGCGCGAGACGATCACCTCGCGGTCGGCCTCGGCGCTCATGCCTTGCGATCCTCGGCCTCGGTGGCGGCTTCTTGCTCCTCCTCCGGCGGCACTTCGTCCGGTCCCGCGGTGATGTAGTGGATGAAGCCGCCGATCGTCGCCAATGCCAACGTCGCCAGGCCGAAAACCTTGAAGCCGCCCTTCCAGAACTGCACCAACGCCGAAATCCGCGGATTGTTCGGCAGGTTGGCGTAGATCTCCGGCTTGTCCGCGTGATGCAGGACGTACATCACATGGGTGCCGCCGACACCGGCGGGATTATACAGGCCTGCATTGTCGAAGCCCCGGTTCTTCAGGTCCTCCACGCGGTCGCTGGCCTGCTCGATCATGGCCTCCTTGGTTCCGAACATGATCGCGCCAGTGGGGCAGGCCTTCGCGCAGGCGGGCGCTTGGCCGACGGCCACGCGATCCGAGCACAGCGTGCACTTGTAGGCCTTGCGGTCTTCCTGGGAGATGCGGGGGATGTTGAACGGACATCCCTTCACGCAGTAGCCGCAGCCGATGCAGTTCTCCTCCACGAAATCCACGATGCCGTTGGCATACTGCACGATGGCGCCAGGCGAGGGGCAAGCCTTCAAGCACCCGGGATCGCCGCAGTGCATGCAGCCATCCTTGCGGATCAGCCACTCCAACTCGCCGCCGGTCTGCTCGTATTCCGTGAACCGCATCAGCGTCCACGTGTTGGCCGACAAGTCGTGCGGGTTCTCATACACGCCGACGTTCTCGCCGATGTCGCCGCGTATGTCGTTCCATTCCTGGCAGGCGCTCTGGCACGCCTTGCAGCCGATGCACTTCGAGACGTCGATCAGCTTGGCCACTTCGGTCTTGGTACGGATCGTCGGCGGCTGCTCGGTGGAAGCCGAGCGCCGGACGATATCCAGCGAGGTATAGTCGGTCATCCCCGCTCCCCTACGCGACCGGCTTGCCGGGCGCTGTCGTGCGCTCGACGTTGACCAGCCACGCCTTGAACTCAGGCGTCTCGACGTTGGCGTCTCCCACGACGGGGGTCAGCGAGTTCGGGCCGAAACCCGCCTTCGTCAAGCCGGTGAAGCCGAAATGGTGCGGGATGCCCACGACATGGACCGCCTTGCCGTCGCACATCAGCGGCTTGATGCGCTTGGTTACTACCGCTTTCGCCTTGAGTTGGCCGCGAGCGCTCCACACCCGTACCCAATCACCCTTGGCGATGCCTTTTTCGGCCGCTAGCTGCTCGGAAATCTCGACGAAGAATTCCGGCTGCAGGATCGCGTTGACCCGGGCGTGCTTGGACCAGAAGTGGAAATGCTCGGTCAACCGGTACGACGTCGCCGCGTATGGAAAATCAGCTGAGCCGCCAAGCTGTGCCAAGTCCCGCTTGAAGATGCGCGAAACCGGGTTGCCCCTGATTTTCGGCGACAACAGGTTCGCCTGAGGCGACTCGAACGGCTCGTAATGCGCCGGAAACGGCCCGTCCCGCATCAGCCCGCGAACCCACAGACGCGCCACCCCCTCGGGGTTCATGATGAACGGACCCACGTTCTTGTCGGGAGCCACCGTCGGGCCGTAATCCGGCACGTCGAAGCCAACCCACTTGGCGCCGTTCCACTCGATCAGCTTCTTGCGCTCGGACCACGGCTTGCCCTGCGGGTCGCAGGACGCGCGGTTGTACAGGATGCGGCGGTTCGCCGGCCAGGCCCAGGCCCAGTTTGGCGCGATGCCACGGTCCCCAGGATCGGTGTTGTCGCGGCGGGCCATCTGGTTGCCGCGTTCGGTGAAGCAGCCGGAGTACACCCAGCAGCCGCACGCCGTGGTGCCGTCGTCGGTCAACTGGGCGAAGCTGTCCAACTGGCGGCCGGCGGGCAGGAGAGCCCCACTGGCGTCCTTGATGTCGGCCAGCGTGTAGCCGTTGATCTCCCGCGCCAACTCATCCGGACGCGGACTCTCGGCCAATTCGTAAGGCCAGTTGAGGTTCAAGATCGCATCGGGGAAGGCGCCGCCTTCCTCCTTGTACATGGTGGCGATGCGTCGATGCAGGCCGGCCATGATCTCGATGTCCGAGCGTGCCTCGGCCGGCGGCTCCTGCGCCGCCCAATGCCACTGCAGCCAACGGCTGGAGTTGCTCAGCGAACCCTCGTCCTCCGCGAAGCAGGTCGTCGGCAGCTCGAACACCTCGGTCTGGATCGACGCGGAGTCGACGTCGTTGTATTCGCCGTGGTTCTGCCAGAACCGAGCCGTCTCCGTCTGCAGCGGGTCCATCACGACGACGAACTTCATCTTGCTGAAGGCGTCCGTCACTTTGGCGCGGTTCGGGAACGTCATCAGCGGGTTGAAGCCCTGGATGATGTAGCCGCTGATCTTGCCCTCGGTCGCCATCTCGAACGCGCGCAGGATGTCGTAGGTCGGCACGTCCAGCTTCGGCAGCCAGTCATAGGCCCAATCGTTCTCAGCCGTCGCCGCCTTGCCGTACATGGCTTTCTGGAACGAGACGAAGAACTTGCTGTAGTTCTGCCAGTAGCTCGTCTGGCCCGGCCGCAGCGGCTTGAAGTGCTTCGTGCTCATGTAGCTGGCGAGCGTCGGCTCCCGCTCCATCGGCAGGTTCATGTAACCGGGCAGCAGATTGCTCATCAGCCCGAGGTCGGTCAGGCCCTGGATGTTGGAGTGGCCGCGCAGGGCGTTCATCCCGCCGCCGAGCATGCCGATATTGCCGAGCAGCATCTGCACGATGGTCATCGAGCGGATGTTCTGCGAGCCCTTGCTGTGATGCGTCCAGCCCAAGGCGTACAACGACGACATGGTGCGGTCCGGCACGCAGGTGCTGGCGATCAGCTCGCAGACTTTGAGGAATTTGTCCTGCGGCGACCCGCAAATCCGCTCGACCAGTTCGGGGGTGTACGGCTCCACGTGCTTGCGCAGCAGCTGCATCACGCATCGCGGGTGCTGCAGCGTCGGGTCCACGACGGCGTAGCCATCGGACCCGATGTCGTATTCCCAGGTTGCCTTGTCGTAGTCGCGTTTTTCCTCGTCGTAGCCGGTGAACAGCCCGTCCTCGAAGCCGTAGCCCTCCTTCACCACGAAAGCGCAGTTGGTGTAGGCATTCACGTAATCGGTATGGATCTTGTTGTGGTCGAGCAGGTATTTCGTTACCGCATTCAGGAACGCGATGTCGGTTCCCGGCCGGATCGGACAGTACAGATCGGCGACGGACGCCGTGCGCGTGAAGCGCGGATCGATGACGACAAGCCGGGCATTGTTGTGCGCCTTGGCTTCGACCACCCATTTAAAGCCGCAAGGATGCGCCTCGCCGGGGTTTCCGCCCATCACGACAATCACGTCCGCATGTTTGATGTCCGCCCAGTGGTTGGTCATCGCGCCGCGGCCGAAAGCTGGAGCCAAACTGGCTACCGATGGTCCGTGTCATATTCGGGCTTGGTTGTCGAAGGTAAGGGCGCCCATGCTGCGGATAACCTTGTAGGTCAGGTATGCCGTCTCATTGGTGGTTGCCGAGGCGCCCAGGAAACCGGTCGAAACCCAGCGATTGACCGTGACGTCGCCGGATTTGGCGATGAAGTTCCGGTCGCGGTCGTCCTTCAGCAGGCGGGCGACCCGGTCGAGCGCCCAGTCCCACGAGACCCGCTTCAGCTCCGTGCTGCCGGGCGCCCGGTACATCGGATATTTCGTCCGGGTGTCGGAGTGCACGAAGTCAAGCAGGCCAGCACCCTTGGGGCAGAGCGTGCCGCGATTCACCGGATGGTCCGGGTCGCCCTCGATGTGCAGGACGGACGGACGCGCGTTCTTTGCCTTGTCGCCCAGGCTGTACATGATGACGCCGCAAGCGACCGAGCAGTAGGGGCAGGTGTTCCGGGTTTCGCGGGTCTGCGACAGCTTGTAGGCTCGGACCGACGATGCCATGGCCGGCTCAAGGGCGGCAAAGCCCAGCGCCCCGAGTGACGACACGGCGACGCCGGCGCCCACACCCTTCATCAAGCTTCGCCGCGTCATCTGCATCGTCATGTCGTTCATCCGTCTTCGACTTTGAAACTCAGCATTAAATTGCAGGTGTAAGTTCCGTCAAGGTGTCCGGGTCGCCGCTGACTTGTCTTGCGTGCCGGGTCCGTTCGCCTGGGTGGCCATGGGCGTGCCCGGGTCGTCGCCCGGCGCCAACTTCTTGCCCGCGCCCGGGTCCGGCTGGGCATTCGGCGCGGCGTCGGTGTTCGCCGCAGTCTGCCCAGGCGCCTTGCCCGAGGGCGCCTCATTGCGCGTCACCGGCGCCCAAGACCAGCCATCCGGCCCGCTGCGCCCCTTGTCGCTCATCACATCCGCCCCGGCGATTGGGTCCTGATGCGCTGTTTCGTCCGCGTAAGCTACGTGTCCGGCCAGTGACGCACCGAGGGCCAGAGCCAACAGCCCGATATGTTGAATACGCATCGTTAAGGTTCCCTTGTCATCCCACTAGGAAACAAACCACCACGCACCCGGTTGGTTGCGCGCGCGTCAGCGATCGGAGGTCGAATGCGCAACCGATGCGAGCACCGCCTCGGCCGCCTGCATCTGTTCGCGGGCCTTCGCGACCGCCGCACCCTGCGCGCTGCCCTGCTCGTCGAGGGCTTGCAGGAAGGCGGTCCAATCTGCGCTGGCGCTCGCCGGGATTTCGGCGCTGAGCTTCTGCCGGAGCTTCGCCATGCGCGCTCCCGGAGTCGATGCCGGGGCTGATGCTTCGTCTCCGTCATACACGCCCACGCCGCAGACTTGATCGGAGGCGCGGGTGTAGTAGGTGGTTTTCGAAACCGCTTTGGTGCCGCCGGGGCGGGGAAACAGGTAGCGGATTTCCGAAATTTGCCCCGGCTTGGCCGTTTTAAGCATCGTCGCGATGAAGTAGTTGCCGGTCTCGTCGTGGAGGTCGTGCACGTCCTGCCCTTGCAGGGTCGGATTCGGGTGCGCGGTCATGACGCCATCAGGACCGACACAGAAGACGTAGGAGTCCACGGTGCGAAATTCTACCTCGCCACGGGTGAATTTACCCAGGGCCTTCGCTTTGTCACTTTCGATAGCGGTAGCCACTCGCTGAAGCATATATTTGGCATCGCCGTCGGCACTTCCGCCGCAATCGCCGGGAGCCTCGCCAAAGCCGCAGGCCCACGCAGGCCCACCCGCCAGCAGGCCCAACATCAGCAGCGGCATAAGTTCCTTGATGCGACCGCGCATCCGTAAAGCCCCTCCCCCGTTCCTCCCCAGCCTGGCGGACGGCGCCTACAACGAGCGCCGTCCGCCAATGCAACCCCCCGCTCTCGTCAGTGCGCCGCCGCTTGGGCGGCCTTGGCGACATAGGTCGAAATCGCATCCATCAGCGGCGGCGACAGGCAATCGTACGGCGGCAGGCCAAGCTCCACCAACCGTGCTCGAACGGCCCCCATCTTCTCCGGCTCCGCGCCCGCCTCGATGATGGACGACACGAAGGCCGCGAACTCGGGCGCTGCCCAGCCGGGCTCGGCCGACAGTTCCGGATGCACGAAGTCCAGTCCATAGAACGGGTGGTTCTTGTTCTCGATCCGCCCGAACATGTGCACGCCGCACGCCTTGCACGCGTGCCGCTGGATCGTCGCTGCCGGGTCGACCACCTGCAGCTTGTCGGCGTTTTCCGTCACCGTGACGTTGTCCCGCGACACCACCGCCACGAGCGAGAACACCGTGCCATCAGGCTTCCAGCAGCGCGTGCAGCCGCAGACATGATTGTGGGCGACTTGCGACTTGACTTGGACTTTCACCGGCCGGTCGGTGCAGTGGCAAACGAGCGTGCCGCCGGTAAAACCCGGCGCCCCCGGCTTAACCCCATTATCCACCAACGGATGAATATGAACGTCAGATGCCATAGTGTCCTCCCGACCAGATGCCTGGTTCCGTAGCGTTAAGCGAGCGGCGCATCCCAGCAGGTCGCGGCCCTGGAAACAAGCCGGGTCCCATCAGCTCCGGTTGGCCGCCAGCGGGAACTCCTGCTTGAACACGGCCTTGGTGCTGTCCTGCATCTCCACCCGCAGCGGACCGGGGCCGCGCGGGGTGAAGCCGAAGGTGATCACCGGGTCCTCGCTGAGCGAGATGTCGGCGTCCATCTTGAACACCTCCTGGCCGCCGTAGCTGACGTCGATGTCCTGGATGAAGCGGGGCGGCACGAAGTTGTGGGTCAGTTGGTCCACCTGCATGCCGTTGTTGTTGGGATGGCTGATGAGCAGCTGCGCCGTCGTGGTGCGGCCCTCGGCCAGCGGGGCGTCGCCCTCCATCCGCACCCGCATCTGGCCCATGCGGGACACCGCGAGCTGCGGGTCCTTCAACGACGGCGCCGAACATCCCCCCGCGGCCTTGACGAACCGCTCGGCCGCGAACAGCCGCCCGTCCTCGGTTTCGGCGACGGCGTGCATCAGGGTGTACTGGTCCACGCGAACCCGGGTCTTCAAGCTGTGCGCATCGGCGAGCGGCCCGAAATGGAACGTGCCGGCCAAGGGCGACGGGTTGCCGTCCACGATGATGTACAGCGCCTTCACCCGGTTGGACCCCGGCAAGGTGACCGTAATCGGCACCAGGGCCGCATCCTGGGCACGCGCCGGCGCTTCCAGCGCGACCACCCCGGCGCCGTCCAGCACCGCCCGGTCGCCGAACACGGCGTGCTTCAGGTCCTGCCAGCGCTCGACGCGGGCGGCCTCGTCCTCCTCGGCGTGGACCGGCAGGGTCGCGAGCGCGGTGAGGCCGAACGCCAGCAGCAACGCCTTCATGGTCCTACTCCCATTCGAGTTCCTTGAACGCCGTCGTGACGTTCCGTCCGTTGTAGTCGTCGAACAGCGCCCAGCGCGCGCGCTCCGATTGGCCGACCGTGGCCACCGCCGTCTCGATATCGCCGCCGCGCGCGATGATGGCACGGATTTCGCGCACCAGCGTGGCCAAGTAGCGTTCCTCGTCGGCGGCGCCGGCCGGCCACGGCACCACCGCCGGGCCATGACCCGGCACCGCTTGCCGGGCCGGCACCCCCTTCAGCGCCTGCAATTGGTCGAGCCAGCCGAGGATGCTGCCGTCGACCGCGGGGATGCGGTCCACGAACAGCAGGTCGCCGGCCCACAGCGTCGCGGTCGTGCGGTCCAGCACCGTCAAATCGTTGTCGGTGTGCGCCGTGGCGTGCGCTTGAAGCTGCAGCACGCGTCCGCCGAGGTCGAGCTCGGCGGTGTCGGCGACCAGCATCGTCGGCTTGGCGTAGTCCCCGGCCTCGTCCACGCCCAGCACGTCCGCGAGCCGGTTGCGGTAGAACTCGCCGCGCTGCACCAGCATCCCCGCCATCCGGGCGTGGCCGACATAGACGGGCTTGTCGTCCTCGAACGCGACCGCGCCGAACACGTGGTCGGGGTGCATGTGGGTCATCACGACGTAGCGGATCGGCAGCGAGGTCGCGCTGCGGATCGAGGCGCGCAAGCGCTCGCCGTCGAGGCGGCTGCCGCCCGGGTCGATGACGGCGACCGCTGCGTCGCCGACGATGAAGCCGATGTTGGCGATGCCGTCCGCGTTCTCGACAGTCGCTTCGGCGTGCACGCCCTGCCGGACATGCAGCCCGGGCGCGACCTCAGTGGTGACGAAGGCCGTTTGGGCCTGGCCGATCGCTGGGACGATCGCCGCGGCGGAGGCCAGCAGCAATGCGTCCCGGCGCCTCACGCCGGCTCGGGCGCGCGGATGCGCCGGTAGACCAGTTCGGCCGCCGCGTCGGACTGTTCGATTGCGTCGGCCATCAGGTGGTGGTGCGGCGACAGCGCGCACGCCGGGTCGGTGGCCGCGGCGTCGCCGGTCATGGCGAAGGCCTGGCACCGGCAGCCGCCCCAATCGACCTCCTTGCGGTTGCAGGACCGGCAGGGTTCCGGCATCCAATCGGTGCCGCGGAAGCGGACGAAGCCCGGGTCCTCGCGCCAGATCGCCGCCAGCGACGCCGTGCGGACCGAGGGGAACACGAACCCGGGCAGCGTCTCCGCGGCGTGGCACGGCAGCGCCAGGCCGGCCGGGGTGATGTTGATGATCCGCTGCGCCCAGCCGCCCATGCAGGCTTTCGGCCGCGCGGCGTAGTAGTCGGGCACCA
>JAABUJ010002926.1_pt1 | contig 20063 bp, 20 predicted proteins | sample 5559131 | NCBI WGS metagenome assembly JAABUJ01 (sample SAMN10711875, study PRJNA513366) | rock metagenome | isolation source: Antarctica rocks | place: Antarctica: Victoria Land, Mt New Zealand nord | collected 2016-01-07 | reverse complement strand
CAGCGGGTGGCTCGGCGTTGCCGAGCCTCTCCCCTCACCTTCTCGCAGGCGAACGCGCACTTCCCTGGGCTGCGGGCCGCTCTGCACCCCTTTAGTGTAACCGGGGCTTGCGCTTTGCGCAACCAGCGCCGCCGACCCCTAGTGGTGTCGCAGCAGTGCGACAAGACGGCCGATGTGCACCGACGCGACGGCGCGCGGAAGGGGTGCCACGCCGGCACGGCTTGGCCGCCACGCGGGCCACGCGGCCGCGTCCACGCGCGCTCCCAGGCCCGCCGTGCCCCTGCGCGTGTCCATAGAGGGAGGGGCCGTGTAGAGAGAACTGCGTCTTCTCTGTGTCTTAGTACGCCGGTACACAGTGGCCCCTTACCCCGGCATATAGTGGTTCCCTCCAGGCCAGGCGCCCCGGCACAGTATGGCCCCTTTGTGACGAGGCACTGGCACCGCCCGCCTGCAGACGCCCGCACACGGCTGCGCCACAGCTCCCGCCAGGGCGACGCGGGCGCGCCATGCTCGCGCCCCCACACTGACGGTGCCATGGGCACACCACCACGGCGAGCTGTAGCGCCCAGGAGCCCCGTCAGGGCCGTAGGGGCAGGAGTTTCCCACACCCCCAACGCCCGTCAGCAGCCACCATAGCGCCCCAGGGACGCCCGGACGCGCGTGAGCCCACCTGGGGCCACACAGGACGCCACAACGCGCGGTAGGGGCCACACCAGGGCGACAGATGACAACGGAGACGCCACGCATGAGGGGCAAGGGATGTGGGCGCGCCGGCGGCGACACGGCGACACGCCCGCTGCCGGCGGCGGCCTGGAATCCATGCGTGAGGACCGTGGAGGTAGCAGGCGCGCTCAGAAGCGCCGTGCGCCCTCGTGGGCAAAGGGAACCGGAGGGGCACACAGGGTGCCGTGGCGCGCGCACAAGGAGAGTAGGGGGCTCCACCGGCGCCGGCCGCGCCAGCAAGGCGCACGACGAGCAGAGCCACGCCGGCGCGTCAGCGCGCCACCAGCGGCCCCATGCCGTCGGCCCCGGCCCCGCATACTAGACGCGCCAGGGGAAACGCCCCATCCAGCGGGTATGCGCCCGCTGGGCGGCGTGCAGCGGCGTCGCGCCGCCACACCGCCCACCAGCGACGTGCCCCGGCAAGAGTTCGTCCGGCCAAACGCGTGGTGTTGTCATACGGCCATGATAGCCGACAACGCGCCCACGTAAGGCCCCTTTAGGGAACCGTCCCGCCCCTCACCTGTGGGGGCGTGGTACCGCCAGAATGAGTAGCCGCAGCACACAAGCCGAGGCGGCGCTACCCCTACCCCAACAGTCTCCTCCCAACGGTCTACGCGGGCGCGCGAACGCCTGCCGCAGCCATCCGCCCGACGACGAGGTGATGGAACGGGCGGATTGCGTTGAAATACACGGGGCCTGTCCAGGCGTGGTAATGAACAACGGTAAGCACATAGAAGCGTCTCCGCTCGCCACCGAGTGGTTCCGCGATGACGCCGAGCACGGCCGTCAGGTGGCGCGCGCGCGCCTCGGCGACCCAATAGCGGCCCTCCGCCGCCAGGCGCACGGTGAACGACCCCGCGCGCGCGCCCGGGCGCATCGGCACGGTGCCCGGTGTCATCCGCAGGCGGCGGGGCATCCTCTCCTGACGCAGGCCGAGCGCGCGCACGAAGACGGCGCGGACGCGGTAGAGGCCGACCACCCAGCCGGGCTGATACCCCAACGAGGCGGCGAGGAAGGCGCGCAGGTCCACGGCGCCCGTCACAACCTTCACGTCGATATGGTCCGCGCCCTCCAGCACGGGCGCCAGTTCGGGGATACGCGGCATCGTCGGCGGCAGTACCATCAGTCCTCTCCCTTTTGATTGTGTCTATCAGGGCATAGCGTCCCGCGCAGCGGTTGCGCTGTTACGACAGGCCGTAGAGATGGATCACCTCCGCGAAGACACGCCGTCGGGCCTCGCCCTCGATAGACGGGACGATCTGCTGGCAGCCCACGTAGAGCGCATAGAACACCCCCGCCATGGCCTGCCCACGCGCGTCGTCCCCGTTGAGTGCGGCGCAGACCGCGCGCAGATAGGCGAGGCGCCGGGCGTCGATACGCTCCTGGCACACGCGCACCTCGGCGTCGCGCAAGGCCCAGGCGCGGACCGCGACCTCAACCCGCGACGAGCCGCCGCCGACGACTTCGATCAAGCGGTGCAGCTTGTCGCGGTCGGACCCGGCCGCCTCCATCCGCGCGATAATGTCGAGCGTCCCGTCGCGCTCGAAGAGGGCGAGCAAGGCATCCTTGAAGTCCTGGAACGCGCCGAAGTGGTGATAGAACGACCCTTTGGTGACCCCTAGCAGGGCCGTGAGCGCCTCGATGGTGAGGCCAGCGGCGCCGACCTCCGCCAACAGGCGTAACCCCGCGTTCAACCAATCACGTTGTGTCGTACGAGCCATGCATCCTCCATGTACAGCATACCATACAGTACGGTATGCTGGTGTCCCGCACGACGGCGTCAGTTCCACGTCCGTCGCCGCCACCCGCGCCCAGGTCCGCGCCCAGGTCCGCGCCCAGGTCCGCGCCCAGGTCCGCGCCCAGGTCCGCGCCCAGGTCCGCGCCCAGGTCCGCGCCCAGGTCCGCGCCCAGGTCCGCGCCCAGGTCCGCGCCCAGGTCCGCGCCCAGGTCGGACATGCTACACCGCTATCTGTCGCATAGATGCGCAGGTCGCAACAGGACAGTCTAGCGGAGCGCCGGATCAGCCGAGCGCTCGTCGTCGCGGTATTTCAGGACCAGTGCGGCCGCGCGTGCGATCCACAACCCCATTGAGACGATGACCAGGTCGGCCGAGAGGGCGGCAAGCGTCGGGTTGACCGGGTGGCGGGCGGCCTGCTCTGCCCCGCCCGCCGCCGTATAGGCGCCACTGGCGTAGGCCATGGCCTGGCGCAACAGCACCGTGCCGAGCCACACGGCGAGGTAGACGACGCCACCCTTCATCCAGAGGGCTCCGGTGGCCGCGTCGCGCCAGAAGCGGATCGAGCGCATCAGGAGCAGGCCGCCTCCCATCCCGACGGCGAGGGCGGGGAGCGCCAGGATGAGGGCGAGCGGGTGGGCCGCGAGGCGGTTGGTCCCAACCAGACTCAGGGCCGACAGGAGCACGACGACCGCCGACAGCGCAACGGCGCGCTGCGGTTGTACCGGTTGCGCGCGCATGCGCCGATACATGGCGAAGGCGATCAGGATTAGGACGATGGCGCCAGTCAGTACGGATGGCATGGCTCTCTCCCTCTCGTGTTTCTGGTGTTAACACGCGGCTCCGCTGCGGTTTGTGAGATCATGCGTCTCGATCAATCGCTGTCCTCCCATCCGTACGTCGCCGCGTTGCGTCCAGGTCAAAGGCTACGTAAGAAATCGAGTACGATGCGATTGAACATGTCAGGCTGCTCCATGTTTATCAGATGCGACGTCCCAGGCATCGTGACTTTCCTAGCGGTGGCAATGGATGCGTCCAGCACGTCAGCAGCCTGCCGGACCGTCGGGGCATCCCGATCGCCAACCACAATCAGCGTCGGAACACGTACTTCCGGCAGTCGTTGGCTCGCCGGGGGCGTGAGCTGTCTCACTGGTGGTGGCGGAGACAGGAAAACATGAGCATTGTCGCTCAACATGTCATGTACACGTCGGCGCGCCACCTCGCCCAATGGTGTCACAATGGGATCATCGAGCAAGAGAGCGATGAGTTCCGACGTATCCCCTGTGCTCATTGCTTCCGTCCACGCGGGGAGCAAGGGGGCAAATCTTTCCTGCACATCATCCATAAAATGCGACGGCATGTAGCCTCCCATACCGGGAGAGGCAAGGATGAGTGCATTGGCCAGACCTGGGTGCTCCAAAACGACGTCAAGAGCAATTGCTGCTCCAAGTCCTAAGCCGAGTAGGAAGGTTTCCGTAATACCGAGGGATTGCAGGAGACCGTAGAGGTCGCGTGCATGAGACACTTTCTCTTCTGACCGTGCCGACTGCCCGTAACCGCGTAGGTCGTAGCGCACGACTCTGTAGTGGGCGGCTAGCGCTGTGAATTGATCATCCCACATCCGATGATCTAAGGAGACCGAGTGAATCAAGACGAATGGATACCCCTTTCCCAACATCTCGTAGTACAACGTCGTGCCATTCACGGTGGCAAAGCCGGTCGTGACGGACGGCGCATGCATAGCTGTCGTCCCCCTATCTGTGCCTGTGCAGTCCGGATCACTCATTGTTCCTCTCTTCCCTCTCTATTCCCCATGATGTTGCATACGGGGCGGTAGACAGGGCCACGAACGCGCCATGGGGGTGAAAGTACCGCCATGCGCCGAACATGCCGAAGCCGATGCGTCGCCACACCCATATGCCCGCGTATCCACGTATGCACATGCGGCTCGAACGGTCATCTGACCACGAGGCGCCCTGTGCATGTGATGTCGCCGTACATATCAACCGACGGGAGTAGCCGACGGCGAGGGGCATGCGGACGTCCGCATGCCCCTCGCCTTCGGCTACTCCCCCTTATTTGCACCTATTGATGCAGGGGAACGCATTGATGCCAGCGCACGCGGCGCAGACGATACACTCGGGGTTGAATGCGGGTTCAACCGCACATCCGATGCAATACTCGAGACAGTTTCCCCCAACGTTCTGCCCGATGCATTCGATGAAACACCCCACATTGAAGTCTGGCCGGATGGTTGAGGGGCGCACGATTTGCGCCGCTTGGCCCGTGCGTAGCACCGCCGTGCCGAGGGATTGACCGTCGGGCGTATGCCAAGTGAGCGCTAACGCCCGCTGTCCCCCCGTGGCCAACTGGAGCACCACGCCGATGTTCTGCTCTCCTGCCGCAGGGTCGCCGGCCACGAGGTAGGTCGATTGTCCTTGCCCTGTATAGGGGATCAGGTACACGGTACGATCAGCATTGCGGGCTTTCTGTACAGCCTGCCAGTTCGGCGCCCCGAAGTGCTGCGCCGCCGCTTGCGCCGCCTGACTCTGCTGCAACTGCCTGATCGCAGGGTCGGTCGGCGCGACAGGGGTTACCGTGGGCGACGAGCCTTGTGTTGCCGCAGCGGCCCCTATCTGGGGCGAGAACTTGCCCAGCAGGGCCGCGCCCGCGAACAGCGCGGCGCCTCGTTCTAGGAGCCGGCGCCGCCCGATCCGCGTCTCGCCCTCCGCTACCTGCGCCGGCCGTAGGAGCGGCACGCCGGCACGCTGAATCAACTGGGCCACGCGCCACGTCCGGCGCGGCCCCACACCCAGGAGCAGCTTGACTCGCAAGGCCGCGCCGGTGTAGGCCCGCGCGTGCGCGCCGTCGACCTCCAGGAGCGTCGGCTCCCAACGCCACCCCGGCCGCGCCCCCTCGAGCAGCGTCTGCATGGCGCCCTCACGCAGGCTGCGCGCGGTGAGCCATCCGCCCGTTTCCTGTTCGATAGCCCGCGCCAATTTACTACAAGTCGTACACGCCGAGTCGAAAAGGAGATACCGTGTTACCATCTCTAAGCCTCACATTCTACCGTGCAATTGAAGCAAACCGCGACGTCGCATCGTTAGCATGGCATGGACATCGGCGTGATGTAAAGGCATTTTTCTAGACTTCCAGCCCGAGGAGTGGCGCAAATTCCTCTACTCTTTGCCCTCAAGGCGACGCCGCCCGACGTTGTGGCGCGGATTCCTCTACTTCTACCCTCAAAGAGGCGCGCCTGACGTCAAGCAATGGTGTAGACGGTCTTGTTTAGAAACGACGAGGGGTTGGGAAGATGCCCCCAGTTGCGTGCTCATTTGTCAGTTCTTGACGTCAAATCGGCTGGATATCCCCCAGGTCATCGCCTCCGGAGTGTAGCTTCCGCCCCATCGGGTCGATCATCACCATGGACCATCATTGAAGAACCTCTTGATTAATTGGATACGCATCCCCGCTGCACCCACATCGTAAGGGGCTACATTCGAGCGCCCTCGCGATCCGCTGCTTGGAGCCGTCGCAAACATGTATTTGGTGAGTGCTTCATAGCCTGAGAATACCCATCACCACCGCCTATCCTGGCTGGTGCTCTAGGCGCGTCCCGCGTCTCTCGATCTATTGGTCTCACATCGGACCCGCCTGATGCGCCGGCCCTTCCGGCGGGATTAGTCCCTCCCGTCGGGCCACCGTCACCGCATCGCTCGGAGAGTGCACCCCTAATTTACGGCGGAGGGCCGCGAGGTGTTTCTGCACGGTGCTCGGGTCCCGCTGCAGGCGCTCCGCGATCTCCCTGTTGCTCAACCCCTGCGCAACGAGAAGTAGGACACGCAGTTCACCTCGGCTTACCGATTCCCGCCCGGCCGCGCTATCCCGCCGCGCCCCTTCCTGATAGCCTCGGTCATGCCGCTTGTTGAACGCGAAAGCGAAGTAGTAGGCTAGCGTGTCGAGGAGCAATAGATCGTCGACGGTGTAACAATCCTCACTGCATTTAGGACCGCAGCAGAGCATGGCGGTAATCTGCGGCCCGGACCAAATAGGGCGAAAGAGAACTATCTGGCCGTCCACATCGTCCGTGAAAACCTTTGCGGACGGGGGCGCGATGAATGCGGCTCGCGCGCGGCATATCACCGCATCCTGCCGCGCGGGATACATTAGGCCGCGGGGGTTGCGATAGGTATACAACTCGGACGGATCATGAGGGGTTAGGAGCAGCACAAAGCTCAAATCCAACGTGTCGCCCAAGCGAGCAATCGTACATTGATCGGTCGCATCGGATGCTGCCCGAGTGAAATCGTCCCCGATCTGATGCATCACGGCGCCCACATCGTAGACGTCGTGCAGCAGGAGACGCTCGGCCCATCGCGTGAGCCCTGGTCGCAGGGCGATCATACCTAACACCGCGAAGATGCTCGCTGCGGCGGCCGTGTCCGGCGCCGACCAGCCCCATCGGTCGGGCCCGATCACGGCGATAAACCCCGTCATGATCGCCACACTCGTCAGCAACGCCACCGTCAATGCTACGCGGAGGGTGCGGCGCCGCGCCAAACTGACGACGCCCAGGAAGTCCGCGCGGACAATGGCGATCCCGACGCAAACAGGCAACGCCGCGAGTGCGAGGATACTTATACCAGGCGCGACCAAGGCGCGATGGATCAGGATGAGCGGCAGCACGCTCAGGAGCATGAAGGGCGTGAGGCCGAGCGCCAACCCCAAGCTAAACCATTGCAACTGCGCTTGTTGACGGCCGGAGGGGGAATGGCGCAGGGTAGTCATGACGCGGGCACCAGAGGCTACACCGTAGCCAAGGAGGACCAGGCCATCGGCGAGCTGTACGAGATCGAACAGTGGGACCGGCCACCACCAGCAGAGCGGATAGAGCGGCAAGAGCGCGACAGCCGGCAACCAGAGGAGGGGGCGGAATCGCGTCGGTCGCATCGGACTACGGCGGCGGCCGGGGGAGGCGTAGGTGAGGTCCAGAAGAGTAGGGCCGAAGAGCCGGAGCGCCACGAACTGGAGCCCGAGAGCCCAAGGTAGGCCATGGAACCCGGCAGGGACTAAGCCCAAAGCGACCCCGGCGCACAGGCTCATGCGCCAATAGGCGCGGCCGGCCGGTCGGTCGGGGCTTTTCCCAAGTACGCCGACGCCCAACAGGAGGAAACAGAGGCCAAGCCCCACGATCAGTAGCGATGGGACCGTTGTCGTCCCGGCGCGCATAGCCATAGTGAGGTTGGATGATGCCGCATCGGCGACCGACACCCTCCTGGGGAAGGTTTCTCCTGGGCGGATGCCGGCACTCCATGCGCGCCCATCCGGCGCCACCCAACCGACTAGAAGACGTCCCATTGGTCCCTTGATGACGGTGAGCCCTGGATCGACGGGGGTCCACAAGGCTGCGAAAAGGGCGACAATTACGATGGCTACGGCGGCGATGGTGACGAAAATGAGAGGGGTTAGATGGTGCGCAGGTCGGGCGGAAGGAGCGTCCATAGAGCCTCCGTGCGGGGAGGGGCAAGCGGCAGACGCATCAGCGCCTGGGCCGCCTCATGCTGAAAGCGACGGATGAGGACCCAGGTTATGGTGTCTACGAGGTCCGGGGTCTGCTCAGCCAAGAGAACGGGAATGGTTTTGCGGCCGCTGCATTCGTCCACGGGGCGATCGGCCAGGTCATCTTCCAACTGAACGGCACAGCCAAGGGCTTGACCAAAGCGTCCGGCGAGGGCAACGATGCGCCAGGGCGCGCCAGTCAACAGCGCGGCACATTGGCAAGGGACGGCCACAAGCGTGCCTGATCGTCGGCGCAATACCGTGAGCACAACCCCCTCCGACGGGAGGGTCAGATCCTGGCGCAGAGACACGTCTTGTTGCTGGGCGACCAAGGCTCGACGCCCGGCGCGCGCCAGCGCCGTCGCGGCATGTGCGCGCCGCAACCCTGGCACGTCTAATTGCGCTAGCAACTCCTGAGCTATATGGAGTAGGATGATGCCGCTCGAGAGAACTTGCGCGTGCAGGCTGTGGGGGTCGGAGGTGTAGGCCTGATCATACGCGGCGTCGATCAGGTCATAGCCCGCGATCATACACTCGCAGGCTACGGCACCGGGGAGAAACGTCGCATCTAAGGGCTCATCCAGCGCGTCAACCCACGCCAAAAAGAGGCGCGCCCACAGGGGGGTGGGGCTGAACAGGCGACCGGGACGACCGAGCGCGTCGCGGCAAGTGGCATCCATATCGGCCGGTAGGTGCGCCGCATCGAGAACGTGCCGACCAACCTCAGCGACCGTGTGCAAGTTCTGGCGCATGAGAGATAGAAACGGAGTCTAACCAGTACGGAAACGTGGGCGTAGCAGAGCGTGGACCAAGGCGGGCTAAGTCGGCAAGCGCGGCGTTCAACAAAGTATCGGAAGTGGACACAAGCGGTATAGAATGCTGGTCGGTGAGGATAACGCGCACATGGTGTGCGAGCGTAGCTAAATCAATCGGGACCATTGTCTACCCCTCTCCCTTTTCTACCGTCGTGAGTGTACGTTCATCAACATGCCTTCACTCTAGCACGTCGCGTCGTCGACAGACAAGTGGCCGCGCAACTCGCCGCGCTTTCACAACGGAATGGTCAACGGCCCCATGATGCACGCGCGCCGCGCCGCGCCCCGCCCTCTGTACTTCTCGCGACCGCTACGCGTGATACTTGCCTTTATCTATGGTTATCATGCCTAAAGGATAATGTAGCACTGTGGAAGGAGCCCCCTGCAGTTCTACAGTCTCCAGCAATCCGACGACGGGCATGGACGCGCACGGATTGCGGCATTGTTCGATGGTCTGGATGTGGTGGACTTGTCCTCATGACCGTTGACGTTTTTGGGGCGCGGGTATCCCACATGGGGTGAGTTCCAGCATGAAGAATGATCGCTCTTGGCTGTGAACATTGGGCAGGTCTTACCCTAACCGTTCACCTTTACGTATCCATCGCATCCATTTGTTACATGACGCTGCTGAAGCTGATCGCCCCAAAAACGTCAACGGTCATGAGGACAAGTCCATCTGGATGTGGCACCGCCGGGCATCGTCTATACGCCGCTCTGGCGACCGGACTCCCCGTGGGGCGCGGAGTGAGGACGCTAATACCGCATCGTCTGCGCCACGCTAATACCGCATCGTCAGGCTCTCGACGTCGGTGATGTCCGCAGCCTGGCTGATCCCGTACGGCCCCAGCATCTCCGCGCCGAAGACGTCGCCTGTCCGCGCCTCTAATAACTGATGTCGAGGGCGCGCATGTCGGTAAACTCCGCGCTCGCCGCGATCCCGTACTGATCCAGCACGTTACTCCCGAACAGGTCGGCCGCCTCCGCCCGCGCCACGGCCGTCGCCCCGTCGCTCCACGCGTCGAGCACCGCCCCCATCGCCGCCCCGTCGAGGTGGACCTTGTCGCCCTCGGCCGTCTGGCTGATCCGCCGCACCCGCGCCACCTTGTCGTTGGACACGCGCACCGGCCCCTCCGCGTAGTCCACGGTTAGCCCGTCGTCGCGCAGCCGCTGCACGTTAGCGACCCGCTGCTGCGCGTTGGCGATCCCTTGCACCGCCGCCGTCACCCCCTCCGTGCGCGTCCGCGTCACGTCGCGCGCCTCGCCCGCTCCCGGCTCCTTTTGCCACCGCTGCACGGTGCGCACGTTCACGCCCACTTGTGCGGCGAGCAGCCGGTTGCCCGCGGCGATCTCACGCCGGCCGCTGCCCCCGCCCAGCGTCTCCACCACGGCACGCACCGCCGTCGGTGTCAGCGTCACCTCGGCCGCCACCAACGCGCCCAGGCGCTCCGTGAGCAGGTCCGCTAGGGCTGGCACCTCAGTCCCCCTCCCCGTCCGACGGCGCGTGTGTTCCCGGCCCCGCGGCCCCCTCGGTTCCCGTCGTGTCGCGGATGAGGGCGAGCAGGCGCTTCATGCCCACGCCCAGCGTCGCGCGCCCCTCGTCGCGCAGTCCGAACGCCGGCAGCAGCGGCGCCAGGGGCACGCCGGCGTCGTGGACCTTGAAGTGGCCCAGCCCGGTCCCCAGCGTGATCGTCGGCGGACACGCCGCCACCGGGTCGGGCTCGTCCGAGACGATGTACACGCAGTCGATGTTGACGGCGACGGGCGTGCACCCGGCCGCGTCCATGCGCTCAATCGCCCGCGACAGGTTGGCCGCGCCTTGGGCCAGGATGGCGTGCCGCCAGTCGGGCCGGTAGAGCGCGCTGTCCCGCCGGTGCCACTGCCCCGCCATGCTGCTGATCGTGACCGCGTAGGTGAGCTTGAACACGTCGAGCGCGAGCCGCCCCGCCGGCGTCGTGTCCGCGTAGAGCGCCGCGCGCGCGTCGCGCAGCCGGGCGTACCACGACGCCAGGGCGCGACTGTGCCGCGTCCAGACGTGGGCGTGGCTGATCGCGACGGCCTGGCCTCGCTCCAGCGCCCGCACGATGGTCGGCGTGCAGTACCACTCCTCGGCCGCGCCGGCGACGCGCGCGCACCAGTAGCCCGGCAGCTTGGGGTCGAAGGGCACGCCGCCCCCCGCGCCCGCGTCGCCGGGGGCCGTGCGCTCCTCCAGGTCGCCCAGGCCCAGCTCCACGTTGGCGCAGGCCCCCAGCCACGCCGCGTTCTTGTCGTACGAGTGGAGGTAGGTCCGGCCCCGCTCGGCCGGGGTCAGCGTGCGCATCCAGACGGTATCGCGCACCGTCGTCGTCTCGCGCGCCGGCGTCGGCCAGTCCGTCACCGCGTCGCGCCGGCCCCCGCGCCGGCCCAGCGCCACCATCAGGTCCGTCCCGGTCTTGCCCGGCGAGCGCACGTAGGGCGTGCCCACCGCCGCGGCGTACGCGGTCAGCGCCGCCAGCAGCGTGGCGGCGTCCGTGCCCTCACCCCACGTCGCGTTCTCGTCGTAGGCGGGGAACGCCACGGCGAGCCCCGCCCCGGCCTCGCCCCGCTTGTCGAGCGAGACCCACGGTGCCAGGCCCTCGGGGAAGGCGTGCAGGTCGCCGAGCGCGTCGCCGACGAAGGGGTGGCGCAGGTGCCTGGGCGTCCCGGTCATCGCCCTGACCACCGTGGCCGGCTCCGGCAGCCCCGCCGCGCGCGCCCACGCCGCCGTCACCCACAGCTGGGCCAGGCCGTGCCGCCGCGCGCCGTTATAGAGGTCCCCGATATGCCGGATCGCGCCCCGGATGGGCACGAGGGGCCTATCGGACAGGTGCAGCCCGTCCACGTCGAGCACGCCGATCGTGGCTGTGTCGTCCTTTGTCGTCATCACTCTATCCTCTCGAACAGCGGTAGTTGGGACCGCGCACGTTCCCACGCCGCGACGGTGGCCGGGTTGCGCCAGATCGACTCGACACTGCGCAGCCCGACGCGCTGCCGGGCCGCGCTGATCGGCGCGTCGATATCCGTCCGCTCCCACCCGGCCTCCTCTAAGGGGCCATGCACCGCCGCGTGGCGATACCCGCTCAGGACCACCATGGCCGGCGAGGCCAGCAGCGCGGCCGTCAACGCGTCGTGATCGGCGCGCGTGAACTCGTGCGCGTACCGCTTGTCGCCGCGCCGTGTCTCCCACACATAGGGCGGGTCGATGTACACGCACGCGCCCGCATGGCCGTAGGCGGCCAGGACCCGCCGCCAGTCGCCGCATTCGATCTGCACCCCCTGCAGGCGCTGATGGATCTCCGGCAGCCGCTCGACGACGCCCAGATACTTGCGCACGGCGCTGGACACACGCGTCCCGTTGGCGTTCGTCGCGCTGTAGCCCCAACTCCCCGCAGCTCCGGCGATCCCCGCGGCCGTCCCCGCCCCGACGCTATAGCGCCAGCCGGTGCGCGTCGCCTCCCCCGCCGCGGCGCCGGTCGCGCCACCGAACGCTTGTCGGACGCTGACGAACCAGGCCCAGGCGCGCGCCACCGGGTCCTCGTCGTCGTGGCACGCCCGCCGGCAGTGCTCGAACTCCTCGCGCGTAGGGCGTCAGCGCGGCGAGCCGGCTGAACCGCTCGAAGGCGACGGGATCGCGCAGCACCCGGTAGAAATGCACGACGTCGCCCGCCAGGTCGTTGATCGTCTCGAGCGGCGCGCGCGGCTTCCACCAAAAAACGGCTCCCGCGCCGACGCATGGCTCGACGTAGCACTCGTGCGGCGGCAGCAGCGCCACGATCCGCCGCGCCAGATGACCCTTCCCCCCAAACCACGTCACGGGACTGCGCAGGGGTGTGGACACCGCGCTCATGGTGTCCTCCTCTCGGCCGCGCGCTCCCGCGCCCGTCGCTCCTTACGCGGGCAGCGGCAGGGCGCGAAGTGGCAGTGGGCGCACCGTTCGATGGTCAGGCGTTCGGGTGGGGAGGGCGAGGCCCGCGCCGGCGTCACCGCCGGCGTCACGCGCGGCGCCTCATCCGTGGCCGCAACCTTCCCTCGCACCTCGAACGCGACGCGCACGCCCGGCGCGACGCGCCCCAGCGCCCGCTCGATCGGCCCGCGCAGCCGCTTGTCTAACCACTGCTGGTCGACGCGGTCGGGCACGCCGACGCGCAGCAGCCCGCCGTCGAAGCCCACGACGGTCGTGGTCTCCAACCAGCGTTTGTAGTTCTCCGGCGTCAGCTCGCCGCGCAGCTCGTTCAGCGTGTCGCGCCAGGCTGGCTCCATGCCCGGCGGCGGCGGCGCGATCTGCACCACCTCGACGGCGGGCCGCGCGTCCAGCGCCGGCAACCCGTCCTCGCCCCGGATCTTGCCCACCTCGACCCGGATCATGCGAATGGTCAGCGTGCGGGCGTGGATGCGCGCCGCGAACTCGGCCGCGCCCCCGATCGCCTCTAGCACCGTGGCCTCGCCGACGTCGGCGAGCAGCGTCCGCACCCGTCGCCCCAGGCGCTTCGTCGGCTCCACGCGCATCAATTCGACGTAGAGCGCCCGCCACCGGGTGTCTGCGGCGGGTGCCTCGGGCGCGGGCACGGCGGCCAGCGGGGGGATGGACCCCCGGCCCGCCGACCGCTTGCGCCGCGCGGGTGTCTCGACGGTGTAGCGGTTGCTCCGGCCCGGACGCTCGGTGAGGCGTAGATAGCCGGCGTCGGCCAACTCGCGCACGTAGTCGTACACCACGCGCGGCTTGACCCCGATCGCTGCCCCCAATGCCGTGTTGCTGCACGGGCACCACCCGTTCCCGCCGGCGCGGCGGCACAGGACGATGTACGCCCGCCTGGCCCCCTGCGAGAGCGTCGCGTCGTCCAGGACGCGGTGCAGGATCGTAGTGAAGCGCACGTCGTCGTCGTCGTCGCGGACGGGCCGGACGTGGAGATGGTAGACGTTGGGGTGGTCCTGCCCCCCGCCGCGCTCCACCGTGACCAGCGCCGCCGCGCGCAGCTCGCCGACCCGCCGCTTGATCGTGCGCACCGAGACCCCCAGGCGGGCGGCCAACTCCTCCTGATAGGGATGGCAACTCTCGTCGTCCCAGGCGTAGCTCATCAGGGTGACGTGCGCCAGGCGCTCGTTATCGAGCGGGGCCGCGTCGATGAAGGCGTTGGCGACTTGCACCCAGCCGTCACGCGGGACCGGGATGGCGGGCCGCTCCGCTGCGGCTGTCGTGCGGGCGCTCACCAGGCGCTCCCCGCGCGCAGGGCGCGCAGCCGCCAGTAGCGGTATTCGTCCCACTCCCGCGGGGAGGTCTCGGCCAGGGCGCGCTGGCGACCCGCGTCGCGCCGTGCCCGCGCGCTCTCGTCGTCGGCGCGGCGGTGGCCGGTCAACGCCGCCCGTACGCGATCGAGCACGCGGGCCAGGCGGGTGTCGTGGGGCAGGGCGGCGGCGATCCGCGCGCGGCTGTTGAGGGCCGTGGTATGGTCGGCGCGGCCCAGGGCGTGGGCCGCGGCGCTGTTGGTGAGGTGGTAGTCCGCGGCGAGCAGGTAGGCGCAGAGGTGCCGCGCCTGGACGACATGGGTCGCGCGGCTCGGCCCCAGGATCGCGGCGGGGGTCACGTCGGTTTCGAGATAGTACACGTCGTTATAGGCACGGGCCACGGCCGCGATGAGGGACCGCGTATCGACCGTCCCGGCGCCTGTCCACGCGTGGGTAGGGTCAACCCTTTGACAGAGGCGCGCATTCGCGTTATCCTCTGTACAGGGCATGGGGGTGCTCTGAAGCATAGAAAGCCTCCGTGCAGGCCCGCAACCCGGTTCGGAGCTGGCTACTCCGTCGGGGCCGCGGCCTCCGTGTTGGTGGCTCTGGTGATCGCTTCCAATTGGTCACACCAGGGCCGAGTGATATAGATAGTTCGTCTTTGGCAAGGTAGAGGCTCACCGGTTCGCAGCCGGTGGGCCTCTACCTTTTGCGGCCGTAACGGCCGCGCATTGTGCTACATAGCGCACTCCTTCATGATGAGCATTGTAGCCCACACACTCCCCCCGCGTAAAGGCGGCGCGCGGGAGCCTGTCCTGTCCCTCCCTAAACGGCGCTATCCGGCGCCTCATGTGTGTGGTCATGGGAGGCCCGTCCAATCGTACGCCGTGCCATGCTTCACAGGGGCCGTGGGCAGCCGCGCCGGCCTCGCCGGGTCCGGTGCCGCCACCAGGGCCGGGTCCGGTGCCGCTGAGGCCGCAGGCGCTGGTGGGGGTGTCGTCGGCGTCGGTTTCACCAGTACGCGCACCGGCGCGCGGGGCGTCCCGACGGGCGTGGCTCCCCGCGCCGCGTTGGGCACGGCCACCACCTGTGCGTCCTCACGCGCGGGTGTGATGGCCGCAGGCGCGGGTGTGGGCTCCGCAGGGGCTTCGACACACGCGCGCGGGGCCGGGCGCGTCATCAGGCGGCGCATGGCCCGCACGGACCACATCGGCCGCGTGCGCAGGTCCAGGGGCCGGGCTTCGCGCGCGATGGCGACGACGCGCCGCCGTGACGAGGCCGCCAGGTCGTCGGGGAATAGGAGGGGCACGCCTGCCTCGCTCGCCGAGCGGCTGTCGCGCTCCGGCCGGCGCCCGAACAGCCCCCCCGGCGCAGCCGAGTCACCCTCCCCATGAGCCAGCACGGTGCGATTGCCCAACGCGTCGCTGGCCCACCTGGCGTCGTCGCCGCGCGTCCCGCCCAGCCAGCAGAGTACGTTGCACGAGTCGATGATGGCCTTGGCCCCCAGTTCCCCGTAGTCGTCGACCACCTGGCTGAAGGACTGAAAGCTGATGACGCGGGAGATGCGCGGCTGCCGGCAGATGTTGAACCACTTGGGCGCGTTGGGGATCGCGCCCATCGTGCCGAACTCGTCCAGCAGCATCCGCACCTCGCGCGCCAACTCGCCATTGGGCAGCGTGCGCGCGCGGTCCAACAGCACGGTGAACATCGTGGTGAACAGCGCGGCGACGAGGGGCCGCAGCGTGTCGTCGCCGGCCGGGATCACGATGTAGAGCGCCACCGGTCGCCGCTCCTTACGGCCTAAACGGTCGAGGTCGAGCGTGCCCAGGCCACCGACGACGGCCTTGATGGCGGGGTCGGCGAGCGCGGAGAGGCGCGGGGCCAGCCCCGAGGGGATGGAGGAGCGCAGGTCGCGGTGCTCGGCGATGAGCCCGAGGAACTGCGCCGCCGGCCCTGTCTCCGCGCCGCTCGGGCCATTCTTGAGCGCCTTCTCGATGGCCTCCACGTTCGGTTGCAGCAGCAAAGCCAGCAGCTCGTCGAGCGTGCCGGAGGGGCGGCCGGCCGCGGCGGCGACGGCGTGGACGTGCATGACGCCCGCCGCCATGAGCAAGAGGACGGCCTGCTCGAAATAGGGCTGCGGCGGGGCGCTGTCGGCGGGCTTGGAGTTGTGCAGCCAGGCCCGCGCCCAGTCCTCGGCCTTCGCCGGCGTGCGCACCAGGGCGAGCGGCGCCCACGTCACGCTGTTGGCGGGGTTCTGCATGTCCAGCCGGTAGCAGTCGTGCGTGCAGGAGAGAGCCGCGGCCGTCTGGTTCCACCCGTCGCCCTTGTTGTCGGTGGCGACGTAATCCACGGCGGGATCGGGCTCCAACAATTGCGTCTTGAAGAAGGCATTCGACTTGCCCAGGCCGGTCGGCGCGTCGATGGCCACGCCTTCCAGGAGCAGCGCCGACCGCACGCCAATCGTGATCCGTCTGAGCCCACGCCGCGCCGTCCCCAGGACCATGTCACCGGGCTTGGCCCGCCGCCGCCGTAGCTCGTCCCAGGTTTGCCAGCGCGCGCCGCCGTAGGTGTTGGCGCGCGTCGGGTCGAGGGCGCGCTTCCGACGGCCAATCATGATGAAGACGCCGAACAACGCTAGGAACCCGAGGACGCCGCCCAGTTCCAGCGGGATCGCCGCGCGCACGGGCGCCCCGGCCCGACTGTGCAGGTTCGTGTAGCGCCAGGCCGCGCCGTGGCGCATCCAGAACGCCCAAGTGCTCGTGTGGATCGTCGGGGCGAGCCCGTGGAGGCCGTGGTGCGCCCACGCCTGCGTCGCGCGCAGGGCAGCCACCCCCGTCGCCGCCGGCCAGGCTACCGCGTCGTAGGCCGTCTGATACCACAGCGTCACCGCCGCGACGCCGTGACGATAGAGGGCCGTGGCCTGGGTGACGCTCCACTGCGCGCCCGCGAGCGGCCCGAGCCAGAGGGCCAGCACGGCGAGCAGACCGGCGATGAGGCCGGCCCAGCCGCACAGCAACCAGCACACGCGGGCGAGCAGGTGACGCCCGATGCGCAGCAGGGCGACGATCCCCGCCCTGGCGCGGGAGGGCAGGCGACGGGCGAGATGGCCAGCGCGTGCCCAGGGACGGCCGGTGATAGGTGGGCTAGCAGGTGTGCTCATGGTGTCTCCTGGCTCCTACAGGTCGAGGGCCGGCGTCAGGTCCAGGTCTCGGTCGAGGGCCGCGCCGGGGTCGGTCGCGCGCGCCGCGTCCGTCGCCCACGCCGTATCGTAAAAGTCGGCCGGGGTGATGATCTCAATGCCCCCTTGCGCGGGATGCGCCTCCTCATAGGCGGCGATGACCACCGGATCGGTGATCTCGTAGAGCTGGCCGTCGCCCACGGCGGGGCCGGTCTGCTCCCAGGCGTACACCGGCGTCCCCTCCTCGGCGGGAGTTAGCCGGTCGGGGTCGAGCGCGGCCGGCGCCTGGTCCACCCACACCTCATACGGCGGGTCGATGCCCCGCGCCAGCGCACCCTCGATTGTGGCGATCTCGGCGGGGTCGGTGATCGCCTGCCAGCGCACGTCGTCCGGGCCGACGCCGTCCGGCTCCCGCGTGTAATACGTCACTGCTGGGTCCCCGGTCTCCGTCGCCGTTAGCTCGAACGCTAGCCGGTCGGGGCCACCGTCGGCGAGCATCCCGTCGAACGGGGAGAGCAGCGTATCATCGCGGCTATAATTCGTCATCGTGCGTCAACTCCTTTCGCGCGTCCGCGCGCTGTCCGTGTCGCCGGGGAGCGCGCGGCCGTCCGGCAGGTATCGAGCAGTTCGGCGGCGGTCATCCCCTCCCGCGCGCCCCAGGCGAGCAGGCGCTGCACCGGCTCCCACGTCAGCGGGGCCACGAGGGTCCGCAGCGCGACGGGCGGCGGGGCGTCCGCACGCGCTATGGCCGGGTCAGGGGGCGTCGCTTCCCGTACGGAGAGCACGCGGCCCTGGCCGTCGACGGTGTAGGCAAGCGCGCCCGCCGCTGGTCCGCCGCGCCTGGCGGTCGCTGTGTTCATCCGACACACTCCTCCCGATCGTTCGTCCCCGTCGCGTCGTCGCCGTGGCGCACCGTGAGGGCGGCGACGTGCCGCTCGGCCCGGTTGGCGCGCCCCTTCTCCTCCTGGAGCGCGCGGTACCAGTCCCAGGCGACGGCGGACACCTCGGCCGTCCGGGGCGAATTGGGCAGCAGGCGCTCGAACAGGTCGAACCGGCGGGCCAGCGCCCGGTCGCGGTTCTCCACGACCATCAGGACGCCGGTGATGGCCCCCAGGGCGATCCCGACGGCGAGGCCCACCGTCAGGGTGACGAGGTGGACCGTGGTCAGGTGGACGGGTAACGCCAGGTCCATCACGCGCCCCCTTCCCCATTCAACTGACGGATCTCGGCCGCGCGCACGTCCCCGCGCTGCCGCAAGAGGGCGTAGTGCGGCGTCCGCAGTTCCACGCCCAACACCTTCCCGTTGTTCGGCCAGCGGGTCCGTACGGCCGCGCCGGCGAGCAACACATGGATGTGCGGATCGTCGGTGTTGCGGTGGACGGCCGCCACCCACACGAGCCGCTGGCCCAGCGTGTGGCCCAGGTCCATCATGAGCAGCCGCGTCCAGGTGCGCAGGTCGATCAGGCGGACCACACCGGCACGTCGCCCTGGCGAGAGGACGAGCCGGTGGAACACCACCTTGGGGCCGATCGCGGCCGTCAGGAGGGCGCGCGCGGCCGCATGGTTGGCTACGTCGCCACGGGTGTCGAAAAACGTCCGCTCCTCGCGCGTTTCACCCGCCCGGTAGTCGGCCACGAGATGTTGCACCTGACGCTCGATCTTCCGCGCGGCCCACGGCCCGGCCGGCACGTAGCGGCCCTCCACGAACGTCCGCGTCGTCATCAGGCCACCTGGTCCTCGGCCACGCGCCGGTGCAGCCGCGCCCGCTCGCCCGCCGCGCGCGCCGCCGTGGCGCGCTCCTCGGCCACCGCTTCGAGCTGTTCGGCGACCGCAGCGCCGTAGTCGTTGTAGATGTGGGCGTAGCCTTCCAGGCGGGCCACCGTCGCCTCGTGGTGGATCGCCGCCAACTCCGCGCGCAACGGCCCCACGACCACGGCGCGCAGCAACTCCTCGACGGTGCGGGCGACGGCCTCCGCGATGGCCGGCGCCGCCAACGCGCCCGCGTTGTGCGCCGTGGCGGCGCCCGCGCCGCGCTGGATCAGGTCGTCCGCCGCCGCCGAGACCGAGAGGCCCGCGCGCTTGGCGTGCTCCGCGACCGCCTGCACCGTCTCGTCGGCCAGGTAGTACCCCGTCCGCTTCTTCTCGTTCTTCTCGTCCGCCATGTCTCCTCCTCCTGTCCGCGTCTTGTCGTCCTCGTCGTGCTCCTTGGCGGCGGCGCGCTACGCCGCCTCAGCGCGGCGCAGCAACCCCGCGCCGGTGGTGACGACCGTGGCCACCGCGCCCGTTGCCCAGCCCGCGCCGCCCGCCCCCAGCAGGAGCAGCAGGCCGCCCGTGGCCGCGCCCCACGTCACCCCGAAGGACACCGCGCCGCGCCACGGGACCGCGCCGTGGGGCTGGTGCGGAGGCAACGCGGCGAGCATGCGGCGAGACTCCTCCCCGCGCGGGGTGAGGCGAAAATACGGGCGGGGCGCGTGCGGGTTGACGGCGGGATCGACCCGCGCCCCGGTCTCGACCACCAGGCCGTCCGCCACCAGTCCGTCGAGGGTGCGGTAGACCGTGCCGCTCCCGACGCGCCCCGTGCCGGCGGGGTCCGCGCGCAGCATCGCGATAAGGCCGTACGCGTGGCGCTCCGCGCCGTCGGCGAGGGCGCACAGCACGGCGTACTGCCGCTGCTGGGCGGCGGTGCGCCGGGGCAGGGGCAGCAGCCCCGGCGTGCGGACAGCCTCCTCCCCCAGCGGGGTGATGCGGTAGTAGTCGCGCGGCGCGTCGTCCAGCGCCGGATCGGGGCGCATGTCGGTCTGGACGATCAGGCCAG
>JAABUJ010002925.1_pt1 | contig 20075 bp, 25 predicted proteins | sample 5559131 | NCBI WGS metagenome assembly JAABUJ01 (sample SAMN10711875, study PRJNA513366) | rock metagenome | isolation source: Antarctica rocks | place: Antarctica: Victoria Land, Mt New Zealand nord | collected 2016-01-07 | reverse complement strand
CAGGATGACGCTATCGGATATGATGAGCGCCGAGCAGGTCCCCGCCACTAACATGACCGACCCGGCGTTCCGCGACGAGGGGGACCGGACGGCCGTGACGCGCGCCGTGGCGACACAAGTGGTCGCCTACCGGGCGGAGCACGGCCTCTCGTAGCCCGCCTCGAGAGCGGGGAGCACGAGCCAACGCTGACGACACTCTCTCGGCTCTCCCAGCGCCTCGATTTAGAGTCCCATATCAGGATCACGCCCAGTTCACTGGACCTGAGCGTTTAGCGCACACGCCGCGACGCTGCCGCGTGCCCTATCCCTGCGAACGTCTGTGTCGCGCTTGACAAAGTGTAACATAGGTATTACGTTCATAGACGAGGAGGAGACGACGCATGACGACACTCGACACCAGCTACCATGGACGCCGACGGGATGCGCGCCTGCAGGATCCCGCGTTTCGTCAGGAGTATGATGCCGCGCGCCGCGAGATCGACCAGGTTGACGCTGTTGTGCGCGCGCTCGATCAGCTGCGGATCGAGGCAGGCCTCCCCAAGGCTGAACTCGCGCGTCGTATCGGCAAAAATCCCGCTGCCATGCGCCGGCTCTTTAGCACGGACGGCAACCCGGAACTGGGCACAATCGCTGCCATGGCCGTTGCCCTGAATGCAGAGATCAAGATCGTGCCTCGTCCACCCGTGCGGCAAGAAGATAGTCGCGACGCCATGAGCAAAAACGATTGACAAAAATATTCCTATATAGTTATAATATGGCATGTGGGAGATCGAGGGAACAGACCAATTCGCGGACTGGTTCGGTGGTCTACCTGCTCGCGATCAAGAGGCAATCGACATTGCGCTTGACGTACTGGCGAGCGATGGACCGGGTCTTGGACGTCCGCTTGTCGATTCGATCAAGACCTCGCGCCACGCCCACATGAAGGAGGTTCGCCCGCTCGGGACAAACATCCGTATTTTGTTTACGTTTGACCCCCGGCGTGCGGCTATCCTCTTGCTGGGCGGCGACAAGACTGGCCAATGGGACAAGTGGTATCGGACGGCGATTCCCGTTGCTGATGACCTCTACGACGAGCATCTCTCCACGTTGAAAGCAGAGGGACACCTATGAGCGGACACAGAAAATGGAGCGCCATTCGTGGGCCGCGCACCCCTGAGCAAGAGGCGCGTGTGGCGGCAGGTGTGGCGGCGACCAGAGCGATTCTGCATCTGGCCGAGATGCGTGCGGCGCGCGGGGTGACCCAGGATGAGGTCGGCCAGCGCATGGACGTGTCACAGGCGCATGTCTCAAAGATTGAGAACAAGGATGACCTGTATCTCTCGACCCTTGATGGCTACATCCGAGCACTTGGGGGCGAGCTTCATCTTCGTGTCGTCTTCCCCGGCGACCAGGAGTTTGACTTACCGATCAACCTGGCCCAGAGGCGACGTGCCCCGGCGGCCCCGACGGCGTTCGAGCGGGACGAGCCGCCTGTCGCCTTGTAGGTGTGATCCAGGTTCAGGGGTGATTGGCCAAGCCGAGGGCCAGGGCCTGCGCTTGCGGCTTCCTTGGTCTGTCGCCAGCCGGTAGCCGCCGGCGACAGACCAGCCGGTGTACGTACCATAAGGTGAGAGTAGGGTAAGGTGAGAGTAGGGTGTCACCTCGTGGCTGGGGGAGGGGAGGAGTTACAGCCCAACCTCGGCGGCGGCATTCTGCGTGAACAGGGAGCCCTCGCGGATGTACTTCCTGACCATCGGCAAGCTCTTGTGCCCGGTCTGCGCCATGATCACGCGCTCGGCGACGCCGGCCTGGGCCGCCGCCGTGGCCAGTCCCGCGCGCAGCGAATGGCCGGCGTACTGCGTGGGGTCGAGGCCGGCGGCTTCGGCGGAGCTTTTGACGACGCGCGCCACCGTCTTATCGGAGAGACGCGTCCGGCGCAGGTTGTTGTGGGGATCGACGCCCCGGAAGACGGGGCCGTCCGCGATCTCGGCCACCGCGAGCCACGCCCGCACGGCGCGCACGGGGCAGGTGGTCGGCTTTGAGCCGTAGGGGATGCCAACGGTGCGACCCGCGCCCTCCTGGTCGGTCTTGCTCCGCTTCACCCGGACCGTGAGGCCGTCGTCACTCCAGGTGAGGTCGTCCACATCGAGGCTGACGAGTTCGGAGCGGCGGAACGCGCCGGCGAAGCCCAGGAGGAGCAGGGCGCGGTCGCGTTGCCCGCGCAGCGTGGGCGGCAGGTGCTCCACCATGGCCCGGATCTCGCGGGTGATGGCCGGGGCCTTGCCCTCCTGGGCGGTGCCTTTCTGGCGGCGGATGCCGGTCATGATGCGGCGCACGGCCCGGTCCACCGTTGGCGTGTCGAGGTCGGCGGCCTTGTGGGCCTGGGAGATCGCGGTGAGGCGTCGCTGCAGGGTCGCGGTCTTGAGGGTGTCTGCACGGTCAGAGAGGTAGAGCACGACGGTTGCCGGCTCGGCGGGAAGAGCGGTCTTGCCGTGAGCCTGGCACCACACGGTGAAGTCGGCCCAGTCGGCGCGGTAGGCGCGGCGCGTGTTGGCGGCACGCGACTCACGGGCGTAGTGGCGCGCGCGCTCCTCGGCCTTATAGAGAGTTGCGATGCGCGGCTCCTCGGGGGGGATCAAGGTGATAGCTGTGTTATCCTCACTCACAATATGCTTCCTCGCCTATTACTGCACATAGTAATTTCATACCATCACTCTCAACAAGCCCCACTACAAGGTTGCTAGCAGCGCTTCGAGGTCGGTTCCGACGAGGTCGGGCCGTGTCATCGCGCGGGTGATGCGCCAATTGTCGTTCTTGCCCCAGGCACCCGGCAGATCTTTGAGCGCCTCGAAGGCTTCGAGCGCCCGGACGCGCTCTCCACGGACGCTCTTGACGGCATGGTCCGGGAAGTAGTTCTCCATCGCGCGGCGTTCGAGGACGTGGCAGGGGATCGAGGCCTCCGCGCACGCCCGGACGAAATCTTGGCGTTTCGAGGGCAACGGGCCGGCGGCGGCGGTGCGCTCGCTATCGATCAACACCGTGATCCGCGGGGTGATGCGTTTGATCTCCTCGAGCTGCGTCGTCGCGGCCCCGGCTATCATCTGCGTGCCGCCCATCGGCAGGAGCACCACCCGATGATCTTTGCCGTAGAGGCGCAGGAGTTGTTGCACCGCCTTGAGTTCGCTGGGGCCCTCGACTAGGAGCAGGCTATCGAAGCCGAGGTCTTGGTAACTGGAGAAGCCCAACTCTCCCAGGAACTCTGAGAAGCGTGGCGTCGTCTCCAGCGTCTCAACGGCACTCAACCCGTCGTTCTGCCGACGAACCGTGTAGATGCGATCGGCGGTCGCGCGCGCGAGGCCGAAGCTGTGCGTGGCGAACAACACGCCGCGGCGCGCGTAGGCGGTGAGCGTGGTCAGGAAGTCGAGCTGCAGGGACGGGTGCAGGCTGAGTTCCGGCTCATCGATGAGGACATAGGACGGCCGACGGGTCGCGGCGTTAGCCAGCACGATGATGAACTGAGCCAGCCCTGTGCCCACCTCGGGCAGCTTGAAGCTCCGTCCATCGACCATGAGCTGCAACGTGTCGCCGCCGACCGTCGCCACGATCTGCAGATCCCCGAACCCGAAGATGCGCTTAATTTCCGCAGTGAGCGCGTAGGCCGCCTCGTTATCGCGCTTCGCGTTGCCGGTCTGCCACTGGCGCCACTGCTCGACGAAGCTCTGGCCGACCTGGATATCGAAGTAGTTCGATCCGGACCCGGCGTTGATGGCGTTACGGAACGGCCCGATGTAGAGCATGTCGACGATGGACCGGAAGGCGCTGCCAACGCGCGAGAGGTCGGCGATGGGCCTGCCATCGCCAAAGCAGATCATATCGTGGACACTAAGGTTGGTGTTTTGTGCGGGCAGGGCAATGCCCTCCCACGAGACCGTATAGGTGCCCGTCTCCCGGTGGGCCTGGACGGTGGCCCTGGTCGCGGAGGGGATGAGAGTACCCTCCGCGACCGCCGGCTCCAAGGGGGCTCCGACCGCGACCACGATCTCCATCGGCCGCGCATTGGCGTTGCAATAGACTTCATCGGGGTCCATCACCCCCTGTACGGGCAGACCCTGGCTCCCGCCGCGCAGCGCGTCGAGGAGGTTGCCGCTCGGGTTCGACAGCTGTTGGAAGAGAAGACGGAACTCATAGAAGAACTTGAGGATAGAGGACTTGCCGGCGTTATTGATGCCGACGAACGCGGTGAAGCCCTCGCGCACCTCGATCCGCGCCGGAGAGGTGTCCGGGAAACAGCGGTAATTCTTCAGGGTCAGGGTGAAGCCCGTCCCAGTGGCCGACGTATCGATGTCTTGCATACCTCCCACTTTACCACCTCATCATGTCCGATACAACACCCTTATCGGACATGATGAGAGGGGTTAAAGCGGACATAAATATATCAGCCGTTTGTACGTTGTCACAAAGGTTGAGGTTTCTGCCACAAAGCGTGCGCCGATTTGCCACAAAGGTTGAGCCAATCGTCATCCGGCTCTCTGTCCGCTGGATGGGTTCCTGTGAGAATAGCTCTTATCACAGGAATCGGCGCGGGATCGGCACGGAGCCAAGCATGAACTAGGCGCGGGGCTGAGGCTCCACACCCATTGTTATCGCAGGAATCGAGGATCGGCCGATGGACGCATGGCCTCAATCTTTGTGGTAAAACGATCACGTCGCCTCAATCTTTGTGGCAAAAGGAGTGGTCGCCACACTCAGGCCGGCTCAACCTTTATGACAACATACACGTTAGCGGGGGTTTTTGCATAACCCCTCAAAAAGCTGCATTAAGGGTCTTCTTCCTCCAGCACGATGGAGCGTTGCGCCAAGTGCCGCACGATATCCGGGAGATCGATGGGTTGGGGCTGCTTGGTGAACTCATAGCGACCGTGGACGTTCACATGCTGCCACGCCACCGGCGACATCTGTTTGAGCGCCTCCGCGCCCCGATCATCCATGGTGGTCATGTGGTCCCCTCTCGCGATCCGCGACCGCGGGTGATGGTCGACTGTCGCTTGCGCCTTCGGCCGGCTCATCCTTCTTGACGCCGGATCACCGACGCCGGTTCGGTGCCCCCGTTGGTCTGGAACCTCTCCCGATACTCCTGGGGCGTCACGCGCAGGAGGCGCACGAATGACCGGCGCATCACGTCCGCACCGCCGAAGCCGCATGTGGTCGCGATCGCCGCGACGCCCAGCGCGCCCCCTTCCAACTGCCGGCGCGCCGCCTCCACCCGCACTTGCCCCACATAGCGCGCGGGCGTGACGCCGAACTCCCGCGCGAACACGCGCGCGAAGTGGCGCGGGCTCATGGCGGCCTGTCGCGCCAGCGTCTCGACGTCGAGACGCTGGTCGAGATTGGTCAGCATCCACTCATGCAGGTCGCGCAGGGGACGCCGCTCGGCACCCTGCCGGGCCAGCGCGGGGCTGAACTGGCTCTGGTCGCCCGGGCGACGCAGGAAGAGTACCAACTCGCGCGCTATCCGGAGCGCGACCGCCGCGCCGTAGTCCTCCTCGACCAAGGCCAGGGCCAGGTCTATGCCTGCTGTGATGCCCGCCGAGGTATACACATTGCCGTCCCGGATGTAGAGGGGCGCCGGGTCGACGCGCACACGCGGATACTCGCGCGCCAAGCGGTCGCACCACTGCCAATGTGTCACCGCGCGCCGGCCGTCGAGCAGACCGGCCGCGGCCAGCACGAAGGCGCCCGTGCAGACCGCGCCCAGGCGCCGCACCCGCGGCGCCGTGCGCCGCAGCCAAGCCAGGAGTTGGGGGTCGGCCGCGGTCCGCGCCCCTTCGCCGCCCACCACCAGCAGCGTGTCGATCTCCCCGCTCAGGTCGCCATAGTGCGCGTGCGCCGCCACGCCGAGCGCGCAACTGCTCCGCACGAGGGGCGCATGCTCGGTTGACGCCACCTCCACGCAGTACCCCCCGCGCAGCGCTGGGTCGTCCTCGGGTTGAAGGTGGGCGACCCAGCTGAAGGTCTCGTACGGGCCGACCAGATCCAGCAACTGGACCGGCGGCACGGCCACGAAGACGACGCGGCGCGTCGGCGCGCAACCACCGCTATTCATGGCGTATCCTCCCCCCCGTCTATTATGGCAGAAATCGTCGGTCGTATGTCCTTGCCGCCACGCCGTGCGTGCTCGATACTCCCGATGGATACGCTTTGAACAAACGGCAGGATAGTCTGTGGCGCGCCGCGCCCCTGGGGATGATACAGATGATGAAGATACAAATAATCGTCTTTGCTGGGTTCGATGAACTGGATGCGATCGCTCCGTTCGAGGTGCTGCGCGATGCGATGGCGCTGGGCGCGGCGCTGCGAGTGGAGGTGGTCACGCTTGATGGCTCTCCTGCTGTGGTGGCTGCACATGGCCTCCCCGTGCGCGTTGAGGGGCGCCTGCGGATGGACGACCGTCCTGACCTCCTGATCGTGCCCGGCGGCGGATGGAACGACCGCGCCGCGCTCGGTGTGTGGGCGGAGACGCGACGCGGCGACCTCCCGGCCGCCATCGCGCGCGTCCATGCTGCGGGGACGACCATCGCGGCAGTCTGCACGGGCGGAATGCTCGTGACGGCCGCGGGTCTGACCGCCGGACGACCCGCAACGACGCACCACAGCGCCATCGAGGAGATGCGGGCCGCTGGCGCCGAGATCATCGACGCGCGTGTAGTTGATGATGGGGACCTCATCACAGCGGGCGGGGTGACGTCCGGGCTTGATCTTGCGCTCTGGCTGGTCGAACGGTACAGCGGAGCCCAAACCGCGGTCATGGTCGAGCGGCAGATGGATTATGAGCGGCGCGGGACCGTCTGGCGTCGAACATAACGCGGATGGATCGGCGCACGGATCTGCCGCCAGGGGCTGCGGCGCGGTCGGGCGGCTGAGCGGTCGTTGCCGTCGTTGCCGTCGTTGCCGTCGTTGCCGTCGTTGGTGAGCAGCAGGGCGGCCGGGGTAGCGGGGCTCCAGCCAAAGCCCGCGCCCGTGGGCTCGCAGGTGTAGATTTGCACGCCGGTAGCGTGCCCCACGAGGTAGGCCGTGTTCCCCATCGGAACCCGCAGCGCAGCGGGCACGGATGGCGGCGTCAGGCCACCGTGAGCGCCTTGGGCGTGTGCCGGCCGCGCTATGACAGCGGGGGCAGCGATGGTGGCCATGGCGGTGCCCACGCCGAGCAGGCGAGCGAGAGTGCGTGCTAACGTCATGTCCTCATACTCTGTTATCCCGTTTGATCGTCAAAACTCAGTAGGGGTCAGGACAGCGCGCGTAACCGTCAGGGGCGGACCCGATCAGACGGCGCAGCTTGCGGGCCGTGTCCGCTTCCGGCAGCGGCGGATAGGCGACCAGCTGGAGGTCGGGCGCTTCCGCGACATGCAAGGTCGTCGGGTGGACCACGAGCCGTCCGACCTCCGGGTGGTCCAGTTCTTTGCGCTCGGCATGCACGGCGCGTACGTCGTCGCGCGCCCACCAAGTCGCGAACGCGGGGCTCGCGCGCGTCAGGTCGGCGATCAACTCTTTGTACCACGATTCCCCTACGTAGCGCCCCGTGCTCGCACGGAAGAGCGCCAGGGTCCGCTGCGCCTCCCCCTCCCAGTCGACGAGCAGGTCGCGCTGGCCGGGGTGCATGAACATGAACCACAGGATAGTGCGCTCACGACGCGACAGGGCCGCGAAATCGGCGAAGACCCGGCAGGCGGCAAGGTTCCACGCCACCACGGTCCAGCGCGCGTCGAGGACATAGGCCGGGTAGGGGTCGAGCGCGTCGAGAATACGCTGCAGCGAGGGGCTGACCGCCTTCGTCGGCGGGGGCGGCGCGGCCGACGTCTCATCCCGCGCCAGGGTGAACAGGTAGGTGCGCTCGTCGGGATCGAGGCGCAACGCGCGGGCGACGCTGCCGAGGACGGCCGCTGACACCGTGATAGCCCGGCCCTGCTCCAACCAGGTGTACCACGCGACCCCGACCCCCGCGAGCTGCGCCACCTCCTCGCGGCGCAACCCTGGCGTGCGCCGGCGTCCGCCCTCCGGTAATCCGGTCTGGAGCGGCGAGAGGCGCTCACGGCGGGTACGCAGGAAATGCGCGAGGGCCGCCCGTCGCTCCATGTCGTCCATCGCGCGTCCCCTCCCTGATACTTTTTATCCTTGGATAATCAGGCTCCTGGTTACAGGATACACACTCTGGCACACTGTGGGCAGGGGTCTTCGATCCCTCATCTGTCGCGAGAAAAGAGCTATGTGTCGCGAGAAGAGAGAGCGCGAGAGGAGGCCATCATGCGCGCTGTTGTCATCCCCCGCTTCGGCGGCCCCGAGGTCCTGGAGGTCCGTGACCTGCCGCCGCCCGAGCCGGGGCCGGGCGAGGTCACCGTCGACGTGGCCTACGCTGGCGTGAACCATGCCGAAGTCCTGTACCGCCGCGGCGAGGTCGACGTCCCGCTGCCCTTCACCCCCGGCATCGAAGTCGCCGGCCATGTCCGCGCCCTCGGTCCCGGCGTCACGGGGCTGCGCGCCGGCCAGCCTGTCGCCGCGCTGACCATCGTGAACAGCGGCGGCTACGCCGAGGTCGTCCGCGTCGCGGCGCCGCTCGTCTTCCCGCTGGATACGCTCGCCCCCGACCTGGACCTGGCCGCGGCGGCGGCGTTCCCGTCCAACACGACGACGGCCCTGCTGGTCCTGTCCACGGTCGCCCACCTGCAAAAGGGTGAGCGCGTGCTGATCCACGGGGCGACTGGTGGCGTTGGCAGCGTGCTCGGGCAGATGGCCCGCGCCCTGGGGGCCGGCCAGGTGATTGGCACGGTAGGCCATCCGGACAAGGTGGACGCCGCCAAAGCGTTGGGCTACGACACCGTCCTGCTCAACGACGGCTTCGCTGACGCGCTCCCCAACGCGACCGGCGGAGCGGGGATCGACGTGGTCGTCGACCCGGTCGGCGGGGAGGCGCGAACGCGGAGCCTCGCCGCCCTGAACACGCTGGGCCGCCTGGTGGCGATGGGCAACGCCAGCAACGCCGACGACGTGACGGTGTCCGCGAACGACCTGTGGTTCAGCGGGAAGGGCGTGCTCGGCTTCAACCTGGCGCTGCTCAGCGCCCACGCGCCCGACGGTGTGCATATCGCCGGTGAGGAGGCGCTGCGCCTGGTGGCAAGCGGCGCGGTGCGCGTGGAGGTAACGGACGTCCTGCCGCTGGAGCAGGCGGCGGAGGCGCACCGCCGCATCGAGGCCCGCGCGGTGCGCGGCAAGCTCGTCCTACGGGTGCGGGAATAGACGGGATAGAAAAGAGAGTTGATAGACACGTCTATCATGCCATGAGGTACGACTATGGAGGGGCTATGAAAACGCGCGCGTTAGGGACCCAGGGTCTGACCGTCTCGGAGGTGGGCTTAGGGTGCATGGGCATGTCCGAGTTTTATGGGCCAAGCGACGACGCGGAATCGATCGCCACGATCCACCGCGCGCTTGAGCTCGGCGTCACCCTGCTCGATACGGCCGATCAGTATGGTCAGGGCGCCAACGAGCAGCTCGTCGGCAAGGCTATCGCGGGCCGGCGCGACAAGGTCGTGCTGGCGACGAAGTTCGGCATCGTGCGTCACGACGACGGCAGCCACGCCATCAACGGCCGTCCCGAATACGTGCGCTCCGCATGCGACGCCTCGCTGCGGCGGCTCGGCGTCGACCACATCGACCTGTATTATCAGCACCGCGTCGACCCCAACGTGCCGATTGAAGAGACCGTCGGCGCGATGGCCGCGCTCGTCGCGGCCGGCAAGGTGCGCTATCTGGGCCTCTCCGAGGCCGCGCCGGCCACGATCCGCCGCGCCCACGCGGTCCACCCCATCAGCGCCTTGGAGACGGAGTACTCGCTCTGGAGCCGCGATCCCGAGGACGACATTCTGCCGACGTGCCGCGCGTTGGGCGTCGGCTTCGTCGCCTACAGTCCGCTCGGACGCGGCTTCCTCTCCGGCCAGATCAAGAGCCCCGACGACTTCGCGTCGGACGATGCCCGCCGCGACAACCCGCGCTTCCAGGGCGAGAACTTCCGGCGCAACCTCGCGCTCGTCGATCGTGTCCGCGCGCTGGCGGAGGCCAAGGGCGCGACGCCAGGCCAACTGGCCCTGGCGTGGCTGCTGGCGCGAGGCGAGGATATCGTGCCGATCCCCGGCACCAAGCGGCGCGCCTACCTAGAGGAGAACGTTGCGGCCACCGACGTGACGCTCAACCGCGACGAACTGGCGCGTCTCGATGAACTCGCACCTAAGGGAGCCGCCGCGGGCGAGCGGGGTGTGTTTCAGGTGAGTTAAGGTGGTGGGATGCTCAGTTCTCAATGGCCCTAGTCCTGACCGTATATCTCGGATCGACCGGGCTTCGCGCCGCGTCCCACGGCCCGTCGCCTATCGGCGATCCCATTCCTCCGCCGCCTGAAGGCGGCGATTCCTGGGAGGTTTTCTATGAGCGACGAACGATACGAGCGCGGGCTGGCGACGCTCCGCGCCCTGCACGGCCCCGACGGGCCGCGCGTCTTACTCGATCTCAGAGCTGTGGCTCCCGACCTGGCGCGCTTCGCTATTGAGGGGATCGGCGACCTCTACGGGGACGCCACGCTCGATCCCAAGACGCACGAGCTGGCCACCGTGGCCGCGCTGACGGCCCTGGGGACCGCCCCATCGCAGCTTCGGGGGCACATCGCCGGGGCGCTGGACACGGGCGCGACCTGCGCCGAGGTCGTCGCGGTCATCACACAGATGTACGCGTACGCGGGCTTCCCCGTGGCGCAGAACGGCATCAAGCTCGCGGCGGAGGTCTTCCGCGAGTGGGACGCGGGCACACCGGCCGGCGACGCCGGCGGCCCCGGAGAACGGCCGGCGGAGAACGGCGCTCACCTCATAGCCACGCGCCAGCGCCTGCCGCACCACCTGCTGCCCGGCCCGCCCGACGCGCCGAACACCGTAAGTCTCATGGCCCATCTCCTTATTATCGCGCGCGACCGCCCGCGATCCGGTGAGCGAGCGCCCATCATAAGGGCAACGTAGTGCTGTTCCGTCACCGTCGCGCGCACTACAGTGCCATCGTCGCGAAAGCGGTGCGTCCTATAGGTAGAGGCATCCACTAGGTAGAGGCATCCACCGCCGATGGGTCGCGGGCGGCCCATACCCGGACTCGACCGAGCACATCCGCGGCAAATGCCTCGAACGCCCTCTCGGCCTTTAGGAATCGCTTGTCTGTCACCATACTCCCACTACCCGCCACTATCTCACCAGCGTCCCGACAGCTACCTAACAACGCTGTTGACGATCTCATCCACGCTCCACACCTCATCAGGATCCAGCTCGTCGCCGCGCAAGACCTGTGCGGGCTCGGCGCCACCAATTGCATCAACGATGATGGTAATCTCGGCGTCGGGGTAGGCAGCACTGAGCGCACGCTCAAGGGCTGCCACATAGGCATCGACAGTGTCCTCATCCCCCCTCGGCAGTCTCCTCATCCCCGAGGTAGTCCATAAGTTCACCGGGGACAACGCCCACGACGACCTCCGTGACAGGGAGCGGAGGGAGGGGCATCTCCGGCTCGTCGTCCCCCGCCTCCTCGACACTGACGGTCACGGCAGGATCGAGCGCTATCCCCAGTCCATGGCGCAGTACGTGGCCGAACTGCACACGGTGATTGCCGATTGGGTGCGCGTCGCTCGAGCGGTTGTCGAGAGCAAGGATGCGCCAGCCGCGTGCGGAGTGAACTGTGTTATACAGGCGGGTCGCTATCTCCTCCCAGTCGGAACCAACGCCCTCGAGTGTTTCCCCGTTCCCTCCCTCTAGAGATACCTGGTAGCGCATGTCCTGTTCTTCCTCATCCACCATCTGTGAACCTCCTAGGTCGCTAGAGCCTCACTGGCTACTATCTCCAAGGGCAGACCCCCGCCAAAGGAGTGGGGATACATACTCGTAGGAGTGAGGGATAAAAAACGGCGCTAGTGAAGAGCTCGTTAGCGTCGTTTTGAGCATGATAGGGCATCAGAATACCGACGGTGGTTGTGCTCGTTTCAGCAACCGATACTGCAAATATATGACCCTGAACCTGTGACAAAATCTGCTGCTACAGAGCTGTTTACACTATCGCGGTTGATCAAGTAATCGGCCAGTCGTCGCATGTTGCGCCGACATCATCAGGTATGGCATCATTATGTGCATCTTTCCTACGTCTGCCTACTCCACGCTATTTCACACATTCCTCTATAGAATGACAGTCCTAGTAAGCGAGGTAGCATGCGCAGCATTTATGCCGTCCGGTTCCCACAGGGTGGTCAGGACGCGCGTTCGGGCATCATGGCCAAACGCTCCGGCTCCAGTTCATGACCGAGGGTGATCGTCGTGACGGTCTCCTCGGGCAACGGCGTGCGACGCAGCGTGACGAAGAACCACACGCCAGCCGCGGCATAACACCCGATGCCGAGGACGAGCGGCCATAGGAACAAGCGACGATCCATGAAATAGCCGGCGAGCACGGGCAGCAGTGCCATCGCCACGCTCCAACAACTCAAGGCCACGCTTGTGGCTAGGCCGCGTAGCCGCGGATCGACCGCCCCCTGCAGAAAAGAGAGTTGGGCCGGCCATTGCATCGAGACCACGCCCGTGCGCAGCACGTAGAATACGCCGGCTACGGCGAGACTCGGCGCCAGTGGCACGCCCACAAGCAGCACGGTACTGATCCCGACCGCCAGGAGGATGACGCCGGCCACGCCAAGACGCCGAGCCAGGGCCGGCACAAGGGGAATCAGGGCTAAGCCAGCGAGTTGCGAGGCGGCGAACCAGGGCGCGATCGCCGTCGAGGCCGCCCCGAAGCGCAGCGCGAACCAGAGCGGCAAGAGCTGCACGACGAGCCCGAGGCCAGCCCCCTGCAACGCGAAGAAGACGGCAAGCTTGATAAGGAAGGCCCACTCTACTCGCGGGCGATCAGGAGGTAGGGCCGCGGCGGCCGTCGGCTCGCTCATGGCGGGCGCGGAGCGATCATGGACCGGCAGGAGCACGAGCGCGGCACACAGTATCAGCAGACAACAGCCGACGAACACCGCGCGATCGGCGACGAACGGCGAGGCAAGGCGTGAGCGCACAAGCAGCGCGGGGACACTTGCCAGGAGCGCTCCGCACGCCGTGGCGAAGGTCCAGATGGCCTCACTCCAACTCATCACGGTCGTCCGCTCGCGTGACGGGACCGTTCCGGCAAGCAAGGGGTTGAACGTCGCGGCGGTCAGTGCGCCGCCGAGGCCGCCGGAGAAGCCCACGCCCCCGAGCATGCTCGCCACCACGAGCCAGAGAGTGTTGGTCGTGAGCGAGAAGATAGCGAAGCCCAGCGCCGGGAGCGCTGTGCCGGCCATGAGAAAGGCGCGGCGTCCGAACCGGTCGGCCAACGGCCCGACGGCCAGAAGCAGGACGGACGATCCGAGCCCGGCCGCCGTGAAGATACCCCCGATCAGCAGCGTCCGCAGCCCAAGGTCGTGCAAATACAACGGAAAAAAGACCAGCAACAGGCCGATGGGCAGTGAGCCCAAGAAGCTGGACAGCAAGAGCAACTGGGCATCGCGTGGAAGAATGCGCACGGCGTGCAGAAGATGCCTCACCCGGGCCTCCGTCCCGGCCGTTGTCGCCCACACACACCGCTATCCGCCACTGACGTCATCTCCCCTCCACCCTATGTCACACATAGCCGTCACTTCAGACCGCGACGCATCTCGATGATCGCCTCGATAGGCTTGATCTTCATCATTGTTCTATCGCTGAGATGCCACTCGTTGTATCACTGCACGCGTGTCCGGAACTCACGATACCGTCTTTGGATGAACCGCATAGAATCCTTGCCGGCACACCGTAGATCCAGCATCGTGAAGATATCCGCATCACAGAACGTCAGGATGATTTTGCGCGGATGCGAGTCATTGTAAATGGAGAAGGCTTTCCGTTGTTGCGGCTCCTGCAAAGCGTTGCGCGTCACGATAAACCCTAGGCGCCCAAGGCGATCGCCAAGATACGTCGCGACTTGGTTGAGATAGATATTATTGATCTCCTGCGTGTTCTTGATTTCGAACATGAGCAGCAGCGACGAGTGCTCGTCGCGCAGATACGACCAAAAAGATTGGTCTGAGTCGTTCGTGAAGAGAATGTCGCGACGTTCGGTACCGTCAACCGTCTCAACCTCCAACTCGCCATCAATGAGGTCGGGGGTGAAGAGAAAGTTGAGCGTCTCCAGGATGACTCGCTGGTACGCAGCGGCGTCCTCACGGCCAGGGCGTAGGCGCCTAATTCGCTCCTTTAAACTCTCGGCTTCGGGACAGATCCCGTCATGCTCGACGTAGTCGCCCGTTGGCTGTGCCGCCGGCGCTGCGGCCTCCTTCGCCGCGACGTAACGATCGATATGCTCCACGTCGCGGCGGGCAATTCCGGCAATCACCTCTTTCTCCGTTGGCGATGGAGCGGCAATGAGGCGTGAGGAGGATCCGTGCTCGCGGACCCGTTTAGCACGCAGATAAGCAGAGAACTCGCTGCGCAGGAAGTCTTGGTAGTTGATCCACGGGAGCGTGCGCACGATGCGACGCGGCACGAGGATGATAGGCGTTCCATCTACCGGGCTGACTGGAAGCTCCTCGTAACCATCGAACCACATATGTGCATCAAGATCGTAGACGTGTTCAACGGGCGCCGTGACCATGTTTATATTCCAGAGACGGCATTGCCTGCGCGTATAGTCGAGCAAATAGCGTTTCAAGAGGTTTGCAGCGATGTCACTCAGGCGATCCGGGCCCATCCCTAACGACACCAACTGCATCTCCTCGATATGGCGGATACCGCGCTCAAGAAGTGGAGGTGAGTCGACTAGTGTCTGCACAATCAGCTCGCCAAGATAATGGCCCAACCCAGCCCCCCGTTTGCCACGCACGCTATAACCGAATCCAATCTCGGACACTTCCGGGAAGTCGAATACAGCACGCGCACGATCCAGTTGCTTGTCACGGACCAGCGCGACACCGTGATTGAATGCCGCCAATATTTCTCGATGCACATCGGCGAGCGCAGTGTCTCTGCTTTTAAACAGCAGAAAGGGGTCAATACCAATCGGCAGATCGACGCCGATACGAGGGATAACGAAGTCGACCTCATATTGCGTCACACCGGACAAAAGCGGCTTATGAATGATGGATGCCACAGCGCTCTGCTTACCCCTCGAAATAGGTTTGCACAGTCATCGTGTCAAGACGGTCAAATTCCACTGCACCGCCATAATGATCGAGCCAGTTCGTAGATACCTCAACGCCATAAGGCTTCAGGTGCTCCATCGTGACTCGGGTTTGACCGTTTAGGTGGAGTCGGATCGCGACCGCTAACCCCTTTGCGTCGTCCAGACGATCTTGTAAGGATGTGATTTGTGTCGTGAGGGATGATTCAAACCGCTTCAGCCCCTGCCGGACTTGCCGCAGGACGAGAACAACATCACGATGCTGAGGGTTGTCGCCTGCGGCCACGAACTCAACGAGTCGCTGCACATAGGTATCCTCGGGGATAAGTTGCTTGGTTTCCCTAATAACATCATTCACATGCTCCAGGACAAGGTCGGTAACATCATCTGCTGGAGCCTTCTTCGCCAGCTTGTCTACTTCTTCGTAGAGCCCGAGCGACACGCTATCCAAGACGCCGAGTTGCTTCCTTCGCTCCTGTTCGTCATGCAAGCGCGTTGTGAGAGGCTCTATCTGGCTGGTCACGAACTCTAGTTGCTCAGTTCGACGCTTCTTCACGTCAGCCGCTTGCTGACTACGACTCCCCACTGTGTGATCGAGTGCCATGGTGGGCTTCCCCTCCCGTTCTCAACAAACCGGCCATACGATATCGTGTAGATCGGCTGATCCAATGCCCCATCGCACAGATAAAGTGCCACGACATGGAGCGTTAGAACCATTTTTGTGCAGCGACGACATGCCCTATATGTCGTCTATCGACAAGCGCTACTGTATCCGTGTGTCGAGCGCGTGAAGTAGCGCGTTGCCCCAACCATCCGGCCGGCCAGCGTCGCGCCATTCCTTAACGGCCGCCAGCAGGCCACCATGTGGCGCAGCCTCTCCTGCTTGAAGCAACGCATCCGCCAGACGCGTCGCCCAGCGCATGCCATCACCACCATCCGCCAGGTGACTAGCGCTTCCCAGCTCCAGGCTCTCGCGGCGCTCCGGTGCCACACCGGCTATCGCCGGTGAGGCTGCTGGATGCCCGTCTCGACGCTCTCCTGTCGTACTGCTATCTGTATTGATTCGATACACCTGTCTATCCCCAGACACGGCTGCCCGATCACTCGTTCCCTGTTCATCAATAGCAGTATCATCTGTATTGATTCGATACACCGGCTGACCTGGTGCCTCCGTCGCCGACGACTCAGCCCCTGGCGCCTGACGCGCGCCGTGTCCGAAGAGGATGGCGCGCGCGCGCCGCTTCTCCTGGCGCAACTGCGCCACCTCCAGGCGCTCCCCGGACGCGACCCGGTCGAGGTACTGCTGGCGCACCTCGTCGGGGAACCTCTTCAACTCGACGGCGACGGAGGCATTGATTTCACCCCTGCGGATCGCTTCGGACAAGCGTGGGTCGAAGAGAAGGTCGGTGCGGCGCTGGACATAGACGCGGGGCTTGCCGATCCGATCCGCCACCCCCTGGAGTGAGAGGTGCGCGAGCTGCATCAATTGCTTGAGGGCCAGCGCTTCCTCCAGGGGATCCAATTCCTCGCGCTGGAGGTTGGCGACGAGCTGCTGGATGCGCACGTCGGTTACATCGCGGCCGGAGACGACGATGACGGGGGCATCCGCCTGGACGCGCCCCGACGCGCGATAGCGCCGCTCGCCGTCAAGGATACGGTAGCGGATGCGTCCATCCTCCAGGTTGCCATCCTCGTACACGAGGAGCGGCTGCAACACCCCGTCTTGCCGGATGCTCTCGGCCAGCTCGGCGAGTCCCGTCTCGTCGAAATGCCGGCGTGGCTGGCCCGGGTCGGGCGCGAGCTGATCGAGCGGGACAAGGAGCGCGTTGGTAAGCTGCGTCTGGGCCGCAGCAACGGGGGCGGCCGGGTCGACCTGCCGACGCCCGGCGACCGGGCCAGCCGAACGACGCGCCACTACCGCCCCCCCGACGGGACCAAGGTCGCCGCCTCCGCGAGAACAAAGGCTGCCAGCGCCCGGTACGCGTCCGCGGCGGCCGCCTTCGAGTCAAAGTCCACCAGCGGCAGGCGGGCGCTCATGCTCTCCTTAACCCGTGGCGAGTAGGCGACGGGGGCGCGCACGAGGTCACCGTACGTCGCGGCCATAGCCGCAAGGGCCGCGCGATCGAATACCTCCCGGGCGCGCACATCGGTCGGAACGATCCCCGCGAGCCGGCCGCCTCCCAGCGGCTCCTGCTCTTCGACGAAGCGCACCGTGTCCTCAAGCGCGTCGAGCGATTGCTGCGAGAGATCCGTCGGCAGCAGGCAGAGCTGAGCGGCCAGTACGGCGCTGGCACTGGGGAAGTCTAGCTCGGGCGGCGTGTCGATAATGATCGCGTCATAGCCCGCTAGCGGCGTGAGCAGGCTACGCAGACGGACCGATGCGGCCGGGTTGCCGGCGAGCTGGCTCCGCGTTTCGCGCATCGTCGCGTTGCCGGGGAGTAGGTCCAGGTTCGGCGTCTCCGTCGGCGCGATCAGGTCGGACACGCCGCGCGCCGGCGCGATGAGTCGCGCTCCCAGGCCCTCCGTCGGCATGTCGCCCAACAGGATGCGCGAGAGCGATCCTTGAGGGTCGGCGTCGACGAGCAGAACACGCTTGTTCGTCGCCGCGAGCGCGCCGGCGAGATTGAACGCCGTCGTTGTCTTGCCGCTGCCTCCCTTGCGGCCCACCATGGCGATGACCAGCGCCGTCATACCTCGACCTCCTCTTGCCTGGCGGTCTGCGTCGCCGTGTGCACCCGCGCATCCCCCGTGCTCTCCAGTATCCCATGAGCGCGCGCCAACTCGGCGACGGCGAGCCGCACGACATGGGAGCGGTTACTGCGGTAGAGAGCAGCGAGGTCATCCAGGAGCTTTTTCGTCTCATCATCGACGCGCACGTCGACGCGCTCGCTCTTACTCGTCCTCGGTTGTCCTGACATCATACGGACAGTGTGACATATCCACGGCGTGAGCCGCAAGCACTCCTGGCTTGCATGCCGTCGCGCGTGAGCTATTGCGCGTTAGGACGTCGCGGGCGATGGCCGCCCGGCGGCTGGCGGAGCCAGACCAGTGGCGTCTGCCGCCGTCCTGGCGCGACCGTGAGGAGCGCAGCAAGCCGCGCGTGATCCGCCGGCGTGAGCCTGGCCGTCAAGCGATGGAAGACCTGGCGCTGTGCCCGTCGGCGCGTCTCCCAGGCCAGGCGCTCGATCAAGTACAGCGCGGGGGCGACGACCTTGCGGACGCGCATCTCCTCAACGAGCGCGGTGACGAGCGCCACGCCACTATCAGTGCCGAGGGCGGTGGAGAGCAGCCAGATGGACAGTTCGCGGTAGACAGACGCGTCGAAGGACCGGAAACCGAAGGTCCGTTGGATCTCGCTCAGATGCTCGCGCCGGGTTGTATCCCGCTCCTGCGCGTACTCCCGCATCACGGTGGGGTCGAGGTCGAGTTGGGCGGCGATGTAGGCCAGGACTGGCTCTGGGACTTGTTCGGTGGCATGCAGGGGACGGCCGGGAAACCTCAGATAACAGAGCTGGACTCCGAACCCGAGGCGATTATGGGGCCGTCGTCGCGCCGCGACAACGGCCAGATCCTCCGACGTGAACGTGTAGTAGCGGACCAACTCGCGCTCGCTGATCGCGTCGGGGATGGTGGTAAATTGGGCGCGTTGGGACGGAGAGAGCACGTCACGGGTTGGCATGGGCCGTGTCCTTCTCGGCTAGGCCGTCGGCCGACTGACCGAGGAGGACATCGTTGTACCACCCGGCCTGACGACGCACACTTTTCCTCCGCCCCCTCGTCTTGATGTCTGACAACGTGTCTGGCGGCTAGAGGATGTGCATACCGCCGCTGACGGGGAGATAGGCGCCCGTGACAAAGTGGGCCTGGTCGGAGGCGAGCAGGAGGATGGCGCCCGCGACATCCGCAGGCCGAGCGAGGCGCCGCAGGGGCGTGTAGGCCGCGATGGCCTCCTGCTGCTGCTGCGGGATGAAACGGGTGAGATCCGTCAGGACCGTCCCTGGAGACACTGTATTCACGCGGATGCCCTGGGGGCCGAGTTCCTGCGCCAGGCTTCGGGCCAGCGCATCGACGCTCGCTTTGGTCACGCCGAGGGCGCCGAAGCTCTCGACGGGTTGTCGGGTCAGCGCGGAGCCCACCACGACGATGGAGCCATCCCGCCGTTCGACCATCGCGGGGAGCACGGCCTGGATGGGCAGGAGCGCGGCGCGTAGCCACTCCGCCGCGTCACGGGCGAGGTCTTCCCATCTCTGCCGCACGATAGGGGACGGCGTGAAGCCGCTCGCCACGGCGGCGTTGAGGATGAGCGTGTCGATGGGTCCGAACGCGTCGTACGCCTGGTGCGCCATCGCCTCCACCTGGCGCTAATCGCGCACATCGGCCTGGATGGCGATGGCGCGCCCGCCTGCGGCGACGATCCCGTCGACCACCTGTCGCGCGGCCTCCTCATTCCGCAGATAGTTGACGGCGACAGCGGCGCCGTGACGGGCGAACAGCGTGGCGGTGGCCGCACCGATCCCGCGGCTCCCCCCTGTGATCAATGCGACGCGATTCGGCAAGAGCTGTGTCTGTGTCGCGATCTCGTCGTGCATCGTGGTCATGGTCTCGTCCTCCATATATCGCTTCTCTGGATAGCGCTTCTCTGGGTTCTCGGCACGATGGAGGACTGCCGGCCCGCGGACGTGGTACACGACGCGGCAAGCGGTCCTCCTTGGTCGGCAGCGGACGGAAACCGGTCGTGCGCCTCATGGGATGAGCACGATGCGACCATGGGCGCCGGGCTGTGCGAGGGCCTCATGGGCGCGCGGCGCGTCGGCCAGCGGGAGTTCCTGCCGCACCACCGGGCGGAGCGTCCC
>JAABUJ010002924.1_pt1 | contig 20079 bp, 16 predicted proteins | sample 5559131 | NCBI WGS metagenome assembly JAABUJ01 (sample SAMN10711875, study PRJNA513366) | rock metagenome | isolation source: Antarctica rocks | place: Antarctica: Victoria Land, Mt New Zealand nord | collected 2016-01-07 | reverse complement strand
GTTTGGCTTCGCGGCGGCGTTCGGCCCCGGCGTGCTGCTCGCGGCCCTGATCGTACTTGTCTACCAGGGCGGATTGAGCCTCAGCGCAGGACTCGTCAAAGCACTGATCTTCTCACACCTGTCCACGACGCAATTCAACGCCGTGATCGGCGAGATGACGGCGGTCGGCGGGCTGATGGTCCTGGCCGTCGGCCTGCGCTTGCTCAAGATCGCCGAACTACGCGTCGGCAACTTCCTACCCGCCCTGATCACGGCGCCCGCCTTCGCCCTGCTAGCCGCGCCGCTCGCCGCCCTCGTGCGCGCCATCGGGCACGGGCTGGGCGTGAGATAGGCGACGGGCGACGGGCGACAGTAAACCGGGTTGCCTTGAAAGTCCGCTGATAACGCGTATCCTTAGCCGCCCGCCGCCCGCCGCCCGCCGCCCGTCGCCCGTCGCCTAACCGCCAATCGCCCGCACCACCACATACCCACGCATGGCGGTCTTGCTCGACACATTAGCGGTATAGACCCAGGCGGCGCCCGTGCCCGTGCCGGTGGTGTTGACAGAGATTGAACTGAGCCCATAGACGCGCTGCGGGACGGCGGGCGTTTTGTAGACGACCCCCCGCGCGGCCATGCTATAGACGTAGACGCGCGAGAAATCGACCGAGGTCCACGACACGAATCCGCCCCCGACCGCCGGGTAGATCGCTTTGTCACTGTGGGCGAGATCGTCGGACAGCACACGCCCGCGCTGGACGGAGTAGAGGCCGATGCGGCCGGGCCCACTGGTTAACCCGCTCTTCCACGCGACGAGATCGCCGCTGGCCGCCAACTGTGAGACATCGCCGACGGGGAGTACGCGCAGGTCGCGCCGTTGCATGTCGTACGCGTTGAGCCGGCTCGACGGGTGTTGGCCGAAGGTCTGCGTCGTCCATAGGGCGGCGTCGCGCGCGAGCGCGGGATCGGCAAAGCTCGTCGTCGGTGATGATAGGCGCGCCAGCACCTCGCTCGTATGCCGCGCTGGCGTGTAGAGGGTGGCCGTGCTCTCGAAGGCCCCCACGCCTCTACTCATCGACTGCAACACCAGCAGATGCGCGCCGTCGAAGGCGACCTGTGGCGGGATGAAGGACGTAGCGCCGGGGGGCGAGGTCAACACGGTCGTTGTCCCGCCATGCCGCAGGTCGACGATACACACGCGCCAGGTGAAGATGCGCGAAGGGGTGACCCCGGTGTCGACATAGGCGAGCGCGCCGCCGGCGAGCGCATAGCCGCCGATGAAGCCGGCCGTCCCGTAGTGTGAGCGGACGGGCGTGCTTAATTGACGCCGCGCGAGATCGTAGACGTAGATACGATCGATCGGAGAGCCCGCCGGTCCCTGCGGGTTGCTCGCTGTCCACGCGACGCGGTCCGCCGAGAGCGACGGACCCTGCCCACTCACGGGCACGAAATACGGGCGCGGCGAGGTAATCGTTACCTCGTTGGACAACCGCGCCGCCGCGGCCACCCGACCGGGCGCGCCACGCCACGGACCCACGCCCCATACACCGGCAAGTAATACGGCCACACCACCGGCCGCACATGCCCCAACTACCACCTTCCCACGCCGTCCCCCGCCACTCTTGCGCGCCACGTCCGTCCCTTTCCCGCCAGTCGTCTATCAGTCGTTAGTCGTTAGTCGTTAGTCGTTAGTCAAACAAATTGGTTACTATGCCAGGTGCGGCGCCAGCAGTAAAATAGCGCCATTGTATAACGTATGCAAGCACATCGACGGATAGAGCGAATCGGTCCGCTCGAACATCATCGCCAACACGACGCCGAGCAGCAAGGCTTCGGGCGCCATGGTCGAGCGCGCGTGGACGAGCGTGAACAGCAGCGCGCTCCCGGCCGTGGCCAGCACGTTGCCCGTGCGCTGGCGCAACGCCTGGTAGAGCACACCGCGGAAAAAAAGCTCTTCGGCGAATGGGGCCAATAGTAGCGACGTCAGGATAGCCGCGACGATCGGGATAGGTCCCGCCAAGGGAACACTATCCTCGAGCGCGATGGACACCGGCGATCCCGGTGCCTCGACAACCAGCGTTGCCGCCACCAGGATGAGCGTCGAACCGATCACGAACAGGAGAGTCAGGAGCAAAACGGGCAGGACTGACGCGGACCGTGGCATAACCAGCCCAAGGTCGCGCCACCGTACGCCGCGACGGCGGACGACCAGCAGCCAGAGGCCCAGCAGAATCCCGAGATAGAAGAGAATCGTCGTCGCCATTGCCAGCCCGGCGGGAGGCTGCGCCGGCGCCCCTTGCAGTCCGCCTTGCAAAGCATAGACCTCTTGCGCGCCCACGAGGAATAGAGCGGCGACACCAAGGCCTAGCGCGAAAGTCAGCGCGGCGTCACGCACGCGCCATGGCACAGCTCCCTCCACTGCCGTCCTCTTACCCTCTGCCGTATTCCGACTGCTACAATAAGCCACGGCTACAACCACCGCGCATAAACCACCGTGGATCATGGCCGCTATCAGCGGGTTATCACTCCCTCGACGTCGAGGGGCGGCCCCGATGGCACGGCCACGAGCAAGACACCAAGAGATTTAAACCATGGAACGACGTAAGGGTCAGCGAACCGTTGGAGAAAGCCCAACGGTATGGGAGGCAGCGCCGCCAGCCATCTACTACTATAACGGCTCAGTGGAGGAAAAAGTAACGGTCAAATTCGGGCTATTTTGCACGGATGCGTTGGACTCGTCATGCGGCTTGATCGTCTTCGGACCAAACTGTTGGGATGCGGTTGTACTGGACGATCGAGGCCGCCGCCGGATAGTTGCAGGGATCGAAGTAACGGCAGGTCGCATCGCCGGCGCCACGCCTGGTCCCGCGCACGAGGCAAGTATCGCGCGCCCAGAACGGGCAATCGCCGCACGTACGGTTCTGCCAGGGAAAGCGCTCCTGCTCTCCCTCGGCCGCTTCAGTGCGGTAGTAGCCAGCGTCATAGGCCGCTTTCAAGCGTAGCATCCAGGCGTCATCGGCGAGTGGGCGCGGGAAATTCTCGTTCATTGTCGTGTCCCTCGCAAGCGATAGGCCGCTTGCTAGCAGCTTCCACCATGGGGCTCACTTTTCCAACCGCTTGTCAACAAGGCGGGGCCATCGTCCCGTCGAAGACGGTCTACGGCAAACGGCGCAGCACCTCCCAGCGCCGCCGGCGGATCAGGGCGCGTCCCTCCTCACGGTGCGGCCGGTCGTCGTAGCGGCAGGTATGCGCGTTGGCCGGGCGCGGCGTTTCGTGCACGAGGCAGATATCATGCACCCAGAATGGGCAATCGCCACAGGTGCGATTCTGCCAAGGGAAGCGCGTTTGCTCGTCCTCGGCCGCTTCGGTGCGGTAGTAGCCCGCCGCGTACGCCTGCTTGAGCCGGCGCAGCCATTCCTCGCCGCTTTGCCCGTCTCCATCCATTTATCAGTCCTACCGAGCTACGTGCTAAGATATCCGCATGAGGCGTACCCAACTATCGACAATAAAATAGCTCTTGTAAATAGCACTTTTGTGGACACCCCTTCCCCTGCCGCTCATCCTATCAGCCCGCGCACCGGGTTGCCCCTCATCCCCAGAGGACGGGTGGAGCGCACCGCGCGGTGCGACGACGACGCCCCCGAGGGGTTGCGCGCCGGTATCGACCAGTTCAATCGGGGCGAGTACTGGGAGTGCCACGAGACGCTGGAGGACATCTGGCGCGGCGAGCCCGACGCGGTGCGCTACCTGTACCAGGGCATCCTGCTTGCCGGGGTCGGGCTCTACCACCTACGGCGCGACAACCGGCGCGGCGCCCTGAGTAAACTGCGCGCGGCCCACCAACTCCTCGCACCCTACGCCCCCACCTGCATGGGCGTGGATGTCGCCCGTCTGCGCGATGACGTAGGGCGACTACTCGACAAGCTGACAGCAATCAGCGATCAGCAGTCAGCAGTCAGCAGTCAGCAGTCAGCTGGTAGCGTCCCGTCAGCGCTCGTGATCGAAGATCGACTTATCGCAATCAAGTTTGTGGAGTAGCATATGCGAGACTTCCGGGAATTGAAAGTATGGGCCAAAGCCCATCACTTAACGTGCGAAATCTACAAAGCTACTGCTAATTTTCCTCGTGAAGAAATGTATGGGCTGACAAGCCAGATACGCCGGGCCAGCGCCTCTGTTCCAGCTAACATCGCGGAGGGTTGCGGGAGGGGCGGCGACGCGGAACTTGCCCGCTTCCTACGTATCGCTATGGGTTCGGCCAGCGAACTTGAATACCATTTATTGCTCGCGCATGATTTGACTATGCTGAATACGCCAGACTACGAGCGCCTTGCAAAGGATGTGACTGAGGTGAAGAGGATGCTTGCGCCGTTTATTCAGAAGCTGACCGCTGATCGCTGATCGCTGACAGCTTTTTATGGCAACACCTGCGCATCCATGTCGTACAGCCGGTGGTACTCGCGGACGGCGCCGCGGTCCGTCATCGACGCGATGTGATCGCAGACGGCGCGCTCGAGCGGAATGCCGCCGAGGATACGCCCACGCACGGCGTCGGGTAGTTGCGACTGATTGACCTGGTAGGCGTCGAACAGGCTCCCCAACAGCCGTTGGGCCTTCTCGCTCATCGTCACCACCTCATAGTGCCGGTAGAGATGCGCCAGCAGATAGGCGTGCAGGGACGCGCGCATGGCCCGCACCGGCGGCGAGAGGCCGATCGCACGCGCGGGCAGCTGTTGCGCCGCCACAGGTCCCGACGGCGCGGCGGCCGCGAGGCGCGCGGCGCTGGACTCGATGAGGTCGGACACGAAGCGGTTGATCAGGTAGCCCTTGACACGCCGGCGCTCCAGGTCGCGCGCGACAGGGTCGCCGCCGCGCGCCGCGCCCTCTAAGGTCCCCCAGCGCCGCGCCAGGGCGTCCGTCGCCTCGACCCACCAGGCCGGCCGGTCGCGGACGAGGTCGTCGCGCCGCAGCAGGCCCGAGGCCAGGCCATCCTGTAGATCATGGCAAGAATAGGCGATCTCGTCGGAGACATCGGCAATCTGCGCCTCGATAGAGGGGCGCAGCCGCTCCCCTAGCGCCCCACCCTCGCCCTCGCCCTCGCCACCCATGACATCACCGCTCACGGTTTTCTTCATATTCGCCGGCGGCGCATGGCCTACCGTAGTCGTGTCGGCCCGGTGCGCCAGCATACCCTCACGCACCTCGACGGTCAGGTTCAGGCCGGGAAAGTCGGGGTACTCAAGTTCGAGTTCCTCGACCACGCGCAGCGTCTGCAGGTTGTGCTCGAAGCCGCCGTGGCCGGCCATCTTCGCGGCGAGCGCGTCTTCCCCCGCGTGGCCGAAAGGGGCGTGCCCGAGGTCATGAGCGCGCGAGATGGCCTCGGTCAGATCGACGTTAGCGCCCAGGGCGCGGGCCACCGAGACCGCGATCTGGGTAGCCTCCTCCGTGTGGGTGAGGCGCGTGCGGTAGTGCTCGCCCTCGAATGAGATGAACACCTGCGTCTTGTTGCCCAGGCGGCGATAGGCCGAGCAGTGGATCACGCGGTCGCGGTCGCGCTGGAAAGCCGTGCGGTAGGGATCGTCCGATTCGGTGTAGCGCCGCCCCCGCGAATCGGTGGCGCGCAAGGCGTACGGGGCCAACTCCGCGTCCTCGCGCCGCTGCAACTCCGCGCGTCCGACGATCACAACGACTCCCCAGTTATCAGCGATCAGCTGTCAGCTGTCAGCTTTTTCACGGCTATCTTTAATAGTAGCGGTTGATAGTAGGCGTCGCGCTGATCACACCAAAAAGCTGAAGGCTGATCGCTGACAGCTGTCAGCTACGTAGATTAGCTCGCGGCATGGCGTACGCGCGCGGGGATCAGGCCACGTCCGCGGAGCGCGCGGAGGGCCAGCGCGCCAAGCGGGACGGCGCAGAGCGCGAGCGCGAGCGCGCCGGCGATGGCGCTGACCGATGACCCCGTGGGGAGCAGGCCGGTGAGCGCGCCGGCCGTGGGACAAAGCAGCGCCGCCGCCGCCAACACGATCGGACGCCACACGTAGAGCACGGCGAACGGCGCGGGCTCTTGCCCGCGCAGGAGCCAAACGGCGGCGCGCAGCGCGTGCGCCCCATCGCAGCGCGGATGCACCGGCAGCGTGTTGAACACCAGATCGAAGGCGCTGAACACCGCCAACGTCGCGGCGACCAACCGCCACAGCGGCGGCAAGGGCAGCGTGCGCCACGCGAGGAACAGCGTCGTGGCGACCAGCGCCGTCACGGCCGGGCCGGCCAGCGCACGCACGAGGGCCTGGCCCGGTTTGTCCTCATCGACCATAGCCGCGCAGGCGCCGCCACTGCCGCGCAGCGTCACGCGCACCGGCCAGATGCCCTGCGCACGGTAGGCCAGAGCATGCCCGCTCTCGTGCAGCAGGGTCGTCACGATCATCAACACCGTGATGGCGACGGCGGCGAGGTGATAGGCCAGGGTGGGCTGATCGGGCAGCGCCGAGGGTAAGAAGGTGACGTCGAGCGCCGCCGCGATGCCGCCGAAGAGCAGCGGCGCGCCTGGACGGATCACGAACTCGACGCCGCCGCGATAAAAGACCAGTGAGCGTCGGGGTGGTGGTGGCATAGCCATGGTGTCGTATTCCACATCTTGCTAGACTTCGGGCCGTGTAGCAATCCTACTGCTAAGTATAATCTAAGCACGACCATCAGAGAGGATCGGGGATAATTTGCCGTGAAAATCGAGTGCCGCGCGCCTTTACGCATCGACCTTGCCGGGGGCTGGAGCGATATCCCGCCCTTCGCGCGCCGCGAAGGCGGCGCCGTGCTCAACGTGGCGATCGCCCAGTACGTCACCGGCGCGGTGGAGCGCGACAGCGGCCGCGACGGCGAAGGGCTGCGCGTTTCCTACGGACTCGACCTGCCGGCCGGCGCGGGCCTGGGGTCGTCCGCCGCGTTGAGCGTGGCCTGGCTCGCCCTCATCCACGCCAACATGGGCGCCGCCCTCGACAGGCCGGCCCTCGCGCGCGACGCCTGCGCGCTCGCCGCCCTACTCGGCATCGCGGGCGGCAAGCAGGACGAGTACGCCGCCGCCGTCGGCGGGGTCAACCTGATGCGCTTCGGCGGTTCTGACGGGGCCGACGTGACGGTCGAGCCGTTGGCGTTGGCGGCGCCCGTGCGCGAGGAATTGGAGGCGCGCCTGGTGCTGTGCTACTGTGGGCAGGCGCGCCTCTCCGGCGACATCCACGACCGCGTGTGGGGCGCCTACGAGCGCGGCGACCGCGCGGTCGCCGCGACGCTCGGCGAGTTGCGCGACACCGCGATCGCCATGGCCGCCGCCCTGACGGCGGGCGACTTCGCGCGTGTGGCCGCCCTCATCGACCGCAACTGGGCGGCGCAGCGGCGGCTGCACCCCTCCATCACCAACGCCCGCGTCGAGGAACTCTTCGGCGTCGCGCGCGGCTCAGGCGCGCTGGCCGGCAAAGCCTGCGGCGCGGGGGGCGGGGGCTGCCTCGTCTTCCTGGCCGAATCCGCGCGCGTCCCGGCCCTACGCGGCGCCCTCCAGGACGCCGGAGCGCGCCTCATCGACGCGCGCATCGACCAGGACGGCGTCGTCATCGCGCCAACGTAGCAAGGAGAAGGAACTGGTATCGATAACCGCCCTAACCATTGGAAGGCTCGTCAAGGCCGCTATTCCGGACGGGACGCTCCCACGGAAGGGTGCCCGGACGTGCCTGATGCAACATCTCCATCTCATCCTCGGTCATATCGCGCGGAGAGCCAAAATCCTCGGCTTCGTCGTGCAGTCTATCGAGCGCCCGATCCAACCTCACCTTGTCGCCGTCTTTGATGCGCTCGACCTCAGAGAGCGGAATGAGGGTCCGTCCGCCGCGCTTAACGCCGTGAAGATAGCCTGTTCGACACCATAGTAAGACCGTATTAGGGGAACGCACGCCTAAGAGGTGTGCTGCTTCGGTGCTGGTCAACAGGTGATCAGGCTCAATGTGGGACAGCACTTTGTCTAGCTGGCGCACCGTCTCTATCATATCGCCGCCTTGCGCGGCCTCACGAATGTGGAGCAAATCAGCGCGCAACGTGTCGGTCATCATTTATTGTCCGCCCCCTTCTTTCATGTTGCTTGCTTACCGACACGGTATCCTATTCCCGCGATTCCGTCAATACCAGCGATAGCTTCGGGCGCGCCCCGTGATTGTGAGGCGCGGCGTCAGACGCGCGGCGCACGGGCGCCCGCGCGGGCCGGCCGCCCGTGCGCCGCGCTCAGCCCGCCGTCCAGCGCCCGTGCACCGCCGTGCTCCCGCGCCGCGCCCACCGGCAGCCCCTCTCGTGGGACGCGTGTCCTCCCAACAAGGCCAGTGTAGCACGGAGCGGGGGGGTGTCAAGGAACACGCGCGTCCGCGCCCGCTGCGGCCGCGCGGCGCCCCTGACCGGGCTGCGGGGCGGCGGGGCGCGCCCGACGGGGCGGGCCGGCGGCCGCACCTAACCCTCTCACAATCGTGGGGCGCGCCCGATAGCTTCCAATCGCTCCAGGCCATACTCGCGCACGGTCCGCAACATGGTGAAGCGTACCGCGCCGACGCGCTCCTCGCACCGCACTAGGCTGCTGTCGACGAGCGCGGTGAGCGCGGCCAACATGTCGCCGTCCCACTCCACGCCGTGCAACGGGTCGTCGACGGCGCCGCACAGCGCCTCGGCGGCGTCCAGCGTCCAGCCGCCGGCAAAGACGGCGAGACGTGGGAACAGGGCGCGGGCGGGGGCGGGCAGCAGCGCGTCGCTCCGGGCCAGCGTGTCGCGCATGGTCCGTTGGCGAGCCGGCAGGTCGCGCGGGCCGCCCGCCAGCACGGCCAGCCCGGTCTCCAGGCGCGCCAGCAGGGCGGCCGGGGCAAGCAGTTGGAGGCGCGCGGCCGCGAGCTCGATGGCCAGTGGCAGCCCATCGAGCCGCGCGCAAATGGCGGCGACCACCGGCGCGTCCGCGTCGTCCGGCGCGTAGAGGGGCGCGGCGTCCCGCGCACGCTCCAGGAAGAGCGCCGTCGCCGGGGCACGCGCGAGCGCGGCGGCGTTACAGCCGTGGCCGGGGAGAGCCAGCGGGTCCACCTGGTACGCGCGCTCCCCGCGCACGCGCAGCATGGCGCGGCTGGTGACGAGGGCCTGGAGGTCGGGGCACGACGCCAGCAGGTCCGCGACGACGGGCGCCGCCGCGACGACGTGCTCGAAGTTATCGAGCAGGAGCAACGCGCGCACGCCGGCCAGCCGCGCCGCCAGCGGAGCGAGCGGGGAGCAGTCACTGTCGCTCCCGCGCAAGCCCGCCGCCTCGGCTATAGCGGCGGGGACGAGGGTGGGGTCAGGGAGGGCGGCCAGGGACACGAACACCACGCCGCCGGGGAAGGCGTCGCGCGCCGCCGCGGCCGCGTGTAGCGCCAAGCGCGTCTTACCGACGCCGCCCGTCCCGGTCAGCGTCAGCAGGCGCGTCCCCGCGCGCAGCAGCGCCGCCACCGCCGCGACATCCTGGTCGCGCCCGACCAGCGGCGTGAGCGGGACGGGCAACGGGGACGCGCCGCACGGCGCCCCGTCGCGGGGCGCGGGCGACAGCTCCTGGTGGGGACGGCGCCAGCGCTCCGCCGCCGCACCCATGGCGGCGCGCTCCTCGTCCGAGAGCCGCAAAGCCGCGACAATCTGTGCCAGCGTACGTCTCTGCGGGGCACGGCTAGCTCCGCGCTCGAGGTCGCTGATGGTGCGCACGCCGACGTGCGCACGCGCGGCCAACTCCTCCTGGGTCAGGCCGGCCGCCACGCGGTAGCCTCTGAGCAACTCTCCGAACGTCTGGGATCGCTGTAGCTGTATTCGCATACTGTATTGTCGGCATTTCGTGGCTAATTCCGCAGCTAATCCTGCCGGTTCCGCATGGTCACCGAGCGCCCGCATGACGCACAATAGACGCAACCGGCGCCGCGGAGGGATGGCGCCACGTCCGCGCAATGCGCGCGGCTAGCGGAATGGGAGAGGATGACGGCAATGGCGATACGGATACGGCTACGCGCGCTACCGATCATAGCGCTGTGCGCGGTTTTGTTGGGCGGACTGGGCGCTAACGGCGCGTCGGCGTCCAGGGGCGTGGGTAATGGCGCGACGACTTATAGTTCGACCAACGCGACACAGCAGAGTAGACCGCAACCAAGCGACACAGCGGCCGGCGCCACGGCTACGCCCGTCATGTCGGCGACGGCCTCCGCGACCGTCGCAGCGGTGGTATCGGCGACGGTCAGCGCGACCGCCACGTCCGCCGCGTCGGCGACAATCACCACGCCCACGCCCCTCACGCCCGGCACCACGCCGGTCATGTCCGTCATGCCGACGAGCACGACCATAGCCGCGACCGCCACGTCCGCCGCGACAACTACGCCCACGGCGACCGTCACGACCACCGCGGCGTCGCCCACGCCTATGGGCATGAAACATCAAACACCTACGGCGACGCCGACTGGCGTATCACCTCACCTAGCCGCCGCGACCGGCGGTCTCGCTGTATCACCGTCGTCTGGCCCTAGCGGTATTCAGGTGACCATCACTTGGCCGGGTTACTACGCGTGCAGGGACAGGCAGACCCCGTGTTCCTACCCCGTACGATGGGATGACCCTAGCAGCGGGTCGACGCTCTGCTCAATATCATACAATTACATCGGTTCACAGGATCCCAGTTGCAACGGCACGATCCCATCCGCTCCTCCGGGAACCCATACGGTTTATCTTGTGGCGTCGGGATGCACAACGGGCTGCACCCCAGTTGACAGCGGGACCTTCACCATCCCGGCACCGCCGACGGCCACGCCGACTGGCCCCGCGCTGGCGGCGAGCTACAGCAGCAATCCGCCGACCTCGTGGGACACCGGACAAACGCAACTCTACAACGTCACCGTGACGAACACGGGCTCGCAGACGTGGAACGCCGGCGGCTCCAACCCTGTCCACCTGGGCATCCACTTCGGGACGAGCAGCGACGGCATCGGTGACGGCTGGGCCACCGACCAGCGCTTCACGCTCGCCGGCGACGTGCCGCCGGGCGGCTCGCAGACCCTCACCGTCGCCGTGGTCGCCCCCACGACGCCGGGCGCGTACGTCCTGCGCGCGCGCATGGTCAAAGAGTCCGTGGCCTGGTTCGACCAGATCCAGAAGACCACCGTCGCCGTGGCCCCACCGCTCCCCGGCGTCGTGCCAATCCAGAACAACGGCTTCGAGGCCCCGCCGCTCGGCGGCGGCTACCAATACAACCCTACCGGCGCGTTCTGGACCTTCACCGCCAGCAGTACGAACGGCGGCTCGGGCGTCACCGGCAACGGCAGCGGTTTCACCGGCGGCAGCCCCAACGCCCCTGAGGGCAGTCAAGTCGCCTTCCTACAACAGCAGGGCAGCTTCCAGCAGACAATCGGCCCCTTCCAGGCCGGCGTGTCCTACGTGCTCAGCTTCGCGGCGGCACAACGCGCCGGCAACGGACAGGACTTCCAGGTCACGCTCGACGGCGCGCCGCTGGGAACCTTCAAGCCCGCCGGCACGGGCTACGCCACCTACGCAACGTTGCCGTTCACCGCGACGGCCGGATCGCACACGCTTGCCTTTGTGGGCCTGGACACGGCCGGCGGCGACAACACCGCCTTCATCGACGCCGTACGCGTGGCCACCCTCATCCCCAACAGCGGCTTCGAGGCGCCCGCGCTCGGCGGGGGCTATCAGTACACCCCCTCGGGGGCGAGGTGGGTGTTCGGCGCCAACCCGAGCGCCGCGGGCATCACCGGGAACGGTAGCGGCTTCACCGTTGGCAACCCCAACGCGCCCGAGGGCGTCCAGGCCGCCTTCTTGCAGGGGACGGGCAACTTTCACCAGTCCATCGGCCCGCTACGGGCCGGGACAGCCTACGCCCTCATTTTCGCGGCGGCGCAGCGCGGCATCTGCTGCGCCGCCAACGGCAGCGCGGAGGACTTCCAGGTCTTGCTCGACGGCGCGCCGCTGGGCGCCTTCAAACCCGCCAGTACGAGCTACACGTACCTGACGACGGGCGTCTTCACCACCACGACGGGGATGCACACGCTCACGTTCACGGGGCTGGATACCGCCGGCGGCGACAACACCGCCTTCATCGACGACGTGCGCCTCCTGACCTACCCCGCGCCGGTCGGCGCGGCCGGCGTCATCCCGTGGCATCCGCACCAGGGCGTGCGCTTCGCCGGCCGCCTCTCGGCCAGCGTCGACCTCGCCGACGGGCACGTCGACGTCTCCACCGATGACCTGTCGATCCCCGGCCGGGGACCCGACCTCGCGCTCGGCCACACCTGGGACAGCGCGCTGGCCGCCGCCGGCGTCGCCGGGGCCAGCGGCGCCGGCTGGCAGAGCAGCCTGACGCCCAGCATGGGCGGCCAGTTGCAGGGGACCGTCGTCTACACCGACAGCTCCGGCGCCGTGTGGCCCTTCGTCTACACGGGCGCCCTCGGCGCGACCGGCCCCTACACCGCCTACGCCGTCGCGCCGGGCCGGCCCTGGCAGTTAACCGCCTCCACCGCTGGCTACACGCTGACCAACTTCCTGACGAGCGAAACGATGGCCTTCGACGCCCAGGGGCGCTACCTCAGCGCTACCGACGCCTACGGCAACCAGAATAGTATGACGCAGGGGGCGAACGGGCCAGCCAAAGAAACGAACAGCGGGGGCCGCGCCCTGGCCTTCACCTACAACAACGGGTTGCTGGCCGACGCGCAGAGCCCCTTGTGGCAGCAGGGCGGGTCCGGCGCGGCGGGCAGCCAGCGCGTCGCCTACGGCTACACCAACGGCCAGTTGAGCAGCCTGACCTGGGGCGCGGGCACGGGCGACGCGACCACCGCCGCCTTCGGGTACACGGGCAACCTGCTCACCGGCGTCACGACCGGCGCGGGCCGCCGGTGGGCGCTGGCCTACGACGCGGCGGGGCGCGTGGCGAGCGTCACCAGCCCGGTCTCGGGGACGGCGGGGCAGGCCGGCTACACCCCGGCCTACACCACCGCGTTCACCTACGGGGTCACCCAGACCGTCGTGGTGGAGGGCTACGGCACGAGCGCGGCGCTCACGCACACCTACACGCTCGACGCCCAGGGCGAGGCCACCGCGACGCAAGACGGCCGCGGCGACACTAGCTACCGCGCCTACGACGGCGACCATGACGCGACCACGACGACCGACGCCGACGGGAACACCACGATGAACGTGTACCAGTACGTCGGGCCCAACGGGGACGTGGGGCTCCTCGCCAAGACCGTGCAGCCCCCGATCCAGGCCTACAGCCCGCTCGCCGGCGCCCCCATCACGCCCACCACGACCTATCGCTACAGCCCCACGACCGACGACCTGATCGAAGTCGACAAGCCCGCGGGCGGGATCACGCGCTACAGCTACGACGGCCACCACGCCATCAGCGCCACGACCGAGCTCACGGCCACAAGCCCCACGCCCCTGTGGCGCGGCACGGTCGACCACTATGACCAATACGGCGAGCGCATCGCCACGACCGACGGGCGCGGCGTGTCCGTCGACCAGAACGGCACGGCCATGCTCACCGACCCGAATGGGCTCTACACGCGCCACACGGCCTACGACGCGCAGGGCGACCAGGTGAGCGAGAGCGCGCCCCCGCTCACGACCACGCTCAACGGCTACACCGGGACGCTGCCCGTGGTCACGCTCGACGCCTACGACGCCGACGGCAACCGCACCGCCGCCACCGCGGCCAACCGCAACACCACCCTCTACGGCTACGACCACCTGGGCCGCCAGGTCACGACCACCGAGCCCGCCGTGGCGCTGTCTGGCGCGCCGCTGGTCGTCACCCCCACGGTGGCGCTCAACAGCGGCGGCGGGGCGGCGGGCGGTTTCGGCGCCGACACCGACAGCAGCGGGGGCAATACGGACAGCACCGGCGCCGCCATCGACGCGAGCGGGGTGCTCAGCCCGGCGCCCCAAGCCGTCTACCAGAGCCGGCACTACGGGGCCAGCGTCGGCTACGCCATTGCGGGGCTGACGCCGGGCGCGGCCTACCGCGTGCGCCTGCATTTCGCCGACTACCTCAAGACGGGGCCGGGGCAGCGCCTGTTCACCGTCGCGATCAATGGCGCGCCCGTCCTGACCACCTTCGACATCATCGCGGCGGCGGGGGCGCCCAACCGCGCCATCGTCGAGGAGGTCACCGTCAACGCGGACAGCGGCGGGCGGATCGGCCTGCAATTCAGCGGGGTGCTCGACAACGCCCAGGTCAACGGCATCGAGGTCATCCCGACCACGGCCATCCGCGAGACGACCGGCTACGACGCCGAGGGCAACGCCGTGCGCACGACCGACGCCCGCGGCGCCGTCACCACCAGCAGCTACGACCCCTTGGGCCGGCAGGTCGCCACGACCAACCCCGTCTCGGGGACCTCAATCACGACCTACAACGCCACCGAACAAATCTCCACGCAGGACGCCCAGGGCAACGTCACACGCGAGAGCTACGACGCGGCGGGGCGGCTGCTCCAGGCCACTGACGCCGTGACGGGCACGGTCCAGTACGGCTACGACGCCGCCGGCAACACCCTCGCCATCACGACGGGCGATACCTCCGGGAACGTCATCCAGGTCGAGACGCGCCAGTACGACGCGCTCAACCGGGCCATCACCGACACCGTGGCCGGCCCGAATGGCGCGTCGCCGCAGACCACGACCACGCGCTACGACCCCGACGGCAACGTCTCTCAGGTCAACCAGCCCACCGGCACGACCACGGTGGACACCTACGACCTCGCCGACCAACTCGTGACCTCCGAGACCGACGGCGCACCCGTGGCGAGCGCGACGGGGCTGAATCAGACGACGTACCGCTACGACGCGGCGGGCAACCTGCGCGCAACGGTCGACCCTGACGGCCGCGCCACCACCACGACGTACGACGGTGACAGCCGCGTGACGCAGAGCGTGGACATCACCGGCACGACCACCATCACCACGACCAACCAGTACGACCCCGACGGCAACACGCTCCAAACGACCACCCAGACCCAGGGAAGCGACGGTTCGACCCAGACCTCCGTCACCACCGACGCCTACAACGCCGCCGACTGGACAACCAGCGAGACCGTGGACGGGGCGACGACCACGCTGGGCTACGACGCCGCCGGCCAGGTGCGCGGCGAGACGCCGCCGGGGGTGGTTGGCGCAGTGACGCGCGCGCTCGACCCCGAGGGCCGCGAGGTCGGCCTCTCCGAGGCCATCAGCGGCACGACGCCGGCCACGAGCACGACCGGCTACAACGCCGACGACCTGCCGATCAGCTGGACCGTGCCCGGCGGAACGGGCGGCGTCCGCGAGAGCGTACAGTACGACGCGAACAACAACGTGACACAGGTCACGGCGACGGGGCCGGGCGGGGCTACCGGAAACGCCACACGGGCGCTGGCCCGCGCCGCGCAGAGTACCGCCTACAACCCGGCTGCCGTGACCAACCCGACCCTGAATTCGACCTACCGCTACGGCTACGACAGCGCCCAACGCATCAACAGTCTGACCACCATCTCCGGCACCGACACCCTCGGCTACAACGCGCAGGGGCGGCTCGCCTCCGACTGCGGCCCCCAGGTCGTCGCCGTGGGCGGCTGCTACACCTACCAGTACGACGGCAACGGCAACTCCACCGTCGGCGTCAACCGCGACGGCCACCTCAACCACGGCCTCTACAACGGCCTCAACGAACTGGTGCAGGGCTACACCGAGAGCTACCCCGCCACCGCCACCGTCTCCTACGGCTACGACGCCGCCGGCGACACCACCGCCATCACCACGCCGGTCGGCCTGACCAACCCTACCGACCCGCACGCGCTCAACACGCACTTTCAGTACGACGCGCAGGGGCGGCTGACGGCGGCGACCTATCTCGCCAAGGGCGCCCTGGTCACGCTGACGCAAGCCTACAACGCCCAGGGTCAGCGCTCGCGCTACAGCCTGAGCAGCAACGGCGCGCCCGCCCTGGACACCTTGTTCACCTACGACGCCGCCGGCCACGTCAGCCAGGAGACCGTCGTCACCACCACGGCGACGGGGCCGAAGCTCATCTTCGACAACCTGTACGTGTACACCCAGGACGGGCGTCCCTGGATGTTCCTGCACACCGATCCGACGACGACGCCCGCGACCGTGCCCTACTGGTACACGCTCGACGGGCAGGGCGATGTCGTGGCGGTGACCGACCAGGGCGGGGCGGTGGTGGACCGCTACGCCTACAACCAGTGGGGCCGCGAGACCGGCAACGACGCCACCGACGAGGAGGTCCCGCAGCAACTGCGCTACCGCGGCCTCTACTACGACGAGCAGCCCGCCCGCTACTGGATGAGCGACAACCGCGCCTACGACCCCGCCCTCGAACGCTACCTCCAGCCCGCCGCTGGCACACGCGACTACACCTTCGCCAAAGACAACCCCGCTAACTCGACAGACTCGAGCAACTATAGTGGCGGGTCCGGTGAAAACGAAGGCGCGCCTCTCGGTGAAGAGCCGCCCCCTGAGGCCCAGTGGGAGATGCCATCTTTGCCTCCTTACGCTACTGAAGAGAACCTGCAGGCGCTCATCGAGGATACGAACAAATTCGGTGTAGGGAATAGACTAAGGTATATCAATGCACTACGCGCATTAAGGGGACCAGCGGGGACAACGCGTGTTGAGGTTGCCGGAGGGGGAGGAGCAGGAGGCGACATAAGATTCTATGACGGAGATCGACTGCTGCTTCGTCGTGAGATCAAAGCACTTGCGCCATCAAGTAAAGGTTTGGGGCAAGGCATTAGTGAAGGAGCTAGAGAAATCAATCAAGAGGGTGAGATTTGGATTCAAATACATGGGCCAGAACAACTGAACCCGGGGCAGTTTGGCGAACGACAATTCGCCTTGCAACGACAAATCAACGGATTCAGGAGTGTGCCCGGTCGTACCATTACGAGCTATTCGCGAATCAGGCTGACAGTATTTGATACAGAAGGGAGACTGTATGTGTACAATGATCCAGTCGGCCCGGAGCTTGTCGGACCACCGCCGCCCCTACCACCGAAGTAATTTGTAATGCCTTAGCGTACTGGCAGCGCGTCTTAGAGGGCCTCGAGCCTCAACGACACGCTGCCAGTGCAGGAGTTGAGCCTATGGATCGCAAAGACCGCAATGATCTTGACTTCGTCATCGATAGCTTGTTGCGAGGCGCCAAAGATGTCTCGTCGATTGAGGTGCTGCCCTTGCACTATTCGACCGTGACCGACGATCAACTGGCTATCTTGAAGAACACTCCTCGGTTAAAGGCACTGTTCCTTGATGGTACAGTAGTTACTGACCAAGGCCTCGCCTATGTGGAGGGGCTGCCGCATCTCGAAACCATCTCGCTCGATGACACTAGGGTAACAGACGCTGGCTTGGCCCATCTCAGAGATTTCAACGCGTTGCGGTACCTGTCATTGTCGAACACAAGCATTACCCTGAGAGGGATGGAGGCTCTAGAAAGCTTAACCAGCATTACCCGGCTGTATCTTAATCACACACGCTTTGACGATTCCTGGGCATTGGTGCTGCGACACTTTGCCAAACTTGAATTGCTAGCCGTTGCGGAAACAATGATATCTAGCGCTGGGCTTGCTGTGCTCACAGAGCTGAGTCATCTACGATATCTGAATTTAGACGACACGGCAATTGGTGATGACGGGCTAGACTACCTAACACGTTGCGCAGCACTCGAAGATGTAAGCTTGTCAGGCACAGCAATATACGGATCTCATGTCGGTCACCCATGGGAATCAGCACTCCTAAAGAAGCTGAACCTATCTCGCTCTCGAGTCGATGACGCCGGTATCGTTTTGCTTCGCGGCCTGAATGCATTAGAAAGCTTAGACCTAAGTGATACGGTTATATCCGACGCAGGGTTGAGACAACTCAAGGACCTTCCCAGGTTAGGTTGGGTGGATGTCCAAGGTACGCGCGTCACGTTGGCTGGCATACAGGACACGCTGCTAAATTGTGAAGTTGAGTGGGTGCCGAATTCGTAGATGTAAAGTATCGGCATTGTCACAATCCGCTATTGCCGAGTGATAGCGTTATTTGTGACGCCCGATGATGCACCGCACGTTGAACGCGGACGGCGGCGGGCCATCGGTCTGCAATTCAGCGGGATACTCGACAACGCCCAGGTCAACGGCATCGAGGTCCTCCCGACCACGGCCATCCGCGAAACGACCAAGTACGACGCCGAGGGCAACGCCGTGCGCACGACCGACGCCCTTGGCGCCGTCACCACCAGCAGCTACGACCCCTTGGGCCGGCAGGTCAGCACGACCAACCCCGTCTCGGGCGCCTCGCTCACGACCTACAACGCCACCGAACAAATCTCCGCGCAGGACGCGCAGGGCAACGTCACGCGCGAGAGCTACGACGCGGCGGGGCGGCTGATCGGGGCCACTGACGCCGTGACGGGCACGGTCCAGTACGGCTACGACGTCACCGGCAACACCACCGCCATCACCACCGGCGACACCGCCGGGAACGTCATCCAGGTCGAAACGCGCCAGTACGACGCCTGGAACCGCGCCATCGCCGACACCGTGACCGGCCCGAATGGCGCGTCGCCCCAAACGACGACCACGCGCTACGACCCCGACGGCAACGTCTACCAGATCAACCAGCCCACCGGCACGACCACCGTCAATACGTATGATCTCGCCGACCAACTCGTGACCTCCGAAACGGACGGCGCACCCGTGGCGAGCGCGACGGGGCAGAATCAGACCACCTATCGCTACGACGCGGCCGGCAACCTGCGCGAGACCGTGGACCCTGACGGACGCGACACCACGACGCGCTACGACGCGGACAATCGCGCCCTCCAGAGCGTGGACATCACCGGCACGACCACCATCACCACACGTCTGGCTTACGACCCCGACGGCAACACGCTCCAGACCACGACCCAAACCCAAAACGGGACCGGCGCGACCCAGACCTCCGTCACAACCGCAACGTTCGACGCCGCCGACCGCGAAACGAGCCAGACGGTGGACGGGGCGACGACGCTGGGCTACAACGCCGCCGACTGGGCGCCTGCGGAAACCGCCGCCGGGCGTGGCCGGCCCGGTGACGCGCGCGCTCGACCTTCTAAGAGCGCGAGATGGCGCCGGCCAAGGGGCGCCTATGTGGAAGATGTATCATAAAGCTTGTGGCGTCGACAGGATTATGGATACGCGCATGACAACTTTACCCTCTTTTCACACAGATGTTCCCTTGGATAGAGCCTTTTACGAACGTCCCACGCTGGACATCGCGCGAGAGCTCATCGGCGCCCTGCTCGTGCATGATACGGTGAAGGGGCGGTTCAGCGGCGTGATCGTGGAAACGGAAGCCTACATCGCCCCGGAAGACGCGGCCTGCCACGCCTATCGCGGCATGACGCCACGCAACAGGGTTATGTTCGGCCCGGCGGGGCACGCCTACGTGTACCGCTCGTACGGCATCCACTATATGCTCAATGTCGTGACCGAATCCGAGGGCATCGCGGCAGCCGTGCTGATCCGCGCCGTCGCGCCGCGCGAGGGGCTCGACAACATGCTGGACAACCGTGGTTTGAGTAGGCCGCCCGTGGGACACAAAGGCGTCACGACCGTCACGAACGGACCCGGCCGCCTCTGCCAGGCTTTTGGCATCGGGCCGGACCTCAACGGCGCCGGCCTGACCGCGCCGCCCCTCTACATTGCCGGGGGCGCGACAGGCGCCCCAAGCGTCGCGAACGACACGCCGCCTATCGTGCAGACCACGCGCATCGGTATCACGCGCGCCGTCGACCTGCCCTGGCGTTTCTACGTCCGGGGCAATCCCCATGTGTCGGTGCGGGACCGCGCTGCGGAGTCGAAAGTCGAAAGTGAAAGTCGAAAGTAGGCTTATTACTTTCGACTTTCGACTTTCGACTATCCGAGCTCCCGCAGATCGAACGCGGGGCCATCCTTGCACAGGAGCGCATAACTCTCGTCGCGCAAAGGTACGGCGCAACCGCCGCAGGCGCCGCTGTAGCAGGCCAGGGACGCCTCGGCCAGC
>JAABUJ010002923.1_pt1 | contig 20080 bp, 21 predicted proteins | sample 5559131 | NCBI WGS metagenome assembly JAABUJ01 (sample SAMN10711875, study PRJNA513366) | rock metagenome | isolation source: Antarctica rocks | place: Antarctica: Victoria Land, Mt New Zealand nord | collected 2016-01-07 | reverse complement strand
TAAGTTTATACTCCTCTTTCTATTTCAGTTGGTTCTGGCCGTCGACGGGCGCATCCACAATTCGGAACTCTAGGCGATAAAATCAGAGAAGGTGGAAGTCAGATAAAGCGAGAAGTCTACCAACGTAAATCAAAACAGCAGCAAGGACCGAAAAGGTTCAAAGGAGATCTATTAGAACGTGAAAGCGTCTTTCTCGTGTACTCGATACAAATCCCTCCCTCTCACCCCCAACCCCATCATCCCTCCAAAACCCTCCGAACCAAAACCCAATCACACCCGCCGCCAAGTCTTCGGAACCCCAGCCGACAGACAGCCTCCACCACTGCCGTTACAGCACCAACAGAGACGACTACTCATCCGCCTCCACGTCCTCGACCTCAGCCAAGTCGTCCTCCTTCGGCACCTTCCCACCAACCGCCTTCTTCGCAGCGGCAGTCGGCCCGCTCATCTTGCTCGTCTCCTCCGGCTCATCCTCGTCCTCCTCGTCGCCTTCCCCGTCTTTCTCTTCCTCGTCGTCCTCGTCTTCGCCCGGCGCGGCCGCGACGTCGTCTTCGTCCTCTTCGGCGTCTTCGTCGTCGCCGACTTCGTCTGGGGCAGAGGCCTTTTTGCTGTTGGGCGTCGGGGCCGTCTTGCGTTTTTTGGCGGCGGGAGGGGCTGTTGGGGGTTGTTAATCGTGAGGGTCGAGAGTGATGGGCGCATGCGAGAGAGAGGAGAGGGATAAGGGAAGGTTACCTTCGCCGCCGGCCTCTGCTTCAGCGTCTTCTTCCTCCTCGTCTACATCCGAGGCGCCGGACTCTTCGTACCTGTAGCGCAGCAGTCATGGCATCAGCGTTGCGCTCTCACACGACCATCAAGATCAAGCGCTGGCATTTCTCTGGGTATCTCGTCGTCGTCGCTCGCGTGCAAGACAGAGGATGCATTGGCGGGAATGATGAGCAATTGGTTGCGTCGCAGGATGGAGGGCGCCAATGACGTCAAGAAGGCTTTTCGGGCTTACTCTTCTTCCTCCCCGCTCTCGTCGCTAGGCAAGGCCTGCAATTCCTCCTCCTCTTCGGCGTCTTGCTTCCTTTTACGTGTGGACATTGTTGGTTTGGATGATGGTAGGGAATGGGTGCGTCAATTGGGAGGGGTGTTGTGGTAAGATGGTTGAGAGGAGAGGGTGCGGGAAGAGAAGGGGGTCAGGGTGAGGTCGACGGAAGCTTAAGGTAGGGAGGGAGCTTGGGTCATGGTTGCGCGGGAGAGTTTAAAGGTGGGTAAGGTACGGTAAACTTAGGTGTGGTGTGGGACCGGTGCCCTCTTGCTTCTTCTCCCTCTTCCTCTCTACCTTACCTTACTGCTGTCTGTTCGCCGCGTATCTTGGGTACTCGGGTACCTGGCCTGCGCTCTGTCCGTGTAAGGGTTCGTACGAAGAATGATGTCGCGCAATGCAGGGATGTGATCAGGGATGGTAGAGTCAGTCAAGCGAGGGAGAGCCGGCCCAGTTGGAGATCGTGCTGAGGTTCTGCATGTAATCTTGGTAAATTACCCACTTTACATGCATATTTTCCGGTAAGATACGGGAGAAGGAGATCTGATTGAGGGTAGTAGTCCATCTCAAGTAGATGTGAGGAGAATTATTTAAGGGTGAAGCTCAAACAGAAGCTCAAGAGGGGGGAGTAGACTAAGGACGGATTATATCATGCGCAATTGCTTATGACTAAGGTAGTAATAAAAATGCCGCCCGATGGTATGTGATAGAATACCTCGATGATGGCATGATCAAAGCCCAAACCCGTAAACGCTTCAATATCCTCTATATTCTACTTCAAGGAAAGAAAAAGCCACTCATGCCACGGGCCTGCCTTCAGCCGTCACTACCATTACTTCGAAAAGCGGCACATAGCTGAGCGTAATGATGCGTCAGATCCAGCACCGGCTGCGGTACGCTCGTGGCCTGCACGATACTGCGGACCTTGACCGCGCCCTCTTCCTCGATGAGCTTGCGGATGGCGTACAGGAGATCAGGTGAGAACTGTTGTCACGGTTAGACTGGTCTCGTGGATGACTGCCAATGGAAGATTTATGTTACCTCAGAGTACCACCGATACTGCCAAGCTATCAACCGTATCAGCGCCCCCAGCACGTCCTTATATTGCCCTTCGCTCTCCAGCATCTTGAGTACGCCCTTCATGGCCTTCGGCGAGAACCGAATCCGCAGGCATGACTGGTACGCCTCGACCGCTTCGGCGGGATGATGCAGCCTTTCTGCCAGCTCGCCGAGGATCTCCCATTCCTCGGCCGATTTCTTGTAGTCGAGGGATTGTTGTTTGCATTCGGCCACGTCGGTCCGCCAGATCGTGTAGATGCGCAAGTCTTCGTACAGCACCATGAAGAGGTTGTCGAGCCACCGCTCGCACAGACGCTTGTTCTGAAACTGTGTGTAATTGTTGTGCGATGGATCTGGCTAGAATGAGGGTTAGCAGCCCTGTTCGAATATCGTTGAATATACAATGACCAGGAACTTACGTCTTCACTCCCGGCTTTGACGACCTCTGATGCTACTGTATGCTCCGGTTTCTCGATGGACTCTTCTGCTGCCTTTGTGGCACCATTTGAAGGGCCGTTCGGCTCGACTTCTTGCGCAGTGGTGCCCGATATTTTCGAGCTTTGATCCCCCTCATCAGTTTCTTCATCCGGTTTCTGTCCGTTTCCATCGACATTAGGGCTTGAGGTTCTTCTCAATGCAGTCGTACTTGCATTTCCGTTTATCGCCGCTCCTTGATTGCCCCCTGTCTGCTTCTCACTTCGGTATTCTTCTTCCATCACGAATACCAGACTCCTTATCTTGAGAAGTTGGTCCCAGCCGATCTTGGTTGTGATTTCGGTGAGAAGGCTATACGCTTTGTGGAATGTCCCTTTGTAGCTAGCTGCGTGCAGTTTCCGTAGCGATGGGTGTATCATCTCAATGTCGTTCGCTGACGGACCCTCATCAATCTCGTCTAACATACAGTCAGCTAGGATCGGTAGGACGACGCGTGACGGCTCCGGCATCTGCGGCGCATCTTTATCTTGAGAAGTGAACATCGGGCAGGAGTTCAAAGTTAGCAAGGCAAGGTCCCATTGTTCCAGGCTGACGTATGTCTCGGCCAACCGTGCCCAAGTGCAGAACTCGCTGGGCGCTGCAATCACGCTGCGTTTCGCACAATCCAACGCAAGATCTGGCCGCCCTTTGGTCTTACAGAATTCGGCTTGACATTCGAGAAGCGAATAATCCATTGGTAACTCCTGCACAGCGTCATGAAGAAGCTTGACCGCCTGTACCTCTTCGTCCGCAGAAAGTAGAACACGAGCCAAAAGCGATGAGATCTCAATGTCACGAGTACGGAGTTTCTCGAAGAGATTGATTCCGGACGCGTAGCGACCGGTGGTATGTATATATTTCAGAAGACCCGTGGTAAGATGATTCGAAACCAGGTTCGGGACTTGGATTTCCGGGTCAGAACCAAGTTGCCAACCTGCGAATCTTTTGAGCTTGTCCTCTCTTAGTGTGTTTGAATCAGTCATCCGAACCTTTGAAGAAAAGCCGTTCGGCGGCATCAAGGAATTTGTGCTCCATCTCAGTGCTTGTGATGGGATTAAATCTCCGGACGCCGATAATCTTCTTGATCATGTCCCCGCTGCCGTCATCAGCATACGAGTATGCTCTTAGCACCCCGCACAAGAATGTTTCCAGCCATAGATTATCAGTTGCGACGCGCTTCTCCCCTCGTTCATCGATACAGTAGCTTTCGACTCCGCCGGGAATCTTGACCTCAACACGCATGTCCAAACGAGAGAACGCATTGTAGCAGCTACATGTCCATTAGGTTGAGTATCGAATGAGAGGAACGTTTTACACACCAGTACAAGCCGGACACAATCTTATTTGATTTATCACTTGACGAATAGGTAAGGGTATTCACGTAGGCGGCCAAGCTTGCAGAAGAGGACGCATCCACCCCGGTAACATGATGATAGACACTGGTCTAGCATTGACAAGATAGTCAGCACAAACCCGATGCAACTTGTACGTGCCTTGCAATATTAGGCAGGCTGGCACGTGTATGGTTTTCGTCAGCTCTCCAGAACCATCATACCTGGCGAACCGTAGCCTTTGTCGATTGTCTGATAAGATAGACAAGATCTGGTGGACCTAGGTCCCGAAGGGCTTGTAGAGCTTCTGTCCGCACTTCAATTGCCAGGCGTAGGTCTTCTTCAATGATCCTATGGGTAAAGTCTCTGTCAGCCCAATCCCTAATTCATTCGCTGGCCCTCATATTTCAACTTGCTATGGCTGCCTATGGGTTCACCCGTAGCTCGGGAGGTAGCAAACTGGGGAGCCCTACGTACTCGGGGGCTGCTGGCACAACCATTGCGCCGGGCGAAGCTCAATGTTGAGGAAGTTCGTATGCACGTGTCATCCACGTTCGTCGGATAAAGCTTTACTACTTGCTGGTCCCAAGTTCATTTCCAGCTCCATCAAAAGGCCTGAGAGTCGTAAGGGCGATACTTTATGCCATGTCGACTCCAACCACGCAAGGAAGCAAGCTCGTGAAGCTACCTTAGCTTATATAAGCGAACCCTTAAACGCCAGAGCTTTGACGAATCGCATGGCGAGGGTTCAGAGGGAAATGATATATAGCTGTCCAACGCCGATGGAACTGTCTTCGAGTCTTCCCCGACCGCAGAGGTGTGAACCAGCGAGGAACCGAGTGTTATCACGAGGTCGGTCCATCTCTCGAGCTTGGGATAGTCGGGACGAAGCCATGTTCAGGCTTGGTTGATACATCCGGTCTCATTGCTAAGCTTGGCTATAATGGTATGGACAGTTGAAAGGCTCTTGTATCTCCTCACATTACTGATAAGATGCACGATGCAGTCAACCTTTATAGCGCTCAACATTGAGCCGGACGACGACACTGATGATGAGATCGACGATACGAAAGAGATTCAGGTGCATATCAACCATGATTGATGCCCTCAACATGAGGCTGATGTGGCCATAGATTGAGGAGGCGCTCAAATTGTATCAGACAGCACTCAAGCTTCATTCGCAGGGCCCTCCATACTATGATCAGGCAGAGCAGGCCTACCTCGTTCTGTTCAATTCGGAAATCTTCAAGTACCCCGAGTCATTATCAGAGTCAAAGCACCTCGAGCGCTATGGCCAAGCACAGGATGCCGAAGAGCTTGATCACGAGGACACTGTGCATGACTTGACTGCAGGTACAACAACGGCGGATGGTACTCCCAGTACGTTGCCGCAGATCTTATACCTTACCTATAAGAACTACGGACAGTTCAAGCTGGATTACTTGAAGCATCAAATCGAAACCGTCAAGTCCCTTCCAAAGGAGGATCTTATAGACAAGGTAGCAGCGATACTGCTTCTTTTCGCAGAGGCATTGGAACGCGATGACACCGATGCAGTGACCTGGAGGCACACATCAAGGATCGGTGGCTTGCTCGGAAGCACACGAATCGCGCGCTTCTGTCTTGAAGCTGTTCTGGACGCCAATGAAACCGATATAGACGACGCAATGGAGCGCTCGGGGCTCGAAGAAGCTTTCGCAGTTGAAGAACTGAAAGAATTGCTTGGCACACTCACCGATGAATTGTCGCAGTCCCAACAGCCTCTATCCCTCTTACTGAAGCGGACTCTACCGTCTTCCTTGGCAAAACATTCGAAGCTCTCTCCTTTTCTTCACAAACAAGCACATTTACTGAGTTCCAATGGCATCCCTTCTGGGAGTTGGGAAACCACCCCCACGAAGCTTGTACTACACGCCACAGCACGAACATGGGCCGCCGTTGGAAAGTTGATTGTTGGGAAATTGACCTATCAGCACCTTGTATCTGAACAGTACATCAGTACCGAATTCGGTCCTGGCGCTGGCTTTGTCCTGGAATTACCAGGGAATCAACTGCCGAATAAGGAGCGCTCGCTCCTGGACGGTACCGACTCCACCACAGAGCCCGTGGTGCTGGTTGAAAGAAGAGCGCAGACTGCCTCTTTGGAAGCTGTATCTGATAGACACCGCGCCGGTGGTGCACACGCTCGTAAAGATAGAGCGGCTAGCCGTGGTGGCGGGCTGACCGTTTCTCACGGTCATGACGTCTCAAAGTTCGATGGCAACGCGCCGGAACCGCAACCAGTGGAGGAGTTTCAAAATTCGTCCATTCGCCCAAATAAAGATGGGCAGAGCACGCCCCAACAGATTGCGCCAAACGACGCAGGCGAGCTCGTTCAAGAATTTGCCGAAACATCTTGCACTCACCAGGTGAAATTAAGCCCTTCACTGAATACTTTGACTCTGCCGACGCGGAAACGGTCATCAGACTCGGCAGGAAATCAGGAGCCGGTAGACGGGGGACGTATAAGAAGCAAGCGTATCCGCGCGCGTGAATCAGTCGCAGATGCTGTGGCCAGTGAAGAAGCAACCGGAACTGACATTGCTAGATATGTCAGTGACCAACTGGAAGCCCTTACGCGCGCGGATCATTGGATGTTCGAAGTTGTCAATGGTCTACTCTCAAAGCTTGGAGTTTTGAGTCTTGGATCTTTGGACGAACTCAAAACATGTATTGATGATACCGATGAGGTAGAACTGGTTAGTGATCTCAGCGGAAAAGAGAACCAGAGGCAACGTTGCACAGCGATCCAGGACCTGCGGCAGATTCTCCAAACTTGGACTGATGAGAAAGGCAACATAATTCTTGCGGGTAACGGGGTTGAAGATGCGAGTAGCAACATTGGGAGGGCTAGGAACTCCGGACTTACAATCTTTCTGGAGCACTCCAAACGGCAAGCACAGAAAGCCACCACTAGGCCGCTTCTGTCAGCAGATGTAGGGTTGGCCAGATTCCAGGAGGACTTGGAGCGCAACTGGCTGTGCATCAATGAGGTGGCGTTTCGTTGGATAAAGCATTTACTCCTCCCCACAGCACCAACGTCAGGCCGTACGAGAGGTGGTGATGCAGTACTTACCCACCCAACTTATGGCTCGACATATACCGATTATACATGGCCCGAGCCTTTGAAGGAGGCCATTGTGCAGATCCTGGTTGGGCAAGATGACTACATATACAAAGCGATGGAGGGAGAAGCATGTCAACTCGAGTTTCAGATATTATGTGCTTCCATGAAGGGGCGTCCTTATCGATACTCGATTAACGACCACTTCACCGCGGAGATGGTTGAAACTATCTTCGAGCTCCACTTGGACGTTTACTCTAGTATTACCAACCCAAGTAGCGAGGTCGACATGGCTACGCGAATCTTACAAAGATATCGATTGTCACGATGGACTAGGCTTGCCAGCAATCTACTCAGGCTGCGTCCGACTGTAGGGGAAGGGCTTCTGGCAACAGATACTCTGACACTCAGGTATCTGTGGGCTGCCACTTTCTTCTCCAACATGTCGGAGGGCGTCTCCCGGGAACATGTTATGCTATGTCTGGCTGAGCTGAACCAGTTACTGGAGGCTGCCGGAAATCCTGTTCTTGAGCTTCAAAACAACGCTGTGATGCCAGAAGTCTCAGCTGCTGCTGCCGAGCGAGAAATGTCAAGATTGACGACCATGGACTTCTTCCTCGGTATCTTCAGCAACGACGATGGTAGCCCCGTAGCTGTCATTGAAAGCTTGGAGCCCATTCTCGATCCGATGAAGGCAACCACTGAGATTGATTCACAAGATGCACAGCAATCTGAAGCTAGAGCTCCTGACAACGACAGAGACAGCCTGCAAGTTGATTTCGAAAAGGTTAATATGAGCGATACCCCACAGAGTGATCTACGCAGCTACCCAACTCAGTTGGATGAAATGTCAAGATTTCTGCAGCGTGGTAGCGCTTCTCTACGACTTTTTCTCTGGCGGAGACTGAGAGATGCTTATGAGGCAATCAATTATCCACCAAGAATCTTCTCCTGCTGCCTACGGAGCATTGAGATAATCATGACTGATCTCAAATCTGCTTCCTACCTTGAGAGTGCTCCAGAGCACCGACAACTCACTCTTCTGAAGTGGATACGCTGTCTCGACGACTTGACAGTGAAGGCGCTGACGTTAGTACTTGACGAGCCAAGCGCTCTCGAATGCATGGACGTTGAGCAACTTCAAGTCTCCATGACGGCCTTTGCCGAGCTCTCGAGGTTGCTGCACAGCTTCACAATGTATGAAGATTCAGTCCGTGTTGGTCAGGTCAAGCCTACTTCGTCGTCTACCCATCCGTCAATGCTACTTTTCGCAAACAAACTACGGGAAATGCAAGTAAGAACTTGGATTATTCAATATGTATTACTCAAAGCTGCAATATCTCAGAACCAAGGCGTCTTTGTCGTAGCCTCAGATGATTTGGTTGATTATTTGCGTGTGGTACACTACGTTCTTGGGAGTCGCTCTTACTGTAAACTCGCCAACAAGGTCTTCCTGAAGTTCATGAAGGCGGAGCTTCTCGTGTTATGCACAGCGGAGACGTGGGAGTCCGACTTCGCGCAAGTGATCTACGATCTCCATGGTCTGAAGCTCTGTCCTAGTTTTGCTGATTTGCAGGATCACGGCTGTCCTGCAGATCCACTTGACGGTCGCACAGCAATACAGATTATGGATTTCGTTATGAAACAAGTCAAGAAAATCAATATTAAAGACTTGCCTAAGACGGATCTGAAGTCTATCATCGATAAGATGCAGCAATTCATCGGTGCGCCTAAACAGACTAACGCTCTAACGCTTAACAGGCGAATTCTTATGGCATTCTTGAAATCTCCAATCAATCCGATTGACCTTTATCGATCCCTCAAGGGCGTTGGCGATTTATCTACTGTGCCTGTGGGGATGGAGAGCGCTGTCGTCGCAGAAAAGGGATGGTATTTCCTGCTTGGATCCATGGCCTTCCATAGGTTCTGCTCACAGAAACGTGTCGCTCCTGGACCGACAGATGATTTAGACTTTGCAGACTATTTCTTTAAACTCGACCTTGAATATAACATGGACAAGTGGGAGACATGGTACAGACTCGCAGTGGTCTACGACACGCAATTGGAGGAAGATGTCTTGTGGTCGGCTGAGAAAATTAACAGTAACAACAATGATCTTACAGACCTACAGCGAAGGGCGATCCACTGCTACACAATGGCTTTGGCCACCGCTGTCAGATGCGCCGACGACTCGACTGAGACGGCCAGCAAGGTCTCCGATCTCTACACAAACTTTGGCTTCCGGGTTTATGCCTCCACACGGGAACCCTTCTCGATGGAGGCATTCAGCCTTCGCGATTTTACGAGGTTCTTCAGCGCTCAGAGCCAAGGAATGTACAAGAAAAGGCCCTTCAGGGACTTGAAGCTCTTCCCAGCTTGGACTTTTGCCGCCGTGTTGTTCAGAAAGGCGCTAGTAGAGAAACCTGAGCGATGGATGTCAGTGACCTGTCCTCCCGCTACTATAGTATCTATACTGATTTCATCTAGCAATCACTACATGCTTGCTAAATGTCTCTGGAAGATGTACAGCTGTGAGGACTCGATAGCTAAAAGTCACAGACGTCCGGACTACCAGGAGGTTCTTGAGGCTTGTGTACAAGCGATCGACACTTTGCCAGAGAGGAAAGATAACAGGCAAGAGGCAATTCTGGAGCCTCACTATAAGCTCGTCACGATCGTGCACAAGCTTGTGAAGAGGAGAAAGCTTAAGGCATGTGTCCGGCTCCGAAACTGGAAAATATATGCTGACCCCGAAATAGCCCCTAGAAGCCAGCGACTTCCTTCTAACGACTCCTTACGCACGTAAAATACCGCCACCGGAGGATCTAGACAGCTGGGAAACGTACATCTTACAGATCCTGAAGGCTCTGAGGACGGCGGACAAATCAAACTGGCATCATCGTATGGTGGCTAGGGTTTGTTCAACAGTCCAAGCTAACAAAACTTGGCTTACAGGGAATAGGCTGCGCATATCATCTACGACGACTCCGCCGATGATGTTACCGCGGCCATGGGCGCCAAGCATGAGTTCACGCAGCAGATCTTCACAAAGACCATGACTCTTCAGGTCTGGAAACCAGAGCACGAAAGAGCAGGAAGGCATTTTGTCTATACTAGTCGATACGTCTCCTTCTTTGTTCGGCTCTTGGTTCAACTCGGTGACCGTGCTAGCCTTGAAGCTCTGACAAAGCGTGTGAGGAAAAAGGCAGGGGAGTATGTAGGTTTCGCCAAACTCTGGCACGACCTCTGTCTGGCATATCTCAAAGTACGTCTCTTGTGCTACGGTTTTTGTAAGATGATAATGCTCATAGTACGAAACAGCTCCTTCGTCGGCTTGGCCACATACTGGAAGGTCACGAAGATACAGTGTTCAAATCCATCAGCCACGAGGAGTTCCAAGTCAACGCCAGTCGTCTGGAGACATGGTGCCATCTCCCTGATACCTATTCGCAGATAATCGACATCCTTCGTGACGTGGTTGAGCTCAAGAAGCTCAACACAAGTCTGATGAAACCGACTCTGATCGACGACCTTATCTTTGACACCTACGCTATGTTATATGGCACAGTTGTACCAGAACTCGCTGCAAAAGCTAGTGGACAAGAGAGTCGAGAGCGCATGAGGGTCGACCATCTACTCATGAGCACCGATGACTCGGTCGCTACGCCTCCACCACCTGCGACAATGACCCCTGATCCAGCTGCGATAAAGCCTCGCACGAAGGGCGTTGGAAGGAAAGAACTCCTCCGCAAGGCGGAAGCTGTAGTCACTAAACCATCCGCCGCGCCAGAGGTTTCCAGGGTTTCCAGCGCCGCTGAGTCCAGCGTTTCTCAGCAAATACCACAAGAAGTGTCGATTGTCAAAGAGGAGCGGGGGAAGGAAGACGCGCAGGGGAGTAGTGCGCCGGGTAGCGTTCATGACAGTGCTGACGATGAAAGCGAGCTTAGTGAGATCGAGGAGGAGCTGCCCGTGCCGGTTGTGAAGCCCATGTTTCCTAACCTCGTTAATAGCGGTGGGGCTACTGGCTCGGCAGCGGATTCGAGTGAGAAAACGGAGGGTGGTTCGCCACGTTCTCCGTTGAAAGATCTCGATATAGTCGATGGAGCGGGTACCGCGGATCAATAGCAGATTATCATGGTCCTGAGAGAACACTATTCTACCAACCCTGGGAGAATAGCTCGAGCGGGGTATCCACTCTGCGGAATCTGGTTCTGTTTGACGGGAGGGAGAACAAGGCTCATCTGGAGCTATATTGCACCTGACGCGCATTGTATAAAGGTCAGCCACGATTCTACTTATCCTCTAATGACTTCTCGCTCTTAACATCCTTCTAGTACCAGCTTGGCACTTGTCGTCCTCTGCTGGATCCAAAAGGCGCAATGGTGGATCATGAGAGGTTTTGGGGCATTTAAGGGTGTGTAAATCATGGCGTTTGCCGGGTCCGGGCAGGATTGTTCCTGAACCACAAGTATAGTGAAGTGTGTCGATTTTTCCGACAAGGCTGGACACGGCGGGGTGTAAAGGCGTAGGGGCTGCTACTTTGCGTTTCTATATCGACCGTCAAGGTTTTGGGACCAAGGATTGCAATACACATGCGTTGTATACTAGAAGCGACGAGCGGTGCACCAAACCAGAGCAATTTCACTCCAGTGCAGGCTGCTGCAGAGTTACAGAGCAAGGTCCCGATAGCCCTTGCGTCGATAAATCCGGAGCATGAAGCTCTCCGTTTTCGATTGTACGAGTACGCAACTGGTGTCTCTGTCTCTCCTGCTTATTTTCCCTTTTCCCCTAAAACGGCACTACGTCACTCCCATTCGCGACATTCCCTGGCCATTCTTTGCAAGTTTCTCCGACCTCTGGAAGCTCGGCACATTCCAACAGGCCACTTTGAAGAGGCGACTTTTGCTTTATATAAAGGCACGGTATGTATGCAATTGCTTCTCTTCCCGTTTGGTCCAGGGGACAAGTCATATCCACCTCTCCCGACGGAGCTGAGACCGACCGGGACAAGGCTGGCGGTGATGGGACGTCGAGTTGATGGGTTTCGTTTCATGCTTTTTCCTCCGACTTCCTTGAAGGAAGTTCGGGTCTGTTTCGTTGTACCAGATGGCCTGATCCGCGGAGGCTGTGTATGAAGTCTGATGGCTTAGCTTGGAGATATCAAGCTTCTCTTCCGACTGCCGTTGTACGTTGAAAGGCTTATATGACAGCGCGGACTTCCCTCGCGACGAATACATAGTAACGTTACGTCGATATTCTCGTCCCTCTTAAGACTGCCCTTAGCGGAAAAGCCATCGACTCTGGGTGCGGGTGCGGATGGATTGCAGGCCTGTAGTTGCTAGGCATGAAGTATTCAACTCAAGGGCAGGGAGTTCTAGTTAGGGTAGGGGAATGCGTTCAATCCTGCTTGGAAGATCGAGAAGTCGACTAAGTACGACCCTTGCAATACATAGGTCGTCCAAGGAAAGAGATATGACTCCGTGAATCTGTACAAAGTCACCTCCATCGAACAGCGAACCTCCTCGGCGCACTGAAGCATCCCAAATCACCAACAACACGCTCATTGCAGCGTAACTACACGCCACAACCCACCAGACTCAAATTGCCCTACCCACTCAGGACGCAACCCCCCAGCCGGCAGCGAAAACCCACACCCCCCCCCCCCAACACCAACTCGCAATTGAACAACCCCCTCACGGACTCGACCCCTCGCGTCCCAAATCCCACTTCCTAGTCGTCAACTTCCTAGTCCTCGCCCTCGGCGTCTTCGCCACCCCCGGCTTCTTCTCATCCAAACTCATCACGTCCAACTTGCAGAGCACGTTCTCGACGTCGACGTCGCTGTTCTCGAGCGACAAGGTCGAGGCGTCGAAGGTCTTCGGCTTCGTGCGCGGTTGCTTAGTGGGCGAGCGGGTCTGCAGGGCGCGCTCGAGGGCGAGGATTTTGCGGCGGAGGGCGGCGTTGGAGTCTGAGAGGTCGCGCGAGTGGTCGGAGGGGGTGGGGGGGGTGGGGGAGGGGTCGCGGTGGACTTTGGGGGGGGTGGTTAGTGGGGGGATGTTGAGGTGGGGTGGGGGGGGGGGGGAGTGGGAGGGCCTTACTTTGGATGCCGCCTGTCAGCACACCGAGTTTGAGATCGAGGTGTTCGTCGTTGTGTTCGGCCTGGCGGAGTTGATTAGCATCTAGGAGCACAAGTCATGTAAGGGAGAGGGTTGTACCTCTTCAAGCCAAGCGCTCTTCCACCTTCTCTGTTCCTCCTGCAGACGCATCTCCATCTCATCCCAGCACTCCGCCCGGACCTCCTCCTCCACCATCTCCGCCTTCTCCTCCGCCACCTTCCACGCCATCTCGGCCTCTCTTCTCCGATTCTCTTCGTCCAGCAACCGGACGTTCAGCGCGTCGACCTCGTCCGTCAATCTCAGGATCTCCATGACTGCAAACTCCAAGTCCTCGTCCGTCACTTGGCTGGGTGAGACGCGGCCGCTGGGCATGTCGCCTTTGCTGCCGGCGGCGGTGGTGCCGGAGAAGATGGTGCTGGTGACGGATGGGATGCGTGGGACGGTGACCTCTCGGGCGAGTGCGGAGTAGCGCAGGATCTGGGATGTGGCGTTGAAGTCGCCGAGCGGGTCGGCGGTGACGATCATGATGGCTTGTTGGGGGTTGCGGTGGTGTGAGGAGTGGGCGTGGTGGGTGGAGGGGAAGGAGTTGGAGAAGAGCAGTTCGGTCAGCTTGCATTGGCGGAAGGGTACCACCGACGGCTGGACCAGGGCACGTTAGTATAGCAGCGGGTGATCCAAAGGTAAGGGCTGATACCTTGTTGCCGTCGTGCCCGTCGCTCTGCATCTGCAGACATTGCCCCAGGTACATGAGGCTCTCATTTATCTTGCCGGCCTCTGCTAATGTCGCGCCTGCAGTCTTGGCGTTTCTCGCTCGCTCCGAACCTGCGCATCACACTCTTAGAGATGACCGAACGTCGAAGGCAGGTTACTCACCGGCCAGGTCTACGACAGTCATCTGACTGCTACTCCAGTGGCCGTCTGTCGCAGACTTCCTCTTTCTAACCTCGATGCAGAAGAATCCATGACTTCTTGAACTCACGCTATTACTTCCCGTACCAGCTACTCGTCTCTCCATCAGACCCGTCTCAAGCACCATCAACGCTTCGTCATAGTTCCCGCATACGATCTTCCGCAAGCCAACGACGACTTTCCGATCGGGCGACGCCTCAGTGGACTTGAAAAGGAGCGGACGACGGCGCAGGTCTTTTGGGTTACGCGTGTTGGAGAGGAGATCGAAGATGCGGTCATTGTAGACTTCATACATGGAGATGAGGAGGGCGAAATCGGCGTCCGAAGCTACGCCGACGGAAATGTCGCCAACGTCGGGGAGCTGGGGTAAAGCCGAGGGCCGCTGCGGCAGATGTTTTCTCGGCACGCTCGGCGCATATCCGTTGTCCTTTACATTGCCAAATCTCAACTTAGCAACACTCCTTGTGATGCGCGGGGTGTTCCAAAAAGGGAGCAGGGATGGGAGTGTGTGGGGCCCTTTGCCTGGGGACCAATTCCTTGGACTAGGGCTAAGTGGTGGATTCACTGGTCTGGTGCTGGGCGGATCCTGTTCTCGTGGAGAAAGGACGCCGCCCAGACCTAGTATCGACCATTGACCTCGCAGACCACGGGATGTGGACCGTACGGGATGTGTGGGGTCTGTGGGAACCAAAGCAGGGGCTCTGCCTACCGTCATGGGTGTCGGCGCGCTCGACGCAACGTGATCTGTAACTCCATCACCATAAACTCCATCCAGGAAGCTGGACGCGGCGAGTATCTGGGCCTCTGATGCGTCCGCGCCGGCTAATGTAGAGACGAGCGTCGAGTTCGTAGACGGGTGCAGGATCGTAGAACCAAGAGAGCGGAACAGAACCTCCAGTGCCATCTGCGTGAGACCCCGCTGAGACTTGGAGCCCAGGATAGTATGACTCTACGCTCCCGTCAGCATATAAGCGCTGCGAGCCCTGTCCTCGTCGCTCAGAACAGACCTTCCCGGACCCCGTCACCCCCAACGTAGCCAGCAGGCCATCCCTCCCGTCTCCCAGCACGCCTTCGATCAGCGGTACCACTCCCGCTCCCTGGAAGAGGTCGAGCTGCGTCGCCTCCTCTTCGAACACCTTTGTGAACGCAAACTTCTCCACGGCGCGCTTGCGCGAGTCTGAGGGCGGGTTGAGCGTGATGTGGGTGGGCATGCCATGGTCGCTGTCGCGCGTCGGCTCTTCCACGGTCAGGTAGCGCTCTGGTGGTGTGAGGAGTGGGTAGAGAGATTGCGGTGTGACTTGGACGAGGGAGGATGGTGGGGGGCGCAGGCGGAGGTAGACTTGGAAGAGTTGGGTTGAGGAGGGCTTGGGTGGTGGTTCCATGTTTTCGTGCTTGGTTTTGTTCTCAAGAAGCGGAGAATCCTGTGTTGTGTCGTTTCGTACGTTGCAGGTGGAGGTAACTTCGACTTGTCGGTGCTGCGTCAATACGAAGTAATCAGTTGATGGTTTTCGAGATGTTTACGCGGCACTCCCCGGTTGCTATGGAGAGCACGGACCACCTGTCAAGCGCTCTCATGTGTCAATGCAGGATTAGCTAAATACAATCGGTGAATTTGCTGATTCGATTTCATTTCACCTCAAAGTATGTGAATTCCAGGCAAACACACCAATCTCAAATGTTCTCTAACATGTTCTCTTACCTCTTCTGCTCCACAGACGATCGCAGGATCACCGCCTCTTCACCCATCAAAAATCAAAGATGGAGGAACCAAAGCCTGCCGTTGAAAGCAAGAAGAAGCACTTCTCTATCAACATCGACCCACGAGGGGACGTCACTCTCAAGGTCGGACCGCCGGGAGCCGGCAGGAGCCTTCGAGTCTCTTCGAGCGTGCTCAGCCTGGGGTCTCCCGTCTTTGCGGCGATGTTGAATTCGACATTCATCGAAGGAACCGTACCAACGGACGGAAGCACCAGAAACATATCACTCTTGGAAGATGAACCTCGCGCTGTTACAACTCTTTGTAACGTTCTGCACCATCAGAGCCAGTACGTTCGAGTGGAGATATTCAAAGACTTCGACCAGTTGGCGCTCCTTTGCGACAAATATGACTGCGCAAGGGCGTTAAAACCTTGGACGACCTTGTGGCTTCAGAAATGGCGCGGAGTTGCGATCGGCGAAGATGATTACTGGAAGATGCTGTATATTTCATATGCATTTGATGACCGACCGGCTTTCTATGCGGCTTCACTAGCGATCCTTCAGCACTACAATGATAACGAAATGACCGGGGCGCTTGCGACTCGCCCTGGGCTTGCAATTCTTCCAGATCGTGTCATAGGTAGCTGGCACCAATATCCTCCAGACTCTCCCATCATCCACTGATCATGCATTAGACGGTCTTCAAGCACGAAGACGCGCAATCGTTGAAAAGATCCATCAGCAGATCGAGAACAACGCCGTTAGCTACATGAAAGATGCGTGCTACAAGATCGCAGTTCGTGTCACTCAAAGTTGGGATTGCTTCAGCACTTCGAAAACGGGCTCTTATTTCCTAGAGCTCTCGCGCCTAGGGCTCTGGCCTTTATCGGAGACACTGCGTAAGTGTAGCGTCGAAACAGTGTTGGGCAAGCTCTCCGGTGTCAAGAACTATACTCTCGACACTGCGAACAGCTTTGAAATGAAAACTCGCTGCCCTTGCAATATCTGCACCGCCGACTTCCAGGCTGACATACGGATCATTATCGCTGAGCAAAGAGCCAGCTTGAAGGGTCTCTGTCTAACTTGTGCCGCAGTCGGAAGGACATCAGCAGCGATGGGCAACTGCCAAGCTAAATTGTGGTGTTGTGGAGACAGCAGCACCTCTGCACGCACCACTACCCACAAATGCGAACCTCCAGTGGAAACAGCCTAGGATTTTGATGGCCGTAGTAGATAAGGTAGTGCCAGATCCTAGAAGAACCTGGCCTGCGTTGGCTAGCTTGTATGTAATGGCACTCATCTTTTTCCAACGTGACCTTGATGTAGTGTGACGTGCTGTATTGACAAGAGTTCATCAGGTGTAGGTTACAGGATGGGGGGTAGCGGTTGGCGTTCATCTTTGGCAGGGCTAATCAGATAGCTTGAGCGTTGCATGCCACCTTCAAGCGGATGAGCTTTCCTCTGCACTTATCGTCCTCGCCGTCCATCATCTTCATACACACCTCTCGGCAAGAGGGAATAAGTGTAAGTGTAAGGATATCTTTCAGCAAGATGAACCACTCCATACTGTAAGTGAACTGGCAGGACTTGGCAGGCGAACAATCTGGGACTAAGGTTGAATAAACACTTCCAATTATCAATTGTTCCTTTTGCATCCTTTCATCTGTTTTTATTCGATCGGAGAATTTCCTCTGTTGAGCCCTGAGCCCTGATCACAGGGTAAATTAAGACGATTTGGGACCTGCACGGTTGGTAAAGGTAAGGTTCAGATGACATAAGGTAATAATCAAGGTGAATTCTGATTGGAGAATCATGCATAAAGGTTTACCTTCGTGCGTCTTACAAAGGGGAGTAATCGCACTATAAATAGCCATTCATCTCCGCACCAGCCATCGTCAGCTTACGACAGCTAAGATAATACTGTACATGACGACATATCGCTAAGGTAAGTAGTACAGTAACTTATTTCAAGAGGAAGTCGGATATGAGCTGAGGAAAGACGTTTCATTCTGCTGCAAAAGAACACCATACAAGTACTCGTCGCCATTATGTTGACTTTAGATACCAGGCATCAAGAAGTACTTGTAACGTTACCTAAGGTAAGGTATCTCTTATACTCTCTATTGGACGATGTCTGTTGTGACTGGTCATCTTCCACATTGCCCTTTGCCTTTTGAGGGGCCAATCACCCCAGCAATTGTTGCTGTCTGTCCACGGCAAAGGCAACGTGAGCCGCATGCTTGCGTCTTTGCGTGGTTGGTGTCCGATAAGGTAAGGTAAGGTAAGGTAGTACTGTACATGGGGGCTGGATGTTTCGGTGTAACTTACAGGGTAATCAATTGAGATGATTGGATGCGCCGCTTGTAACGCCAATATAAAATACAATAATCATCGATATTACACTAAATTGAGCATGTTGCCCGAGCCACCGTAAATTATTTGCTTCGTTACCCCAAACTCCGTACCCAGTTGCCCCCAACAAAACAAAACCTTTCTGCCTCCCCTTTCTTCTCCGATCCGATCTCACTCACTTCCTTTTAAAATCCATCTTCTCGCTCACAGCTTTTGATTCTGCAATTTCATAACATCAATCACTCAAAACACTCATCATCCACAGTCGTTCTAGCAATCGTGCTCTTACATCAAACATAACCAACAGACACTCGTTCATCGTACCTTACCTTACACAACAACCAACCACCAAGATGCAGTACTCTAAGCTTGCTGTCGTGGCCGCCATCGCCGCTCCATTCGTTGCCGCTCAGAGCTTGAACGGTCTGCCGGCCTGTGCTGTAAGTTTGACCTTCACCTCGTCTTGCACTTACCTTGGCCTCATCCTGACTATGGACCATAGCAAACAGCAGCTATCAGCAGTATCGGCTCGACTGGCTGCCAGCTCACAGACATCAAATGTATCTGCAGCGCTTCCTCGTACTTGTCAGGCCTGCAGCAACAGATCTCCAAGACCTGCAGCCAAGCTGACCAACAAGGTAATTCACCCTAATCTCGACGCGAGTGAAAATACGTGACTGATCAAAAACCTTAGCCGCTCTCACTTTTGCCCAGCAAATCTGCAGTTCTGCCGGCATCACCTTGAGTCCGGCGGGTGCGAGCTCTCCCTCGTCTGCCGCTGCCTCACCTGCCGCTGCCTCGTCGCCCATGGCCTCTTCCATGATGGCCTCTTCCATGATGTCGTACGCCCCGGCCTCGACCATGATGACCAGCGCCGTTGCCCAGAGCTCCGCTGCTGTCGTCTCGGCCGTGAGCGACGGGCAGCCTCAGGCACCCCCCTCGGCCGCTGTCGTTTCCGTCATCAGCGACGGGCAACCTCAGGCACCGAAGTCGGCCGTCCCGGTCTCTCAGATCTCCGACGGGCAACCGCAAGGCGGTAGCGCCATGGCTACCATGACCGCGAGCGCCGTCTCCCAGATCACCGACGGCCAGCCGCAGACTCCCACCAACGCTCCGGTTCCGGCTCCGGCTCCGGCCGCCAACACGACCGCCGCCAGCAACGTCACCGCCGTCACTTCCGCTAAGCCTTCCACCTTCACCGGCGCTGCCAGCAGCTTCGGTGTCCAGTGGGTCGCTGCGGGTGCCGTTGGCGCTGCTGCCGTCTTCTTCGCTGGGTTGTAATTTCCCGCAACATGACATGCAGTCATTTTGGGCTGCGGTACACAGCAAAAGAGAAATGTTCAGGCCGTTCTTTTTCGGTGTACAATAATTGGATGAGGATTGGGAAATCGGGGGGATTTAGGAATAGGGGCATGAAAATGAAAAGGCTATGGAAGTAATGCGGAGGATTATGTAGTCAAGATCAATCCAAACTTCAATGGGATAAGGTGTGCACACTTGGTCCATCGTGCCTCAAAGAACCCTTATCATATGTCCTACTTACCTGGTTGTGCAACCTACAAATGCACATCATCCCGTAACGTCTCCTCTGTCTCCACCCACTCACTACCTTCGCACTCCGTACTCCACGCTTCTCCTACCATATCAATTTTCATTTACAGCACACCTCCATTTCGTGATGATTCGATGATGACTAAATCCTTAAGTCGAGCAAAGTGCGTGGACGACTACGAGCCCCGAATCGATGATGACTGCATGTGTATACATCCCAATCTTACTCAGACCTCCCAAACACAACCGCTCCAATCACCAAATGCCACTGCCAGCGAAAATACGACTCGCCTTCCCTAAGGTAGCGACTTCAAAACCGACCTGCACCACCCAAGGTAGAGAGACGTAACGTTAGCGGACAGCAACCGACCCAACCTCCCCACCCCTCCGAACCAAAGAACCCCAGCTCCCATCCCCCCGCCACCCCGTCCCCTCACCCCCCTCCCGCTCCCCCTTCCAC
>JAABUJ010002922.1_pt1 | contig 20080 bp, 16 predicted proteins | sample 5559131 | NCBI WGS metagenome assembly JAABUJ01 (sample SAMN10711875, study PRJNA513366) | rock metagenome | isolation source: Antarctica rocks | place: Antarctica: Victoria Land, Mt New Zealand nord | collected 2016-01-07 | reverse complement strand
CTGTCCATCGGTACCCTCTCCGGGCACGCTAAGGGCGTCTCTAGCGCCCGTGCCCGTCGTGAGGGTACCGCTTTTGTGCCGGCCTCAGCCACCCGCTGCCGCTGTCCACTATTTTAAGGTGCACCCATGCGATAGCCGACCGTTTATGTCGTGGCTGCTGCTATACTATAGATAGATCTTTAAAGGGCAGGTGGGGTGTCGTGTATCCGCGGCGCCTCGCTATAGAGCGCTGCTGTATATCCACGCGGCGCCGCCCTTGCCCCATAGAACGTGGTAGACTAAAAGCTACCCGTATCTATAACTAAACTAAAAAAGAGTCGCCGTGGGGGGTGAGAGACACGGCGACGCCAGGAGTGCAAGCGTGCAGCAATACGACGATAGCAGGAGCCAGAATCTTGGGGCGGCCACGACCGATCCCGAACAGGCCCAGCAGAATGCCGCGGCGCCAGGCGCGCCGGCGGGGACTGCCGAGGCCACGGCCTCTGCTGGGCCACAAGCCGCCCCAACGGCGGCGGAGGTCACGACACAGGTGATGGGGGCGCCCGCCCCCGCCAACGCGTCGCTCAATGGGAATGGGAGTGATGGCGGCGACATGGACGACGACGAGGGCCTGACCATGGCCGCGTTGCTCGACAACCCAAACAATGCGATGCGCGAGTTGCAGCGCGGCGATGTCGTCGAGGGTACGGTTGCCCGCGTCGACGCCGACGAGGTGCTCGTTGACATCGGCCAGAAGTCCGAGGGCGTCATCTCGAACCGTGAGATGGGCTCGGTTGGCGACACTGGCCTGCTCCACGTTGGGCAAAAATTGCTCGTCTACGTGGTCCAGCCCGAAAGCGCCGAGGGCCACGCTACGCTCTCGCTCAAGCGCGCGCGCATGGAGCAGTCGTGGCGCGACGCCGAGCAGTGGATGGCCGAGGACCGCGTGATCGAGGCCCCCGTCATCGACTTCAACAAGGGCGGCCTCATCGTCGAGGTCGGCGTACGCGGCTTCGTGCCGATCTCGCAGATCTCGGAGTTGCGCGGACTAGCCAAAGGTCCTGACAGCGGCGATTCGCCGCAGGTCGCGGAGCGCTTGGCCGCCATGCGTGGCCGTACCCTTAAGCTCAAAATCATCGAGCTCAACCGGGCGCGCAACCGCCTCATCCTCTCCGAGCGCCTCGCCATGCAAGAGGAGCGCGCTGGCCGCAAGGAAGCCCTACTGCACGAGCTCGAGCCCGGTCAGATTCGCACGGGCCGCGTCACCAGCCTCGCCGCGTTCGGCGCCTTCGTCGACCTCGGCGGCGCTGATGGGCTGGTGCACATCTCGCAGATCTCTTACAGCCGCGTTAGCCACCCGAGCGAGGTGCTCAAGGTGGGTGACGAGGTCAAGGTCTATGTGCTCAGCATTGACCCTCAAACCAAGAAAATCGCGCTCTCACTCAAGAAGGCGCAGCCCGACCCATGGACGCTCGTCGAGGAGCGCTACCAGGTGGGCGACGTTGTCGAGGGTACGATCACCAAGCTCGCTAAGTTCGGCGCGTTCGCGCGCATCGACGATGGCATTGAGGGGCTGATCCACCTTTCCGAGTTGGCCGATGGTCCGGTGGAGAAGCCGCAGGATGTCGTCAGCGAGGGGCAGGACGTCAAACTCCGCGTCATCGCCATCAATAGTCAGCGCCGCAGGCTCGGCCTGAGCCTGCGGCAGGCGCAGGGCGATACGTTGCGACCGGTTGAAGTGCCGACCGAATTCGACGACGACATGGATGGCGATGATGAACCGCCGCGCACGTCACGCGCGCGGGCGCCGGAGCCCGCTCCCGCCGCCCCTGTACAAACGGCTGACTCTACTGCTACTATAAACAACACCGACGGGCGAGAATCACCCACGACCCCGCCGCCAGCCCCGGAGATCGCACTGGGCGGCGCGCCGCCTGAGGCGTCCGCCGAGGCCGCGGCAACCGACGCGCCGACGCAGGAAACGGCGCCGGTAACGGACGACGCTTCGGACGCGCCGCCAACGGACTCGTCGACGCCGGCGGTGGGAACGACCACCCAGGACATAGCTGACCAAGACATACAGGCACAGGAAGACACGAGCGTTCCGGGGGACAACGGACCACAGGGCGCGTAAGTTATAGGTGGGTCGGCCGGATTTCCGGCCCACTCACCTACGAAACGACCAACCCGCGCTGGACGGAGTTGCGGTCACCAGATCAGGAAAGAGCAACAGAGATGAGCAACGACCGATTCGACAAGTTTACAGAGCGGGCGCGCAAGGTACTGACGCTGGCCCAGGAAGAAGCGACTCGGTTCAACCACAACTATATTGGGACGGAGCATTTGCTGCTCGGCCTTGTCCGTGAGGGCGAGGGCGTCGCGGCCAAAGTGCTGGCGAACCTCGGCGTCGAACTCAACCGCGTACGCAGCGCCGTCGAGTTCATCATCGGGCGCGGCGACCGCATGATCGTCGGCGAAATCGGCCTGACGCCGCGCGCCAAGAAGGTCATCGAACTCGCCGTCGATGAGGCGCGCCGCCTCGGCCACCACTACATCGGCACAGAGCACCTGCTGCTCGGCCTCGTCCGCGAGGGTGAGGGCATCGCGGCCGGCGTGCTGGAGAGCCTTGGCGTCAACCTGGAGAAGGTGCGCACGCAGACGATCCAGGTCCTCTCGCAGAGCAGCGGCGCGCACGGCGAGACGAAGCACAACTCTAAGACCCCCACGATTGACCAGCTTGGCCTCGACCTGACGGCGCAGGCCCGCGCCGGCAAGATGGACCCGGTGATCGGTCGCGCCACCGAGATCGAGCGGGTGATCCAAATCCTCTCGCGACGCCAGAAGAACAACCCCGCCCTCATCGGCGAGCCCGGTGTCGGCAAAACGGCCATCGCCGAGGGGCTGGCCCAGCGCATCGTCGCCGGCGAAGTGCCTGAGACCTTGACGAACAAGCGCCTGCTGACGCTCGACATCGGCTCACTCGTGGCCGGCACCAAGTATCGCGGCGAGTTCGAGGAGCGCCTCAAGAAGATCATCGAGGAAATCCGCACGGCGCAGGACTGCATCCTGTTCATCGACGAGTTGCACACTATCGTCGGCGCCGGCGCCGCCGAGGGCGCGGTCGACGCGGCCAACATCCTCAAGCCAGCCCTCTCGCGCGGCGAGATTCAGTGCATCGGGGCCACCACGCTTGATGAGTACCGCAAGTACATCGAGCGCGACGCCGCCCTTGAACGCCGCTTCCAGCCGGTCAACGTGCCCGAGCCCAACGTCGAAGAGACGATCAAGATCCTGCACGGGCTGCGCCAGCGCTACGAGGAGCACCACCGCTTGCGCATCAGCGACGCGGCGCTCAAGGCCGCCGCCGAAATGGCCGAGCGCTACGTCACCGACCGCTTCATGCCCGACAAAGCCATCGACCTAATGGACGAGGCGTCTTCCCGTGTGCGCCTACAGCGCTCCGCCCAGCCGTTCTCGCTACGCGAGGCCATGGTCAACCTGGAGAAGGTCAAGGATGACAAGGAGCGCGCCATCGGCGCGCAGCAGTACGAAGAGGCCGCGGCGTTACGCGACCGTGAGCAGAAGCTGCGTGACAAGATCTCCAGCCTGGAGTCCGCCACCTCGCAGGGCCTGGCCACCGAGCAGCCCGCGGAATTAGTGGTGGGCGAGGACGACATAGCCGAGGTCGTGGCGATGTGGACCGGCATCCCGGTCATGCGCATCGCCCAGGAGGAGTCGGAGCGCCTGCTGCAAATGGAGGACTCGCTGCACCACCGCATCATCGGGCAGGAAGAGGCCATCTCCATCATCTCGCGCGCTGTGCGCCGTTCGCGTACGGGCCTGAAGGACCCCAAGCGCCCCATCGGCTCATTCATCTTCCTCGGACCGACGGGTGTGGGCAAGACCGAGTTGGCCAAGGCGCTGGCCGAGTTCATGTTCGGCTCCGAGGACTCCCTCATCAAGATCGACATGTCGGAGTTCATGGAGCGCCACGCCGTGGCGCGCCTCGTCGGCGCCCCTCCCGGGTACATCGGCTACGAGGAGGGCGGCCAACTCACCGAGGCGGTGCGGCGCAAGTCGTACTCCGTGGTTCTGCTCGACGAGATCGAGAAGGCCCACCCCGAGGTCTTCAACATCCTGTTGCAGATCCTGGAGGATGGCAAGCTCACCGACGCCAAGGGCCGCGCGGTCGATTTCCGCAACACGATCATCATCATGACCTCGAATGTCGGCGCGCAGTTGCTCAACCGTGAAGCGGCGCTTGGGTTCAAGACGGTCATCAAAGATGAGGATAAGCTGCGGCGCGACGAGCGGGCGCACGAGGAGATGATCCGCAAGATCGACGGGGAACTCAAGCAGGCGTTTAAGCCGGAGTTCCTCAACCGCATCGACGCGCGCATTGTGTTCCACGCCCTGCGCGAGGACCAGATCCGCCAGATCGTCGACCTGCTGCTGCGGCGGGTGCAGAACCAGCTCGTGGAGCAGGAGATCGTCCTGGAGACGACCGACAACGGCAAGGCCTTCCTGGTGGAGAAGGGCTACGACGCCGCTTTCGGAGCCCGCCCGCTGCGCCGCGCGATCCAGAACCACGTCGAAGACCCGCTGGCGGAGGGGCTACTGACCGGCCGCTTCCAGCCCGGCGACACCGTCGTGGCGGACCGCGCCGACGGCGAGTTGGTGCTGGAGCCCGCGCCGCGCGTCGAGGCCGAGCCTGAGTTGGCTATCGCCGAAGTGGAATAAGTTGTAGTATGATGAACGGCGCTCCCCGCCGTAGCGGGGAGCGCCGTTCATCATACTAGGAATAGAACATATGCCCAAGCAACGCTCCAATTTCATCTGCCAACAGTGCGAGAGCCAGTATCCCACTAGTTATGGGCGCTGCCCCAACTGCGGGGCCTGGAACTCCATGATCGAGGTGGTGGAGACCATTGCCGCGGCGCCTCCGGCGCCCGTGCTCAGCCTACGCCGCACCGCGCCACGCGCCCTCGCCAGCGTCGATACGGCGACGTGGGGCCGCCTCTCTACAGGTGGGGGTGAGTTCGACCGCGTCCTCGGCGGCGGCCTCGTGCCCGGCTCACTGGTGCTGCTCGGCGGCGACCCCGGCATCGGCAAGAGCACATTGCTCGCGCAGGTCTGCATGGCCATGGCCGCGACGCAGCAGGTGCTCTACGTCACGGGTGAGGAGTCGAGTGAGCAGGTCAAGCTGCGCGCCGAGCGCCTGGGCGTGATCCCGCCGAACCTGCTGGTGATGCCCGAGGTCGAACTCTCCGTCATCATCGGCGCCATCGAAGCGGCCATGCCGGCCATGGTCGTGGTCGACTCCATTCAGACGATGCAACTCGACGACCTCTCATCGGGCGCGGGATCGGTCAGCCAGGTGCGCGAGTGCGCTACGCGGCTGATGCACGTCGCCAAGCGCACGCATGTGCCGATTTTCCTCGTCGGTCACGTCACCAAAGAGGGGACCATTGCCGGCCCACGCGTGCTCGAGCACATCGTGGACACCGTGCTCTACCTGGAGGGCGACCGTTTCCACTCCTACCGCCTGCTGCGCTCGGTCAAGAATCGCTTTGGCTCGACCAACGAAGTGGGCGTCTTTGAGATGGGCGAGGAAGGTCTGCGCGAAGTCGCCAACCCCTCAGCCGCGTTCCTGTCCGAACGCGGTGAAGCCGCGCCGGGCTCGACCGTCACGGTCACGATCGAAGGCACACGGCCGCTGCTCGTAGAGATCCAGGCGCTGGTCAGCCCCACCAGCTTCTCGATGCCGCGCCGTACCAGCACCGGCTTCGACCTCAATCGCCTGTATCTCCTGCTGGCGGTGCTGCAAAAGCGCGTGGGGCTGCCGGTCGGCAACCAGGACGTCTACTGCAACGTGGTCGGCGGCCTCAAGATCAACGAACCCGCGGCCGATCTGGCCGTGGCTTTCTCGACGGTCTCGGCTTTCTCCGACATACCCATGCCGTCCGACCTGGCGGCCTTCGGCGAGGTTGGGCTGGCCGGCGAGTTGCGCGCGGTAAGCGGCGCGCGCGAGCGCGTCAACGAGGCGGCCAAGCTGGGCTTCAAGCGTGTCGTCGTGCCGGCGTCGACGGCGCAGGCGCTACGCAAGAGCGCGCCCATCGAGGTAATCGGCGCGGCCACGCTCTCCGACGCCTTGCGCCACATCATGCCGCGCGACGACGCCAGCCGGGGCGCCCGCTCCAAACGCGAGGCCGCCATCGCGGAATAGTAATGTAGGCAGCGTCACACGTATGCGTGAACCAATCTCGGATAAGCTTATTGCCTACAAGTTAAGGTTCTGAGCCACATGTCAAGTACCCGCATTTCCGCCGCTCGGGGTGGCAAAGGGAGCGTAGCAGCATATACGCCGTACGTCCACGAGCCTTTTGCTCCCACACACGGCTGTCGCTACGCCATGCGCCTCATGCGTTTGTGCAACATGGCAGCTGTCAGGTTGGCTTAAAAGCTGCAAAAATGGCCTTGACAACGGCTTAAAATCCTTAACTTGTAGAAAAAGGGATAAGCTGGACGTATCTCACTTCTATCAGGCCGTCTACGCGCTCGTCGCCACTGTGCCGTACGGACGGGTGACGACCTACGGTGACATCGCGTTGGCGCTGGGCTGGCCGCGCCATGCCCGGCATGCCGGCTATGCGCTGGCCCACTGCCCTGATGATGTGGACGTACCGGCGCACCGCGTCGTCAACCATCGTGGCGCCGTGAGTCGAGCGTGGAGTGCGGGCCATCCCGAGGAGCAAGCGGCGCTGCTGCGCGCCGAAGGCGTGACCTTCACTCGCGATGGCCGCGTCGACCTACGCCGCCACATCTACGACCTAGTCCCACTAGAAAGCGGCGTGTGTCGGTAGGGTGCGCGCCGCTTTTTCGCGTCTACTGGGAGCGCCGGCTTCTAGCCGGCAAACGTGTGAGGGCGCGCGTATCGCTGGTGGCATACATGATGGCTGCGACCGTCTGCCGGCTGGAAGCCGGCGCTCCCAGCAGATACGACGCACGCCTCGGTGACCAGCGCGAAAAACTGGCGCGCACCCGTGTCGGTAAATATGTATTGCGCGAGAGCGCGGCGCCTCGTACACTGAGAATGTCCATCTGGAGGGATGGCAGAGCGGTTGATTGCAGCTGTCTTGAAAACAGCCGGGGGTGCAAGCTCCTCGGGGGTTCGAATCCCTCTCCCTCCGCCAAAATGCTCACGTTCGAACGCCGCGTGGCCGTCAGGTCCGCGGGGCCGTAAGATATTCACTATTACGGAGGCGGGTCTGCGCGTTTGCAGACAGGCTGCCCGGGCGGCCCTTACCGAACTGCGCCCCTCCTATCCGGCGGTACTGGTCGGGCTCGCCAATAGCCCGCTACTGGATGGACCCGAACTGGTTGAGGCGCTGCAGCAACGTGCGATAGCGCTCAGTCAGCGTCAGCAGACCATAGCAATGACGCGTCGGGGGCAACAGCCACTGCCTGACTGTGTAGCCGCTATCTTTGACTACAATCTAAGCCTCCTTGAGGCAGAAAGGGCATGGCTCGCCCGGACGGTAGGCCTATTTAGGTACTGAAATGGAAAAGATAGATTTCCGTAAAGAGCTGAAGGAGCTATACGCTCCTTCAAACAAGGACTTCTCGGTCGTTGACGTACCGCGCATGTCCTTCCTTATGATTGACGGTGAGGGCAACCCCAATACCGCCAAGTCGTACAGCGATGCCGTCGAGGCGCTGTACGCGGTGTCGTATCCCTTAAAGTTCGCCAGCAAGAAACAGCTGGACAAGGACTATGTGGTTGCGCTGCTCGAAGGCCTGTGGTCAGCTGCCGATCCGTCGGCGTTTGGACGACGCGCCAAGGACGAATGGCGCTGGACCATGATGATTATGCAACCCGCCTGGATCACGTTTGGGCTGGTGGAACAGGCTCTGGCGGCAACGAAAGCCAAAAAGAATTTGCCCGCCCTGCCGCTGCTTCGTTTCGGGGAATACGACGAAGGCCAAGCGGTGCAAATACTGCACATTGGGTCATACGACGAAGAAGCGCCGACGCTCAATCGCTTGCATCAGGAATACATGCCCGCGCACGGCTATGATTTCAATGGCAGGCACCACGAAATCTACCTCGGTGACCCTCGCAAGACTGAAGCCTCGAAGCTTAAGACCATCCTACGGCAACCGGTCAAGTCCCGATAGGGATGGGGCTGAGCTAACCGCCTCACATGCGCTCGGGAACCCGGCGCCGAGATGCAATGTGACTAGAACGAGTATGTCACTACGCATACTTTCCGGCGCATTAATGGGCTAAAAGCCCTGGTCAGGTGGCGGACGCACTCAACGCGATGGGACGGGCAACCGGACCCCTAGTCGAGCCGTCTGGGGGAGCTTCCACCACTCAGGGCCGTTCGAACGGCATTCCACCAGGACCGCGACAACACAAAGGGCGGGCGCCTGATCAGGCGCCCGCCCTTCTGTCGTGTTAGCGCTATCGACAGCCCGCTGTCTCAGCCAAAGATGGCATGCAAGACGTGCGTGAAAACATTCTCAGGCGCCGGGGCCGGCAGCGTCTTATGCACGATGCGCACCTGAGGCGGCCCCTGCTGGTACACCAGAAGCGTATCTTTGGGCCGCGCCATACCGAGTTCTTCCGCACGGCGAACCACATAAGCCTTACTGCTGTAATAGGTAAAAGCTTGCTGCAAAGCTATGTTGTGCGCCTCGGTCTGGCTGATCTCACGTTTAATCTCCGTCGCTGTTTGCTGAACCTGATGGCTCACCAACCACTCTTGCGCGAAGTTCACCCCAAAGAATACGGTGGAGAGAATGAAAAGTACGACACCAACGCGCGGAGCGCGGCGATGCCCATCGCCACCCATGCCTCCAGCACTGCCGCGTCCCTTAGCCATCGCTCCGGCCCTCCAACTATGCGGTCGGCGTCGGCGTGGCCACCGCGTGGGCCTTGTTAAAGCGCTTCATCAAACGCGACTTGCGCCGAGCGGCGTTGTTCTTATGGATGACGCCCTTGACGGCCGCGCGGTCAAGATAGCTCAGCGCCAACTGCAACGCCTCCTGCGTCTGTGGTGTCTCGACATCGACATCGATGGCGCGGCGCGCGTTCTTGACATAGGCGCGCGCCGTGGCGCGGATCGGACGGTTGCGCAGGCGCTTTTTCTCGGACACCTTGACGCGCTTGATCGCGGACTTAATATTGGGCACGATTCATCCTCTTCCCTGACGGGACAATAATCACTCCAGACGCGGACATTATCGATGCCCGCAAAGCTTTTCTAGTATACCATTCGCATCCTTGTCGCAGCAACACCGGCATTATGTCAACATTGATGAGGGTGCGAATATCCATGTATGTGTATCGCTCCTACCGGCGCACGCCAGCGTGGGCGAGCGCGGCGTCGTGCGCGCGCCGCTCCAAGGCGTCGTCGAGGGGCGCCAAGTCGGGCAGTCCGCGTCGTCGCAAGGCCAGGCCCAGCAGATGATCGGCCAGCGCCGGGTTCTTGGGTAGCAGCGGGCCGTGCAGATAGGTACCGTAGACTGTGCCGACGATGCAGCCTTCGTACCCATCGTCGCCATTGTTGCCGAACCCGCTCACGACGCGGCCGAGCGGCTCGCCGCCGTCGAGGTAGGTACGTCCACCGTGGTTCTCGAAGCCGACCAGCGGGGCGCCGCGCCAGTCCACAACGACGTTGCCGGTGCAACGCCGCGCCGTGAAGCCGGGGTGGATCGTATGCACAGGCAGCAGGCCAAGTCCCAGCAAGTCTTCTCCCTCGGCGGGCCGATAGTAGCGCCCCAGGAGCTGGTAGCCGCCGCATATAGCCAGCACGGGCAATCCATCCTCGGCCGCGCGGCACAGCCCCGGCCCCTTGAGGGCGCGCAGGTCGTCGGCCACGGCGCGCTGCGCGTGGTCCTCGCCGCCGCCGATAAGGACGAGGTCGGCCCGCGCGGCATCGAACGCATCGCCCACCTCGGCCGGGACGACCTGCACATCGAGCCCACGCCAGGCGGCGCGTTGAACCAACGTACGCACGTTGCCACGGTCGCCATAGATGCTCATACGCAGCGGATACAGGTACACCAAACGCAGTGTTGTGTCGTTCATAGGCATCCCTCCCAATTAGGCGTCAGGCGTCAGGCGTCAGTAACCGAGCAGCAACTGGCAACTGACTACTGACTACTCAGGTAGTGGCGCAAGATACCGCGCGCGACGAGGCCCCGCCGCAATTCTAGCATGCCCGTGTAGGTCGCCAGCGTGTAGAGCGGCTCCCCCGCAGGTGCGGCCGCGAGGGCCGCGTCCAGCGCCGCGAGCGGATCGCGCACGATCGCCGGCTCACGCTCGATATGGCCGGCATACTTGAAGCGCACCGCCATATCCTCGGCGCGCGTCCCGGCGTACGTTACATGCCGTACGTGGGGGATCAAATCCTCGATAGACGTATCCCAGATCCAAGAAACGTCGAGGCCGTCGGCGGCGTTGTCGTTGAGCACGGCCAACACATCTATTAGCGCGGTCACGTCCCCGAGCAAGTGCAGCACCTCGTCACAGCCGGTCGGGTTCTTAACGAGCAACAGCCACACTGTATGGCCGTCGATCTCCAGGCGCTCGGCGCGCCCGAAGGCGGCGTCAACGCCCTCCAGCGCCTTGGCCGCGCTCGTCAGGTTGATCCCTACGGCGTACGCGCCGGCCAGCGCCGCCAGAGCGTTATCGGCGTTGTACAGGCCGGGCACGCGCAGGTCGATTTGGAGGTCGACGCCATCAGCATGGACGTGCAGCCGTGAGCCGTCGAGCCCGCGCGAGGTGACGGCGACGCCCGAGATAGCCGGGCGTGGACGCGCCCAGCCGCAGCTGGAACAACGATACATGCCGAGGTGCCCATAGTAGACGCGCTCGTAGTCGAGCAGTGCGCCACAACGACGGCACGAGATGGAGTCGGCGCTCTCAGGTGGGCGCGCGAAGCGCCCTGACGGCAGGTCCAGCCCGTAGTAGACGACGCGCCGCCCCAGATCATCGCCGAGCGAGGCCACCAACGGATCATCGGCGTTGAGGACGAGCGTGGCGTCGGGCGGCAGGTCACGGAAGGCGGCGCGCCAGCGGGAGCCGATCACGTCTAGCTCGCCGTAGCGGTCGAGCTGGTCGCGGAACAGGTTGGTGATGACCACCACCGACGGCTGGACCGCGCGCGCGATCGCCGGCAGCGCCGCCTCGTCGGCCTCGAAGAGCCCGATGGCGTCGGGGCCGACACGCAGACGTCCGTGGGGACCGGCCCGCGCCAGCAGCGCGCTGGCGACGCCGCGCAGCAGGTTGGCTCCGGCGCTGTTGTGCACGGGACGCAGGCCGTGCGCCGTCAGCGCGGCCGACAACAGCGCCGACGTGGTCGTCTTGCCGTTGGTGCCGGCGACGACGAGCGAGCCGCGCGGCAGGTCGGCGGCCAGCGTCGCCGCGATGTCGGGGGCGATACGTTGCGCCACCAGGCCGGGCAAGCTAGTGCCGCCGCCGCGCCCGGCCAGCACCGAGGCGCGCCCCGCCGCCTTGCCTGCCGTGACGGCGAGGGCCGGGCGCACCCTCCTTATAGCTGGGTGAACCTTCCGCATAGAGGATTGGTTGAGCAGCTTGACGTTCACAAATGGCTCCGATTGGTCTCCATAAGATGAAAGCCTCTGGGATCTTTCAACATGGGCCGATGGCCTTCCTCTTTCGTCAAAGTGCCATAACAGATGACGGGTTGCCTCTCCTGGTTAGCCTGAAGGGCGCGCGCGTAGTCCTCATCGTTTAGCTGTACCCGCACTCGCCGTGGTCTATCGCCTTCGACAACTTCCTCGATGGTCGCCACACCTACCTTGTCCCTTCTCTCGCGCTCTAGCTTGACCACTTGCCCACGCAGTTCATAGTCCTCGCTGCGAGATTGCATTCAACTGCTCCTCTATCCTCGCAATAGCAGGCGTCAGGGACGCGGGCAGGTAGATAGTATGGGGGCATCAGGGGGCGAGAGTGTAGACGACCATGTTAGCCTGAACTCCAGGTCTGTATCGGCGGTACTCTTATTCATCCCCACGAGGGCTTCGCAGAGATTCGCGCTAACTCCGTCTCGGATCACTGCGTCGCGGTATTCCCGATCCCGCAATTGCTCCGGCCGTTCAGCCACCTCGTGAAGAGTCGTGAGGGCACGCGCGAATGTGCGTATCACACGCCGCCCGAAAGGCATCAGATCGGACCGCGAAGTAGAAGATATCGGCGCTTCATAAAAGGCTTGAGGCGTTGTGAGTGGAGAAATTATTGTGACGATATAACTTCCACGCTCGGTCTGCCCCAGGTTGACATGCTTGAGGTATTCGGTAGCCTGTTCAAATTTACGGTTCGGATAAAATGCTCTTGGCTCGATAGCAGAGCAAGCTACGGCAAGCATCGCATCACGTACGGACCTCAAGAGCAATATTCCATCATTGATAGGGATATCTCCATCAGACGTTTCAGCGCGGTTCACGCGGACTCGGATAACGTCTGATGACGAGGTTACGATATCTTGTAGGACTACTAGCTGAGGACGTTGCTCGGCCAGCGCGATATTATAAAGAGCTTGATGCAGACGGAGGGAAAAATCAAGCAACCCATGATCAAGCAGTACTAGAGCCTCAAACCTCTTATTAGCATCTTCGGAGTGTTGCCAAAGAACAGCCTTGCCATCAAAACGGCGTTGCTCCGTCCAACCATGGGTATTGAGATAAGATTCTACCTGCTCCGGTCGGATGGTTTCGAGGATGCTATCAACCTCTTCCTCTTGTTGGTTCTGGGCAATCTTTCTCATAGGTCCTGCCTCGCCGCGATGCGTCGCATGATCTCTCGCAGAGCATCCACACTAAACACCTGTTGGCGCGGGATATGAATTGTCTTTGATGTCGTGTTATCCGTCTCGGGTTGCCCCTTCAACGATACCCAATAGCCACAGTATCTATAGTCGTAGCTAAATTGCTCTTTGCGGAGACTAAGGTCCACCGAGTGATCTCTTTTTCACGCTACGACGATAACTCCGTTACATACAAATATGTTTGGATATATCACTACAGCCCTATTATAGGCGCTTCCTCGCTGGCTGTCTTTCGCGTGGCCGGTTTCTCGCCCTCACCGATGAGGGCGCGCGCGTAGCCCAGTAGCAGCGTCTGGCGCTCCGGCGAGACCTCGTGGCGCTCCAGGTACGTTTCCAGGTTCTGCAAAGGCGAAAACGCGGTGGAGAAGCCGCTGCCACGCTGGCGGTCGGCGCGGTCGACCTCACGCACGACGCTGAGGTAGTAAGCGTCGCGCAGGGCCGCGCGCACGCGTCCCTCCTGGAAACTCGATTGGTTGCCGTCGAGCAAATGTATCTCGAGCTTGACGACCGCCCCCGCCAGGTCGCGCCCGGCCACGGCGTCGAGCGCCTCGGTCGTGGGATCCGCGCTGTGCGCCACCACGCGCAGCGACTTGAAGGGACGCGCGCCGCTCTCGACGAAACGCCAGTGGGCGTCGAAGCGGCCCTCCGACGGCGCGACATCGACCACGACAAAGCCCTTGGGGTCGCGCTCCTCCCCGAAGTCAATGCGTTCTACGCCGCCCGAGTAGACCACGGGCGGCGTGTCGACGACCTGTTGGTGCTTGTGGATATGCCCCAGCGCCACGTAGGCGAAGGCGGGATTGGCCACCAGGCTCTTGGAGATGAGCGGATCGGAGCCCAGCATCGTGCTACGCTCGCTGCCGAAAACCGCGCCAGCGACCGAGCCATGCAACGTCAACACCGCCGGTATGGTCGGATCAAGCTTTGCCACGGCGTCGGCCATGAATAACTCCAGCCGCTCCAGCAACTCGCGATTCATCTCGTCGATGCTCTTGTTCTTGAGCTCCTCTTTGGAGAGCAGGATTGAGCGCGTCAGCCATGGTACGGCCACGACCTGCAACGGACCCGAACGCGTTGGCACGACGCGCATTTCGGGCCGCGACGCGACGTGGAAGTTGGGCAGGGGCAGTGAGCCGAAAATGTCGAGCGAGGTGGCGCGGCCGAGCGCGTTGGGCATATCGTGGTTGCCGGTCAGCAGGAAAACGGGCACGTCCGCCTCGATCAAACGGCGCAGCCGTAGGGCGAAGGCGCGCTGCTGCGTCGGCGTAGGATCGCGCGTCTTATAGGCGTCGCCCGCGAATAGGAAGAGATCGACCTTCTCGCGGATGGCGTAGTCGACCGCGCGATCAAGCGCGTCGACGAAGTCCTGTAGGCGCGACGAGGCTCCCGTGACGGGATCGTAGCGCCCGTAGAGCTCGACGCCGATATGCAGGTCGGCCGTGTGCAGTATCTTCATGTTCACTCTCATTAGTCGATGGTCGATGGTCGATGGTCGTTAGTAATCATGGTGATGGCGCTACCAATTTGGGCGCCATCATGACGCGTCTTACTATCGACTATCGACTGGCTGCGGTCCCTCGACGTCCACCGAGAGAACGCCGCTGCAGCCGCGCGCCACGACCAGCACGAACGGCTCGTCGCCGAGCGCCTCCTCACGGTGGACGGCGTGTGGCGCGACGGCCAGGAAATCGCCGGGGCTGACATCAGCGCTGTCCGCGCCACCGGGACCCCAGTGGAAACGCCCGCGCCCGCTGACGACGTAGATGCCCGTCTCGCAGTCGCCGTGGTGGTGCCAGGCCGACACAGTCCCGGGCGGCGTTGTGGCAAGGCCCATCCACAGGGCCTGGGCGCCGGTCGTCTCGGCCGAGAGCGCGGCTTCGCGCCGCATGCCCGCGCTCTGCGCCGTCGCGCCCGAACGCTCGTCGGGGCGAATGATGCGCACCCCCATCGCGTCGTTCATTGCCCCACCTTTATCTCTCCACTACCGGCACATCGTGCTACTCCCATGCCAGCATACCACCGTCACGCAATCCCTATATAGTATATAGTGCGTTACCGCAGCTTCGCGGCGAACAGGGCTCGTGATGTAGCGTGGCCGGCGGTCCCAGGCATAATGCGCGAGCCCTGCAAGCCCTGCAATGCAATAGAACGTCGTTGACAAGCGCCCCGCGCCTATGATACCTTGCCAACCGGTAGCGTCTTTGCAATCGATATCGGAAAAGGTAACGCCATACGCATCGCCTAGCACGATCCACGCGATGGCGCCAAAGGGGATGCGCCGCTTGTAGCCTAAGGTCTTCTCTATTACTGGCCGGAGATTAGGGAGCGCGAAATCACATGAGGATCCACTATATGCGTCGTATGCTTTGTTTGAGTTTGTCCACATCCGTGCCGGCTTTGTTGGTCATCATGGGCGTCACCCTCGCTATGCCCGCGGCCATCCCCAGGGCACACGCCGACAGCGCGTCATGCACCGCCGCGCCTCCCCCCTGGATGGACACGACCAAAACCCCCGATCAACGGGCCGATGCCCTTATCCCCTGCATGACCCTCGACGAGAAGATCACCATGATGCATGGAGTGAGCGACACCCAGGGGCATACTGGCTACGTTCCGGCCAACACCAGGCTGGGCATCCCCGCGATCACCTTCACGGATGGCCCGGCGGGCGTGCGCCCGAACCAGGGCCAAACCACGGCGCTGCCGGCCCCGGCCGCGCTCGCCGCGGCCTGGGACCCGCGTCTGGCCCAGCAGTACGGCACGGTTCTCGGCCGCGAGGCCTTCGACCTGGGCAACGACGTCATCTTCGCGCCCATGGTCAACATCGTGCGCGTGCCGCAAGGGGGACGCAACTTCGAGACGCTCGGCGAGGACCCCTACCTCACCTCTCAATTGGGCGTGGCCGACATCAACGGCATCCAGGCCCAAAACGTCATCGCCAACGTCAAGCATTACGACGCCAACAACCAGGAGGACAACCGCGGCACTGTCAGCGCCAACGTCGACCAGCGTACGCTGCGCGAGATCTACCTGCCAGCCTTCGAGGCCGCCGTCACGCGGGCGCACGCGGGTACGGTTATGGCCGCCTACAACAAGGTCAACGGCGTCTACTCGTCCGAGAACCGCGACCTGCTGACCACCATCCTCAAGGACCAGTGGGGCTTCCAGGGCTGGGTGCTGTCCGACTACGGTGCGACCCACAGCACGGTCCCTGCGGCCAACAATGGGCTGGACATGGAGTTGCCGACCGGCCAATTCTTCTCGGACGCGCTCAAAGCGGCGGTGCAAAACGGTCAGGTCAGCATGGCGACGATCGACGAGCACGTCCACCGCATCCTGCGCACCATGTTCGCTTTCGGCCTGTTCGACCGCCCGGCGCCCGGCGGGACCATCGACCAGCAGGCGGACGGCACAATCGCCCGCGACATCGCCGAGCAGGGCACGGTGCTGCTGAAGAACGATGGTGCGCTCCTGCCCCTGGATAACGGCAAGCTCGGCTCGATCGCCGTGATCGGACCCAACGCCGGCCAGGCCATGACGGGCGGGGGCGGCAGCTCACACGTCAACCCCTTCTACGCGGTGAGCCCGCTGACCGGCATCACCAACCGCGCCGGCGCCAGCGTGAAGATTACCTACAATGACGGCAGCGATCCCCAGGCCGCCGCCGCGGCCGCCAAGTCCTCGGGCGTCGCGGTCGTCTTCGTCGGCGACCAGGAGAGCGAAGGTATCGACCGCTCCAGTCTCGAGTTGCCGGGCAATCAGGATCAGCTCATCCAGGCTGTCGCCGCCGCCAACCCGCACACCATCGTCGTACTCAACGCCGGCGCGCCGGTGCTGATGCCCTGGCTCGACCAGGTCCAGGGCGTCGTGCAGGCCTGGTATCCCGGCGAGGAGGACGGCAACGCCATCGCGGCGGTGCTCTTCGGCGACGTGAATCCCTCCGGCAAGCTGCCGGTCACCTTCCCCAAGAACGCCGGGGACGCGCCCACCAGTGACCCGGCGCGCTATCCGGGGATCAACGGCGTGGCGCAATACTCCGAAGGGGTCTTCGCCGGCTATCGCTACTACGACCAGAACAACATCGCCCCGCTGTTCCCCTTCGGCTACGGCCTGTCCTACACGACCTTCGGGTACAGCAACCTGAGCGTCACGACGGGCGGCGCGTCCGCCCCCTATTCAGCAACGGTGGGTTTGGACGTGACCAATACCGGCCAGCGCGCCGGCGCGGACGTCGCGCAGCTCTACCTGGGCATCCCCGCGACGAATGTCGCCGAGCCGCCCAAGCAACTCAAGGGTTTCCAGAAGGTGCTTCTTGCCGCCGGGTCAGACGCAACACGTCACCTTCACCCTGAACGCGCGCGACCTATCCTACTGGGACACGCGGGCCAACGACTGGGTCGTGCAGCGCGGGACGTACCAGGTTATGGTGGGCAATTCGTCGCGCGACCTCCCGCTGCACGGCAGCTTCGACGTGAGCCAGGCCAACGGGCCGCGCTACGTCACCATCCAGGCGCCGAGCATCGCCCAGCCGGGGACCACGACCGCGGTGACGACGACGTTCACCAACGGCAGCGACTTCGGGTTCCAGAACGTCCAGCTCAACCTGCGCACGCCGAGCGGGTGGAGCGCCATCGCGACGTCTCCCACCACCTTCGCCTCGCTCGCCGCGGGGCAGTCGGAGCAGGTCACCTGGCAGGTGACGATTCCGGCTAACGCGGGCTCCGGGTCCTTCACCCTGTCGGGGCAAGCGACCTACACCGACGAGCAAGGGGCGGGGAGCAGCCAGAACAGCGCCACGGTGGCGATCCCCTTCGCGTCGTTCCAGGCGGCTTACAATAATGTGGGCATCAGCGACAACAGCGACCCGGCGGTCGGCAACTATGACGGCGGCGGCTACAGCTACTCAGCGCAGGCCCTCGCCGCCGCCGGGCTCACGCCGGGCGCCACCGTGACGCACGACGGCGTGACCTTTACCTGGCCCAACGCGCCGGCCGGGACGGCGGACAACGTGGTCGCGAACGGCCAGGTGATCAACCTCTCCGGCTCGGGACAGACATTGGGCTTCCTGGGCGCCGGCTCCTTCGGGGCACAGTCCGGGACAGGGCTGGTGACGTACACGGACGGCAGCACACAGCCGTTCACCATCACCGTGGCCGACTGGTACGCCAACAGCCCGACGCCGGGCAGCGATATCCTGGCCATCACGTCCAACTGGAACGAACCGCCCAGCGGACTCGGCTCGCACCCGGTCAGCGTCTACTACACGAGAGCAGACCTGGAGGGGGGCAAGACCGTGCGGTCGATCACGCTGCCCACCAACAGCAATCTGCACATCTTCGCCGTGGCCATCAGCCAGAATCCCGGCACACCGCAGGGCGCCTTCGCCTCGTTCCAAGCGGCTTACAACAACGTGGGCATCAGCGACAACAGCGACCCGGCCGCGGCCAACCTGGACGGCCACGGGTACAGCTACTCGCAGCAAGCCCTCACCGCCGCCGGATTAGCGCCCGGCGCTCTCGTACAGCATGCCGGTATCACCTTCACCTGGCCGGATGTACCGGCGGGCGCACTGGACAACGTGGCCACGGGCGGTCAGGCTATCGACTTGTCCGGCTCGGGGCAGACATTGGGCTTCCTGGGCACGGGGACCTTTGGCACGCAGACGGGCACGGGGGTCATCACGTATACGGACGGCACGACGCAGCCGTATACGATCACCTTCGCCGACTGGTACGCCAACAACCCGGCGACGGGCGACGACCTCATCGCCACGACCTCCGCCTGGAACGCGCCGCCCGGCCAGGGGCCGCACGCGGTCAGCATCTACTACACGGGGGTATCCTTGGAGACCGGCAAGACCGTGGAGGCGATTACGCTGCCCAACGACTGCAACATGCACATCTTCGCCGTCGCCACGTCGGGCGGCGCGCCGAGCGGACCGCCGAACGCCACGCCGGAGCTCAGCAGCGGCGAGCTGCTCGCGACCGGCCTGGCCCCGATCGTGGCCCTCTTGCTCTACCGCCGGCGTCGCGCGGTAAGGGTGGCTGATAGCGATAAGCAACACAGCTAATCTTCGCGTTAGACCGGCGCGGGCCGGTTCAGCCGATCTCCGCCTGGGCGACACGCGGACCGGCTAACTTTGGGACTCCTGGAGGCGGCGCCTCCGGGAGTCCTAAGGCATGCGCGGCGCCGCCCCATCACGCCATTGTTAGCGAAAGGATCCGAGCGATCATGGACAGCGCCAACAAAGAAGCAGGACAACGCCTATAGCGCGCGGCAGCACCTCGCCGACGCCACCAAGGAGAGTGTTTAATGCGTGGTGAGACAGACTCAATGACGGCGGAGCGCGTCGCGACGGCCTACGACCGCATCGCGGCGGATTACGCCGTCATCAACGCAGCGATGCCGCCCACCCTTGCCGAGTTGGCGACTCGCTTCCTCGCCCGGCTCGGCCCCGACGCGCGCGTGTTGGACGTTGGCTGCGGCGCCGGGCGTGATATGGCATGGATGGAGGCGCGAGGGGCCACGGTCACAGGTATCGATCTCTCGACCGGGATGCTCACGCGGGCGCGCGAGATCGTCCAAGGAGAACTGCTGGGGATGGATATGCGCCATCTCGACCTGCCGGACGGCCACTTCGACGGCGTCTGGTGTTGCGCGTCGCTACTGCACCTCCCAAAGACGCAAGCGCCCATCGCGCTGGCGGAGATGCGGCGCGTCCTCGTACCGGGCGGAACGCTCTACCTCGGTGTACAGGAAGGCGAAGGTGAAGCTTGGGAAAGCGCGCCCTACGGCAGCGTCGAGCGCCTCTTCGCCCGCTACACATCCCCCGGCGCGGAAACGCTGCTCTCGAACGCGGGGTACGCCGTTATTGAACGTGGGAGCAGCACTGCCGGCGCACGGCGCTGGCTCAACTTTTTGGCGACAGCGGTCCAAGTGACCCAGTCACTATGACCTATCGAGAAACTCCAGCACTAGCCGGTTGAACGTGTCGGCGCACTCATACATGACGTTGTGGCCCGCCCTGTATGGGCTATAATGAGAGGCTTCTGTCGATCTGCCCGCATCCCACAGGTAAACAGCATGTCTGAGGTCGTATTCACTGCATACTCCGAGTACTTGGTAGTGCCCCACTAAACCGTGGTCAGGCGACAGCCTCCGCAGGGGGTGCCTTGACGCGCCCACGCCGCGCCGCCCGCGCCCGCCCAACCTCATCTGTCTGGCGCGGCGCGGGCGCACCCGTC
>JAABUJ010002921.1_pt1 | contig 20082 bp, 25 predicted proteins | sample 5559131 | NCBI WGS metagenome assembly JAABUJ01 (sample SAMN10711875, study PRJNA513366) | rock metagenome | isolation source: Antarctica rocks | place: Antarctica: Victoria Land, Mt New Zealand nord | collected 2016-01-07 | reverse complement strand
GGCATGCTTCATAAGCTAGCACATGTGGTGTCTGTAGAAGCGGAGAACGGACAAGTGACTGAGCCTTCTGCCCGTGACCATCGTAAACCATTCCATGGCCCACAGCATGGTCCTCTTGGAGTAAAACGGAAATGAATCTTACTGATCTTAAGCCCAACGCAGGGGCAAAGCGCCCACCAAAACGTATTGGTCGTGGCATCGGCTCGGGTACAGGCAAAACTTCGGGCGGCGGCCACAAAGGGGACAAGGCTCGTGGCAATACTAAGCCTGGCTTTGAGGGTGGGCAAACGCCGACGCACCGCCGCTTGCCACAGATGCGTGGTACACAAGGCCATAACGTCGGTATGTCTCGGCCCAACAAGACAATTTATGCTATCGTCAACTTGAGCGCTTTGGAGCGTTTTGATGCTGATACAGTGGTCAATCCTGAATTGCTGCGCGAGGCAGGCATTATCAATGCCAATGACTTAAGAGTTAAAATCCTTAGCGATGGGCAGTTGACCAAGAAAATCACTGTTCAAGCACACCACTTCTCGAAAAGTGCACAAGAGAAGATCGCAGCTTTGGGTGGGACAATTGAACTGCTCTAGTTTCCGTTATAGTAATTAATGTGAGGGTGAGTTTATGGCTGTGAAGCGACCTGCAGCAAATGTTCCTCCTACTTCGCCTCCAATTGCTCGCAGAAGAGCCGGCGGTGGCGGGGGCGATGATCAGACGCCTTTCGTGCAGGCGATGGTATCCGCATGGGCCATTCCAGAATTGCGTCAGCGGTTGCTGTTTGTTTTCGCCATGTTTGGCATTTACGTGCTAGGATTGCATATTCCTCTTGCCAACGTGCATCATGACGTGCTTGAAAATTATTTCAAGCGTGGCGGGGCAAACGGCGGGGGCATCTTAAACCTTGTGGATGTTTTTTCTGGAGGTGCCCTAAAGACATTTACTGTGTTTGCAATGGGGATTATCCCCTACATCAACTCTTCCATCATCATGCAGCTGCTTACCTTTGCCATTCCCTCCTGGCAGGAGCTTGCCAAGGAAGGCGAGTCTGGAAGGAAGCGTATTGCACAGTACACGCGCTACCTCACAGTGGCGCTCGCTATTGTTCAAGCGGTTGGACTTAGCTTGCTGTTTCGCGGGCAGGGCATTCTTGATAAAAACCCCCTGGTGCTTGTGCAAACAGTCCTTACGCTGGTTGCAGGCACCATGTTCTTGGTGTGGCTTGGCGAACTGATTACGGATAAGGGGATTGGCAATGGCGTTTCCCTTATTATCTTTTGTGGAATTATGGTGCGCCTGCCTAGCCAAATTGGCGGGGTTGCGCAGTCTGTTGCGGCAGGCGCAGTCGCTCCCTGGCAAGTGCTGATTTTAGTCGTGACTTTCTTTGCGACAGTCATCGGCATTATCTTTGTCACGCTGGGCCAGCGCAAAATCCCAATCCAGCATGTCCGAAAGATTGTCGGAAACAAGATGAGCCAGGGCGGGACTTCTTATCTGCCGTTCCGAGTAGCCTCGGCGGGCGTTATTCCCATCATCTTTGCGCTTTCTATTCAGCTGCTGCCGCTGACGTTTGCTCAGTTTGTTTCTCCTACCACTCCTCTTGGAGAGTTCTTGAGGAAGGCTTCGGATTGGATGTCGCCTGGCAAGAACCCGATTACCGGCTTGTTTTATGCCGCGATTATCGTCTTTTTCACCTACTTCTATACTGCCGTGACGATGAATGTGGAACAGATTTCGGATGATCTTAAGAAGTACGGCTCTTTTGTTCCTGGCATTCGGCCTGGCAAGGCAACCATGGAATATCTGGACAAGGTGATGACAAGGATTACGCTTGCTGGGGCGTTGTTTCTTGCCTTGGTCGCGCTGCTCCAATACTGGATTCCCGCGCTCACAAACACGGCTGGGTCGTTTACGTTGATTGGCGGAACGTCGCTGCTGATTGTCGTGGGCGTGGCTCTGGAAACGATGCAGGCGATTGAAGCGCAATTGCTGATGCGCAATTATGAAGGCTTTATTAGATAGTGCTCTTTATGGGGCACCCCAACTCTTAAGGCGTTTGTTATGCTCTGCTCAGGCGTACTGTGCGTGTTCCAACGACGGACGAAAACCATCCGTCGTTGGAATGGTTTGGAAAAGCCTTAGCCAAGCGCGTGGCGTGCTGTTGCAACCCCAAGCAAAAAGCGGAGCCAATGGGTGTTAGCTCTCTTTCACTGTCGGGTACAAAAATGCATGGCTTAAGGTATAATAAGCAGATGATTCGTCTCAAAACGCCTGGTGAAGTTGAGATGATGCGAATTGCGGGCTATGTTGTTGCGGAAGCGCTGGGCGCAATGCGCGATGCAATCATTCCTGGGGTTACAACAACGCTTGATTTAGATGCAGTGGCAGAAGAGGTTCTGCGCAAACATGGAGCAAAATCAGCGTTTCTCAATTATCAGCCGTCTTTTAGCGATGTGCCTTTCAAGCATAACAGCTGCATTTCGGTGAATGAAGAAATCGTGCATGGCGTGCCGGCCCCAAGCCGTGTTCTGCGCGAAGGCGACACTGTCAGCCTGGATATGGGCGCTTCTGTGGACGGGTGGTATGCCGATTCGGCAATCACTGTGGCGGTGGGAGACATTTCGCCAGCCGCAAAGAACCTGCTGACGGTGACGCGCGAGTCTTTGCTCAAGGGTATTACACAGGCTAGGGCTGGAAATCGGATGGGGGATGTTTCCTCTGCGGTGCAGAAGCATGCGGAACGCAACCGCTACGGGGTCGTGCGAGAGCTTGTTGGTCATGGCGTGGGAACATCCCCACATGAAAAGGGATTGGATGTTCCTAACTATGGCCGCCCCGGTACGGGGGAGCGCCTGAGGGTTGGAATGACGTTTTGCATTGAGCCGATGATTAACATGGGCAGCCGCGAAATCATGCATCTGCCTGACGATGAATGGACAATTGTCAGCGCGGATCGTTCATTATCCGCTCATTTTGAGCATACAGTGGCAATTACGGAGGCTGGCCCAGATATTTTAACACTGCCGCCTTCGGGGGAAAGTAGACGAATTTCTATGGCTCGAAGACAAAGAAAACAGCACGAGGCGCGCGATGAGCGGCACGCCGCCGAAGCGGAAACATACGCCAAGGAAAAGCCTATTGAGGTAGAGGGAACTATTGCTGAAACCTTGCCCAACGCGATGTTCCGTGTAGACCTAGAAACAGGCAATCAAATACTGGCCCAAGTCAGCGGCAAAATCAGGATGCACTTCATCAAGATATTGCCTGGGGACAGAGTAAAATGCGAGCTTTCGCCCTATGACCTGACGCGGGGCAGAATACTATATCGTTATCGTTGATATAGTTATGTTAGAATGTTTGTTCTGAATTGGAGAAGATGATATGAAGGTCAGAGCATCGGTAAAGAAGATTTGTGACAAGTGTAAGGTCATCAAGCGTGACGGTGTTGTTCGCGTAATCTGCGTGATAAAGAAGCACAAGCAGCGACAGGGCTAAATGCCCGTTTAGTATTAACAAGGAGATATTCTTTGGCACGTATTGCAGGCATCGACCTACCGCGCGACAAAAGAGTGGAATATGCGCTGTTGTCCATCTTTGGAATTGGGCTGACTAGCAGCAGAGATATTTTGGCAAAGAACGGCATCAGCCTAGACACGCGCGTTCGTGATCTGACCGAAGCTGAGACAGCAGAGCTTCGCGACACGATTGAGCGTGAGTTCCGTGTGGAAGGCGATCTCAAGCGTCAAATCCAGATCAACATCCGGCGTTTGCAGGAGATTGGCTGCTATCGGGGCATTCGCCATCGGCGCGGCTTGCCTGTACGCGGGCAGAAAACCAAAAGCAATGCTCGCACCCGTCGCGGCCCGCGCCGCGCAGTTGCCGGCAAGAAAAAAGTGAAGAAGTAAAGCAAAAAAGTGAATTGCTCCGCCAAAACGGAAGCCTTTAGCCTCTTCAGGGCGATGCGCGATCAGGGAACAGCAAAGATTAATGGCACAGAAAAAGACAACGACCAGACAAAAGGTGAAGGAAAAAAAGAACATCGCCCAAGGCATTGTTCACATCAAAAGCACCTTCAATAACACAATAGTATCTATCACTGATGTCAAAGGGGAGTTGATCTCCTGGGCGAGTTCGGGCAGTGTTGGCTTCAAAGGGTCAAAAAAGGGAACTCCCTTCGGTGCTCAACTGGCGGCGGAAAACGCGGCTCGCAAAGCACAGGAACATGGCCTTCGCCGAGTGGATGTCCATGTCAAAGGCCCTGGCGCGGGAAGAGAATCGGCAGTTCGGGCACTGCAGGCAGTTGGCGTGGAAGTTTATGTCATCAAAGACGTGACGCCTATTCCTCATAACGGATGCCGTCCTCCCAAGCGCCGTCGTGTTTGATCAAAGTATTGGGATTAAAGTATTGGGATTGAAGTATTAGGAGTAAAAAGTCATGCCTAAATCCGCTGATGCCCGCTGCCGACAATGCCGTCGGGAAGGCGTAAAGATGTACCTAAAAGGTACACGTTGTTATTCAAAGAAGTGTCAGATTGAGCGCCGCAACTATCCACCTGGCATGCATGGGCAGGGGCCTCAGAAGAAGACAACTGAGTACGCCGGACAGCTTCGCGAAAAGCAAAAGATGAAGCGCACTTACCGGGTGTTGGAGCGTCCCTTCCGCAACTATCTTGCTGAAGCCGAGCGTCGGCGTGGCGTTACAGGCGAAAACCTGCTGCAGCTGATTGAGATGCGCTTTGATAACGTCATCTATCGCCTCAATCTTGCAGCATCGCGTGCGCAAGCCAGGCAGTTTGTCACCCATCGCCACTTTTTAGTGAATGGCAAGCGTGTTAACATTCCATCGTACAACATGCGTTCCGGTGATGTTATCACCGTCCATGAAAACAGCCGTAAGCTTGCGCCTATGCTTGAGGCTCTGCGCGGAACAGGCCAGCGTATTCCCGAATGGCTTGCTTTAGATGCTAATTCTCTCACCGCCAGAATAGTTTCGCCGCCGACCCGCGATATGATAGATACGGATGTTGAAGAGCAGCTCATTGTTGAATACTACTCTCGTTGATACCGTTCTAGTATATTGACTAAGCATTATTGGGTTTTAAAACCCGCCAGTTGCAGGCGGGTTTTTGCCTGTTGTTGGCTGACGGTATTGACAAAAGGATGAAGCAATGATTGAAATGGCAACTCCTAGAATAGATATTTTGGAGCAAACCAGCACTTATGGCAAGTTTGTGGTTGAGCCGCTTGAGCGTGGATACGGCGTAACACTCGGCAATTCTTTGCGCCGCGTTTTGCTGTCATCCATTGAGGGTGCCGCTGTCACCTCTATCAAGATCGATGGAGTTCTGCATGAGTTCTCGACAATACAGGGTGTCAAAGAAGACACAACCGAGCTTATCCTCAACTTAAAAGACTTGTTTGTCAAAGTTTACAAGAACGACACAGATGAACCAGAATCTGCCAAGCCCGAGTGGCGAATAAATGTAGACGTTAAGGGCCAAGGTATTGTCACTGGCGCAGACATTCATTGTCCCAGCGATGTAGAGATTGTTAACCCGGAAGTTTACCTCGCAACCTTATCTGATGAGACAACGCGCCTGTCTATGGAATTGGTTGTTGAACTTGGGAAAGGCTACGTTTTACCGGAAAAGCAGGACAAAAGCAAGCAAACGATTGGGATCATTCCAATCGGGGCGTCATTCACTCCCGTGCGCAAGGTATCATTCACGGTAGAAGCCACTCGGGTTGGTTTCAAAACTGACTTTGAGCGTTTAATACTAGAAGTATGGACTAACGGCACGCTGGCACCGGATATGGCGGTCAGTCAAGCTGCATCATTATTAGAGCAGTTTTTCCATCGCTTTGTAGAGTTCCCTAAGATGTACAGTGGCAGATTAGGGGCTGATGGAAGCAGTTCTGGAGCAAGCCATTCCGGCGCTCTAGATGCCAGAATAGAAGAACTTGATTTTTCAGTCAGAACGTACAACTGCCTCAAAAAAGCTGGGGTTTTAACGATCAATGATCTGCTCCAAATTTCAGAGTCGGAACTGATGCAAATCCGAAACTTTGGAAAGAAGTCGCTGACTGAGGTTAAAGAAAAGTTAGCCTCGCTCGGTTTAACAATCCCCGGCGCAACCGACGATGACAGCGCCTATGATGATGACGAAGAAGACGAAGACACCCCTGTTTCTTCAGGGGTATTAGAAGAATAAAATTAGAAAAATAAAGGAAACCAACAATGTACCATCGCATAGGTGGGCGAAAGCTCGGTTTGCCCAGTGATCAACGACAGGCCTTACTTAAAGGGCTAGTCAGGTCATTGCTGACATACCAAACAATCAAAACAACAGAAACTCGCGCTAAAGAGGTACGCTCCCTTGCAGAAGGGTTGATTACGGCTGCTCGTGTTGATAGTGTCCACGCACGGCGCCAAACGCGCAGGTACCTTACTGACGAGACCTTGGTGCATCATTTATTCACCAATATCGCGCCGGAGTTCAAAAACACTCCTGGTGGATATACTCGCGCAGTCAAAATTGGACAGCGCCGTGGTGATGCCGCAACCATTGTTCAGCTCTCGCTCACCACTGACAAAGTATTCGGCCTGCCTTCCAAGCCGGAAAAGACAGGGCAGCCAAAACGCGCACGCTAAAGCTTACTCTAGAGTACGATGGAACTGATTTTGCTGGGTATCAGTCTCAAGGGCAGGGGGAACGTACAGTTCAATCTGTGATGCTTGAAGCGCTGAATACATTGTCCCCGTGTGAACAGATTATTGTTCACGCGGCAGGCCGAACTGATACAGGCGTTCATGCTTTGGGGCAAGTGATAAGTTTCCAGACGTCTAGTTCTATTCCCACCGAACGTATTGCGATTGCAGTGAATAGCAAATTACCTGCTGACGTTTCGGTATCACAAGCTGAACAAGTAGGTGAGGAGTTTCATGCCCGTTTTCGGGCGAAGTCGCGCACCTACGGGTATTTACTCTGGACGAGGACAGCTCGCTCTGCAATTTGGAGCCGATACAGCTTGCATGTTCGATCTCCTCTAGATGTGGCTGCTATGCAGACTAGCGCCGCACATCTCATTGGTGTCCATGATTTTGCTGCGTTCGCTAAAACAGGAGACGTTAAGCATTCTACCGTTCGTGAGATCAAGAGTTTAACCGTCCGTAGAATGTCAGAAGGCCGTGTGTTAATCACTGTCACAGCCACTGGTTTTCTGCGGTCGATGGTAAGAAACATCGTTGGCATACTGCTGGAAGTCGGGAAGGGTAACACGCTTCCTGTTACGGCTCTTGCAGTGCTGGAGACTGGCAGGAGAGCTTTAAACCCTTACCCTGCGGTCGCGCCGCATGGTTTGTTTTTGTGGCGTGTTGAATACTAAAGAAGTTCTAACGCTTAGATGGAGAGAAAAATGCAGACGTATAGTGCTAAGCCGGCAGATATGGAAAAGAGCCGCAACTGGGTAGTCATTGACGCTACAAATCAGCCGATGGGTCGTCTAGCGGTGGAAGCCGCTAAGATACTACGCGGTAAGAATAAGCCTCAGTGGACGCCTCATGTGGATTGCGGTGATCATGTGATCGTTATCAACGCTGATAAAGTCCGGCTTACCGGCAATAGCAAACGAGATGAGCCAATCTACCATCATACCCTTTATCCTGGTGGCATTCGTTCTATCGCGCGTGGCCGAGAGATAGAAAAAGATGCTGCGGGAGCTATGATGCGAGTCATTAAAGGCATGTTGCCGCACAACTCCTTAGGGGCGCAGATGCTGAAGAAATTGCATGTTTACACGGGAGCGGAGCATCCGCACCAAGCACAGAAGCTATCGTAGTTTATAAAAGGAAACATTCATGGCACAAAATACCCGTTACTATGGAACAGGTCATCGCAAGAACGCGACGGCAAAAGTGTGGTTGTCGGCAGGAGAGGGAAACATCCTTGTCAACAACCGAGATACGATGAACTACTTTGGGCGTCGCACACTAGAAGCACTTATCAACCAGCCATTTGAAGTGACTGAAACTGCCGGCAAGTTCAACGTGTGGGCACGAGCGAATGGCGGAGGTATTTCAGGTCAGGCAGGTGCTTTGCGTCACGGCATTAGCAAAGCTTTGATTGAGTCTGATCCTGACTTGCGGCCTGTGCTGCGCAAGCTTGGCTTTCTGACACGCGACCCGCGCGTCAAAGAGCGCAAAAAGTATGGCCGCAAACGGGCGCGTCGTGGTTTTCAGTTCAGCAAGCGTTAAATAAATCGCTGGTGATAAACAAGGTGCTGGTAACAATCGCATTTAATTACACGTAACAAAGCCATGAACTCGCTTGCATTTGGTTTTGGCAGTCCAGTGGACTTGGCAATTATCTTTATCGTTGCCCTGGTTGTGTTTGGACCCAAAAAGCTTCCTGAAGTAGGAAAGCAGATTGGTCAAGCCCTGCGTGAATTGCGCAAAGTGACCGACGAAATCTCTGGTGTGACGCACTCAGTCCAAAACGAAGTAGAGTCTTTATATAAGCCTGTGCATACGGTTCCGCCGCTGATAAGCACAGGAAGCAGCCAAACAGTGGACCAAGCCGTGCATCATCAGCCTTTTGACCAGGAGCCGGTTCCACCTGTCACAGCAAGTTCGGTATCCACTGATGGCGCGCAGAAGATGTTAGAGAAAGGACTTTGACAATGTTGCCTTTAGCCTTTGGTTTTGGTGGACCTCAAGACTTGGTTATCATCGCCGTGGTAGTTCTTCTTCTCTTTGGTGGCTCTAAGCTGGCAGGGTTTGGGAAATCCCTTGGCGAAGGCATTAAAGAGTTCAAGAAGGCAACACAGGACGAGAGCGAGCCGGAAGTTCGCACCACTATTCCTCCTGTGACGCCTATAGGCGTTAAGCCTGAGGATAAGCATAACTTATGAGCGCACTTAAGATTGTGTTCTTGGTTTTGCAGTTCGTAATTAGCCTCGCTTTTATTCTGATTGTGATGTCGCAGACTACCAAGAATGAAGGATTAACAGGCACTATTGGTGGCAACGTGTCTGCGAACTTCAAGGGCAAGCCTGGTTACGAGGAGCGCCTTCAGGGGATCACCCGAGGCTTGGGCGTTGCATGGTTTGTCATCAGCGCTGTTGTTGCCATCGTGTTTCGTGACTATCATTAGACAAACGTACTTGATAATTACTATGTAAAGCGCCCCTGCACAGACTTGTGCAGGGGCGCTTTTGTTTATTGTTTGGCTGCGGTGTGCTTTAGGCTGCTTTCCGGACGCTCTCATCACGGCTGCGCTGCCATTCCAGCAAGTCAATCACAGTGGCGGCGCTTTCCTGCGGCTCGTACTGCGCTGTCTTGACGATATAGGAATAGAACGCGACTGCAGTTACAGCGTACCCTGCCATCATCCATAAAATCATCGTTGTTACTCCCCCCTTGGTGTAATCTTCGGCAGAGGCCCCACTTGTCATTAGCGCAATTATACCAGGTTTTTATGTTCTCTGATCTCTATGGCTAATACAACCATTGTTTGTCCCTCTTTAGTTAATTTGCCCCTCTTTAGTTCATCGGCTCTGGTTTTGAAGAGGGTGAAAGAGGCATTTGACTGCCTAAAATTATCACTTGGTGATAATTTTGGAAGATCGCCTTGTGCTAGTGTGCTGTTTTGTTAACACTCACTGCCACTTGTGCCATAATAATACTGTATAGAGAGGCGCGGATACGGTTTAGAGGAGAGGTTTATGGATACGTTTTTAGACACCAATGCGGCAGTGGAAAGCGTTCGCCAGGCATATGATGGCGTATCAAACAAGCCGCGCCCGGAATGGGTGCGCGGCGAGTGCCCGCAGTGCGGCGATGCTTTGGTTTCCAACTGCTACTATGTCGGCGGACGCGGTTATTTGATTTGCTGGGAGTGCTGGTCGTCTTTAGGCGAGAAGCCCTCCTGCACCTATCGCAAGGTGCTGTAAGAGCAAACTGATTGCGTGAGATGAGACTAGACTTGGTTTAAGGAGAACAGAACACAATGAGCGAGATTAACACGGCGCGCGAAGTGAGTAAAATCCAGATTTACCGCTTTGTTGCCAAGGATAAAATAGTTGACATTTGCGACCTGCTCGCGTTTGACCCCAAGCGCAGCAAGCTGGCGTTCACGCTGGTGGAGTTTGATGACGCGCACAAGGCCACCCAGCGCGTGCGGCATTATGTGGATGCGGATGATTTCAAACTGGTCTGCTATGACCTGCTGGCAGGCACGTTTACCAGCTTTGAAGACCACAAAGGCAGCGTCCACGACGACTTCACCGAAGCGCGCGTGCTGTCTTTCAAAAAGGAAGCCAAGTACCGCCAGCCGTATGTGCTGCGCGTGGACAACGGCCAGGGCGAGGTGTACAGGGTCGGCCAGGTGAAGATGACCAAGGTGACAGACAGCCTGACCCTGCAGATGCCCGAGGGAGAAGCCCGCAAGATGGCCTTGATGGTCTTGGATTATATCAGGCAGTGGGAAACCATTCACTTCCGTAAACGCCAGGAAGCGCGCACAGTGTCGTTCCTCGCCCCTGCCGAAGCCGCCCCCGACAGTGAGCATTCACTCGCCGCCTAGGGGCAGAGGCCCTATCAAACCAAGCCAGAAACAGAAAAGCGGCAGGGATAACTCCCTGCCGCTTTTCTTGCGTCTGGGCGGGGGCCATGTCGCAGGCTGTATGCGGTACAATGATGTTTGGAGTGCAACACTATGAAGCGGCGCGGGTTTACCCTGATTGAGTTGCTGGTCGTCATCGCCATTATCTCGCTGCTCGCCGCTTTGCTGCTTCCGGTTTTTGCCAAAGCGCGGGCGAAGGCACGCCAGACCGTCTGCCTCTCCAATCTGCGCCAGCTTGGCCTGGCAATTGGCATGTACAGCCAAGATTACGATGAGCAGTACCCCAATGGCGCAGACCCGACAGATCGTTACTCCAAGCCCTGGGTCTGGCAATTCGCGCCTGCCGCCGAACAGGCGCAGGTGAGCGCCCTGCCCATGCTTGCCGATGACCCCCACACCCCGTCTCAGCCCGGCGTTTTGGATGCTTATGTCAAAAGCCGCGCCCTCTGGCATTGTCCCTCGGACAGCGGCTACACTACCATTGACAATGCCCAATGCTGCTCGGTCAATGCCCTGCCGACTTCCTATGATGCCTATGGCACTTCTTATCTGTCGCGCACGGAAATTGCTGTTCTGCACAAAATCTTCTCCTCCATTTCCAGTTATGATGCCGCCCCGGACTGCACGGAACATGGCCCTGCCGAAGTGAATGTCCTGATGGACGGCAGCGGTTCCTGGCACGGCGACCTGTTTCAAACGCAGCGGCGCTACTCTGTGCTGATGGCCGACGGCCACTGTGTCAGCCAGAACAACAGCCAGTATTACCATACCTGGAGCCGCCAGCTAACGCCGCCGTTCGGCTGTCCCGGCTACACCCCGCCGCCCCCGTAAGGTGTCTGCTGACCGCTGCCAAGCCGTTCCCCAGGCTTCCGCACAGCGTTTCATGGGCGTATCAACGACGGAACAATTTCTTCCGTCGTTGATTGTGGCTTAAAACGCGCTTGGTCACCCTGAGCAATGCCGACGCGCTCCTTTGCAATGCCGACGCGCTCTTTTAAGAACAGGGGCAGGGAACTAGCGAGCCTGCGGCGAACTACCCAGCCATGACGACCAAATCACGCGCGGCAAAGGCTGTCTCCACTTCGGAAAAGGGCGCAAAAACCACTCCTTCTTCCACGGGAATTGTGACGTTTCTGGTGGGGACAGCGATTGTCGCCTACCTGTTTGTCACCAATGCCGACGACAAATCGTTTGAAGCATACAACTTTATCAATACCGGGCTATGTTTGTGGCTGCCTCTCTTCGTCATACTGCTCATTTTGCGGCAGGAGCCGGACCAGTTTGGGCTGACGCGGGGCGACTGGCGCTTGGGGCAAAAGTGGGCCTTGTGGGCCTGGGTCGCCATGCTTTTGCCGGTCGCGTACTTCGCGCACCGCCCGGATGTGCAGAGTTATTACTTGCAAGGGCGGCTCAGCAATTGGGGCCTGGCGGGAGTGGGAGCGGTCTTCAACGGTGTCCATGTCAACCTGAAAGCGCTCCTTTATTATGAGCTGGCAATGGGGTTTTACATGTTTGGCTGGGAGTTTTTCTTCCGGGGCTTCCTGCTGTTCGGGCTGCAAAAAACGTGGCTGAGAACGTGGGGCGCGGTTTTTGTGCAGGCGGGGCTGTTCGCTTTGCTGCACTGGTCTTGGAAGGCACACGCGGCAAAGCCGGGCCTGGAAGTGCTGACAGCGTTTCCCGGCGGCCTGATTTTAGGGGCATTGGCCCTGAAGACGCGCTCGTTTTTGTACGGCTACCTCGTGCATTGGGGCATCTCGGTCACGCTGGACTTGTTTCTGCTGGCCCCGTTTATCTTCCGGCATTTTGGGTAACATAAGAACGCTTTAACAACAAAAGCAGCCTGCGGGGCTGCCGGGCCGAGAGGGAGAACGACATGGAGAACGTCCGCATCGAGACAAGCCTGCGCCATCATGACGACGTTCCGGTTTTGGATGTCACCGGCGAAATTGACATCTACACCACGCCTCAGTTCAAGGACGCGGTCAGCGCAGCCATCGATGAAGGCAAGCCGAGCATTATCATCAACATGAAAGATGTCAGCTACATGGACAGCAGCGGCTTCGGCACCCTGCTTTCGGCCACCAAGCGCCTGCGGCCTGTGGAGGGCGGCTTGTATCTTGCCGGCTGCAATGAAGCCATCACGCGCATGCTGCAAATCACGCGGCTCAACACAATCTTCGGCACGTTCGCCACGGAAGACGAGGCAGTCGTTGCCGCAAACTCGGTAGCCCGTCCCGGCACGGAAGTCAGCGCTTCCCCGTCTCCTGCCGCCGCCTAGCCCAAGCAAACCCGCTCCGCCCGAGCAGCCCGGCAGTCCATGCCAGTGTCAACCCCAGCGCGTACAGCCCGGCCTCAAACGAGGCCGGGCGATATTGTGTTTCCACCTGATGCGTAGCTCCTGCCGAAGCGTGTACCCTGATGCTTTGGAAGATGCCTTCGGTTCGCCTGATCAGTTCCCAAGGTATTATTCCTTCGTGCGACCACCACCCTGGATACCACTGCTCGGCCAGCGTGATTTGCTGCGCCTCGCCGCCGGGTGCTGTCAGCAGTCGCCGGGTGGGCGCGATCTCTGTCACCTGAATGTGCTCGGCCAGGTCTTTGGTGCGCGCACGGGGCAGGGCCAGCGCGTCCTGGTAAACAAAGCCATCCGTGCCCTGATAAGCAAGTTGAAAACCTAAGTTCGGTGGCAATGGCTTGGGGGAAACAATCCAGGCCGCGCCTGCCGCCCGCGCCTGCGGCGTCCCGGCGCCATAGGTAAACACCATGTTGCCGTTCTCAGGCGGGGCAGGCGAGCCGCTGTCCAGCGTGGCGGCCCAGGCGATATAACGCCGGGTGAGAAGCGAGTCGTAGCCCTGCAAATCGTGCAGTTGATACACCATGCCGCTGTTGGGCGGCAGAATAGCGGGCGGAGGCTGAGACAGGCCCCAGACGCGGTTTATGGGCATAATGCGTGCGTCGCCAGCATGTGCCTGCAAAGACGCCACCAGCGGCGTGACGGGATACACTTCCGACGCCCGGCTCGTGCGGTTGTAGCTGCCATTGGCCGCCAGCAGCTCCACTAGCACAAGCGCAGTGAGGCTGACGCGCAGGCCGCGCACGCTCACGGTGCCCCGATGCCACAAAGCGCCAAACGCCCCGGCCCCCAGCAAAATGCCAAGCGGCAGGCGCCACCAGTCCGGCACGCGCGCCAGGCCCGCACTCAGCGTTCCGGGCGGCGCATTCTGTGCCGCATACAGCGCCAGGGCAGCCCCGCACAGCGCCAAACCCAAAGCAAATGTCCCCAATGTCGCGAGGCCTATCCTGCGGGCCAGCGAGGGCAGGGCATCCACGCCCACAGCGGCGAGAACAGCCGCACCGAATGTCCATAGCTCCAAGATGCGCGCGGGCGAGCCGGAAGCCGCAAAGCCCGGCAGGCCGAAATAAAGCAAAGCATTCAGCGGTGTGCCCAGTGCCAGCAGCAGAGCCGCCAAAGCCGCCAGGGCAAAGAAGCGCACGGCAGGGTTTGCGCGCCACCGGGCCGCCACGCCCGCAAAGACTAGCAGCAGGCCCAGAATGCCCACCGAGCAGCCGTTTTCCACATAGGCGCTTGGCCCGCCGTTGGTGCCGATGCCCCAGAACGTGCCCTCGGTGGGGTTGCCAAACACGCCAGGTAAATAAAGGGTCAGCAGATTGGGCAGCGGCAAGGCGAGGCGTACATACGCCTGATAATTCTGCCACGAGGCGGCCACGCCCGAACGGTGCGACACGCGCGAAAGCTCCAAAGTCGGCAGCATCTGCGGCGCGCTCACCCCAGCCATGACAATCAAAGCCAGTATAAAGCCGCCAAGGATCGGACGCCAATCCGTCCTATCAACCCGGCTGGTACGCACCAGCAAAAACAGCGCATAGGCGCTTGTCAGTCCAAAGCCGTACAGCGCAATCTGCAAATGCCCAGCAAGTATCGTCAGGCCAAGCGCCAGTCCCAAGGCGGTCGCGCGCGCCAGGGTGGGGCGCGCAACAAGCCGATAACACAGCCACAGCGTCAGCGGCAGCCACGCCGATACGCACAGAAATGTCGGCAGGGCGAGCCACCCCACCTGCCATGTGCTCAACTGCCAGACAATCGCGCCTGTCAGCGCCCCAATCCGGCCTGTGCCCACAGCTCCTGAGCGCAGAAAGCCGTACATCAGCAGGCCAGTGAGAACCAGGTGCAGCCAAACAGAGGCGCCGAGCGCCCGCAGGGCAGGCAGCAGCACAAACAGCAAATTAGGGGGATAAAGCACCGCCGACTGGCCGTTGGCGAGAAACGGCGTCCCGCAAAACTGGTACGGGTTCCAAAGGGGAAGGAAGCCTTGGTGCAGCGTGCGTGCGTAAAACAAACGCCAGGGATAAAACTCCGCCATGCCGTCCCACATAATCGGGTTCCACGGCACCAGGTGCGCGGCATCCCGCCACGGCGCGACATCGCGCAAAAGTGCGGCAGGCAAAAACACGTCACCCAAAAAAACAACCCGCCACAGCAAAAGCGTGGGGGCCGTGATGAGGGCAAGCAAAACGAGCAAAGACAAACGGGAAGGACGGTAAGACACAGGGGCCGGCCTCTTGGGGGGAAGCAAGTTAAAACTCTAGGGGAGGTAAGTTAGGTTGCGCAAAGCAACATCGTTCTGCCGGTCACGCTCCAGCACGCGGGCAAATTCGGTCTTGGCCTCCTCGTACATGCCCAGCATGGTGTAAGTCAAAGCCAGGTCATTGCGGGCCAATATGTTGTCGGGGTCAAGGCGGGCGGCGTGTTCCAGTTCAGCCACGCTTTCGTCAAACAAGCCAATAAAGCCGTAGACCAGTCCAAGCTGGTGCCGCGCTTCGGCATGGTCAGGATTGTCCTGCACGACTTGCTTGAGTTCAACCACGGCCTCATCGTAGCGGCCTTCAATCTTGCAGGCAATGCCCCGCGCGAGTTTCTCGTCCAAGCCCTCCATTACGTACTCCTAATTATTCTAGGGGGCGGCCCCGTTCAAATTGGGCACCCACGGCGACCCTCGCCCCGCGCGCCCAGGCAGCCGCCTCCATGCGGCTTTTGCTTTCGGGCTGAACGTCCCGCAGCAGCAAGGCTCCCTCGCCTGTGCCTACCACTATACCCTGTGTATTCACGCTTTCGACCACGCCGGGCGCTGCGGGACTTGATTGAGCGAAAAGCGACGTGCGCCCAACCTTCAAGCGCTTGCCCTGCCAGAGCGTGTAGGCGCCGGGGCGGGGAGTAATCCCGCGCACCAGGTTGTGCAGGTCGCGGGCCGCACGGGTCCAATCCAGCAGGCCAACATCAGCAGGAAGCGAGGGCGCGAGGGTGACTAAATCTTCGTTTTGGGGCACGCGGGGGCAATTGCCTGCGGCTAGACGCGCCAGCGTGTCCAGCAGGAGCAAGGCTCCCAGCTTAGCCAATGCAGGCTCTAATGTGCCTAGATTATCATCATCGGCCAAGGGGAGCGAGGCTTGCAGGAGAATGTCGCCCGTATCCAGGCCAGACGCCATCTGCATGGTAGTCACCCCGGTTTCGGCGTCTCCGGCCATCAAGGCGTATTGCATGGGGGCCGCGCCGCGCCAGCGCGGCAGCAGCGAGCCGTGGACATTGATATTGCCTAGCGGCGCGATGTCCAGCATGCGCTGCGGAATAATCTGCCCGAAGGCGGCGACTACCAGAACATCGGGTGCCAAGTCGCGCACGGTCTGCACAAACTCCCTCGCCCGTACCTTGTCAGGCTGATAAACTGGCAGCGCGAGTTCCATGGCAAGCTGTTTAACCGGAGACATGCTGACCTTGCCGCCGCGCCCTTGCGGGCGATCCGGCTGCGTCCCTACGCCTAGAATGTCATAGTCTGCGTTTGCATGCAGGGCGCGCAGGGACGGCAGGGCGAAGGGGGACGTGCCCATAAAAAGAATGCGCATGACTACTCGCGGGTTTGTGGCCCCACGCCCTCCGCGTCTTCCTCTTCGGCTTCTTCCGCAGTGACCCAGTGCAAGGTAGCGGGGTCAGCCCGGCCCTCGTCAATAAACAGCACGCCATCTAGGTGGTCGTTCTCGTGTTGCATGACGCGGGCGGTCAGACCCTCGCCCCGAATGCGCACGGGTTTGCCCCACTGATCCATGCCCTTGACCACCACTTCGTTGGCGCGCTCCACCTCGCCCTGCAAACCCGGCAGCGAAAGGCAGCCTTCTACGCCGACCTGCGAGCCTTTGCGCTGCAATATCTTGGGATTGATGATAGCCTGGAAGCCATCGCCCGCATCGTACACAAAGATGCGCTGCAAGATGCCAAGCTGCGGCGCGGCAAGCCCCACGCCGTTCGCCGCCCGCATGATCCGCTCCATGTGGTCTACAAGCTCCACAATGTCGTCCGTCACCTTCAGCACGGGCCGGGAAACCTGGCGCAGCACCTGCACGCCGTCACCCTCATATTTGACAATGGGGTCGTCTTTGCGAATTAGGTCGGTCAGCCTGCCTGCGGGCTTCGCCATAGGGGTCATGTCCTCTGCGCTGGAATGGGTGGGTCTGAGATTGAGTATAATGAGATTGAGTATAAACTGAAGATAATTATAACATGGACAGCGGGTCAATATCAAGCGACAGGCCGCTGCGCTGTGTCGGCGTCAGGGTGTCTAAAGCCGCGCGCAGCAAAGTGAGCAGCATGTTTTTTTGGGAGCAGCGCAGGGCCAAATGCCAGCGGTATTTGTTGCGCAGGCGGGCTAAGGGGCATGCCACCGGGCCTAAAATCTGCCCTTGTGCGCCTGTCTGATCCAGAGCAAGGGCCAAGGCAGCCGCCAATGCCTGCGCGCGTCCCTGCGCCTGCGCCTCGTCTTCGTCGGCAAAGACGGCGTTTGCCATGTGCGAAAACGGCGGATACCCCAGTTCTTTGCGCTGCGCGATGGCTTCGGCATAAAAACCTAGATAGTCGTGCCGGGCCGCGCGCTGCACGCTGTCATGCTCAGGCGTAAATGTCTGGATTATTACATTGCCGGGCCGCTCGCCGCGCCCCGCCCGCCCCGCTACCTGGGTCAGCAGTTGGAATGCCCGCTCCGGCGCGCGGAAGTCCGGGATATTGAGTGCCGTGTCCGCGCTGACAACGCCCACCAATGTGACATTGGGAAAGTCCAGCCCCTTGGCAACCATCTGCGTGCCCACCAGAACGTTTGCTTCCTGCCGCCGGAAGGCACGCAGGGCTTCGGCGTGCGCCCCTTTGCGCGCCATCGTGTCCCTGTCCATGCGCAGGATGCGGGCGTGGGGAAAGTGCTCGGCCACCGCCTGCTCCACGCGCTCTGTTCCCAATCCAAACGGGCGCAGGCGCAGGCCTGCGCACGATGGGCACACCGACGGCGCGCGCCGCCGGAAGTCGCAGTGGTGGCATTGCAAAAGCACTGCTGCGTGATGATACGTCAGCGACACATCGCAGTTTGGGCACTGAAACGTGAACCCGCAGTCCCGGCACAGCAGAAACGATGCGAACCCGCGCCGGTTGAGAAACAGGATAATTTGCTCTTTGCGCGCGAGCCGCAGTGCCATGGCTTCCAAGAGGGCCGCGCCCAGCACACTCGGCGGCGGCTTTTCAGGCTTGGGCGTGCCGGGCGGAGCCTGAGGGTCGCGTGCAGGCGCGGCTTGTTTCATCTCGTCGCGCAGGTCCACAATCTGCACCGGCGGCAGCGGACGGTCACTGATGCGCTCGGCCAGTGTCAGCAGATCGTACTCACCCGACTTTGCTTTGTAGTAGCTTTCCAGGGACGGCGTCGCGCTTCCCAGCAGCACGACCGCGCCGGTCTGCCCGGCCAGAAACTGCGCGGCATCGCGGGCATGGTAGCGCGGGCTGGAGTCTTGTTTATAGGAGCCGTCATGCTCTTCGTCTAAAATGACCAGGCCCGGCGAGAGCAGGGGGACGAACACGGCAGAACGTGCCCCGACTATGACGCGCGCGGCCCCGCTTTTGATGCGCCGCCATTCGTCATGCCGCTCGCCCAGCGACAGCGCGGAATGCAGCACCGCGACTTCTTCTTCCCCAAAGCGCGCCTTGAATAAGTCCAGCACTTGCGCGGTCAAGCCAATCTCCGGCAGCAAGATCAGCGCGGACTTGCCCAGCGCAAGTGTTTGGGCCACGGCATCCAAATACACTTCGGTTTTGCCCGAGCCTGTAACCCCGTGCAGCAGCAAGGTGCGCGCATCCTGCGCCCGCACATGCGCCCCAATCGCCTGCGCCGCCCGCGCCTGCGCATCGGTGAGCGCAGGAGCCGCCCGCGCCTGCGCATCGGTGAGCGCAGGAGCCGCCCGCGCCACAAAGCCGAAGAACGCAAACGGGTCGCGGCGCGCAGGCGCTTCCACATAGGTCGCTAAGCCCTTGTCGGCGAGCGCTTTGGCGGTGCTTGCCGCACTAGCCCCCACAGCCAGGCCCGAGAGGGGCACGCTCTGCCCCACCGCCTGCTCCTGGGCTAAAGCGCGCAAAAGACGCGCTTGCTTAGGCGACCCGCTCCGCTCCAGCCGGTCGGCTTCCAGTCCTGCCACCTCGGCTTCTATTGCCAAACGCAGGACGCGCACCACTTTGCGCCGGGCAGGCGGCAGGCTCAGCGTGCGCTCTTCCCGCACCACGCCTTTTCGGCGCAGCTCGGCCAGTGCGGGGCCAACTTTTGCCCCGTCCAATGCCTTTGCCAGGCGGGCGGGTTCCGCCGCGCCGCCCAGCGACGCCAATGCAGTTGCCACATCCTTTTGGGCCTGGGAGCGCGTGCCGCCCAGGCCCTGCTCCCAGTCGGCGCACAGGCGAACCGTGGTGCGTATCTGCGATGTCAACACTTCGGGCGCAATCAATCGCACCGCATCGCGCAGCGAGCACAGCGTTTGCGAGGCGACCCAGCGCGCCATCTCCAGGCCCCGCTCGTCAAACAAGGCGGCGTTTTCTACCCGCGCGGCAATCGGACGTATCTTTGCTTCCAGGCCCGGCGGGCACTGCGCATTCAATTCAACCACGCTGCCCACGCTTTGCTGCGCGCCCAGCGGCACGACTACGGCATCGCCGATTGCCAGTGTCATGCCGTCCGGCGCGCGGTATGTGAGCGGCTGGGTCAGCGGAGCATCGGTTTGCACCAGTACGTGAACGAACAAAATCTCTCCTTGGGCACGGGGGCCATGCGCCGCCGCGAGACTCTATTATACACGCTGGGGCGGGCCAGCAGGATAGGCACAGCAAAAGGGCGAGCGCAGAACATGGCATTGCAGAACATGGCATTGAAATGCCATGCTGTTGTTACAAAACCCGCCTTCTGCACTGGCACTCCTAGTCGCAGAGCCTCCGTAGCGGAGTAAAGACCCGGAGGGCGCGGGTTAAGAAAGACCTGCTCTAAGAATGTATCTCAAAACGCAGGCTGAACTTTCGCCTGTCATGCGCCGATAATGGCAGCATGGAACCGCCAATTGAACCGAAGAAGCCGTTGCCGACGATCTGGAACGTCCCCGA
>JAABUJ010002919.1_pt1 | contig 20094 bp, 18 predicted proteins | sample 5559131 | NCBI WGS metagenome assembly JAABUJ01 (sample SAMN10711875, study PRJNA513366) | rock metagenome | isolation source: Antarctica rocks | place: Antarctica: Victoria Land, Mt New Zealand nord | collected 2016-01-07 | reverse complement strand
TTTTGATGCGCCCCGTGCTTTGTTTTAATGCGCTTCGTGCTTTGTTTTGATGCGCCCCGTGTACGCCTGGGTGACGCGCCGGCCCGCCCAGGATAACCCACCCGCCTTGACCAGCTACGCTCAACCAGACCCCGGACATTCTCCCGACCCTGCCGACGGCGGACAAGGGCGCGAGCAGCAGCTAGAGCTGGGCGAAGACGACAACGCGATTGCGCTGCGCAAAGCGTGGGAGCGCACTCTGCGCGCGCTGCCCGCCAAGATGGGGCGCGAAACCATAGACAACTGGCTGCACCCCCTGCGTCCACTGTCGTATGACAACGGCGTAGTGGTGCTGGGCGCGCGGTCATCGTTTGCCAAAGACTACACGGAAAAGAAGTACGCTCAGATGCTGCGCGAGTATCTAGCGCAGTTTCTGGACGCGCCTCAGGTGCAGGTGCGCTTTGTGATTTCCACGCCGGACGTGCAGCCGTTGCTGGGGGAAAAGCCGCTGCCCCTGCGTCAGGCGGCCCGGCACGAGGCTCCCCTGCCCGGCGAAGCTCCTGTGCCGGTTCCCCTAAACAACCAGCTTTCCCTGCCTACCCGAGACGCTCCCGCCGCCGACCCCAATCTCAGCCGCAACCCGTTCGCCCTGGAGCTTGCCGCCGCGCCCTTGATTGATAGGTACACGTTTGCGCACTTTGTGGAGGGCAAGTCCAACCGGCTGGCGTACAACGTTGCCCTGAATGTCGCCGATGCGCCGGGCACGATGTACAACCCCCTGTTTTTGTACGGCAATCCGGGCCTGGGCAAAACACACCTAATGCACGCTATCGGCAACCGTATCCGCGAATCCATGCCGGGCGCGCGGATTGCGTATGTCAGCGGCGAAACGTTTACCAATCACTATGTGGCGGCGATCCGGGACAAGCGGACGGAAGACTTCCGGCGGGCGTACCGCAGCGTGGACATCTGGCTTGTAGACGACATCCAAACAATTGCGTCCAAAGAGCAGACCAAAGAGGAGTTTTTCCACACGTTCAACACGCTCTACCAGATGAACCGGCAGATTGTGATTACCAGCGACCGCAGCCCGCGCGAGCTGCGCACGATGGACGACAGGCTCAAGTCGCGCTTTGAATCGGGATTGGTGGCCGATATTGCCCCGCCGGAACTTGAGATGCGCGAGGCGATCCTACAAAAAAAGGCACTGCTGGAGAACCTGCCCATCCCGCCGGAAGTGATTGCCTACATGGCAAACCTCATCCAAAGCAACATCCGCGCCTTGGAGGGAGCTTTGGTAAAGCTGATGGCGTATGCGTCTCTGGCCCGCAGCCCCATCACCAAGCAGTTGGCAAGCGACGTGCTGAGCGGCTATTTTGTGGAGCGCCTGGTGCGGCCTGACACACTGGTGTCGGGGCATCCCGAAGACTACCCGCAGGGGGCCGCGCAGCCCGCGCCTATGAGCGCGGCAGGGCCAAGCGTAGACCAGATTATTGATACCGTGGCGGCTCAAACCGGGGTCGCGCGCGAGCAGATACTGGCGGGCGGGGGCCGCAGCAACCGGGCGGGCGGCTTGCGCGGCGACCCGGCCTTCGCGCGCCAGGCGGCGATGTACCTGGCAAAAGACATGACCCATGTGCCGGTCACGATCCTCGCCGCCACGTTCGGCTGCAAAAACCGAACGGCGGTTACCCATGCCGCCACGCGTCTTCAGGGCATGCTGCAAACCGACCCGGAAGTGCTGAACTTAATTTCCAACATCCGTAAAGTGATTCAGTACAATTTGTAGGCGGATGCCCAATGCAAATATCGGGGGTGTAAAGCCATTGGCATAGCTAAGAGCAGGGGGTGTGAAACCCCCGGCAGGTGTGAAGCCACACCCTCACGGGTGTAAGACTTAGTGAACAGTGTCTTTCTTATGCCCGCGAGGGCCGGGCCGCATCCCTGCCGGGGGTTTTATACCCCCGGTTTCTGCCTCAGGCTATATAACTCCGGCCATAGCCTGGACTAATGGTTTCACCCCCCAGCACTACAGTGCGCTTACCGGTGGCTTTCCTCAATCAAGTTCTTGGCGGCTTCCAGGGCCAGCAGGTACGAGCGCGGCCCGAAGCCGACAATCTGCCCGGTCACCACAGGCGAGATCACCGAGTGCCGCCGGAACTCCTCGCGCGCATGCACATTGGTCAGATGCACCTCAATGGTTGGCAGGCGCGAGTCGGCGATGGCATCCCGAATGGCATACGAATAGTGGGTGTACGCGCCGGGATTGATCACAATAGCATTGGCCCACGACATGGCATCCTGCACAAAGTCAATAATTGCCCCTTCGGAGTTTGAGTGCTGGATGTTTACTTCCACGCCGATATGCTTGGCATGGCGCTGTATCTTCTGGTTGACAGTGGCAAAGTCGTCCTTGCCGTAGATGTCCGGGTCGCGGACACCGAGCATGTTGAGGTTGGGGCCGTGGATCAGAGAAATCTTGATCGGGCCGGTGCGGGTCAATTGCATAGGCTCTTCCTTGAGTTGGATTGAGGGAAAACGAACAAAGGAAAACTAATCGGGCAAGGTCGCTTCTTCCGTCAGCAGGATGGGAATGCCGTCACGGATAGGGTACACGCGTCCGCACTGGGCACAAACCAGCGTGTCGCCTTCCAAATGCAGGGGCGGGCGGTTGTCATCGGCAGGGCAGGCCAGAATGGCGAGCAGCTTGGGGTCCAGCAGTGTCTGGGTCATGGGGTTCCTTTGAGTTTAGGCAATAGGGCGCAGTGTTCATACACGTCCAGGGTGGCGCGGGCGGTGCGCTCCCACGAAAACAAGGCCGCACGGGCGAGGCCGCGCTCGCGCCAACGGGCCTGCACCAGCGGGGCGGGCAGCAGCTTTTCCAGCGCATTGGCCCACGCATGGGAGTTCTCCGCCGGCAAGAGCAGCGCGGCATCGCCCACCACTTCGGGCAGGGACGAAGCCCGCGCGCAGAGTGTCGGGCAGCCGCAGGCCATCGCTTCCAGGGGCGGCAGGCCAAAGCCCTCATATTTGGACGGATAGCAGAACGCATCCGCGCCGCCATACAGGGCAGGCAGGTCTTGGTCGGGCACGTAGCCTGTCCACACGATGTCTTCGCTCACGGCGGCGGGCAATTGCGCCACCTGCTTGTCCAAATCTTCTCCCAGCCAGCCGCGCTTTCCGACCACCAGCAGGCGGTGCGGTGGTGGGTGTGGGCCGAGCTTTATTAGTGCAAAAGCGTCCAGCAAGGTGCCCAGGTTTTTGCGCGGCTGCAAGACGCCCACGGACAGCACATAGGGCTTGTCGTCTAGCCCCAGCCTCTTGTTCGCTAGAGCGCGCGCGCTTTCCTGCCCGCCGGGGGGAGGCGCAAACTGAGCATCTACGGCCAGCAGGATTGTGGACACATGGTCGTCACCAATGCGGCCCTTATAGCGGCGCAGGATGTCGCGGCGCGTGCTTTCCGAGTCGGCAATCACATGGCACGCCCGGCGCATGGAGCGGGGCACAAACGTGTTCAATATCCAGCGGTCGCGCGGCAAAAACCATTCGGGGTGCAGAGCAAATGTGATGTCATGGACAGTGGTCACAACCGGGCATGGCGCGCCGAGCAGAGGAATGTTGTACTGCGTGTGCGCGACATCAATGCTGTCGGCCTTCAGCGCGCGGGGAAACGCGGCCAGCAGCCACAAGGCATCATTGGCAGGCGCGGGCAGCGTGCGCCATTGAAAGCGCGCATCCAGGCCCGGCGGCGGGTCTTGCACAGGCAGGCGCGTGTAGAGGAAGTATTCATGGGGGTCGTCTAGAGCTGCCAGACCGCCAATCAGCCCGCGCCAGTAGGTACGGTCGCCTGTATAGCGTCCTGACAATGTGCGGGCGTCAATGCCGATACGCATGGTCATGGCGCGTGCCTCAGAAGCCGCTTCAGCGTTTGCATGAAACGAAAACGAGCTGCTTTGAACGCGGGCGGCAAAAGACGCTCCAAAAGAAACACTAGGTATGCCCCAGTGCCTAAATAGGTTTTAATAAGGCGAGGCTGGTCGCGGTAGAAGTTTGTGTCGTCATTTAAGGTGCTTGTGCCGCCGCCTTCATACTCGGCAATAGTCAGTGGGACGTAAGTTTTGGCAACAAGACGGCTGCCAAAGCACTTCATATTAAGAACATAATCCGCCATGACGCGATACTGAATATCATACAAGCCGAGAGTTTGAAAGACATCTCGGCTGTAGAAGATCGCCTGATGGCAGATATTGCCGCGTGTCAGTTTGCAGCGGCTAAATGCGCCGTCCCGCATTTGGGGGCTGCGGTTGCGCTCGACATCTCCATACACAAAGGCTCCATACGGCGGCGGCAGGGTTTGGGCCAGCAGTGCCAGCACGCCGGGTTTGAGCAGGTCGCCCGCCCCTAAAAAGTACAGAAATTGGCCGCTGCCAGCCAGCACTCCCTGGTTCATCGCATCATAGATGCCCTTGTCAGGGGCTGAATGCCAGCGCAGCACATCACCATACTGCTTTAGCAATGCCACTGTGCCGTCTGTGGAGCCGCCGTCCATCACCAAAAGCTCGTAAATGCCCTTTTGCTGTGCAAGAACTGACTGAATTGTCGCGTCCAATTTGGCAGCGCAGTTGTAGGTAGGAAGGACAATGGAAAAGAGGGGCGGTGTCACAACACTTTCCTTGTCAAAAGCTTAGCTCTGCTTTGCCTGCCTGAATGCGCTCAACCGCAGACCTAAGTTCGCTTGAAAATCCTTGCGCGGAATGATGCTGTCGCGCCGCCTGCTGTGTTTGACGCGCTTTGTCTGCATACCAGTCGAGTGTTTGACGACTCAGTTCCGTGACCATACGTGCAATTGTCGGCACATCGCAGTCGGGCAAGGTGATCCCAAACTCACCTGTGTCAATGTTGTTTTCACGGCTGAGTACCGGGATTAGGCCGCGATGCATGCATTCCAGCACGGAACCCGGCTGTCCTTCCGCGCAGGACGGATGAATAATAAAGTTGCAGGTACGCATCAGGTCATGAAATTCAGGGCTGCGCATTAGAACATACCCAATCGTGTGGATACGCGGGGCAGACAGCTCGTTATGATAGACATTGGCAAACTCCGGCGTGATGTTCTGGCAGATATACAAGTGACATTCGGTCTGCACGAACGCTTCCAGCAGGCGATCCAAACCCTTATGGACGTTGCCCGTGCTGGAGAAAAACAGAAAACGATTGCTGCCCTGCGCGAAGTCTTTGGCCGCAAGCAAGGGCTGCGCGTCTTCATAAGCGGCGTTGTTGATGTTGATAACATGTGGAAAGGCGGCAAAGGTGGCACGCGCTTCTTCATTGCCGAGGCAGATAATGCTGTCTGCGATGGCATAAGCTTCGTCTTCATTATCAGAAATCCGGCGGTCGGAGGGCAGGGAAACGCCGCGCCGCGCGGTTAGCTCCGCGAAGCGCCGTGCCTCGCGCCGGTTCTGCTCGCGCCACTCCAGCGTGGTTGCAAAGTAGATTTTCGTGGCCTGCGGCGGCATCTGCCGGGCCAGCGGTGCGAAATTGCTGCCGCCATGTCCAAAGAACAGATCGTAAGGGCGGCGGGGGCGAAAACGGGTGTTGTCCCATTCCACCAAATCAACTTGGTAGCCAAGGTTGTTGAGTGTCTGAACGATGCTGCGGGCGATTCCTGTGTTGCTGAACTGAAGATTGCGGTGGTCTTCGGGATACAAAGAGAAAGGTGCGGTGATATACGAAACCAGCGCACGCCCAACCGGTGCGCGTGGTGATTCAGGCTGCCACAATCGTATCGGGCTTCTCTTGAGAAGGCGCATTCGCCAGCCGCGCATAATTCCGCGCAGGGAAGATGGGAAAAGACGCCGTATGGCAAGGGGAACATGCGGCATTCTTAGAATATGCCTTTCGTGCGCAGCACAGAGTGATAACTACGGGCAAGCGCAGCCCAGCGACGCCGCTGTGCGTTTGCCTGCGCTGCCTGACGGAATGTGCCCGCCGCCTGCCGCAGTCGTCCCTGCCTGAGAAGAGAAACAGCCCCTCTTATCAGTTCCCGGCACAGGGTTTGCCGGTCAAAAGCAAAGGCGGACAAGGCGGCTTGGCGCTGCGAGTTATCCAGACGCGCTAGCAGGCTTTCCCGCACGCGTTCCTCAGCCTGACGCATAGCGGCCATGTTTTGGGACGCCCCGCTTCCGTGCTGCCGGTAACAATAAACAATTTGCGGCACGAAAGCAATTTCTCCCAATAAGCTCATCCGCAGCCACATGTCCCAATCTTCGGCAGGGCTGAGTGCCGGATTAAACGCTCCTGCCTGCTCTTTGGCTTCGCGCCGCAGAAGAATGCCGCCGGAAGGAACACAGTTGCGATACGCTAGTGCGGCAAAGGTTGTCGGGGCCGTTTCTGGCAGCAGCGTGAGCTTTCCCTCGCTGACAGCGCAGCGGCGCAGCGCATAAGCCTCATGTTCGCCGGGCCGAATAGGCATTCCTTTATCATCCATAAAGCGCGCAGCCCCATGAGCGGCCACGGCCTGCGGACTGGCTTGGAGGGCCGCAATCAGCGTTTCCAACGCATTGGGCTGCCAAACATCATCTGCATCCAAGAATATAACATACTCTGATGTTTGGCCTGTTTGCGCAAAGCCATAATTGCGTGCGGCGCTGACACCGCCATTGGGCTGACGGAAAACGCGCATGCGGCTGTCGCGCTGTGCCTGTTCCTGGGCCAGCATCGCCGTGTGGTCGGTGGAGCCATCGTCCACAATGACCAGTTCCCAGTGGCGATGTGTTTGGTTCTGGACACCCATAAGAGTTTCCGCGAGAAATCGTTCTGCATTGTAAGCAGGTACCACAACGGACACATTCGCTGTTTGTGTTTGAGGGTGTTTGTTCACGTGCGGCGCGTTTCAAGCAAGGCCCATCTGCGCGAATGCCGCTTGAAAGCGGCGGTGCCATGTGTGATCGCGCAGGCACCGTTCGCGTCCTGCGTGCCGAATGCGTTCGCGTTCACTATCATGGGCAAGGTAATATCTAATCTTTTCCGTCAAGTCATCGCTGTTGTGGTAGCAAACAATCTCTTTGCCTATCTCATAAAACTCTTCCAGCTCTTCCATATACTCCACCATGTAAAAGCCGCCGCTCATCGGCACTTCAAAATCGCGGAGGCGCACTTGCAGGATGCGATGCGCGTCGCGATGGGTGTCTCCGCAGACGGAGAACCCCAAGTTGATGCGGGACCGGCTGTACATACGCACCATGTCAAGATCGGACAGGGGGCCGCCGCGCAGGGCTTCGGGCAGCAAGGCCGCGTCTGATACGGAAGGTGGCCGTAGAACTTGCCCCGCACGGAGTCGATGCCATAACGCACGGACATGCCGTGCGGCCTGATGCACGGGAGAGCGGGCCGGCGCGGGCGCAGGGGGCTGCCAGCCATAACCCCAGGCATGGACATCAATTTCAGCATCGTGCAACGCTTTCAGATACGCGGGACGCTCCCCATAAGCTTGCCCAACAAAGGTCACGTCAAACTCGACCGGCACATCATAGGGCTTGTAGATATTGGGGTTTGCCGCTTCCTGGCAGTACAAAGGCCGCGCGCAAAGGGCGCGGTAGTCAGCCAGCCGGAACTTTTCCGGCACAAGGCACCAGTCGTAGTGGGGCGCAATCTGCGCGACAAGGTGCATTTGGTAGGAGCCGTTGCAGTACCAATTGACAGTGGTGATACCTATTGCTTTGATAGCATCAATGGCTTCCGGCTCAACGCAGGCATCATAGAAATAACTGAAGAACAAGTCAAAAGGGCGCTCCGAGTGCGCCGCTTTAACCTGGGCCAGCAGCGCCTCGGTGACACGGGGCCGGTTGCTTGCAATAAATGCTTGGTGCTGCGGATTGCGGGTATCCAGGTGCAGAAATGTCGAGCGCAGGTCGTAGTCAAACTCTACCATCTCGTGGCCCAGGTCAACCAGCGGCAGGTACAGGTTGTCGCGCCAGAGGCTGGAAGCCAGCGCACCGTGCGGCGTGGTGTCTGAAGCGTAAAAGATGCGCATAGCGTTAAGAGTTCTGTTCTTGAAGGGGGGGCTTCTCAAACCAGAAGCAACCACAGCCATAGGTCTGTTTGTCGGCCAGCGAGGCGGGTGCATTGTAAATCAAACCCCCGCCCTTGGCATCGTCTTGGATCAAAGCAAACTCACGCAAAGCCAGCGGCGCGAAGTACGATATAATCTGTGCATAGCTGTAAATTCGGTGGGCATTGAATTGGAGCCGGGGTGTGCCTAGCGGCGTGGTAAACAGCAGTGATCCCCCTGGCGCAAGCACGCGCTTGAGTTCGGCAATCGCTTTCAGGTCGGCCTCCGGGTCAACCGGCTCCCCATAGCGTCCCAGGCCGATATGCTCCACGGTGTGCATGCATGAGAGCGAAGAAATGCTTTCGCCTTCAAACGGCAGAGCCAGCAGGTCTGCCGTCCCGGAGGTCAGGTTGCTAAGTTCTAAAGCAGCAGGGCGGTAATCATAAAACTTCACCGGCAGAAACGCGGACACAATCGCGCAAAACGAGAGGTGGGAAGAAATGTCAATATGCTCGGTGGGACGCGTGCGGGCGAGGATGCGTGCAGCCCAGGCCGGGTGATAAATATAGTGGCGGTCGAACTCCGTGCCGGTTGTTCTGTCGGTCAGGCAGGGCAGCCGCTCCTCCCAGCGCATGGAGAAACGCGACGACCCTAGTGCTGCGAAGGCTTCAAATTCGCGCCGAAACTGCTTCTGCGCGTGCTGACGGCTGCGCAGACGCCCCAGGAATCCATGGAGCCGTTGCAGCCTATCAAGTACTCTCATGGATTTGTTCCTCACCAAAGATCACGCGCGGCACTGCGCCAGCCGTTAGAATAGCGGTGGTAACGTCGTCTTACCAGTTCGCTCAACACGAGAGAAAGCCGCTGCACGCGGCGGCGGGGCAAAGACAGGCGCGTTTGAATATGGGCGGCTTTGGCATGCAGAGCGGCGACTTTTCCAGGGATACCGCTGCTGGCCCATTCTTCCGAAAACGACGATAAGCGGCTGGCCGCCTCATGAAGCTGGCGCACATGGGCTTGATAATGCCCTTCCGGCAGAAACGCAGGCCGTGCTGCCGATGCCCCAATTTGCTGCCCCTCGTGCTGACGATACAGCACAAGGGGCGTCTCTAAAAAAGCGACTTTGGACACAGCCGACGACATCAACGCAATCCACCCGTCGTGAATGACGGCGGCGTCTCTAGGGAACGGCAGAAGCAGAGGCCGCAGGTTCCCACAAAAGGCCAAAGTCGCCCCGGTGACAAGAATGCGCTCGCGCAATAGATCAAACGCTTTTCCCTGCTCCACCAGCCTTTGTTCCCGCAGCCCAAAGCCGCTGCGTGCCCACAAACGCCTCCTCTGCGGCTGGAGGTGCTCGTTCACAACATCGGCATCGGTAAACACCAGCCCCACGTTGGGCTGCGCAGCAAAGACGGCATGCATCTTTTCAATCTTATCCACGCGCCACACATCGTCCTGGTCAGACAAGAAGATCAGGTCATGGCGGCACAACGAAACTGCCTGCGCGAAGTTTTGTGTGGAACCAAGGTTATCTGGGTTAATGGTGATATGCACTGGAAAGGGTGCGCTGCGGGCGAACTCTTCCAAAATCGCCACTGTGCTGTCTTGGGAGCCGTCGTCACAGGCGACCAGTTCGTCGGGCAGGCGCGTCTGCGCGGCAATGCTGTCTAGCTGCTCTTGCAGGTACTGTGCGCCGTTGTACGTACACAGGGCGATAGAAATAGTCATACGGCCTGAGTGGTCGTCATGCGCCAGGTCTGCGCCAGCACAGACCGAAATAAATGCACCTGCTCCCGCGCGCCGGGGCGGCGCACCGAGGCCGCGCTCCACGCCAGCAGGCGCAGGGCCGCGCCCATCAATGTCAGCGTCTTGAGCAACGCGCCCCGCGCGCGCCCGCCGTAGCGCGAATAGTAGTAGTAGCGGCTCTGATTGTAGCTGGCAATCATGCGCGCCCGTACGCGCCAGTCACCCCCACTGCTGGCTCCCAGGTGATGCCCGATCCGCGCCTGCGGCACAAACCAAATGGGCCACCCTGCCCGGCGCAGGCGAATGCAAAGGTCTGTGTCCTCAAAGTACATAAAGTACGCAGGGTCAAAGCCTCCAATCGCTTGGTACGCTTCGCGCCGCACAAACAAGCATGCTCCGGCGACCTGCTCCACGGCCCGCGCGTCGTTGTAGGCCCAGTGCGTCATAGCATACGCGCCCGTCACGCGGTTGGCCGGGAGCAGCTTGTCTAAATACGTCTGCTCCCAGAACACGGACAGCAGGCTAGGGTCGGTGGCGCACGACGCCTGAATTGTCCCATTGGGCAGCACCAGCTGCGCGCCCGCCGCGCCCACATCCATGTGGCTGTCCATAAAGTCGCGCAGGGCCGCGAGCGCCCCTGGCTCCACCTCTGTGTCTGAGTTCAAGACAAAAAAGTAGCGCCCCTGCGCCTCTTCTAAAGCGGCATTGTTCGCGCGCCCATAGCCGATATTGCCGCCTGTCTCTACCAAGCGCACCTGGGGAAACTCGGCCTGCACCATTTCAGTCGTGCCGTCCGTGCTGCCGTTGTCGGCGACGATAATCTCTAGGCTCGCCTCGCCCGATGCCCCGCGCGCCTGCAAGGATGCCAGGCAGGCCCGCAGCAACTCTCGCGTGTTATACGAGACAATGGATACCGAGATGTCCGGCGGGGGCGCAGGCTCTGTCATGGCGTCACGCTTTCCTGCGCGTGGAAGGCGGCCCGGTAGTCTGCTAAAACGCTGCCAACCTCGCCGTCGCGCCGGATGCGCCCGCCATCCAGCCACAGCACGCGCTGTGCCAGACGTTCCACATGATCCAGTTCATGCGTCACCATCAGGATAGTCTTGCCCTGGCCTTGGAACTCCTCTATCTTGGCAAAGCACTTCTCCTGAAAGCCTTCGTCGCCGACCGCCAACCCCTCGTCCAGCAGCAAAACGTCGGCGTCCAGATGCACGGCAATCGCAAAGCCCAGCCGGAGCTGCATGCCCGAAGAATACATTCGCACCGGCAGGTCCATGGTGGCCGGGCCAAGCTCGGCAAAGTCCAGGATCGCGTCGTAGCGCCGCGCCACTTCCGCTTCGCTCAGGCCCAAAATAATCCCGTTGAAGACAACGTTCTGCGTGCCCGTCAGGTCGGGGTCAAAGCCTGTGCCCAGTTCCAGCAGGCTCATCATGCGCCCCCGCACCGTCGCCGTCCCCGCCGTCGGCAGGTACACGCGCGACAAAATAGACAGCAGCGTGCTTTTCCCCGACCCGTTGCGCCCAAGGAGCGCGACAGACTCGCCTGCCGCAATCGTCAGGGTCAGGCCGTCCAACACGCGCCGCGTTTCAAAGCCGCTGCCGTGTTCGCGGCGTGCCAGCTTCCGCGCCCACCCTGCCGCCTGGCCTTTCAAGGACGAGTAGCTGCGGTGGTAAACCCGAAAGTCTTTCGTTAACTGGTTTGTTTCAATCGCCGGCAGCGAGGGCGCGAGGAGCACGCTCAAGGCCTTTCCGTGAACCGCCACTTGCGGCTGTTGAAGTAATGGTAGCCGGCCAGGCAAATCCCCAAGGACAGCAGGCCCGTGATCGCGAAATAGCGCACGTCAAACGGCGCACTCGTGACTATATGGGCCGCGCCGCGCCCCGAAATCACGGCAGGGGCGAAGAACACCTGCCGAAAGGCCGTCACAATCCAGGCCAGCGGGTTCAGCAGGTACAAATGGTAGACCAGCGAGCGCCAGTGCAGAGGGATGCGCGACGAATAAAAGATGTTTTCGGGGAAATAGATAATCGGCACGAGGTAGAACAAAAACGTCATGCCCGTGGACACGATAAACTTCACGTCTTCATAAAACACGTTGGCCGCGCACACAAAAAAGCTGACCCCTAATGTCAGCGCGAAAAGCTGCACGACAAGGAGCGGCAGCCACAGGATTTCGCGGGGCGGCCCGCCCGGCCAGCCCAGCCACAGCGGAGCCACCACCCAGCGATACAGCACAAACACGACGAGGGAGATGCCAAGCTGCACAAAGTTCTGGCAGACCGCCGCAATCAGCGGTATCTCGCGGGGAAAGTAGACTTTCTTAAGCAGCGGCAGCTTGACCAGCACCGCCGTGGACGAATCCAGCACCGCTGTCTGGAAGAATGTCCACGGCAAAGTCGCGCAGAAGATGTAGGCGCTCAGGTTCTTCGGCCCCGACCCTAGGATGTAGCCGATAGCAACCGTCAGCACAAACACCTGGATTAACGGGTTGACCATGGTCCAGGCCACGCCCAGCACCGAGTTTTTGTAGCGCACGCGCAGGTCGCGCTCCACCAATGTCCGCACCAGGTGCCGGAAGCGCCACAGCTCGCCCAGCTCGTCGCCCAGCGAGACCCGGCGCTTCGGCGGACTAATCGTGACTGTCTGCGGCTCCGTCTCAGCCCGCGCGCTCATACACCCTCATTCAATCGCCAGCAGAAACAGGCATCTGCCAAGGCTGCGCTTCTGCCCTCACTAGGCCGCGCTGTTGCTATTGCTAGGCCGCGCTGTTGCTATTGCTAGGCCGCGCTGTTGCTATTGCTAGGCCGCGCTGTTGCTATTGCTAGGCCGCGCTGTTGCTATTGCTAGGCCGCGCTCTCGTCTTCCTCGCCCTCGGCTTCCAGCACGTCAATATCATGCACGCGGGCCGGTTCCAGCAGCTTCAGCAGTTCGGTGCGGGGAATGAGAACCTTGCGCTTGCCCGCAATGCGGAACGCGTTCAGCTTGCCCTGCCGAATATAGGAGCGTATGCTGGACTGGCTGAGCTGCAAATACTGCGCGGCCTGTTCAACAGTCATCAAGTCTCGGGATTCAGACTCCATTCAGGCGTGATCTCTCTCTCCGTGGACGCGCTTTGCCTGCGCGGGGCAGGGGCAAAGCGCGGTCCTCTTGTCAGCCGTGCGCGTCTTTATGTCAGCCGTGCGCGTCTTTATGGGTGCAGTATAACCCAATTGCCACTTCTTGTCAACAATGCTCACCTGCACTGCCCTCTGCGCAAACGCTGCGAACAAGTTCTTGGATTCCCTCCCCCGCCCTCGCGCGTCTCGGCCTTCCCCTCCCCTAAAGGGGAGGGGTGCCTGTGGCAGTTGGTTGATCTCGGTAACAGACGTTTCTACTCTGCCATGCCATGAAGGATGCACAGCCCCTTACCGAAGAGATCAACCTAGCGTAATAGGCACCCCTCCCCTTTAGGGGAGGGGAAGCCGAGCAGTATGCGAGGTGGGGGAGGGACTCTTAAGCACGGGGAAGGGACTTTCTAAAGCCTTCGCCCACTTGTTCTCCTTTCTTTTTCAGCGCGCACCAACGACGGAACAAAATCTTCCGTCGTTGGCAAGCGTATACAAAGCGGAGACTATGCCGACACAATGCCTTGGTCGCGCCTCTGCGCCGCGCTCTGTCTTTCTTGACACCGCCCGCCGACTATGTTATCATGGCTAGGTGTTTCCAGTAAGTTTTACTGTGCAACGGGTGGATTTAACTGTGCAATTGAAGGTGAACATGACACTCGCTTTGTTTCGCCGCGCCGGCTGGGGGCTGTGCGCGCTGCTGCTGATGGTTTCGCCCCGCCTCGCGTATGCCCAAAATGCAGTGTCGCACTTTTTGCAGGTGCGCCGAAGCCTGGGAAGCGCCGTGCTGCCCGGTGCGCAGATGGTGTCTGCACAGGCTGACCCGGCGAGCTATGGCGGGCAGACGTTTGAGGTGACCGCGCAGGTGGGCGGCTTTGTCACGGCGGACAATGTGCGCACGGCCCTGCTGTCGCTCGGCACATTGTCGCTCGCGGTGCGGATGCCGACCGGGACGGGCGAGGGCGTGTGGCTGGCTTCAGGGCAGACCGTGCGCGCCCTGGTGCGCGTGGAAGCGGGCGGGGCCGATGTGTCGCCCCGGCTTTCGCTGCTCGCTGCCGCGCCCGAGGCGGATGTCGCTGCCCTGGAACGCCGAGAAGTCATGCGCGCCAGCCTGCCGTCGCGGAGTGCGCCGTCCTTAAGAAGCGAGCAAAACGGAAGAATGAGAGCGCAAAATCCGCGCCGGTGGGGGGCGGACGCGGCACGCCTGGCGAGCGCGTCGGTCAATGTCCCGGCGGGCTTGCCCGCGCGGGCGCAGCAGATTTACGCGCCCTACTGGAATGCGGTGCGCCGGATGAACCCGCGCCTGGCATCGGCAGATGTGGACAAAATCACCACCAGCATTCTTTATTTCAGCGACCGCAACGATGTGGACCCAAGATTAATTATGGCGATGATTATCTGCGAGTCAGGCTTTGACATCCACTCCACCTCGCGCACGGGCGCGGCGGGCTTGGGGCAGCTCATGCCGGGCACGGCGCGCGGGCTGGGTGTCACTGACCCTTACGACCCAATCCAAAACATCGGTGCGTCGGTGCGTTTGCTGCGCGGACACCTGGACAATTATGGGGGCGCACCGGCCCATGCGGGAATTATTCCGCTGAGCCAGATCGCGCTGACCATGGCCGCCTACAATGCGGGGCCGGGCGCAGTGCGTCGCTACCACGGCGTGCCGCCGTACCGCGAAACCCGGCGCTATGTCGCCAAAGTCGCGGCTTTGTATCAGAAAATGTGCGGAACAAGAAGCTAGAGAACCTAAAGAGAAGCCAAAGAGAACCTAAACAAATGATGGTCTGGGTACACGCCGCTGTCGGCGCGATGGTGGGGACGGGGATTGGCAAGCGCGAGGGAGCGCTGGCGGGCGGGGCGGCCTCGCATTTGCTGTGCGATTTGGTGCCGCACCGGGATTATGAACTGAAGATTGAAGCGCCGCTCGCCCTCGCTATGCTTGCGTATCTGGGCCTGCGCTACGGCCTCAAGTCGCCGCAGATGTGGGGGGCGGTGGGCGGCATCCTGCCCGACGGCGAGAATGCCCTGGCTGTGCTGGGCGTGGTGGCGGAAGACAAGACACTGTTCCCCACGCACAACAAAAGCGCGTCCTGGTATGTCGGGCACGGCGCGCGGGTGGAAAGCCCCATCCCGCAAGTCGCGCTGGCGCTGATTGCCCTGCTGCTCGCCGACCGGGGCCGGTAGGCAAACCTGCTTTTCCTGCCGCACACAAGAAAAGCCCGCCGCAGTATGCGGCAGGCTTTTTGTATTGGTCAACAGCGCTGTGTCACTCAGTCCAAACGGCTTGGTCACTCAGTCCAAACGGCTTGGTCACTCAGTCCAAACGGCTTGGTCACTCAGTCCACACGGCCTGCGGGCTGCCGAGAAACGAGCGCAGGTAGCTGACAACCCGCTCATCCGGCTCTACCGTCAGGCTGGGCTGGACGCGGCGACTGCGCCTGCCGTCGCTGATATGCAGCTCCAATCGGCTGCCGCCCGCCATCTTGTAGCGCGTGAGCGACTGCTGCAATGTCCGCACCTTGCCGTGCATGGTGGCATCTAGGCGGATATGCAGGCACGAGAATGCGGGCTTGTCGTCCTTGTCCGCCTTGTTGGTACCCAGCAAAGTGCCCGCTGTCACGATAGGCTGCACCTTATCGGCAGCAATCTCCACGCTGGCGGCGGCGCTGCTTTCGTCGTCCCCGCCCCGGCTGATGCGGTCGCGGTGCGACGTGCGTCCGGTAATGACCACCACGCTGTCCTTCTCCGGCACTTTGTCAAGCTCGGCTGCCGCGCGGGGAAACAAGGTCACGCTGATAGTGCCCGTCTTGTCTTCCAATGTCAAGAAGTACATCTGCTTGTTCTCGGCCTTGGTGTAGTAAGGCCGCACGTTGGTCAGCACGCCTGCCACGACAACCGCTTCCTTGTCACCTGCATTGCGGCAGTCTTCAATGGAGTGCGTCACCACATTGGCGAGCCGGGCTGTGTACTGGTCTAGGGGATGGTCGCTGAGATACAAGCCCAGCAGCTCTTTCTCTAGAGCGGTCTTCTCAACTGCGGCCATTTCGGGCACATCGGGCAGCGCTTCCTCTGCATCGTTATCGCCAAACATGGAAACCTGGCCGCTCTTGCGGTCGCGGGCCGTGCTGGCCGCGCTGTTCATGGCCCCCTCCAGCCCTGCGAGCAGGCGCGCGCGGCTAGGTTCAACAGAGGCAAGTGCGCCCGCTTTAATCAATGTCTCTAAAGCGCCTTTGCTGGTCAGGCCGTGCGCATGTACGCGTGCGCAGAAGTCATGCAGCGACCCGAATGCCCCGCCATCGCTGCGCGCGGCCAGCACGGCCTCAATGGGCGCTTTCCCCACGTTCTTGATGGCTAAGAGGCCAAAGCGGATCGTCGGCCCCTCGCCCACGAAGTCGGCATCGCTGAAGTTGACGTCCGGGGGCAGGATTTCAATACGCTGTCCGTATTCTTCCAAGTATGTGCGGCGGGCGTCTTCAATAAAGTTGACCAGCTTGTCCGTGTCGTCGGCCTGCGTCGCCATCAGCGCGGCGAAGTATTCTACCGGGTAGTTGGCTTTCAGGTACGCTGTTTGGTACGCCACCATGGCATAGCAGAACGCATGGGCTTTGTTGAACGCATACCCGGCGAACGGCTCTATCAAGTTAAACAATTGCTCCGCAGTGGCTGCGTCCACCACGCCCTTGTTGGCCGCGCCTGCCAGGAAGTTCTCGCGCTGCTGCACCATTTCTTTCAGGCTCTTTTTGCCCATGGCTTTGCGCAGAATATCCGCCTGCCCCAGCGAGAAGCCTGCGATCGCCTGCACAATACGCAGCACTTGATCCTGGTAGACAATAATGCCATACGTTTCTTTGAGGATAGGCTCCAAAGCGGGGTGCGGGTATTGTATCTTCATCATGCCCAGCTTGGACTTGATATACTGCGGGATTTGCGCCATCGGGCCGGGGCGGTACAAAGCCACCATCGCCGCGACCTCCCCCACATTGTTCGGGCGAAGCTCGGCGATATAGCGGCGCATCTGCCCGCCTTCCAGTTGGAACACGCCGGAACACTCGCCGCGCCCGAGCAAATCATAAGTCTTTTTGTCGTCTAGAGGAAGCTTGAGCACATTGATGTCTATAGCGCGGCTCTTTTTGACATTGCGGACTGCACGGGCGAGGATGGTGAGGTTTGCCAGCCCCAAGAAGTCCATCTTCAAGAGGCCGATTTTCTCCAGCATCCCGGCGGGGTACTGCGTCACCAGGCCCACGCCATCGTCGGCCTTCTGCAAGGGGGTATGCTTAATCAAGGGGTCGGCGGCAATCACAATCGCTGCGGCGTGGACACTGTCGTGGCGTGTCAGGCCTTCAAGCCGCAGGGCCGTGTCTATCAATTCGCGCGCCTGCGGGTTGGTCTTGTACGCCGCCCCAAAGTCCGGGGACACTTCCAGGGCTGTCCGCAGCTTCATGCCGACCGGGAGCGTTGGGATCATCTTGCACAGCTTGTCCACTTCGGGCATGGGCATTTTGTTCATCGCCCGCCCGCAGTCGCGGATGGCGGCACGGGCGGCCATTGTCCCAAATGTTGCCACCTGGGCGACATGGTCGCGCCCGTATTTGTTGACCACATAGTCAATTACGTCTTGGCGGCGCGAGTCCTCAAAGTCCATGTCTATGTCGGGCATGGACAAGCGCTCCGGGTTCAGGAAGCGCTCAAAGGTCAGGCCATACTCCAGGGGGTCTACATCGGTAATCCCGATACAGTACGACGCCATTGACCCGGCTGCCGAGCCGCGCACGCCAAAGAAGATGCCTTCCTTCCGGGCAAAGTTAGCGAAGTCCCGCACGATAAGAAAGTACTGCGCGAAGCCGGTCTGCTCTATGACATCCATCTCAAAGCGCAGGCGCTCCTCGTGTTCGGGCGTCACTTCGGGATAGCGGCGCTGCATGCCTGCGAGGCACAGGGTCTGCATGTACGCCTGCGCATTCATGCCCTGGGGCGTGTCGCCCGGCGACGGCATTTCCAGCCTGTCAAAGCTCAGATTGAGGTCGCAGCGGTCGGCAATCTCGCGGGTGCGGGCCAGCGCTTCCGGCCACTCGCGGAAACGCTCGTGCATCTCCTGCTGGCTTTTCAGGTAGAAATCTTTTGACCCATACACCATTTTCTTGGGGTCATCCATGGTCGTGCCCGTCTGCACGCACAGCAAAACCTGGTGCGGGTCGGCATCCTGCGCATCTAGATAATGCACATCGTTGGTGGCGACCAGGGGGATATTGAGTTCCCGCGACAAGCGCACTAGGTGCTCGTTGACTTCCCACTGCTTGGCAAGCTTGTGATCCTGCAATTCCAAATAATAGCGGTCGCCGAATATCTCCTTGAACTCCGAGGCGGCATGCCGGGCCGACGCGTAATCCTGCGCCATCAGGTGCTGGGGGACTTCTGCGCCCAAACACGCCGACAGGCAGATCAGTCCCTCGTTGTACTCCTGCAAAAGCTCGCGGTCAATGCGCGGCTTGTAGTACATGCCTTCCAGCGAGGCCATGGTTGTCAGCTTGAGTAAATTGCGATAACCCACTTCGTTCTGCGCCAATAAAACCAAGTGGCGGGCGTCATCCGTCTTTTTGTTTTCTTTTTGGTGCCGGGTGCGCGTGGCGACATACATTTCGTTGCCGACCAGCGGCTTGATGCCCGCCTTTTTGCACTTCAAATAGAACTCCATCGACCCGTACATGACCCCGTGATCGGTCAAGGCGACAGCGGGCATGTCCAGGGCAACCGCCTTTTTCACCAAGTCATCAATACGGCACGCGCCGTCGAGTAAACTGTATTCGGAATGAAGATGCAGGTGGACGAAATCGGGGGTAGACATAGGGTGCGCGCATTCCTCTTGCCAGCCGTTGGCACTCTATTTGCCAGCCGTTGGCATTCAACGCCAGCTTTTGCCGGCGTGTGCTCTTAATACAAGATATAGACGGCCCGCTCTGCCAGGGTCTTATATCTTGTGCGGGGGCGGGCTTATTATAGCAGAAACGGGGCGCGCGCGCAAGGGCAAAGCCGCCGCCGAAGTGTCCCTGCTGCGCCTCGGCCTTGTGGCAAAGGCGTTTCCAGCCTGTCCCAAGCGCTTCTCAACGACGGACGGATTTGTTCCGTCGTTGGTACGCGCTTAAACAGTCTTGAAAACGCCTAGGCAATGCGTTGGCAACGCGGGCAAGGCTGTGGCAAGAGCCAGGGGATGTGAAACCATAAGCAAAGGATTGCACAGGGGGTATAAAACCCCCGGCAAGTGTGAAGCCACACCCTCACGGGTGTAAGACTGGGTGACACAACTCTTTCCTATGTCCGGCAGGACATGGCTTCGTCTCTGCCGGGGGTTTCACACCCCCGGCTTATGCCCGGCACTAGCCACTGCCCGTGCCCTCAAACCCTCGGCACCTCGCGCAACATCAGTTGAGAAAAAAGCGCAACAACTCGCGCAAACATTGAAGCCAAACCAAGCGCTCCGTGTCTAAACCGGCAAAGGGTGCATAAACCGGGATGTTTATACCGTCCATGACGACCAGGCAATGGAACCACAAAGGCGAGCGCGCCCCGGCACGGGCCGCCTCGCCCGCCGACGAGAGAGCCGATGACGACGGCCCTTTGGTGCAGCGCTGCGTGCGCGGCGAGACCGCAGCCTACGCGCTCCTGGTGGAACGCCATGAGGCGCGCGTGCGGGCCATCGCGGCCCGCATTCTGGGCGCGGGGGCGACCCGCGACGACATTGACGATCTGGCGCAGGATGTCTTTGTGCAGGCGTGGCGCGCGCTGCCCCGGTTCCGTGCCGACGCGCTGTTTTCCACCTGGCTGCACCGCCTGGCGACCAACATGGCGATTAAGCAGTGGCATCGGCGCAAGCGCGGCGCGTGGCTGTCTGCATCAGAAGACCTATCCGAGCCGGTTCGCGCAGGCCTGCGGGATGATGCGCCAGGCCCTGCTTTGCAGGCACAAACCCGCGCGCAGGGGTTCGCATTGCGCGCGGCCATTGACGCCTTGCCCGAGAAGCAGCGCACGGTTGTTTTGCTGCACTATTTTGAGGACTACGCCTGCGAGGAAGTGGCACAGATGGTGGGCTGCTCGGTGGGAACTGTCTGGTCGCGCCTGCACTATGCCTGCCGCAAGCTGCGCGGAACACTGGCCTGGCTCGCCGAGGAAGGAGGGGACTAACATGCTGCCGGCCCGCAAACACAACTACCA
>JAABUJ010002915.1_pt1 | contig 20101 bp, 15 predicted proteins | sample 5559131 | NCBI WGS metagenome assembly JAABUJ01 (sample SAMN10711875, study PRJNA513366) | rock metagenome | isolation source: Antarctica rocks | place: Antarctica: Victoria Land, Mt New Zealand nord | collected 2016-01-07 | reverse complement strand
CGCGCACGGCACGTACACCGTGCCGTCGATCCCCAACAGCCAGGCCACGGGGATCAACGACCAGGGCGTGGTGATCGGCTTCACCCAGCCCACGACGACCACGTCCTCCGGCTTCATCCTGCGCGGCGGCGACGTGACCATCATCGACTATCCCGGCTCGTCCTTCACGCAACCCCTGGGCGAGAACAATCAAGGGCAGATCGTCGGGCAATACAACGACACCGCCGGCGCCACGCACGGCTTCGTGTATCATAACGGGGCCTTCCAGTCGATCGACGTGCCGGGGGCGAGCGCGACGACGATCAACGGGATCAATAACCAGGGCCGCATCGTCGGCTTCTTCGTGGATCCCAGAAACAAGAACAACACCGTCGGCTTCGTCGGCAAGACGGTGTCTTAAGCGGCACAAGGACAAGAGGGTAGCGCAGGGCTTGTGAATTGGTGCGGGCGTGGGGACACCTACCTGGATCATTCACGAGCCCCACGGCCAGCCAGAGGGAATAGACATGTCAACACATACCATGCCGATGACACCGGATCAGGAGCAGACCGGGTATATCTTCGAGGTGAGCGACCCAGAGCACGAGCGCCTCGTGCGCCTGTCGCGCGTCATGGAGCCGTACGTCTGGGACACGCTTGCACGGCTGCGGCTCGCACCCGGCTCGCGCGTCCTTGAATACGGCTGCGGCCCGCTCGGCGCGCTGCTGCCCCTCTCGGCAGCGGTCGGGCCAGACGGGGTCGTGGTGGGCGTGGACCGTAGCGGGGAGGCGCTGGACAAGGCGCGCTCCCTCATGGCGGCGCGGGGGGTGGGCGCCGTCCGCCTCGTGCAGGCCGACCTCGCCACCCTGACCCCGGCCGAGGTCTGCCCGCCTGGCCCGTTCGACCTGGCCTACGGCCACGTCGTGCTGTGCTACCAGCGCGACGTCGTCGGCATGCTGCAGCGCATCGCCGCGACGGTGCGGCCAGGCGGCTACATCGTAGCCCAGGAGGCCCTGTTCACAGCGCCCATCCCCGTCGAGACGCCGGGCCGCTTCGGCCACGCGGCCACCCTGCTCGTCAACGAATGGCTCCCGGCCGCGCTGGGGACGCTGGGCGCGTGCTGGGACGTGGCGGAGCGTTTAAGCATGCTCTGCCGCGAGGCGGGCCTGGTCGAGGTCAGCCAGCGCGTCTTCGCCCCCACGATGTTGCCCGCACGCGCGGGGGACGGGATCGCGGTCTACCGCGACCTCCTGGCCGGCGCGCGCCCGCTGCTGCGCCAGCTCGGCATCGCGTCGGAGGAGAGGATCGACCGCGCCCTGCGCGACCTGGACATGGCCGGCGCGGACACACACGACGCGACCCTCTTCACGCACATCCGGGTCGAGCTCGTCGCGCGCGCGCCCTAATCGGCTAACCGGCGCCGTGGGGACTCACCCGCCCAGGTACGCGACGACCTCGCCAACCGCCCGATCCTGTGTTAGCGCGCGACCCGCCGCCCAGGCCGACTCGAACGCCGCTGCGCTGAGTCGGGCGCGCACGCTCGACATGGTCCGCTCATAGCCGGCGCGCCAACATGGAGGGAGAGGCGCGCCCATTGTGAAGCGCAGGTGTTCCGCCGCGCCCAGTAGCAGCGCGGCTCGCTCCGCCTGGCCCTGGGCCGCGTCAATGGTCGCCAGGCCCTCCAGATCCGTCGCCACGAGCCAGCGCGGACCCTCAGCCCACGCCAGGCGCAGCGATTCGGACAGCGCGGCCCGCGCGCCATCCGCATCGTCCTGGGCGGCGCGCGCGTACCCCCGCGTCGCGAGCGCCTCGGCCAGACCGCTGGCGGACCGCATCTCGCGGAACAAGGCCGCGCCCTCAGCGGCGCGCGCGGCTGCGGCCTCCGCGTTGCCCTCCTGATAGTCCGCCAGCGCGAGGTCGTTGAGCGCGAAGCCGATCGCCCAGCGCGCCCAACGCGCGGAAGACGGGCAAGGCGTCATCGCATAGGGCGCGCACCCGCGCCGTGTCCCCGCGGTCGCGCGCGACATCGGCCAGCCCCAGCAGGGCCACCGCGACCCCTTCGCGATCCCCCAGCGCCTGGTGCAGGGATAGACACTCCTCCCACATAAACGTAGCGCGCGCGTCGTCGCCTTGCTCGCACGCCACCATGCCTAGCCGTGCGAGGGCCAGGCCGAGACCGCCGTGGGCGAGGCTCCTGCGGTCGCCCACGGCGCGGAGCCGCTCGACGCACTCCTCCAGGAGCGCCCTAGCCCGCGCATACTGGCCTTCAGCGCGCGCCCTCAGCGCGTCCGTGATGGCGCGCGCCTCCCTGCAGCAGCAAACGGGTCACCGCCGCCTCATCACGCTCACGGCCAATCAGCACGGTCGGCCGTGTGGGCAGCGTAAGGAGTGGAGGCGGAGGGGACACGGGCGCCTCCTCCCCCGTTCCTTCCGGCGCCTGCTCCGCGACGGACCCCGTGGCCTCCCTGCCCCTGGCGGCGGCGATGAAGGAGACACGGTCGGCCGCGCTGAGCGACAGCGCGTTTCCCAGCAGCGCCACGGTCTCGGGGCGCGGAGCCGCGCGCCGCCCCCGCTCCAAGGCGGCGATGGTGGCCGCGCTGAGCCCCGCGCGCTCGGCCAGCGCCTCCTGTGAGAGGCTCACCGCCAGCCGGTGGCGCCGCAGCAGCGATCCGAACGTCACGGCCTCGCTCACGGTCATGCCCGCACCCCCTCGTCCCGTCACATGCCTGAGATAGGGCGTCGTTTGGCGTCATTATAGCACGCCGCCGTGGCCGGCGAACGCGCTGCCTCCCCGGTTAGCAGGGCTCGTGAATTACCCTGGGAGCGCGCGGAAATCCGCCCTGTGGGGTAGGGACGCGACGGCACATTGTGAGGGTATTGTCAGGGCGCTGTCAGTGGTGCGAGAGGGCCGGCCGGTCTCATACTGGAACGTGTGATGAGGTCGGCGCATGGGCCCGGCCTGGTAGACGGCCCGACCAGATCGTAGATCGTAGAAGGAGCAACAGTCATGATCGCAACTCTCGCCCGCTTCCCGTCCCCGCACGGCGCCATCGGGGCGCCTCTCGCCGTGATCGCCGTGGCCGCCGCCCTCGCCCTGGCGGCGCTGGCTCTGCTGCCGCGCCATCCGTGGCCGTTCTTCTGGCCGGCCGTCGTCCGTGGCCGCCGCTTGAGCGTCGCCCGTTGGGGGCCGCTCGGGCGGTGGATGCTGGTCGGCGTGGTCCTGCTGGCGGGGCTCGGCGCCGCGAGGGTCGCGTCCGCGGACACAGTCGCCACGCTGACCGTCTGTCCCAGCGGCTGCCCGTACACGGTGATCCAGGACGCCGTCAACGCGGCCGCCCCCGGCGACACGGTACAGGTCAGCGCCGGGACGTATACGCAGACGGTGACGATCAGCAAATCTCTGACACTGGCAGGGGGCGGCGCGGGCCAGACGATCATCGACGGGAATAACACGCAGCGCGCGCCGCTGGTGGCGATCACCGGGACGGCGGGGCAGGTGATCCTCTCTGGCCTCACCCTCCAGCACGGCTTCGGCGGCGGCCTGCTCAATAACGGGCAGCCCGGCCTGGAGGCGGCGCGCCTGGTCTCCAGCGCCATCGTCGCCAACGTGAACTTCGCGGGCCCGGGGTTCACGGGGTACGGCGGCGGGATCGACAACGAAGGCGGCGCCCTGACCGTGATCAGCAGCACCGTCGCGGGCAACACCGCCGCGAGTAACGGCGGCGGCCTCGAAAACCGCGGGGCCGCCCGTCTGGCGCTGATCGCCAGCACCGTCTCCGGCAACACGACCAGCGGGGGCGGCGCGGGCGGGGGCATCGATGACGGGGGACTCAACGGGTCCGGCCTGATCACGCTGACCGACAGCACCGTCTACAGCAACACGGCCGGCTCTGGCGGCGGCCTCTCCATCCTCTCTGGTGTGGGGACGTTGGCGCTGACCGACAGCACCGTCTACAGCAACACGGCCAGCGTGGGCGGCGGCCTCGACGACACCGCTATCAGCGGGACCGTCGCCCTGACGGGGACGATCCTGGCCGGCAACACGGCGGGCGGCGGGTCCGACTGCAACACCCATGGCGCCGGGGGCGCCGGGAACGTCGGCTACGATGAGTCGCTGACCTCGGGCGGCTACAATTTGCTCGGCAACGGCGACTCCTGTCAGGGCCTGACCAACGGCGCGCGCGGCGACCAGGTCGGCGCGTCCAACCAGCCACTCGACCCGCGGCTTGGCCCACTACAAGACAACGGCGGCCCGACCCAGACGCTGGCTCCCCGCGCCGATAGCACGGCCATCGGCGCCGTGCCCGCGAACGCCTGCGCGACGACGATCGACCAGCGCGGCGTCGCGCGTCCGGACCCTGCCTCGGGCAACCCCGGCTACTGCACCGTCGGCGCCGTCGAGTACCAGGCGCGTCCCATCACGCGCCACGTCGCGCCGACGGGCAGCGACAGCGGCGACTGCACGGCGAGCCCCTGCCGGACCATCGGCTACGCGGTCGGCCAGGCCGGGGACTTCGACACGGTGACGGTGGCGGCCGGGACGTATACCGAGGCCGTGACCATCACCAAGCCGCTCGCGGTGGACGGGGCCGGCGCGGGGCAGACCATCATCGACGGGGGTCAACCCGCCGCGACGGGCGCGATCACGGCTCCGCTGATGACCATCACCGGGACGGCGGGGCAGGTGATCCTCTCCGGCCTCACCATCCAGCATGGTTCACGCGGTTTGGTCAACGCAGGGCGCCCCGGCGTGGAGACAACCCACCTGATCGACAGCGCCATCGTCGGCAACTTCGCCAACAACGGCGGCGGCATCGATAACACGGGCGGCTCCGTGACGGTGCTGAGGAGCACGATCGCCAACAACCTCGCCGCCACCTTCGGCGGCGGCATCGCCAACACGGGCGGCTCCGTGGGCGACACCATAGAGGTAATCAGCAGTACTATCAGCGGCAACTCCGCCATCGGCGGCGGCTTTGGCGGCGGCATCGCCAACACCGGCGCCGGCGGCGGCGCCGTGCGCGTTGTCGCGAGCACGCTCTCCGGCAACACCGCCGCCGCCGGCGGCGCCATCTACAACTTCAACGCCGCCGGTGGCGCGGCCAAGACGGGCACGGTCACGATCGTCGACAGCACGGTCTACAGCAACACCGCCAGCGGATCCAGGATTTTGGGGGGCGGAGCGATCTACAATGCCGGCCCTCTAGCCGTGATCGCGAGCACAATCTACAGCAACACCGCCGGATCGGGCGGTGGCGTCTATACACCGGGCGGGACGGCCGCGCTGACGGACACGATCCTGGCCGGCAACACGGCGAGCAGCGGGTCGGGGCCGGATTGCTCGGGGACGCTGACCTCGGGCGGCTACAACCTGCTTGGTAACAACAGCGCCTGCGCGGGTCCGACCAACGGACAGAACGGCGACCAGGTCGGCACGGCGGCCAGTCCGCTCGACCCCCGCCTCGCGCCGCTGGCCGCCAATGGAGGACCGACCCAGACGCTGCTGCCCCTCGCGGGCAGCCCGGCCATCGACGCCGTTGCCGCCGCGTCCTGCATCCCTCCCACTGACCAGCGCGGCTACGCGCGGCCCGACGAGTCCGCCGATAAAGGCGCCTGTGATGTCGGCGCGGCTGAGTCCGGCGCCACCGCCGCGCCGACGGCGACGGCCACGCCGACGACCGCATCGACGGCTACGAGCACACCCATGCCGCCGACAACCACGAACACGGCCAACCCAACGGCTACCAACACGGCCGCGCCGACGAGCACCAACACGGCCGCGCCGACGAGCACCAACACGGCCGCGCCGACGAAAACGACCGTGCCACCCACGGCCACGAGCACTGACACTCCGGTCCCGCCCACGGCTACCAACACTCCAACTAACACCCCGGCGCCCCCGACGAGCACAAGCACGGCCGCGCCGACGAGCACCAACGCGAGCACGAGTACACCCGTGCCCACCAACGCGAGCACGAGTACACCCGTGCCGCCCACGGCCACCAATACGGCGATCCCGCCGACGAAGACACAGGCCCCTCCGACCAGCACCCCGACTAGGACGGCCGCGGCGCCCACGAGCACGGCCACGCCCACGCCCTCCTCGACTCGGACGGCGCCTTGCAGCCCCTTTTACGCGGGTGTGGCCGCCGGCCACGCCGCGCGGCGCGGCACGGAAAACATCTTCTTCGCCGCGCCCTCCGGCTCGACCATCACGGCGACGATCGAGACCGGCGCGCAGTACCCCCGTGACACAACGCTCCTCCTGCCGGCGGAGCGCGGGGGTATCCGGGCCCGCGTCCTCCGTGGGGAGCGCGCGGGCGCCGGCTACCGCTACACCTTCCCAGTGGGTGCGTTCTTCGGTTACGGCTACGCGCTGCTCTCCTTCGACATCCCACGCAATGCGCCGCTTGGGACGGTGACCGTAACAGCCGCCGCGCGCGAGCCAGGCGGCTGCACAGCCACGGCCACCACACGCTTCACGGTTGTCGCGGCGCAAGCGGCGCAGGCGGCGCGGGATGGGTTCGCCCGGTCCACGGCGGCGGGGGCGAACCAGGGCATCGCCGCGATGCTCGGCGCGGGACGCCCCGCCTCCTTGCCCGCCGCACTCTCCCGGTCTGGCCTGGCCCTGTACCAAACGACTCTCGTGGGCCAACGGAGATCAGGGGACACGGCCGTCGAAAGCGGGTCGGCGGTATCGACCCACGGAGCATCCCTCGCGGCGTGCCGGGATAGCGTGGTGTCCTCGCTGCACCTGCGCCTGACGACCGCCTCGCTTATCCGGGTGTCCGGCACGGCCGGATACCTACCCGCCGGCCCCGGCGTGTGCCATGCCACGCTCTATGTCGCGCTGCGCGACGCGTCTCACCCGACGGTTCTGGCCACCATGTGGGTCACAGCGGGGGTCAGGCTGGATCACTTCGCCCTGCTCGGCGGGAACGGAGCGCTGCGCGGAATCGGACGCCATGCGGGGCGGGACTACGTCGCCGCGCCTGGCCGCTACCTGCTCCAGCTCCACCTAGCGCCGCGGGGCCGCGGCGCCCAAGGCGCGCTGGCCCTGCGTGTCGTGGCGCTGTCCTATACGCAGGATCGCGCGGCGGCGCCGGTCACCGACCGGCGCCGCTAAGCAGGGTTCGTGAAAAGTCCTGGGAGCGCCGGCGTCAGTCCGCTGACTGTCCAGCCGACCCACGGTCGGGGCTACGGCGTCCGCTCCCGGCGACACGTTCGCCCGCGACGGCCTGCCGGCTGGCAGGGCTCGTGAATTATCGGCCGGCGATGTCTCCACTGGGCAGCGCAGCGAGCCGCCGCGGTCCCCGCGGCGGCTCGCTGCGCTGCCCAGTGGAGACGTCTGCGTCTCGCTGCTCGGAGTCGCTGTGACCGATAATTCACGAGCCCTGTGCCGGCTGGAAGCCGGCGCTCCCAGTAGATACCTCGTCGTGCATAATCCAGGCTCGGTGATGGCTCGCTCCAACGGCAGCGTCTCCCCCGCGCCCACGCCGCCTCACGAAGGGCTTGCGTGCGCTACAATGCCAGCGGGAGGGGAGAGAGCAGTGGATAGGATGGAAACGACGCAAGCGGGGGCGACAGGAACCGCGCAGAGACCCGTGCGGCCGGAGGTCGCGCGTATGGGCGAACTCTACGCCGCCATGCGCGCCGAGGCGGCCAAGGTGATCGTGGGGCAAGAGGCCGTGTTCGAGCAACTCGCCGTGGCCCTCTTTACGGGTGGGCATGTACTATTGGAAGGCGTGCCTGGGACGGCCAAGACGCTCATGGCCAAGACGCTGGCCCTGCTGGTGAGCGCCCAGTTCAGCCGCGTGCAGTTCACGCCCGACCTGATGCCATCGGATATCACGGGGACCAACGTGTTCGACCTGCAGACGAGCACGTTCACGACGCGGCGCGGCCCCGTCTTCACCAACGTCTTGCTCGCCGACGAGATCAACCGCGCCCCCGCCAAGACGCAGTCGGCGCTGCTGGAAGCCATGGAGGAGCGGCAGGTCACTATCGACGGCGTGCGCCATGCCCTGCCCGACCCGTTCATGGTGCTGGCGACGCAAAACCCCGTCGAGTACGAGGGCACCTATCCCTTGCCCGAGGCCCAACTCGACCGCTTCCTGTTCAAGGTGCTCGTCGATTATCCCTCGCCGGAGCAGGAGACCACGGTGCTGCGCCACTACAATCAGGGCTTCGACGCGCAGCGCCTGGCCGACGCCGATGTGTGCGCGGTGCTGACGCCGGAGACGCTCGCGGCCGGCCGCGCCGCCGCGCGCGGCGTGACTGTCGACGACGCCATCATGTCGTACATCACGGCGCTGGCGGTCGAGTCGCGCCGTGCGCCCGACCTGCTGTTGGGAGCCAGCCCGCGCGCCTCGATCGCGCTGCTCCTGGCCGGCAAGACGCTGGCGGCGCTGGAGGGGCGTGACTTCGTGACGCCCGACGACGTGCGCGCGCTGGCCCTGCCCGTGCTGCGCCACCGCGTGGTCCTGCGCGCCGAGGCCGAGATAGAGGGGCAGACGCCCGACAGCGCGGTGCAGCGCGTGCTCGCGCGCGTGCCCGTCCCACGATGAACGTAGGGAACCTGGCCAGGCCAGGGGCTGCAATATGCCGCGCGCTTTGAACACTTTACCCACGGCACGGCTGCTAGCCCTGTTGCTGATCGGGGCGCTGCTGTTCGGGGCCGTGGAACTCGCCCCGTTCCTGCTTGTACCGGCGGTGGCCTTCACGACGGCCGTCGTCCTGCTGGCGATACTTGACGTGCGGCGCTCACCCCACCCCGCCGCGTTGCGCGTCACGCGCCACGTCGAGGACCGCCTGGCGCTCGGTGCGCCTAACCCCGTCGCGGTCGAGATCCACAACCGCTCGCGCTATCCGGTGCGGCCGGTCGTGCGCGATGAAGCGCCCGAGGATTTCCGGCTGCTATCAACAGATGCAGCGGCGGGCGGCGACGGCGCGAACGTTCCGGCCGGGGAGTCGCGCACGCCGCTTGGCGTGGTCGCGCTACCGCCGCTCACGAGCGGCGTCCTCGCCTACGCGGCGCTGCCAGTGCGGCGCGGGGCCTACCGCTTCGGTGACGTGACGCTGCGCTACCCCACGCAGTTGGGTCTGTTGCGGCGGCAACACACCTATCCGCTCGCCCGCGAGGTCAAGGTGTATCCCAACCTGCGCGACGTCAAGCGCTACGACCTCGCGCTGCGCCGGGGGCGGCTACAGGAGGTCGGGCTGCGCCGCACGCGCCAGTTCGGCGTGGGCACGGAGTTCGAGCGCCTGCGCGACTACCATCCCGACGACGACTACCGGCGCATCAACTGGCCCGCCACGGCGCGCCGCCACCGCCCCGTCACCGTCGACTACCAGATCGAGCGCGCGCAGAACGTGCTGATCATGCTCGACGTGGGCCGCCTGATGAACGCGGCGATCGACCCGCTGACCAAGCTCGATCACGGGGTCAACGCCGCCCTGCTCGCCGCCTACGTCTGCCTGGCGCGCGGCGACAACGTGGGCCTGCTGGCCTTCGCCGACCGCGTGACGCTGTATCTGCACCCACGCGGCGGCAAAGGGCAGTTCCACGCCATGCTCGAGTCGCTCTACAACGTGGCGGCCCAGGAGACCGAGTCGGATTACCGCGTGGCCTTCGCCTACGCGGAGCAGCGCCTGCGCCGGCGCGCCCTCGTCATCACCTTCACCGAGCTCATCGACGCCGACGCGTCGCGCGTCCTCGTGGCCATGCTCTCGCGCCTGGCCACGCGCCATGTCGCCGTCTGCGCCACCATGCGCGACCCGGTCATCGACCGCATGGCCGCGTTGCACCCGGCCGGCTCGCCCGAGGTCTACCGCCGCGCCGTGGCCCTGACGCTCGACGAGCGCCGCCACGCCACGCTGGAAACGCTCAAGACACGCGGCGTCATCCCCATCGACGTGCCGGCCGACCGCCTCACGCCCGAGGTCATCAACACCTACCTCGACCTCAAAGCGCGTGGCCGCGTGTAAAACTTCTCTATTCTCCGCGATACAGCGTACAATGACGGTAACGTCACGTCCCGTGTCATGTGACGGTCTGTCACGGCGTCCTGACACGGGGAGGGCGAACGCGAAAGGGCTAGGCATAGCATGGCCTTGTTAGATCACACCCGGCTGGAGGGGCTGGACCTGGCGCGCGCGCGTCTACATGGCGCGCGCATCCTCCACGCGCAAGCCGCGCGCGCGCACGGCTGGCGCCGGACGGCGTCAACCGTACCGGAAGCCCGCGCGATGGCGCCGCGCGGCACGGGCTCCCGCCTGACGCGGCCGCGCGTACGGCTGCATTGGCGCGACTACAGTCTGCCCCAGCAACTAACCGCGATCACCGTCCTAGCAAGTATCCTCGCTATCCTGCTCAACGTCGTCCTCGTGGGCCCTTTCTTTGACGGGTACTTCATGAGCCAACAAGGCGCGAGCGTCGGGCAGCAGACCATCGCCCTCGGCCGTTGCTGCGCCGATCCCAGCGGCCCCCTGCTGAGCCGCTCGCATGCGGAGCTCGCGCACGGACTGGAGATCAGCCTCGGCGCGACACCGGCGCGGCGCGCCGTCGTGATGACCCCGCTGCATGTGCGCTTCACATCGCCGATGCCCAATGCTCTAGAGCGGGCGCTGCTCGCGCGTCTGCGCGCCGATCTCAGCCTGCCACCCTCTAACCTCGCTAGCACGCCCGGATGGGATCGCGTGGGTGATCAGATCATGTCCGAGGTACGCCTTCCCGCCAAGACCACGACGACTCTCTTCGGGGTCGGGGTGGCCAAACAGACCGGCGTGGCGCTGCTGCTGGCCGAACCACAGAGCATCGCCCAGGCCGAGCGTCAGCAGGTCAGCGCGGTGGTTACGCTCGCGGGGACGGTCGCGATGACGCTAGCCCTGTTGGCAATCGTCCTCGCGGCCCAACGGGTGATGCGCCCGGTTCGCAACCTTACGTCCGCCGCCAATGGCATTGCCGCCGGCGACTATCGAGAGGCGGTCGCGTTAGGCGGCGCGGCCGAGGTTCGCGAGTTGGCGCTGGCGCTCAATGCGATGATGGAGGAAGCGCGGCGCCAGCGACGCATCGAGCACGATCTGCTGGTCGACATCTCGCAGGAGATCTCCGCGCCGCTCAAGACGATTCGTGGCTACACCGACGCCCTCGTCGGCGGGGTAATCCATGATGAGACGACGCGCCTCGCCATGCTGCACTCCATCGGCGACGAGACGACGCGCCTGCGGCGTTTTAGCACCGATCTGCTTGACCTCGCGTTGCTCGAAACGGGTAAGGTGACGCCACAATACGAGTCGGAAACGGTGGACCACCTGCTCACGCGGCTACGCGAACGCGTCGAAGCGACGGCGCAGCGCGCGAGCGTCAAGCTGACGATACAGGCCGTGCCCGGCTTGCCGCCCCTGCGGACGGATGCCCTGCTGGTAGAACAAGCTTTGGTCAACTTGGTGGAGAACGCGGTGTATTAGACGCCCACGGGGGGAGCGGTATCGGTGCGCGCCTACAAAGCCGGCGCCGAGATCTGTCTGTCCGTCGCCGATACGGGACATGGGCTGTCGCCGGAGGAATTGGCGCACATCTGGAAGCGCTTCTACGGCGGTGACACGGAGGGCCTACGCCGCGAGGGCGAGGCCAGCATCGGTCTGGGACTAGCCATCGCCCGCAGCGCCATCACCCTGTTGCGCGGCCACATCGCCGCGCAGAGCACGCCGAGACACGGCACGACCTTCACTATCCGTTTGCCCCTCGGTCAGTGATACGCCATCGGCCTGCGACACCTGGGCTCGTGAATTAGCGGTGGCCGACGTGTCCACTGGACTGCGGCGGCTCGCTGCGCTGCCCAGTGGATACCGCGCATCAATGGCAATAATGCACGAGCCCTGCCTGCGACTCCACGGCATACGCCACGAATCCGTCGCTGTGAGTACAATAAATGGGGGTAATCCCACTCCACAATAGGCGCCCTCATCGTCTTTGTACGGTGAGGGCGCCTATGGCGACCACCAAAGGCAACGAGAAATGAAAATGAATCGACAAGACAATACGCACAGGTCAGGACTATCTAAGGGGACGGCGCGTTGGGGACGGCGCTACACGGCTCTCGCGGTCGCGGGCGCCGTCGCGCTCGGCGGCGTGGCCGCGGCTACAAACACGACTGGCGCGGCGAGCAGCGCGGCGGCCGGTCAGGCGCACAGGACAACGCCAGCGACCCCTACGCCGGGGATGGGCGGGACGATGCCCGGCATGGTAATGGGCACGCCGACTCCAATGCTCTCTGGGTCGGGCATGACGAAGGCGGCGGCCACGCCCAAGATGATGACGATGTACGAGGGCGCCATGGAGATGCAGATGTACCCGCTCTCCGGCAAGGCGCCCACCTGGGACGAGGTGTCGCGCGTTTACCACATGCTCGACAAGGCGCGCTTGGCCACGGCCAAGTACCGTGACGTGCGCGTGGCCGAGCGCGACGGCTACAGCACGGCTCCGGTGCTCTTCGTAGCTGGCCAGGGCTATCACTACATCAATCCATTGCTGGTGGGGCAGCCCTTCGACCCGGCGACGCCCCCCGTGCTCGTCTACAACAAGATAAACGGCAAGATGACGCTCTCGGGCCTGATGTACCTGATGCCCGACGCCTCGACGTACCAGCAGCTGGCGTCGATCTTCCCGGCCTCGATGGCAAGTTGGCACCGCCACATCAACAATTGCATCATCGGCGGCCGCATCCTCAATGGGCTCAAGCTCGTGCCGATCCACGATCGGGCCGGCTGCGTGGCGCAGGGCGGCCACTTCCTGAAGAGCACCGGCTGGATGGTACACGCCTAGATCTGGCAGGCCAACGGCAGCGGCCTGTTCGATATGGATATGTAGCTGATAGTTGTCAGCAATCAACGGTTGGGCTCGCCTTCTGGCAATTGCTGTGGGGGCAGGTCAGAGGGGCAGGAACAACACTTGTTGGTGCAGGTCTTCGCTCTCTCCCGCTGTGGCGATGATCTCGCGGTCGTGGATGCACACGCCGATGGAAACGCGCAGTTGATGGGCATAGATAACGCCATTGAAGGGGATGGCCGCTGCCTGTCGGCGCGCGGCTTCGGCGAGCAAATCGTCATCCTGCGAGAAGAGCACGCGCCCGAGCGCGGAGGCGCGGTCCAGCAGTTCCGGATCGTCAATGTCACTGGCCCCGTCCTCGAAGGCTGTCAGTACATCGACGTCGCGCAGCCGCAGCCCGGTCGTGATCGCCCGCGGCACATGCTGATCCATGTACAATGCCAGCGGCATCAGCGCCTGGCCCGCATGCGCAGGCGGGTCTGTAGGGGCGTGAGAGGCGCCTGGAGTTGCTGGCGATCCACCGCCGCGAGGCGGCTGGCGATATCCCGCTCCAGCTCGTCCCGGTGATCCCAGTAATACGCCAGCGCCGAATGGATCTGACCCAGCGAGAGGTGCGGGAACTGGAAGTGCAGTTCCTCCGGGCTCCAGCCATAGGCGGTTTGCGCCGTGACGAGTTCGACGACTTTCATGGTCGTACCGGTGATGCGAGGAACACCGCGGGCATCCAGGACAATATGCTCGTAGCGGGTTTCGACGAACGACATAACGCCTCCCTTACGGGACCGGGACTGTCATCGATACCCGTGGCGCTGGCGCAGCGCCGTGTCCCCCTGAACAGCTTAGCACGTATCATTGAGCGCCGTGGCTGGAAGTCGGAGATCACCATACTAGCTACGTGGCCCCTGCGCGCCTGGACAGGAGAAAGCATGCGCGGGTTTTAAACGGTTGCGACGACGAGTCTGCGGCGCGGCGCGCGGCGGGTGCGGCCGGCCGCGAAGAGGTAGCCGTAGAGCAGGACGCCGGTGAGCAGGCCCGTGCCGAGCTTGAGCGCGGCCGGTGCCGGCGAGGGGGACAGAAAGCCTTCGATGGTCCCGGCGACGACCAGCAGCGGGACCGCGCCCAGGATCAACACCATGGCCGTGCGCGCCGCCATGACGCAGGCGTCGGCGCGCTTGTAGAGGCCGGGACGCAGCAGCGCCCAGCCGAGTTGCAGGCCGCAGCCACCTGCGATGAAGATGACCGAGAGTTCGAGCACGCCGTGCCCCACGACGAACGACCAGAACCCCAGGCTCAGCCCATAATGCTGCACTACGCCGGCCAGCGTGCCGAGCATGATGCCGTTGTAGACGAGGATATAAACCGAGAGCAGTCCCAGTAGCGCGCCCCCGGCGAAGGCGATCAGCGCCACCCTGATGTTGTTGGTCATGATCGAGGACGCGACGAGTGACTGCGAGCCCGTGGGGTCGCCGTTGAACCACAGGTGGTGCTGCTGCACGATGGGCACAAGTTGCTCGGCCGTGCCGGGCAGCAGGATGTAGGCGGCGTCGGGTCGCGCCACGCAGACGAGGTAGCAGGCCAGCGCCGGCGCGACCGTGAGCAGCACGGCGGCCAAGGTAAACGGGAAGGTACGCCGGAAGGCGCGCGGGAACGTATCGCGGTAGAACGCGCCCAGCCGCCCCCGGTCCATGGCCTCGCCCCGGTAGACGAAGGGGTGGGCGCGGGCGACCAGACCGTTGAGGTAGACCGTCACCCGATCGTACGGGTAGTCGCGGCGCGCCACGGCCAGATCCGACGTAACCTGACGATAGAGGTGGCCGAAGGCGAGCACATCGTCATCGCTCAGGCCGCTCAGGCGGCCACCGCGCATGCGGCGCAGCAGGTCCTCCAGGCGCTGCCAATTGGGGTGATGCGCCGCGATAAACCCATCTATCGCCATTTGGTGTACACTTTTGTCGATATGTACAAGCTCGAAACCCCCGAGAGCGTGGCCGTCACCTATCCGGTGGCGGGTATTGGATCGCGCTTTTTAGCCACGCTGATCGACACGCTGGTACAGCTGGCCGTCGTGGCCGCGCTGGCCATCGTCATGCTGGTCATTATCGGCGTTTCCGGGCTGCGCACGAGCGGCACGGCCGTCTACGTGGCCCTGGCCATCGGCGTCCTCATCGTAACAGCCATCCTATTAGGGTACTACATTTTCTTCGAGTTGATCTGGAACGGCCAGTCGCCGGGCAAACGCGCCATGCGCCTGCGCGTGATCCAGATCAGCGGCTACCCCGTCACGCCGTTCGCCGTGCTTATTCGCAACGTACTGCGGCTGGTCGACTTCCTGCCGGCCTACTATGGCGTCGGCGTCATCACCATGATCATCAATAAGAACTCGCGGCGGTTGGGCGACCTCGCCGCCGGGACCATCGTCGTCAAAGAGGGACGCGAGGGCGAGTTGTCAGCCCTGCCGCCGAGCTACGCCGCGCCGTCACATGCGGCATTCGAGGCGACCATGACTCCGTACGCGCCACAGCCCGCGTTCGCCAGGGCGACCGCGACTCCTGGCGCACAAAGCGCGACGGCCGCCTACGCGACAACGGCCACCGCCGCCAACACCTACGGTATCGACGTGAGCCACCTGACGCGCGAAGATGAGGCGCTGCTGCGCGATTTTCTCGACCGGCGGCATCAGCTGGCCTACGACCGCCGCAACGCGCTGGCCTACCAAATCGCCGCCATTGTCTACACCCATGTCGGCGGCCAAACGCCGGCGTTCACGGCCGAGCAATATCTGGAGTACGTATTGCGAGTGACGAGTGACGAGTGACGAGTGACGAGTGACGAGTGACGAGTGGCGAGTGGCGAGTGGCGAGTGGCGAGTGGCGAGTGGCGAGTGGCGAGTGGCGAGTGGCGAGTAGCAGGTCTTGTGGGCTCCTGCAAGGGGCGCCTCCTACGCTACAGGGCTCGTGAATTAGCGGCGATCAGCGTTTCTACTGGGCAGCGCAGCGAGCCGCCGCGGCCCCTGCGGCACACCGTCGCCGGGCGCCCGTCAGGGTCTACCGAGCCGCGTGGTCATGAGCGTGGCCGCGGGGACCGCGGCGGCTCGCTGCGCTGCCCAGTGGATGACCGGCGTCCCCGGTCGATAATTCACGAGCCCTGTCCTACGCTATCGGTAACGCATCTACGAGCGCCTGCAAGACCATCAGGTCGAAGGGGCCGACGCGGGCGGGGCGCAGCGAGGTGAACACAACCGGCGCCAACAGGGGCATGGCCGCGTCGACGCGCTGGCGCGCCTGCGTCACGCGTTTGTAACGGCCCAGCAGCGCACCGTCCTTGATGAGCGCGTAGGGATAGCCGTCAGGCGCCCCCGACCGCTCCTGGTCGCGGCGCAGCTCTTCGGCGACGATGAAGTCGCGCACGAGCGGGTCGGCGGCTTGTGGGGCGACGGGTAGGGGACTGCCGGAGCGGCGATACGATTCGACGACGAAGCGGGGGTGACGCCAGCCGTCGAGCGGCCACAGCGGCACGACGAAGGCGCGGGCAACGTGGGCGGGCAGCGTGAACAGGACGCCACGCGCCGTCGCCTGCGCATCGTAGACGCCCTGTAGCGCCCCCGCGGCCACGACCGCGAACCGTGACGGCTCCCCGCGCGTCCACTCCCCGTAGAGCGTCTGTAGCGCCCTGTAGTCGCGCGCGTCCTCGTCGCTCGTCATGCTCTCCATGCCTCGTACGCTTGTCGTGGCCGCAGCTCCCTCTGTCGTAGCGAATGCGCACCCCTTGGTAGCATAACAAGCGCGGCGATCTCGCACACAACGCAACGTTCTTTTGCGGCCATTGTGCCGTTGTCTTGTGGCCGCGCATCGGCTATACCAAGGGCGAGCGGCGCGGGCCTGCGCTTAACAGGCAGCGGCCTGACAGCGCATGGCAGGGACCGGGCCTTGAAAGGTCACGCCAGCACTAGCCGCGCGCGACGAGCGGGGGACGAGACATGTGTCGCGCCCAGACAGACCTTTCAAGGTCCGTCCGCTGCCATGACCTTTTAAGGTCAGGCCGCCTCTCACGATCATGAGAGACACCGAAGTCGATGGTCGATAGGGGCGAGTGATACGGGGGACAATGATGGTAGCGGAGACCGAGGATAAGACGGCGCGGCTGCGCGAGGACGTGCGCCTGCTGGGCGATTTGCTGGGTCGCGTCATCTCAGCCGCCGAGGGCGCGCGGCTCTTTGATGTGGAGGAACAGGTCCGCGCGCTGGCGAAACGGCTGCATACGCCGTCCACTCCCACGCCCGATTCCGGTGATGAGGGCGCGCCCGCTGGGGCCGTGCTTGATGGAGACGCGCGCGCCCAGCTGCACGACATCCTGGAGGGCCTGTCCCCCTACGACGAACAGGTGCTGGTGCGCGCCTTCTCCGCCTACTTTGGCCTCGTCAACCTGGCCGAGCAGCAGCACCGCGTGCGGCGCAGACGCGCCAACGCCTCTGAGGTCCCACCGCGCCCTCAACCCCTCTCGCTTGTCGCCACGGTGCGCGAACTGGCCGCGCAGGGGCTGGACGCCGCTACGATCGCCGCGACGCTGGATACGATGCGCGTCGACCTGGTGCTGACGGCGCACCCGACCGAGGCGACGCGCGCCTCTATCCTCACTAAGCACCGCGCCATCGCCGACCTGCTGGAGCGCCTGGAGCGCGAGCGCCTCGCCCCCGACGAACGGCAGGCCCTCGTCGACGACCTTTACCGGCATACCCTGCTGCTCTGGCGCACCGACGAAGCGCGCTCTCGCCCGATTGATGTGCTCGGCGAGGTCAAGGGCGCCCTCTACTACGTCGACACGATCTTGCTCGACGCCTTGCCCGCCGTGCATCAGGCCCTGGAGGACGAGTTGCGGCGCTGCTACCCGGACCACCCGTGGCGCGTGTCGCCCCTGCTGCGCCTGGGCAGCTGGATCGGCGGCGACGCCGACGGCAATCCTCATGTGACCGGTGAGGTTTTGACCGAGACGCTGCGCTTGCAGCAGGCCCTGGCCCTGATGCGCTATCGCGACGAAGTGCGCGCCCTCGCCACCCTCTTTAGCCAGTCGGAGCGCCTGTACACGCCGTCCGACGCGCTGGCGCGCTCGATCGCCGCCGACGAGGAGGCTATGCCCGACTACGCCGTCGCGCTGGGCGACACCAACAGGGATGAGCCGTTCCGCCGCAAACTCTCTTTCGTATGGCAAAAGCTCTCGCTGGCGCTCGACCGCGTGCGCGGCACACCGCAGCCGCCATCGCCCGACCACGCCGCGGCTTACCGGCACGCGGAGGATCTGCTGGCCGACCTGCGCGCCCTCGCCACCGCCGTGTCCACGCCGCCCGACGACGCGCTGCTGCGTGGACCGCTGGGCGCGCTGATCCGCCGGGTCGAACTGTTTGGGCTGCATCTCCTCCCGCTCGACCTGCGGCTCCATCGCGACGACGTCCACGCCGCGCTGGCCGCGGCCTGCGTGTCCGCTGACACCGCCGCCCACGGCATAGGTGCCGCCTGGCAGGACGCGACCGGGCCGGAGCGCCTGGCGTTGCTCGACGGGTTGCTGGACGATCCGCCCGACCTGCTCGCGCCGTCATTGCGCATCACTGGTTCCGACGGCGCCGTGCAAGCGATCGGGCTGCTGCGCGCCGCCCGCACGGCACAGCGCGCTGTCGCGCCCGAGGCGATCCGCATGCTCATCATCAGCATGAGCACGAGCGTCGAGGACGTGCTGGCCGCGCATCTGCTGGCCCACACGCTGGGTCCGCTCCCTGTCGCGCCTCTCTGCGAGACGATCGATGACCTGCGTCGCGCCGGGGACTTGCTCGATGCGCTGCTCGCGCACCCGGCCTATCGGCGCACGCTGGCGGCGCAAGGCGATGTGCAGACGGTGATGCTCGGCTACTCCGACAGCGCCAAGGACGGCGGCGTCATCACCTCGGCCTGGGAGTTGTATCGCGCGCAGCAGCGCCTCGTCGCGGTGGCGGCGCGGCACGGTGTGCGCCTGGAGCTATTTCACGGGCGCGGCGGCGCGGTCGGGCGTGGCGGCGGTCCTTCGCACGAGGCGATCCTGGCGGGGCCGCCCGGCTCGGTGGCGGGGCGCATCCGCATCACCGAGCAAGGCGAGGTCATCAATCAGAAGTATGGCCTGCCGCCCATCGCCCGGCGCAACCTGGAAACGACGCTCTCGGCCGTGCTGCTGGCGACGCTGCGCGGCAAGGACACAGCGCCTCGGGAGGACGAAGAGGAGTGGGCCGCGTTGATGGACCGCATCTCGGCCGCCGCCTACGGGGGCTATCGCGCCCTCGTGGACGGCCCCGACCTGCTGCCGTACTTCGAGCAGGCCACTCCGGTAGGCTGGATCGGACGCCTCAACATCGGCTCGCGGCCGCCCTCACGCCGCGCTACGCGCCGCCTGGAAGACCTGCGCGCGATACCCTGGGTCTTCGCCTGGATGCAGAGCCGCCATGTCATCCCCGGCTGGTACCCCGCCGGCCATGCGCTATGCGCCGTCGGCGACGCTGAAGACGGCGGCTGGGAGCGGCTGGCGCGCATGTACCGCGCGTGGCCGCCCTTCCGCACGCTGCTGGACAACATCCAGATGGCCATGGCCAAGGCCGACATGACCATCGCCGCCGAGTACGCCGGCCTCGTCGAGGACCCGGCTACGCGCGCCCACGTCTATGGGCTGATCCGCGACGAGTTCGCGCGGGCGGAGCAAGCGGTGCTGCGCGTCACCGGCTACGCGCGGCTGCTCGACGGCGCGCCCGTGCTACGCGACACCATCGATCGGCGCAACCCCTACGTCGACCCCCTGAGCTACGTGCAGGTGCGCGCCCTGCGCGCCCTGCGCCACGCCGACCTGCCGCCCGACGAACGCGCCTCGCGCGAACACACCCTCGCCCTCACTGTGCGCGGCATCGCGGCGGGCGTGCGCAACACGGGGTAGGCGTCAGGCGTCAGGCGTCAGGCGTTGAGTTGGCCCGGCTGCGCGACCTCCCGCCAAGTCCTCTTGCGACACATTCTGACGCCTGACGCCTGACACCTGACGCCTATCGTCCGCTGGGATTCCCGCGTCCGCGTGCGGCCGGCCGTGGAACGACCACGCGGCGTCTTCGAGCACATCGGAGGCGACGCCGGGGACGCCGTAGATGTCGACGCGGAAGGAGCCGTCGGGGCGGCGCGTGAAGTTGACGTCGGCGACCTTCGCGAAGCCGGCCCGCGTGATGCTGTGTTGCGAGGTGAAATTGCCGGGGGCCGTGCCGATCCAGGCGCGCCGGCGGCCCGCACGCCGCAACGC
>JAABUJ010002914.1_pt1 | contig 20101 bp, 21 predicted proteins | sample 5559131 | NCBI WGS metagenome assembly JAABUJ01 (sample SAMN10711875, study PRJNA513366) | rock metagenome | isolation source: Antarctica rocks | place: Antarctica: Victoria Land, Mt New Zealand nord | collected 2016-01-07 | reverse complement strand
CGGCGCGACCGCCGGGATCGGTGGCGCTCCTCTTCCTCGATCTGGACAACTTCAAGGCGATCAACGACAGCCTCGGGCACACGGCCGGCGATCGGGTGCTCGCCGTCGTCGCGGCGCGGCTGCGGGCGGCGGTGCGCCCGGACGATCTCGTCGCGCGGTTCGGCGGGGACGAGTTCACGATCCTGCTCGAGCATCTGTCCGACGCGCGGGAGGCGAGCGTGGTCGCCGATCGCGTGGCGGCGGGCCTGTGCGCGCCGATGGTGGTCGACGGGCGCGCAGTGGTCGCCGCCGCGAGCATCGGCATCGCGGTCGCGGGGGAGGCGACGAGTCTCGACCGGCTCCTGCGGGACGCCGACACGGCGCTCTACGGGGCGAAAGCGGCGGGCAAGGCGCGACACACCGCGTTCACCGCGAACGTGACCGCCGACCCGGCGCAATGACGGGCGGAACGGCGTCGGCGTGCGCCGGCCATTGCGCCTGCCACTCTCCGTGTTGCCTTGTTCAATCCAGCCAGCCGCGCGCGTACGCTCTCCCTGCCCAGCAGCCCCAGCTCGACTTCCGCGTCCGTCCCGGCGTGTTCGGGGTGCCGCTCGAAGCAATTGCGCTCGAAATACTGCACGACATATGCCTTCCCGTCGCTCGCGCTCCGCTCTTCGAACGGTTCGCTCAGCGGGAAGCCGAAGATCGGCAGCCCGCCGTGCGTCTCCCAATACGCCTTGAATACACCCTCCAGCATGTGCCCCACCGCGGGAAAGAACCGGCGACTCGCCGTGTCCGGACTGCCCTCCACCCGTCGGAAGGGCCGCTCCCGCCCCCGGCCCTGCGCGACGACCGCCCCGAGCCGACCCAGCAGCACCCGGTCCCGCCCCCCCAGGTGCAACTCGAAGCGTGCCCGCTCGAAGTACTGCACAGTGTGGCTCTTCCCGTCGTCCGCGTCGCGTTCGATGAAGGCCTCCGTGATCGGGAAGCCGAACCGGGCCAGGCCACCGTGCGTTTCCCGGTACGCGCGGAAGGCGCCGCCCAGGTTGTGCCGCGTCTCGGTGAAGTAGCGATTGTCGCCCCCACTTCGCGGCGGTACGGGAGTCGCCGGGCTCGCTTTGGTCGGGCTGCTCCTCGACGGGATTTCCCTGGGCGGCGCCCCTTGCGCATCGGGCGGATTCGGCGCCAACGGATCGGCCGCGGGGTCGCCGCCCCAGGCCGGCAGCCCCTTCAACTCCCGACGCAGGTTCGGGAAGGAGCGATAAAATCGATTGCCCGGACAGTCGGTCTGGGTCAGTGCGCGATGGCCGCCGATGTTCCAGACATCATCGCGATCGATGAAAAACCCCCTCCCCATCGGGTCGAGATCGCCCGCTTTCCGCGCGATCAGGGCCTTGAGCGCACGGCGTGCGGCGCCGCTGGCCGCGTGAAACTGATAAGTCCCAAGCATCGCGATGCCGAGGCTGCCATCGTTGTCGCCATAGGTATGCCCCCGATGACCCCGTCCCCTCCATGGCGTCCCTCGTAGACCGTGCCGTCCGGGGCGACGAGGAAGTTGTAGCCGATATCGCCTCAGCCACGGGTCGCGGCGTGGTACTGGTAGATCGCGCGGATCGTCGCGGCAGGATCGGGGTCGGGATCGACGGTCACGGTGTGGTGGACGATCACCGTCCGGGTCGGGCGGTATTCGGGCGGCCACAGCTCCTTGTGATCTTTGTCGAACCTCATCCACCCCCCAGCCGGCCCGCAGGACGATGTGGCTCCCCGTCGCTTCCTCGGTGTGCACGATGATCGGTGCCGGGCCCGTGTCGATCGTGGAGACCGCGGTGAGGGTCAGGGCGCGCAGTTGCGGCGGCGCGCCGTCCGCATCGGGGGTCGCATCGATGCGGTATTGGATCTGCGTGGCCGGGGCAACGATCGCCAGGTCGCCGAAGGGGGCGGCGGCATCGCGTGCGTGCGTATCGGGGTGGAGGTGGACCCACTCCCCCACTCCGTTTGCGCGGCGCGGGTGCGCACGGAGAGGTCGAGGGTGCTGCCGATCGGGACGTCGGCATCCCGGGTCCATTCCAGGGCATCGAACGGGAAGTCGCAGGAGAGCGGGGCGGAGAGGGCGGGGAGATCGTCCACCGGAAGCGCGTCCAGCGTCCAGGAGGAGCGCAGAGCGTGAGGCGAAGCGCGGATGGGCAGCGGCGATCGGAGGAGCGGGGGGCGGCGAGCGCAGCGGCGAGGCCGCCGGTCCGTCGCAACAGCGTGCGGCGCGTGACGTGACGAGCGGATGGCATGCGAGAGGACACTCCTTCGATGCAACGATCGGGTACGCCAGACACGCACCACGGCCATCGTGGCGATAGTGAACGTACACAAGACATAACGCGGTGTCAAGGGGGAGCGGCTTAGTTGCACACTTGTGATGGGGCGTCGGCTCTCCCGCAAAGACGATACTGCTGGCGAAGTCGGGCGGGCACTGATCGGCTCATCGTCTCGACCATCGCCGTGCAACAAGGGAGATTGCCATGCTCCGTCCACAGCCGAGCCCGGATCCGGCGTATGCGCGAAAAAAGCGACCGGGTACCCTCTGGGTGTGGCTGATTCACTTGGCGCAGGCGCACCCGGATTGGGCGCTCGGCTTCGGGGACGAAGTCTGGTGGAGCCGGGTGGCGCGGCCACACCTGGCGAGTTGGGCGGACGACGGCACACCGCTGCGGCTGGTCGAACGGGCGGTGGCGCGCGACGATCCCGATCCGAAAGCGCTCGCCCGCTATGGGCTGCTGATGCGGCACTGGAACGCGGTCGGGAAACGCGCGGAGCAACTGTGGCTGCGCTTCGTGGACGGTCGGCCGGTGAGCGGGGTGACGACGCAGTTCCTCGATTGGTGCTGCGCACGGTTGGCTGCGGCAGGAAAATCTGCACGAACCGCACCTCCATTCCGAAGAGGTCCCCTGATTATGCATTAGGGAGCGAGGAACGTGAACCCCGCGAAGTCTCGCTGGAGGGCTCGTTTTTGCGACACTGCATGCGTATGTCTTCGCCGTGCCGGTCTCGTGACGGAGCGATCGCCGCCAGCCGCAGGCGGCCCATCGGCGGGTTGGGTCGCTACGTGCCGGTCTCGACGAACGAGACGCACCGCCCCTCGGACGCGAACGGTTGCCCCGTGCCCGTGTCGCGATAGGCCCGATACCCGCCCTCCTTGCACTGCTCCTTGCTCGTTGGCGCGGCACCGAGCGGGGGGTGGGGCGGTGTGGGGAGGACGGCGGTCGGTGGGCGCACGGTCGGTACCGCGATCGTTGGTGGGCGCACGGTCGGGACGGGGAGCGTCGGTACGGTCACCGTTGGGAGGGCCACGGTTGGGGGACGCAGCGTCGGGGCGGCTACCGTGGGGACGGGGAGCGTCGGTACGGTCACCGTTGGGAGGGCCACGGTTGGGGGACGCAGCGTCGGGGCGGCTACCGTGGGGACGGAAACCGTCGGGAAGGCAATCGTCGGTACTGCCACGGTCGGGATGATCGCAGTCGGGAGCGCGACGGTGGGGAGGGAGACCGTCGGGACGGTCACGGTCGGGACCGCGACGGTAACGACAGGCAATGGCGGGAGCGTGACAGTCGGCACGGCGGCCGTCGGGGGCGGGAGCACCGGTGCGCCTGTCGGCACCGGGGTGGCTGGCGCCGGTGCCGGCTCTCCCGGGACGGGTGTCGGCATCGTCGTCCCCGCCCCCGGAGATGGAGGCGGCGTGATCGACACCCCCGGCGCTCCCGGCACGAGCGGCGGGGCGGGCATCGCGGGCGTGGACGGTGGTGCGGCAGGTAGCGGCGCGCCCGGGGGAACGGGCAGCGCTTGGCCGTCGACGCCGGGAGGGCTCACGGCGAGGGCGCCGGGGACAGGCATCCCCGCATCCCGAGGGTCGATCGCGGGCGTCCCGGGTGTAGGGGTGTCCGCGCCGGGCGTGCCGACTCCCGGTGTTTCCGCGTTATTCGTCCCGGGCGGCGGGATCCCGGGCAGGGACGGACTGGGCGCAGCGGCCGTCCCTGCCCCCGACGTGGGGGATCCCGCCCGCGATGTCCCGTCGGGTGCGGCGGGGGCGGGGCGCGGGATCGGCGTGGCCACGGTGCCGCCCGTCGGCGCGGGCGCGGGGGTTCCGACGGGCACAGGGGTCGCGGTCGCGGCGGGTTCGCCTCCGAGATCCCGCACCCGCGCGCCGACCGCGACGGCGGCGTCGCGCACCCCCCCCGCGACGGCGGCGGCGACGGGGCGGCCGACCGTGCCGAGGACGAGCGCGAGCAGCGCCGTCGCGACGGCCAGCGCGACGCGTACGCCGCGGCCGCGCAGTTGTCCCCCGAGGTCCTGGAACACCCCCCATATACCCGGCAGTCTCCGGCGCCGCGCCTCCCGCTCCTCCACCGCCGCGAGGAAGCGGGCGAGGGCGTCGGGGCGCGGCGCGGCCGCCTCGGCCTCGCGGCGGAGCAGGTCGCGCAGGACCGCCTCGTCGAGCGGGTCGGCGAGGCGGCTATACATGCGATTCCCCCCTGATGGCCGTCGGGGCCTCCGGCTCGTCGCCACTTGCCCACCCGCCCCCCGGCCTCAACGCCTCGCCGAGAGCCAGCAGCGCGCGGTGCAGGCGGGACTTCACCGTGCCCGGTCGCACGCCGAGCACGCCCGCCATCTCGCGCTCGGGCAGGCCGATGTAGTAGCGCAGGACGAGCGCCTCGCGGTGCTCCGCGGACAGCCCGTCCAGCGCGGGGCGCACGTCGGAGCGCAGCTCCGCCCGCCCGATCTCGCCCGTCGGCCCCGGCGTGGCGTCGGCGAGGGGGGTCGTGGGCTGTCGGTAGCGCTCGCGTTTCATGTAATCGATGCTCACATTGTGGCCGATCCGGTAGAGCCAGGGGAGGAAGGGACGGCGCGGGTCGAAGCTGTCGAGCGCCGTGAAGAGCTCGAGGAAGACGAGCTGCACGATGTCATCGGCGGCCTCCGGGCTGCGGGTGACGAGATAGGCGCTGCGGTGGACGCGCGCGTGGTGGCGCGCGAACAAGTCGGCGAGCGCCGCCCGATCGCCCCCTCGGGCGCGCCGGGCGAGGGTGCCATCCTCAGTATCGCCCGCAGACCGCTCGCTTTGGTGTCGTCTATCCACAACGGACACATTGCAATATTGACACCATTGTGATCGTTCCCGATGCTTTGGTGAACAAGCGACATGGACGCGGGCGCAAAAGCAGCCTCAGGATCTCGTATCGCATTACCAAACCGTCGGGAAAGCGCCATGGCGCGACGCGCTCTCGTCCGCCTCGGCCTAGTCGCCAATCGCACTCCAGTCCCGCGCGCGACCATTATCCCGGGCGTCGCCCGGGCCCGCGTTGAGGATGCGCAACGCCGGGAGCGCGGCCGCCCCACCGGGCCGGAAGGTGTAGCCCATCCCCCGCACCGTGTCGATCAACGCCGGCTTGGCCGGGTCCGCCTCGATCTTGGCGCGCAGCCGGCGGATGTAGACGGCCACCCGGTTGCTGTCCCCGTCGCAGTCGTACCCCCACGCCCGCTCGACCAGCGTCTCGCGCGAGACGACCGCGTTGGCGTTGCGCATCAGGCACTCCAGCAGCTTCATCTCGGTCGCCGTCAGCGGGATGGCCGGGCGCCCGGGCGCGGTGAAGCGCAGCTGGCCGAGGTCGAGCGCCGCGTCGCCCGCCCGGATCAGGGTGCCGAAGCGGTTCCGCTCGGCGCGGCGGTAGCGGCGCAGCACCGCCTGGATGCGGGCGAGCAGCTCGGCCGGCTCGAAGGGCTTGGCGAGGTAGTCGTCCGCGCCCGCCTGGAGGCCGGCCACCCGGTCGGCGACGGCGCAGCGGGCGGAGAGGAAGATGACGGGGATGTCGGGATGGGCGCGACGCAGGGCGGTGCAGAGCGCGAAGCCGTCGCCGCGGGGCGGCATGCCGTCGAGCAGGATCAGGTCGACGGCGTCCTGCGCGAGGAAGGGGTCCACGAGGCGGGGGTCGGCGAGGGCCGTTGTCTGGTAGCCCGCGTCGCCCAGCAGGAAGGCGAGCAGCTTGGCGGCGAGCGGGTCGGGCTCGAGGAGGAGGAGATGTGCGGACATGGGGGGCCGTTCTTTCTCGCGAGGCGGTGCGGCCGCCGTGGTCGATCGCACCACTTCTTGCACTTGCGTACACTAATATTCTTGAGAGTAAGCTGTGAGGCTCACACACAATACTTCCCCCGCTGTGACGAAAAGGTTCCCCGGGATGCGAATCTGCATTGCGGGGCCGCCTTCAGGGGGGTGAACGCCTTCTGCGGACTCGCTACACTCCTTCACGCCGTTCTCCCCTCTTGCGGGAGGGGCCGATGCGGTCGGGACCATCGTGGTCGGTGCCAGATTCTTCCTTGTCATCCCTTCGGTCGCTTGAACGTGTAGAGGATCGCAAAGTGTGGCGCGCCTTCCAGGTCAGCGACGGGCGTGACGGCCACGCTGACCAGTTCCCACCCTACCCCCCGTACTCAGGCTAGGACTGGGGAAGGTGCTACCACCCGCAAAGTAAACGGCATCTGACCCGGTCATTGCGCTGGTTCCCGCTCGCTGACACCAGAAACGTGCCGGGAACCGGCAGAATCGGCACTTTCACTATCCATTAAAGCCAGTGCTGGGCAAATTCCGGTGCCGAAATGGGCGGAACGAGGTCGAAGTGCCACGATCAGGGGCAGAAACGGCACGTTTTCGACCGCTGCTTTGCGGTCCATGACACGTTCCCTAGGTCTACCCCTACTCGCCGAGCAGATCTTCGATCGTCGTGTCCCCGGCGTGCGATGCAGGTGGCGTGCCAATCTCGCGCATCCGCTTCACGATCGAATGACGCCGAGAAGTGTTTCCACGTGCCCATCGCTGTCAACTCCCTTTCGCGCCCGCATTCTCCCACTTCACATGGCGCGATCGTGGCCTATCCGGGCTGTCGGACGATGCGGAAGGATACCCGACATCATCGGGGGAATGACCACCCGCCCCGCCGATCCCGCTCGGGCACCGATCGAAGGCGACTCACCAGCGGCCTCCGCCGTGGCCTCCGCGCTGATGCGGCCGGCGGGGCGCGGACAGCGAGATCGCATCCACCGACACTTCCACGGTGCTAATCGGCCCGGCATCGGACATAATAAACATATCCCTCGAGAGCAACCCAAGCGTCACCCTTGGTCATCCCTATATATGAACCGATACCAAACTCTCACGGGCCGCTTGCACGACCTCGGCAGTGATCTTGCCCAGTTGATTGCTATCCAGCAAGCACGCGATCTGGGCGAACAGGCGCTGGAGCAGCCGGACGTTTCCCCCGGTGATGCACGCAATCGCGGCCAGCACTTCGGCATCGGTATAGTCCGTGGGATCCAGCTTCAGTCCGAGCTGGTAATCGTCGAGCAGCCAATCGCGAAAGGGAGACTTCGCCGGGGCGATGCGGACGCTCGCGGGCGAGTGGTATCCCGAGGCGGCGGTGATTCGGATCGTTCTGGATCAGTTGAACACGCATACCGGCGCATCCTTGTACGAGGCGTTCGCGCCCGCCAAGGCGCGACGGATCCTCGAACGGCTGGCGTTCCACTACACGCCGAAGCGCGGCAGTTGGCTCAATCAGATGCAGATCGAGTGGTCGGTACCGGCGCGGCAGTGCCTCGGCCGTCGCGTCGAGGATGTCGCGACCCTCGCGCGCGACATCGCGGCGTGGGAAGGGCCGCGCAACGCGGCCAAGGTGACGGTCGACTGGCGATTCGGGGTGAGCGAGGCGCGCACGACGTTGGCGCGCCTCGATCCGTTATGATCCCTGTGGCGGAGGACTAGAAACTGTCTGAGAAGGGGCCGGACGATGACTGGAGGAAGGCTCTTCGTCGTTCGCGCGGCCCATTACTGCCTCATTCACGGTCAGGGAAGGACCGAAACTGCCCCCAAAAGGACAGACACGAGGGTCGTGAGGTCTTCTCAGACAGTTTCTAGCACGATTGGTGGGAATCTGCCAAGGTCATCGCGCCGGGCAGTAGCCGAGGAAGACGAGGGCGCCGAGGATGATCAGCCCGATCGCGGGGGCGACGGCAAACACCGCACCCGCATCGCTCGCGACGCCGCCGAGCACTGCGGGGAGGAAGGTGCCGGCGACGAACAGCAGTGTCCCGAGGGCCTGCGGCCGGTTGCATCGACGCATCGCTCCCTCCCCGCGCCGCGAACGAGGCGCTACGATGCCTCGGCGGTGACGCCCTGGTCCGCCCGCTCCGGCGGGGCGGGATGCCCGGTGGTCGCACCGTCCATCGCGGTGAGCAGCCACGCGACCACGTGCTGATCGAGCTCGCTGTCGCCCTCCGGTGGCCGACCGAACACCTGCTGGAAATAGCGGCGGAACCATTCATCATCGCACGGCGTGCGGCCGGTGGTCGCCATTCGCTCCCCTCTCATTCCGATCGTACGATCGCGTGCCCAAGGTCGGCGGCGTGCCCGGGCTCGACACGGCGACGAACAAGGCTGCGAATCGTGATCCCCGTCTTTCCATTGGACGCGTCGGCCCGTGGGGGAGGGTGGCCGGTGGCGGGAGGCTTCCCTCCCCGCCACCTCGCCCCGGTTGACTCGGGGCTGTGTCCATGATGGGGCGCGGCGATGAACAGGGGATGCACTGTGGCACCGCGTTGGTGTCAATTTCTTTATCGAGCGGCCGACGGGGCGGTACGCGGACCGTGCGCTGAAGATCGCCCTGGAATGAGTTCCTTAAAATACCGAACGGTCACCAACATGCATCGGAGCAAGGAGGGCCTGTGAGTTTTGGGATACTGGAATACGGCCTTTCCATCGCGACGTCACGCTGAACGATCCTATAAATAAGGTCCGGAACCCCAAGGGATATGTCGGCTCTTTGGGCCAGGTGCCTCGCAGGGCTCAACAACGGATTATCCGTATATTTTCCCTCCCTTGACATTGCGCATGTACACCTGCTAATCTGTCTCTGGTGTCCCCTATTGGGCTGTAAATCCCTCCCTGACAGCCGAACATAGGACAATGCATATGGACCGAGTACTAACCACGCAGGATGTCGCGGATCGCCTCGGCGTCGATAAGAAAACGGTGCTGCGCTATCTGCACGCGAACAAGCTCAAAGGCGTGCGGATCGGTCGCGACTATCGCATCCCGGAGAGCTCCGTCACGAACCTCCTGACCACGGCGCATCGCGCAACCGCCCCGCGAACGACCGCTCTCGTCACGGCGGTCGTGAACCAGAAGGGCGGTGTGGGCAAGAGCACGACGACCTTCAACCTCGGCGTCGCACTCCACCGACTCGGCCGACGCGTGCTGCTCGTCGACCTCGACCCGCAGGGCGCGCTTTCGGTGAGCGCTGGCATCCCGATCGCCCAGCTCACCTCCACCATCTACGACATCCTCCTGGACGACAGCATCGATCCCCTAGTCATCACCCAAACGACCCGCTCGGGCGTCGATGTCCTGCCCGCGACGATCGATCTCGCGGCGGCGGAGCTCGAGCTCGTGAATATGACGCTGCGCGAGCTCGTATTGAAGGATGTCCTCGGGAAAGTCCGGGCGCGCTACGACCATATCCTGATCGACTGTGGCCCGAGCTTGGGGCTCCTGACGGTCAACGCGCTCGCGGCGGCGGACCGGTTCATCATCCCGATGGAATGCGACTTCCTCGCGACCCGGGGGCTTGTGCACCTGATGCGCACCGTCCAGAAGGTGCAGTCGCGCCTCAACCGGGACTTGCGGATCGCGGGGATTCTCGCCACGAAGTTCGATGGTCGGACCACGCACGCGAACGAGATCCTCAGCGAGCTGCGCGCCAATTTCCCCGGGCAGGTCTTCGATGTCGTCATCAAGAGTAGCGTCCGCATGAAGGAGTCCCCCGCCGCCGGCATCTCGATCCTCGATTACGATCCCGACCATGACGTCGCGAAGGCGTTCCGGCAGCTCGCCGCGGAGGTGGACCATGGCTAGCAAGCGCGTTTCGCTCAAGGGGAAAGGCGCGGACTTATTCTTCGGGGACTTCGTGTCCGAGGGGGCCGAACTCCCTCCCCTGTCCGACCAGATCCCGTCCACGAGCGACGATGGCGCGGTTCTAGCCGAACCCATCATCCAAGCACCGAGCGCCGAGAAAGCAAGCGTGCCATCGGTTAGGCGCGCGAGCACACGGGAGAGCAAAGAGTCTCGCACGCGCGCAAGCAATCATGCGAGCACGCTAGCATCAGAATCCGATCACGTCGATGCGATCCGCAAAGTCGTCAAGCGGCCCGGCAAGGAGGTTGTCTACGTGCGCCTCACGCCGGAAGAGAAAGGGCAACTTGCCGATGTCGTCTATACCTATAAGCGGCAGGGCGTGCGGACATCGGACAATGAACTGGGGCGTATCGCGATCAACGGGCTCTTGGCGGACTATCAGGAGCACGGCGAGGGGAGCCTGCTCGCGAAAGTGCTCGCGGCGTTGGAGGCATGAATGCGGGCAAGCTAGCTAGCACGCTTGCAGAGTATCTGACGCCAAAAAAAGGCGTCCAAATAGGCTCCCGGGGAACCGACTGCACGCCCATCTCTTGCAGGACCAAGCGTAGCAGCTCCCCGGCAGTCTGTCAAGATGACGGGGTTGTATGTTATGAGCAATCACACCGATGACACATCCTTCGAATACGAGGGATTCAGCAATCCGAACGGCACCATTGTCCCTGACGATGTCTTCGACGTGCTCATGCCGAGGCTCGCAGACGCCGAACTGCGCATCCTGCTCTACATCATCCGGCGCACCTTCGGTTTCAAGAAAAGCAGCGACGACATCAGCCTCAGGCAGATGGTGGAGGGGATCACCACGCGGGACGGACGCGTGCTGGACTCCGGCACTGGCCTGTCCAAGCCGACCGTCGCCCGCGGCCTCGCGGGGCTGCGCGAGAAACGGATCATCGTTGCCACGCGCAACCGCAGTATCGAGCGCGGCAACGAGGCCACGTCATATCGCCTCCGGTTCAAAGGTGAGCCGGAGGCGGCCACCGATGTGGCAGGCGATCCGCGCGAGAACCCCGGTCGGGCACCCTTGTCTCACCAGCGAGACAAGGGGTTGTCTCACGAGAAAGACAAGGGCTTGTCTCACCAGCGAGACACACAACAAACAGATAAACAACAAACAGAGATATCTCTTTCGAATATTCGAAAGAGCGCTCGCTCAAAAGATGATTTTGTGGATAACTCCCCATCGCAATGGATCGGTCCTGGGAAGGATCGATCCCGCCCGCAACACAGCGTAGCGACGCCACATGATGTCGAAAGAATCGGCTCAATCGTGGCTCGTGCCACCCCTAAGGTGGAGAATCTTGACCCCATCAAAAGACAACCAGGGAAACTACGCAAGTTACCCAAAGTGACTCCCGAGATCTACGAGGCGGTAGTTGGCGTGATGCAGGACTACACCCGCAAGCTGGGAGATAGCGAGCACTTGACCTCGAATATCACCCAGGCCGTCAATCTCATCGTCGCCAGCGGGTGCGATTTCAATACCTTCTACATGCACATCATCGATGCCTACAAGATCACCAGCCAGCGCAATGGCCTCGAAAACCGGAGCCGCTATTTCTTCACGGTGCTGCGCGACAGTTTGTTACCGTCCGATACGCTCGGCAGTCAGCGGGCGTGATTGCCGAGCGCCGCCGTTTCGCTCGGACCGGCGACCAGAACGATTCCATCGCACCCGCGCCCAGTCATGCTGCTCCAGATAAAATCGATGTACCGTCTGCCCACATCGTCATTCCCATTACGCCCGCGGAACGGGCCGCAGTCGAAGCGATGTTGCGGCGATGCACGCTTTCTCCCCGCCTGCGCGAGCGGTCGGAGATGGTCAAGGCCGCCGGTCTCGGCTCCGATTGGGACACGATCGCTGCCTGGAGCGGCCGGACGCCGCGCACCGTCCGCCACTGGCTGACGCGCTTTGCCACCGGCGGGATCGCCGCGCTCGATGATGCGCCGCGCTCCGGTCGCCCCCCGACCGCCGATGTCACCTACCATGCTGCGCTCGACGACCTCGCTGATCGCGATCCGCGTGCGCTTGGTCTGCCCTTCGATGCCTGGACCTCGGCGCGCTTGAGCGCCTATCTCGCGGCAATGACCGGGGTGCGCATCGCCCCGAGTTGGCTGCGCACCCTGCTGATCCGCCATCGCTTCCGCTGCGGACGCCCGAAGCACACCCTCGATCATCTGCGTGATTCTGACGCGGTGGCGATCGGTGAGGCGGCAATCGCCGCAGCGGAAAAAAAGGTGGCGAGCGAACCAGAGCGCGATGAACTGCACTACCAAGATGAGACGCATGTCGAGACGAATCTGTATCTCGCCAAGCAGTGGCATCGGATCGGTCGGCAACGACGGATTGCCTCGGTCGGGGTGAATCGGCGGGTGACGGTCTTCGGCGGCACGGAAAGCCGAACGCGCGGGAGGTCTTTCTCGTCCTCGACAACGCTTCCTGTCACACGAGTGCGGCGAGCGCGCGGGCATTGGCGGAACGCGCGACGTGGTTGCATCTGATCTGGTTGGCGAAATACAGCCCGCACTTGAAGTCGAGCACGCGGGAGCGGCCCGCGAACCGCGTCCGGTAGAGGTACCGGCCCATCAGCTCCTCTAGCCCGGCGGTGATACCGCCGCCCGTGGCGAGAATGTACGAGCCCTACGATTCGTCGCCGGCGAGCAGGTTACCTGCGCCTGTCATCGTGTCCCGCCCTCCGAATGCTTGTCCTCGTGGACTAGGTCACAGTGCGACACGAGGTCGCTCAGTACAAGTAGGAGGAGCATCGTACGCTTCGACTCAGGCGAGTGTCCAACGCCTGTTCCCACCTCTCTGTGCGTCGCTGGTAACGGCGGGGTCCGAAGCGAGAGGTAAAAGCCCAAGGGAGAGCCAAGCCAACAGGCAAACTACCGGCAAGGGAAAGTCCGGACGGGTGAATGGAAATGAACCCTCGATGATCTGCCGTAAAGTCCGACCACCGGATGTTGGCTGATAAAGACGGTGGCAATGGGTCACGGTACTCCTTCCTCTGGTTGCGAGTACGAGTGGATACCTCTCTTGTGGCGAGAAGTATCACGGACACCACGACCCCGGCAGAAAGAGGGCACCCACCCCGGACGCATCTTGTGCGAGCGGAACGTGGAAACCCCGATGCGGTCGGTGTGGCAGCAGATCGTAGGCGAACCGTAAGGAACGCGACTCCGTAGCGGGAAAGGATGCTTCGAGAAGCGAAGGCCAGCCGCCGAAAGGCACGGGGAATGCATAACCCGCTGGATAGGGCAATACCCGACCCGAAAGGGTGCAGACGCGAAGCAGGTAAGGACAGGAGGCACGGCATGAAAGAAATCGGTTCGGCAAAAGTTAGCTACGGCAGCAATGCTGTAAACGGACCCGAACACCCGGTAACGGGGACTTCTGGAGATACCGAATCCTACCTGTCCGAGCTTGAGCCGTGTGCGGTGAAAGTCGCACGCACGGTTCTGAGAGGGGGGAGGTCTGGGCAACCAGCCTCTCCTACTCGACTGATGCTGGCTCTTCCGCAGCGACGGTGAACCTCAGGCCCCGTTCAGCACGCGCTGGCGGAGTAAATCGAACCCGGCACGCCCATACATCTGGCGTTTCACGGTTTTCAGCCGATTGATCTGCCCCTCCGTTTGTCCGTTGCTCCATTCGAGGGTCAAGCCGGCTTGGATGGCCGCTTTGTCCAACAGTAATCCGGCGGCGAACCGGCGCAGGTCGGCACTCTCACTCTCACTCGCGGCAGTGACCCAAGCATCAAGCCGCTCGCCCCGCCGTTCGTGGGCCATCGCCACGAAGTCCTGGGTGAGTGCATAGGCCTGTGCAATCGTTGGATCGGCCTGACAGAGCCGATCAATCTCCTCCTGTTCTTCGGTCGTCAGCGTCTCCGGACGGTGCACGAAGAGGATGGCGACATGCCGCGGTGTGGACGGACGATGCATGCTGATTCGGTCGCGATAGATACTCGGGCGTTCGCCTACCGGCAGTCGCAGGTGTGCGAGGAAGCGCACGACGTTCGTGTACGAGGAGTGATAGCCCATTTCCCGGATTTCTCGCCACAGCCGGGTCGCCGTGTGGCACCCTTCATCCCAGCGCGTGAGCAGGTGCGCTTTGTCGGGATCAAGCGGCGTCAAACGCGGCCGATACTGCTTGCGCTCGGGCGGACCTCCCAGGCACAAATAGCGATAGACCGTCGTCCGGCTGATGCCAGTGGTACGGGCAATGTCGGCGACGTCTGCACCCTTTGCGTGCAAGGCGAGCACCGCCTCGTAACGTGCAACCAGCGGCGCATGGCGCCGATGGCTGTCCTCCTCCGCCCGCTGTTGCCACGGCTGTTTCGGGGGCGGCAGCGACACGGGTGGATGCGCCACGGCATCCGTCTGTTTGAGTACCGCGCGCTTGTGTTGGAGAAAGCGATCCAACGCGTCCCCGAGATTCTTGATGAGATGAAAGCGATCCGCGACTTGTATGGCCTCAGGGGCACCGCGAGTCGCGCCGTCGGCGTAGAGATCGCTGCGGTCACGGCTGATCAGGGTGACGCCCGGGTGAGCGGTGAGCCACGCCGCGACGCTATCGGCGGAGCGCTCGGGCAAAAGATCCACGGGGCGATGGCGCTCAAGATCGCACAGGATGGTGCCATACCGCCGCCCCTTCTTCCATGCCCAGTCATCGATACCGACGATCCGCAGTGGTCCCACCGACGGTATCGGCAGTGCATGGACGACGCGTAACAGCGTATCCCCACTCGTCGGCATCCCGAGGCGCAGAGCAAGGCGTGCCCCTGCTTCACCGCCGAGGGCAATGCCGACCTGTGCCAGTGTCGCGCGCAGGCCATGACTGAAACGCGCCCGTGGGGCAGCGAGGATGGCCAAACGCTCCCGGAACGTCTTGCGCGGGCAGCGATTATTGCGACAGAAGAAGCGGCGGGCGTGGATAAGCAACGCCACCGCACGTCCGGTACACGGAAGGTCGATAATCCGACGTTGGTAGCGGCTATGGACGTGGGAGGCAAGCGATTGGCAGAGCGGGCAGAGGGCGGTCGGCTGCGTCGTGGTCAGGACGACGGTGAGGCCGGCGACATCGGTGCGGACCTGCTCGACGGCAAATCCGCGCAACGGGGGAAACACCACAGAGAGCGACATGCGCCCCTCCTTCACAACACACGACAGCCGTGCGAAGGAGCGTAGTGTTTCACATCACCAGCGATTCACCGTCGCTGCGGGAGAGCCAGCATCATGTGAGCCTCCGTGTCAAGCCGCTGATCTGCACACGACCGGATCGGTCATGTGGGTCGGGGCACCGTCCACCTGTTCACCAACGCCCTTGCACCACAGACGATAGACGACATCCACCAGTCGCCGCTTCAGACAGCGCAACGCTGCCCGTCCCGTCTTGCCCTCCGCGCGTTTCTTCATGTAGTACGCCCGCGCCAACGGCTCGCAGCGCAGTTGGCTCAAGGCGATCATATGGAACGCTCTGTTCAGTCGCCGATTCCCGCCCCGGTTCAGTCGATGCCCACCTTTCCCACCCGAGGAAACCGCCACCGGCGCGATCCCCGCGAGGGCGGCGAGGGCCGCCGCTGAATGCACGCGCGGTATGCAGCCGAGCTCCCCGATCAACCGCGCTGCGACGATCGTGCCAACGCCGCATAGATGCACAATCGGTGTCTCGCTCGCTTGGACCCGCTGCTTGAGCGCAGTTTCGACCGTTTCGATGGCCTCCGCCAACTGGAGAATCTGGCCGACGAGGTGGCGCACGATCAACAGGCGCGTCCGCAGGACCCCATCGGCGTGCGGTGCTTCGAGATCGCCACAGTAACGCACGCCGGCGATTCTGGTCAGGGTGCCACTTTTCTCCTCGTAGCAAGGATCGATCTGCAGCATCTGCGCGTGCAACTGATTGATCAGCCGCGTCCGCTCCGCGATCAGGTTATCGCGATGATCGCTCAACAGGCGCAACTCGGTGCTCAGATCGTCCGGTTGAACGCTCGGCAAATCCTCGGCTTCCGCGCGGAGTAAGCGCGCCATCGCCAGCGCATCGGTATGATCGGTCTTATCCTGGCTGCGTCCGCGCTTGCGATACTGCGCCGTGCGATGCGGGACGATCTCGTGGACGGCAGCTTCGCCATGGACGAGCAGGAACTGGGCGAAGCCCTTGCCGAGCGAGCCGCTGTTCTCGATCCCCCAGATGCATGTGGCGTCGAGGTCGCGCGTCCAACGGAGTGCCCCCGCCCATCCCGATGGCGTATTCGCCATCGTGTGCGTGCCGCCGGTTCGGCCCTGGTCGTCGATGGCGACGAGAACATGTGCTTTCTTATGCGTATCCACACCGATGTACATGCCGCCTTCCTCCGTCCGCTGCCTGTCGATCAGCACGCTGGGGCGACAAGTCTGTATGGAGAGGTCCACACGCTTCCGTCGAGTCTGCCACCAGGTGCCTGGAGTGAAGGGGGCGACACCTCACATGCGAGCGTCACCACGCAACTTAGTCCTGAGTCAACCCCCTTCCCCTGCACCCTAACATACAGGCCTAGTCCAATCGCCTATTTCTTCGGTTCGAGTTGGATGACCGTCTCGCCGCGATTATCGCTCTATACGGTGCCCTTCTGACAGGTCATCAAATCAATATCGTCCTTCTATTTGTCGGCGGTGAAGTATTGCCGAACGTCGCCGCCGCTCGTGCCGACATGGCGGTGCCCATGCTCCTCTAACACCTTCATCCAACTTTTCGCTGCCTCTCCGTTGACGAATGCGTCCGAGTCAGCCTTGTTCTCCCAAATCGAGATAGCGAGAGTTTCGTCCGCCCCCCCTATCACGCAAAAGGACACAAATCCCTTCGCCTTCTTCATCGCGGGGAAGAACTGTTGCTGGCCTTGCTGGCCCGTCTCGGCAACCCTAGCATCATTCAGCGTCCTGCGGGCGACGTTTGCATACATGGATGACTCCCTTCCTCATTTGGCGGATTCCCGCCCGACTATCCCGCTAAGCCCCGCATTACATAAACGTATTATCCGCATCGCGGTTCTGATTCCATGCGAACGAGGCAACTATTGGAGTTGAATGGCGATGATGATAAGGAGGAAGAATGCACCAATCGTGATGATTTTGAGTATGCCGCCCGTCGTGTCCGGGGAACCGAGATGATTTTGCACGAGCCACCCCCTCGACAAGTAAACCGACTATCTGTATATATTTGAACGGCGATGCACATTGATTCGTGACGCGCTCTGTGGAGATGGCTTCCCTTACCCATTCTCGGCAAGCCATCCATCAATCTCATGGTCTTTTCATAGAGAAGACAAAGGGGTGGAGCAACGGGACTCTTTTCGTGTGGGGGTAGAGAGGGAGCGGAAGAATCGAAGGAAGGAACCTCCGCTAAAACAGGACTGATTTGCTGGTGAGGGCGAAAAGATTCAGGCAGACTGCGTAGATGGACCGACCAGCCAACTTTTGGGGCAGAAAGGCCAATATTTTAGGCAAGCAAAAAGCCACCTCTTGCAAGGTGGCTGGGAGGTGGGAGGGGGAAGAAGTGTCTAGAAAGTGCCCTCGACAATAAATACGCAGCAGCCATCGGAATGGATTAACGGGGGGGATTGATAGGGAATATTGCTGTCTATCATCTCGACCTCTGTGTAGGTTCAGATAGGTGCGCAACGGGTGGAGGAATGAAGAACGGGAACGTATCCTGGAGGTGAAAGGTGCCTAAACCATTCACTCAAGGAGGTTCCCGTCATGGCCAAGTCTACCCGATCCTCCCGCCGTGCGCTCAAGCAAGTCGGCAGCGGGAGTAGCGTCACCCTCTTCTCCGCCCTGCCGGTGCGGGTGCGGCAGCTGCCCCATCCCCACCGGCTCAGCACAGCGGCGAAACGCCGACTCAAGTGGCTCGATTACCGAAAAACGCACAGCGTCACGCAGACGTGTCGGCATTTCGACATTCCCCGTTCGACGCTCCATCGCTGGGAGAAGCGGTGCGATCCGCACAATCTGGCGAGCCTCGACGATCGTTCCTCGCGCCCGCATACCGTACGCCAGCGCACATGGGGGGATGCCGAGGTCGCGGCCGTCCTCGCGCTGCGCACGCAGTATCCCCGCTGGGGCAAGGCGAAACTGGCCATCCTCCTTGCCCGGCAGGGCATCGCGCTCTCCGTCTCGATGGTCGGTCGGATTCTCCGCTCTCTGCGCCAGCGTCGGCTGCTCGTTGCACCCCGTCTCGTCCGCGCGACGCCCCGCGCTCGCCATGCCCGTCCCCATGCCCAACGCAAACCGAAGGGCGTGACGATCCCGAAGGAAACGCCGGGCGATCTTGTGGAGATCGACACGATGCGCCTGTCTCCGCTGCCCGGTGTCGTCCGTTATCACTTCTCTGCCATCGATGTCGTCTCGCGTTTCGGCGTCGTCGGCGTACGCGGCGTGGCGACCGCAGGCACCGCGCAGGAGTTCCTGGTGGAGGTACGCGCCCGTTGCCCCTTTGCCATCAAGGCAATCCAGATTGATGGGGGCAGCGAGTTCATGGCCGAGTTCGAGCAGGAATGTGCGGATGAAGGGATTCTCCTCTGGGTCTTGCCGCCGCACAGCCCGAAACTGAATGGAGAGGTGGAGCGGATGAACCGGACATTCCGCGAGGAATGGTGGGAGTGTTACGACGGCGAGACTGATGTGCCGAACATGCAGCACGCGGGACGGGAAGGGGAGACGGTGTACAATGTGATTCGACCGCACCAGAGCCTGGGGATGCGCACCCCGACCGAGTTCCTCGCCGATCGTTTCGGCATCCATGCGTAGCGGACGTACCGAACCCACAGGGCTTTTGCATTCTCGGGGTGAGCAGCAGCGATTATGAAGGTGCGCCTCTTTGGTAGGATTTCGTCTCTGACGCGAAAAGCCTGACCAAAGGAGCGCACCATGCAATCGACGCACCGTTTGCCACTCGATGCAATCGCCACCGACGCATCGCCGCTCGTGAATGTGTTCGCTGCGGTGAGCGATCCCCGATGCAGGCAAGGGCGGCGCTTTACCGTCGCCGCGATGCTCACCCTCGCCGTTGCCGCGATGCTCGCCAACCACCTCTCTCCCCTCGCCATCGCCGCATGGGGGGCGGAGCAGGATGAGGCGAGCAAGTGGGCGATGGGCTTCACGAAGGGGGTGACACCACATCCGTCGACCTTCCACCGCCTCTTTCGTCGCCTCGATCCCGCCCTGCTTTCGGCCGCGTTGACCGATCATGGTGCGACACACGATCGCCCTGATCCCGATGAGCGCGGCGCGGCAGGGGTCGCCATCGACGGCAAGGCGCAGCGCGGTCGCCTCGCCTTCGCGACGACCACAGGGTGCCCCGTCCATGCCCTGACTGCTTGCACCCATAGTGAGGGGGCGGTGCTGGCGCAGGAAGAGATCGCTAGTCACGCGGAGAAGGCGGAGGCGGAGTTGACCGTCGCGCCGCGCCTGATCGCCCGCCTTGACTGGCACGGTCGCGTCATGACCGGCGATGCCCTCTTCTGCCAGCGCAACCTGTGTGAGCAAGTGCGCGACGCGGGCGGGGATTATCTCGTCATCGTCAAGGAGAATCAGCCCCAGTTGTATCGCGACCTCGCCACCCTTTTCGCCGCCCGCGCCGACGCCGCCCTGCGCGCCGCCAGCCTGCCCATGTGGGACATGCGTGAGGCAGTGACCGCGGAGCGCGGGCATGGTCGTCGCGAGCGTCGCCGCGTGACGGCTTCGACCGAACTGAACGACTACCTCGATTGGCCGGGGGTGGCGCAGGTCTTCATGGTGGAGCGCTACTGGCAGGAAGGGGGAGCAACCAAGCAGGCGGTGCGCTACGGCATCACCAGTTTGCCGTCCCAGGTGGCGGACGTCTCCCAGTTGGGGACGCTGACGCGCGGCCATTGGCAGATCGAGAATGGGCTGCACTACGTGAAAGACGTGACGCTGGGCGAGGATCGTAGCCTCATCCACATGGGGAACGGCCCGAGCATCATGGCGATCCTGCGCGATACGGTGGTCAGTCTGCTGCATCGGGCGGGGTGGCGCACCATCGCCGCACGGTTGCGCTACTACAGCGGCCATCCGAAGGAAGCCCTCGCTCTCCTCGGCATCCCGATGGCCGAGAATGCATAAGCCCTG
>JAABUJ010002912.1_pt1 | contig 20131 bp, 16 predicted proteins | sample 5559131 | NCBI WGS metagenome assembly JAABUJ01 (sample SAMN10711875, study PRJNA513366) | rock metagenome | isolation source: Antarctica rocks | place: Antarctica: Victoria Land, Mt New Zealand nord | collected 2016-01-07 | reverse complement strand
GGCTCGAACCCGATCGCGACGCCGTACTCGCCCGCCAGCCGCGCGATCAGCACATCCAGCTGCAGCGTGCCGACCACGCCCACGATCGGCTGGCTGCCGTCCTGGGGGCGGAATAGCTGCACCACGCCCTCCTCCGCCAACTCCTGCAGCGCCTGCCGCAGCTTCTTGGCCTTCATCGCGTCGTCCAGCCGCACCCGGCGCAGGATCTCCGGCGCGAAATACGGTACGCCGACGAAGTTCAGCGTCTCCTCCTCGCTCAGCGTGTCGCCGATGCGCAGCGTGCCGTGGTTCGGGATACCGACCACGTCGCCCGCGAACGCCTCGTCGGCGATCTGCCGGTCCCGCGCGAAAAAGAACTGCGGCGCGTGCAGCGGGATCAGCTTGCCGGTCCGCACCTGCCGCAGCCGCATCCCGCGCACCAGCCGGCCCGAGCACACCCGCGCGAAGGCGATGCGGTCGCGGTGGTTCGGGTCCATGTTCGCCTGGATCTTGAACACCAGCGCCGTCAGCTTGTCCTCGCTCGCCTCCACCACGCGCGTGTCGGCCGGCTGTGCGCGCGGTGGCGGGCCGAACGCGGCCAGGCTGTCCAGCAGGTCGGTCACGCCGATCTCGCGGATGGCGCTGCCGAAGAACACCGGCGTCAGGTGCCCGGCGTTGAAGCTGTCGCGGTCGAACTCCGGCAAGGCCGCGCGCACCAGGTCGATTTCGTCGGCCATGGCGATCATGCGCGGATCGGACTGTCCCAGCGGCTCCGCGGTGTGCACCTCGCGCGTGCGCAAATCGTAGGTGCCGGCGAAGCTGGCCGCGCGGCCGATCGGCCAGGTGACCGGCGCCGTGTCCAGCGCCAGGGTGCCCGCGACCTCGTCCAGCAGCTCGAACGCGTCGCGCGCCTCGCGGTCCATCTTGTTGATGAACGTCAGGATGGGGATGTCGCGCAGGCGGCAGATTTCGAACAGCTTGCGGGTGCGCGCCTCGATCCCCTTGGCCGCGTCGATCACCATCACCGCGGAATCGACGGCCGTCAGCGTGCGGTAGGTGTCTTCCGAGAAGTCCTCGTGGCCGGGCGTGTCCAGCAGGTTGAACACGCAGCCGCCGTACTCGAACGTCATCACCGAGGTCACGACCGAGATGCCGCGTTCCCGCTCGATGCCCATCCAGTCCGACCGTGTGCGCCGCCGCTCGCCCTTCGCGCGCACGTTGCCGGCGAGCTGGATGGCCCCGCCCGCCCGCAGCAGCCGTTCGGTCAATGTCGTCTTGCCGGCGTCCGGGTGGGAGATGATCGCGAAGGTGCGGCGGCGGGCGATCTCTTCGGCTGAAGTCATGCCCTCAGCGCGAGTAGAACTCGACCACCAGGTTCGGCTCCATCTGCACCGGGTACGGCACGTCGGTCAGCTTCGGCGCGCGGGCGAAGCGGCCTTTCATGGCGCGGTGGTCGACCTCCAGGTATTCCGGCACGTCCCGCTCGATGCTCTGCGTCGCGTCCAGCACCACGGCGAGCTGCTTGGACTTCTCGCGCACCTCGATCACGTCGCCGTCGCGCACCAGGAAGGACGGGATGTTCACCCGCTTGTCGTTCACGTGCACGTGGCCGTGGTTGATGAACTGCCGCGAGGCGAACGGCGTCATCGCGAACTTCAGGCGGTACACCACCGCGTCCAGCCGGCGCTCCAGCAGCTCGATCAGGTTCTCGGAGGTGTCGCCCTTGCGGCGCACCGCCTCCTCGTAATACTTGCGGAATTGCTTCTCGCCGATGTTGCCGTAGTAGCCCTTCAGCTTCTGCTTGGCCATCAGCTGGATGCCGAAATCGGTCGGCTTCTGCTTGCGGCGCTGGCCGTGCTGGCCGGGGCCGTAGTCGCGCTTGTTGATCGGCGATTTGGCCCGGCCCCACAGGTTGACCCCGAGCCGGCGGTTGATCTTGAACTTGCTTTCGGCGCGCTTGGTCATGCGCGGCACTCCTGTCGTGTCGCCCGTTATGGGGGCTGTGTTGCACCGGTAGGCCAAATAGCGACGGCGGGCGCAGGCCCTGAAGGCCCGTCCACGTTCCCGGCAGTGCGACGGGGATTAGGCTGGCGCCCCGGCCTTGTCAAACCGCGCGGGCGGCGGCAGGTAAGGCGCATGGTGGACCGTGGCGAAATCATCTGGCTCGGCGTGGCGGCAGGGGTCACCGGCGGGCTGATCGGCGGCATGCTGCTCGGCATCGGCATCGCGATGATGATCAGCGGCGCCTATGTCGGCCTGCTGCTCGTGTGCATCGGCGGCCCCGCCTCCGGCCTGATTGGCTGGCTGATGGCCCGGCGGCTCGCGAAGCAGCTGCCGGACCCCTCGCATTAATTCCAGCATGCTGCTGCCGTTGACCGCCGACGATGGCGTGCTGCTCGACATCCGCTACGCGACCGCGAACAACTTCACCGGCCGGCCAATCTATCTCCGCCCGGTCGCGCTGCTCCGGCCCGAGGCGCACGCGGCCCTGCTCGCCGCCGCGGTCCGGACCGGGCGCCTGGGCCTAAATCTCAAGGTACTCGACGCCTTTCGTCCGCTCGAAGCGCAGTGGGCGCTGTGGAACGCGCTGCCCGACCCGCGTTTCGTCGCCGATCCCACCAGCAGCGCCGGCCGCCACCCGCGCGGCATCGCCGTGGACTTGACCCTCGTCGACCGCGCGACCGGGGCGGAGCTCGACATGGGGACCGGCTTCGACGACATGACGCCGCATTCGGCCCACGCCGCGCTCGACCTCGCGCCCACCGCTATCCGCAACCGCGCCCTGCTGCTCGGAACCATGGCTGCGGCCGGCTGGGAGCCTATCGCGTCGGAGTGGTGGCACTACCAGCTGCCCGGCGGCGACGCGTTGCCGCTGCTGTGGGCCAAGGACGCGCCCGGCGGGCCGATTTAGTCCAGTTCCGGCGCGAGCATGTCCCGCTCCACCCGGCCCCGTGCCCGGCGGCCGACCGCGAGTTCCGTCACCACGCCGTGCAAGGTACGCAACTCCTGCTCGGTCACCTCGCCGCGCTCGAACAGGTGCCACAGGTTGCGCACCATGCCCGGCCGCTTCGGGGCGTTGCGCAAGAAGCCGCACGCGTCCAGCTCGTCGATCAGGTGGGCCATGAAGTTCTGCAGCGCGCCCTTCGCCGCGACCCGGCTCTCGTTGGTCATCAGCACGCGCGGGGGCGTCGCGTCGGCCGCCGTCCACCACTCGTAGGCCATCACCATCACCGCTTGCGACAGGTTCAGCGACATGAATTCCGGGTTGAGCGGGAAGCGCACCAGCGTGTCGGCCTGCGCCATGTCGTCGTTGTCCAGCCCGGCGCGCTCCGGCCCAAACAGGATGCCGGCACGCAGGTCTTGCGCCGCCGCGTCGCGCAGCTCGGACGCGGCGGCGCGGGCGGTCAGCACAGGCTTCACGATGTGGCGCGGGCGCGGGCAGGTCGCGAATACCCGGTGCAGGTCGGCCACCGCGTCCGCCACCGTGTCGTGCACCGTCGCGGCGTCCAGCAGCCGGTCGGCGCCGGACGCCATGCGCCACGCCCGCTCCTGCGGCCAGCCGTCGCGCGGGGCGACCAGGCGCAGGTGGAACAGCCCGCCATTGCCCATCGCGCGGGCCACGGCGCCGATGTTGTCGGCGAGTTGCGGGCGCACCAGGACCACCACCGGGCTGCCCGGCGCCGGTTCGAGCGGCGCGCCGCCGTCCTTTCCGGTCAAGACGTGGGCTTGCCGCCGTGCTACGCCTGCCAGCGCCGCATGAACGCGATCTCCTTGGTCTGGGCGGCGACGATGTCGCGCGCGAGCTTCTTGAGCGCCGGGTCGTGGCCGTACTGCAGCTCGACCTTCGCCATGTTGATGGCGCCCTGGTGGTGCGGCAGCATGCCGGCCACGAAATCACGGTCGGGGTCGCCGGTGGGAGGCGCATCCATGCCGGCCATCATGTGCTCCGACGCGCGGCGGTAGGCGGCGGTGGCCGGACTTTCGCTGACCGGGCCAGGCGCCCCTTGATTGGCCGACATGCCCGGCATCGGTTGCGAGAGCGCAGGGCTGGCGAGCAGCAGCACGACGGCGAAAGCTGGGTATCTCATTCCGGTATCTCCTTATGTTTTACGCCATGTGGTACCACCCGGACCATCCTCCAGGACGATGCCCTGACCAGCCAAATCGGCCCGGATCGCATCGGCGCGAGTGAAGTCGCGGGCGCGGCGGGCAGCGAGGCGGTCGGCGATAGCCGCCTCGATCGCCCCAGCATCGGCCCCGCCGGCGAACCACGCGGCCGGGTCGGCCTGCAGCAGCCCGAGCAGCGCGCCCCCTGCCCGCAGGCCAGCCGCGGCCGCACCGTCGCCCGCCAGCGCCGCGTCGGCCAAGGCGTGCAGAGCCGCCAAGGCGCGAGGCGTGTTCAGGTCGTCGCACAGCGCGTCCAGGACTGGCGCGGGCGGGTCTGCCTCACCCGGCGGCGACGCGGCAAGCGCGCGGTAGAACCGGTCCAGCTCCCGCCGCGACTCATCCAGCGTGGCCAAGGAGAAATCGATGTCTCCGCGGTAGTGCCCGCGCAGCAGCAGCAACCGGATGGCTTCGGCGGGCGCCCGGCCCAGCACGTCGGCGACCGTGATGAAGTTGCCCAGCGACTTCGACATTTTCTGGCCATCGACCGTCAGCATGCCGTTGTGCATCCACACCCGGGCGAAGCCGCTGCCCGGGAAGGCGCACAGGCTCTGCGCCCGCTCGTTCTCGTGGTGAGGGAACAGCAGGTCGCTGCCGCCGCCGTGGATATCGAAGCTCACGCCAAGGGTGCGCCACGACATGGCGGAGCACTCGATGTGCCAGCCGGGGCGGCCCCTGCCCCATGGGCTGTCCCAACCCGGCAGCTCCGGGGCCGACGGCTTCCACAGCACGAAATCGCCGGCGTCGCGCTTGTACGGCGCCACTTCGACCCGGGCGCCGGCGAGCAGTTCGTCCGGGCTGCGGCCCGACAGCAGGCCGTATTCGGGGAAGCTCGCGACCGCGAACAGCGCGTGCCCTTCCGCGGCGTAAGCGTGGCCGGACGCGATCAGCCGCTCGATCACCTCGATCATCGCGGGAATATTATCGGTCGCCCGCGGTTCCTGGTCGGGCGGCAGGTTGCCGAGCGCTGCCATGTCCGCTTGGAACGCGGCCAGGGTGCGGGCGGTGATGGCGGCGATCGGCTCGCCCTCGGCCAACGCGCGGGCATTGATCTTGTCGTCCACGTCGGTGACGTTGCGGACGTAGGTGACTCGCGGATACAGCCGCCGCAGCAGCCGAGCCAGCACGTCGTACACCACCACCGGGCGGGCATTGCCCAGATGCGCGCGGTCGTACACGGTCGGGCCGCACACGTACATCCGCACATGCGCGGGATCGAGCGGCGCGAACGGCTCACGGCGGCGGTGCAGGCTGTTGTGCAGAACCAAAGCGGGCATGGCGCTTTCTGGTGCACTGGGCCCTGCAAGGCAACCGCTTGACACGGACCGGCACAGTTGCAAGTAAGTCGCAACTGCAGGCCCTGCCGGTGTGCGACGTCGATCAACGGAGTGAACATGCCGCCAGCGACCCTGCAGCAAGCCCACCCCAAGCGGGTTGGACGCTTCCTGGCCGTCTTCGGACCTGGACTTGTCGTCATGCTGGCCGACACCGACGTCGGCAGCATCATCACCGCCGGGCAGAGCGGGGTGCAGTGGGGCTATCGCTTGCTGCTGCTCCAAGTCGTGCTGATGCCGATTTTGTATATGGTGCAGGAACTGACGGTGCGGCTCGGCATCTTCACCGGGCGCGGCCACGGCGAATTGATCCGCGAGACGTTCGGCCGGTTCTGGGCATGGGTGTCGGTCGGCGGCCTGGCGGTGGCGACGATGGGCGCGCTGCTGTCGGAGTTCTCCGGCGTCGCCGGGGTCGGCGAACTGTATGGGGTCTCGCGCTTCGTCACGCTGACCATCGCGGCTGCGGCGCTGCTCGGCGTGGTCGTGACGGGATCGTACCGCCGGGTGGAACGGGTGGCGATCGCCCTCGGAATTTTTGAGTTCGCGTTCTTCGTCGTGGCCTGGACGGCCCACCCCGACCCGGCCGCGCTGCTGGCGGGCGCGATCGATATCCCACTGGCGAACAAGGAATACCTATACCTTGTCGCGGCCAATATCGGCGCCGTCATCATGCCGTGGATGGTGTTCTACCAGCAATCCGCCATCGCCGACAAACGCCTGGCGCCCGAGCATTTCGGCGTCGCGCGGGTCGACACCGCGGTCGGCGCCGTCATGACGCAGCTGGTCATGGCCGCCGTGCTCATCGCGTGCGCCGCGATCATCGGCACGCCGGACACCGACAAGTCGCTCAACACCATCGGCGACCTCGCCGGCGCGTTGACTCCGCTGTTCGGCACGGAAACGGGACGGCTGCTGTTCAGCCTCGGCGTGGTCGGCGCCGGCATGGTCGCCGCCATCGTCGCCTCCCTCGCGCTCGCCTGGGGGGTCGGCGAAGTGGCCGGGTTCAAGCGGTCGCTGGAGTTGCGGCCGTTGCAGGCGGGCTGGTTCTACGGGGTCTACGCCGTCTGCGTCGTGGGTGGCGCGGCCCTGGTCGCGGTGTGGCCCAACCTGGTGTCGCTCAACATCGCCGTGCAGGTGATGAACGCGCTGCTGCTCCCGCTCGTGCTCGGCTTCCTGATCGCCCTCGCCGCCCGGGCGCTGCCGGACAAGGTGCGGCTACGGGGAGCGTACCTATGGATCGTATGCGCCGTGGCCGGGCTGACCTGCGCCCTCGGCGTGTTCGGCGGGCTGTCGGGGGCGGGGTTGCTAGGCTAGGCCTTCAAGGCCGCTCGGCACCTGGGCCAGCGCCTTGGCCAGCGCTTTGGGTGGACGCAAGAAAGTCCCGCACCGGCTCCAGCGAGACCGCAGGCGCTTCTTCGAACGGGACATGGCCGAGCGCCGGAAAAGCGACCAGCGTCGCGTGGGGTATCGCCCTGACGTAATCCGCGGCGTTGGTGAACGGGATCATGGCATCCTTCTGTCCCCACAGCAGCAGCGTTGGCGCTTGAATCCGGCGCAGCAGCGGCGTCGGCTCCTCAAGCCTCACTTGTGCCATGCGGGCGACCATGGCGGTTCGGACGCCCGGCGCCAGCATCATGTCGCGGTAGCGCGTCACGACATCGTCGCGGAGGTTGCCCGGATCGCCATAGGCCGGCGCCAGGCTCATCCGCAGGAGCGCTTTGGGAAGCACATACGGAAGCAGCCGGACCACGAGGGGCACGCTGGGCTGCTTGCCATACTCGAAGCCCGGGCTGGCGAAGCCGTCCGGCGACACCAGGATCAGCTTGTCCATGCGGCCGGGGTTCCGGGCCGCGAAATTCCAGGCGATCTTTCCGCCCAGGGAGTTGCCGACGAGGCTGGCCCGCTCCACCCCGAGCCGGTCCATCAACGCCGCCAGCACGTCGAGGCTGCGGCGGTCCGAGTAGTCCCCGGTCGGATCCGGACCCGTCAGCCCGAAGCCAGGCAGGTCGAAGCGGATGACCCGGTGATCGGTGGACAACCGTTCGGCCCACGGCTCCCAGGTGAGCAGGCTGGAGCCGAACCCGTGCAGCAGGATCACGGCCGGGGCATCCCGGGCGCCACTATCCCGCACATGGAGCCGGAGCCCCGCCACCTGGACGTAGGCGCTCGGCGGCGTGGCGGCATACTCGGCTTCCAGCGCCGCGCGGGATTTGTCCGGCGTGTAGAGCCACAGGGCAAGGCCGGCGAGGGAAGCGGCGACCAACGAGAGGGCGATCACTGCCATCCTCATCACGGACCCATCCGGCGCTGCTTCAAGCGGGGCTTCAAGCGCGGCTTAAGCAGCTGCCACCCGTAGCCGCTCCGCCGCGCGAACACGGCCGATCAGCGGCAGCAGGTCGCGCATTTCCGGCCCCTGGTCCTCCCCGGTCAGCGCCAAGCGCAACGGATGGTATAGCGCCCGGCCCTTGCGCCCGGTGGCTTCACGAAGCGCCCCGGTCCAGGCCGGCCACACGTCCGGCGTCCATGGCTCGGACGGCAGGGCGTCCAATGCCGCGCGCAGAAACTCCCCCTCGCCCTCGATTACCGGCGGCACGATGCTGCCGGCCACCACGTCCCACCAGCCGCGCGCCTCGCTCAGCAGGTCGAGGTTGCCGCGGATGGCCGACCAGAACGCCAGGGTGGACGCGGGCGGCAAGCGGGCCTGCACCGCCTCGAACGGCAGCCCATGCAGCACCCGGCTATTCAGCGCGAGCAGTTGGCGGACATCGAAACGCGCCGCCGAGCGCGAGAAACGCGACAGGTCGAAGCTGGCGGTCAACTCCTCCAGCCCGAGCAGCGCCGGGTCGTCGGAAGTGCCGAGCCGCGCGAGGTACGAGGTGATCGCCACCGGCTCCACCCCGTCCTGGCGCAGGCTGCGCAGCGACATGCCGCCCTCGCGCTTGGACAGCTTGCCGCCATCGTCGGCGGTCAGCAGCGGCAGGTGCGCGAAGGTGACGCTGGACCGGTTGCCGCCCAGCGCGGTCCAGATATCCAGCTGCACGGCCGTGTTGGTCACATGGTCCTCGCCGCGGACGATGTGCGTGATCGCCGTCTCCAAATCGTCCACCACCGAGGTGAACGTGTACAGCATCGTGCCGTCGGCGCGGATCAGCACGGGGTCGGAGATGGTGGGCAGCTTGATCTCGCGGCGGCCGAGCACGAGGTCGTGCCACGCGACTGCGCCGTCCGTCAGGCGAAACCGCCAGTACGGCCGCTTGCCGCCCGCCTCGGCCGTCGCGCGCTGCTCCGGCGTCATCTTCAGCATCGCGCGGTCGTACACCGGGGCGAGATGCCGCTTCAGCCGCTGCTCGCGCTTGGCCCGCAGCTCCTCCTCGCTCTCGAAGCACGGATACAGCCGGCCCGACTGGCGCAGCCGCTCGGCCGCCGCCTCGTAGCGGTCCAGCCGGTCGGACTGGCGGAAGCTGTCGTCCCAACTCAGGCCCAACCAGGCAAGGTCCTGCGCGATGGCGTCGGCGTGCTCCGGCTTGTTGCGCGCGGCGTCGGTGTCGTCGAAGCGGAGGGTGAAGTGGCCGCCATGCCGCCGCGCCAGCAGGTAGTTGGCGAGTGCCGCGCGGGCGTTGCCGACGTGCAGCAGGCCCGTCGGGCTGGGCGCGAAGCGGAGCCTCATGCCTCCGGCTCGCCGTGGCGGCGCGGGTCCAGCGCGCGCCAGTCACGGTCTTCCTCGCTGGCGGGCCGTTCGCCGAAATCGGCCAGTTCGGTGGCGCTGCGCCAGGCGCCTTCGGGCTGGCCGTCGATCTCGGCGTCCTCCCCGAAGGCGAACCACGCATCCAGCACGTCGCGGCTGTTCAGCCCCGGGGCGCGGCACCGCTCGACGCTGTCGCGCACGTAGCGGCGGGCGAAGGCGTTGGCCTGCATCAGGGTGGGAAAGCCCGCGACTTCCTCGACCAGGTTGTCCTCGGCGCCGCCGGACAGGTCCACGATGCGCACGCGCCAGCCGCCTTCGGGCGCGAACAGGTCGCTCACGCCACCAACCCGGTGTAGCCGTTGGTGATCGGGTAGCGCCGGTCGCGGCCGAACGCGCGGTGCGTGATCTTGACGCCGGGCGGGGCCTGCCGCCGCTTGTATTCGGCCCGGTCCAGCATCCGCCACACGCGCAGCACGGTCGCGCGGTCGAAGCCTTGCACCACCAGGTCGTCGACGGAACGCTCGCCCTCGATCAGCCCGGCGAGGATGCCGTCCAGCTCCTCGTAGGGCGGCAGGCTGTCCTGGTCGGTCTGGTCGGGCTTCAGCTCGGCCGAGGGCGGCTTGGTGATCACGCGCTCCGGCATCACGGGTCCGTCCGGGCCGCGCGCGCCGGGGGGGCAGTGGGCGTTGCGCCACCGGCACAGCTCGAACACGGTGGTCTTATACACGTCTTTCAGCACCGAGTAGCCGCCGCACATGTCGCCGTACAACGTGGAGTAGCCGACCGACATCTCGCTCTTGTTGCCGGTCGTCAGCACCATCGCGCCCAACTTGTTGCTCAGCGCCATCAGGATCACCCCGCGCGCGCGGGACTGGATGTTTTCCTCGGTGATGTCGGCCTGGCGCCCGGCAAACAGCGGGGCGAGCGCCGTCCCGAACGCATCCATCGCCGGCGTGATCGGCACCGTGTCGCACTGGATGCCGAGCAGGCGGGCGCAGGACGCCGCGTCCTCCAGGCTGTGCGGGCTGGTGTAGGGGCTCGGCAGCATCACGGCATGGACCGCGTCCGGCCCGAGCGCATCGACCGCCACCGCCGCCGACAGCGCGCTGTCGATGCCGCCGGACAGGCCGAGCAGCACGCCCGGAAAGCGGTTCTTGCGTACGTAGTCGCCCAGGCCGAGCACCATGCAGCGGTAGATCAGGTCCAGCCGATCCGGCTCCGGCGCCAGCGGTTGCGGCGCGCAGACCAGCCGCCCGGCGTCGCGGCGCCACTCGGTCAGCGTGACCGCCTCCTCAAAATACGGCATCTGCACCGCCAGGCTGCGGTCGGGGTTGAGCACGAAGCTGGCGCCCTCGAACACCAGCTCGTCCTGTCCGCAGACCTGGGCGCAGAACACGAACGCGAGCCCAGTCTCGACCACCCGCTCGACCGCCAAGGTCACGCGTCCGGCCTGCTTGCCGTCCTCGAACGGGGAGCCGTTGATCGACAGCAGCAGCTCCGCCCCCGTTTCGGCGAGGGTCTCAGAGACGGCGGGAAACCACCAATCCTCGCACACCATCAGGCCGAGCCGGAAGCCGCGGAACACCACGGGGCCGGGCGCGTCGCCGGGGTCGAACACGCGCTTGTCGTCGAACACGCCGTAGTTCGGCAACTCGTGCTTGGCCCGGCGCGCCACGATCTCGCCGCCGTCGAGCAGGAAGGCCGCGTTGTGCAGCAGCGCCCCGTTCTGCCACGGGCCGCCGACGACCAGGCCAGGCCCGCCATCGGTGGTGTCGCGCGCCAATTGCCCAATCGCGGCCTCGCACGCGGCGACGAAGGCGGGCTTGCGGACGAGGTCCTCGGGCGGGTAGCCGGCGATCGAGAACTCGGGCGTCACCACCAGGTCGGCGCCGAGACGGGCGCCTTCGGCCCGGGCGCGGCGAATCGTGGCAAGGTTGGCCTCGATCTCGCCAATGTGCGGATTCAGTTGGGCAATGGCGATCCGGAGCGTGTCAGGCATGTTCCTGATCTAGGCACGAATCTCCGTGGAAGCAACGCGCAAACCGTCGCGTTTGCGGTCTCCGTTGCGGCGCAGCAGGAACTCGCGCCCGACCTTGACCCGCGGCGCGCCGTCGTACTCGACGATGTCGGCGGTGGCGTAGGTCTCGTTCCAGGCATCCGGGATGAAGCTGCCGGTTCCCACGACGTCGAGCGGCGCCAGCGCGTCGGCCATCACCCGGCATTTGCCCACCCCGAAGCCGGACGAGGCGATGATCCGCACATTCGGGAAGCCGGCTGCGTCCAGCGCCTCCCGCATCCGCCAGATCGCGGCGGTGGAGACGCCGGTGCCGACCAGGAAGCGCAGTTCGGTCTCGCTGCGGTAGCGGCGGATGGCGCCGGGCGCGTGCCGTTCCAGCACGGCGTAGCTCTCCGCCGGGTCGAGGCCTTCGAGGAAACGGCCGCCATGGGTGTCCAGCCGCACCGCCATCCGCCCGGCGGCGGCAAGGTCCGGAAAGCGGCGGCAGACGGCCAATCCGTCGGTGACCTCGCGGCCAAAATAGTCGGTCAGGACCGTCAGGTTCTCATGCGGGAACAGCTCGTGGAACATCTCGGCGGCGCGGACGGTCGAGCCGGCGTAGCCGATCAGGGAGTGCGGCATGGTGCCGGCGCCGCGCGCCTGGCCGAAGAAGTGCGCGGTGGCGTCGGTGGCGGTGCCGGTGAACCCGACCGCCCCCTCGCTCTGCGCCGCCTTGCTGCCGACGCTGGCCGCGTAGCCCATCATCTCCTGCATCTCGGCGCCGGCGCAGTGCCGGGCGTCCATGGCGATGAAGGCGACCTTGGGCAGCGCCGCGCACATCTGGTAAGCGTTGTGCGCGGCGACGCAGGCGGGGCCGAGCTTCTGCAGGAAGATCGTCTCGCAGTTCGACAGGTGCTCGAAGCTGCCGGTGATGTAGGCGATCGGCTCGCCCGCGCCGACCCACTCGCCCTCCTGGTGCGTCAAGTCGATGTCGAACCGCACGCCCTGCTCGGCCGCCACCGCCGCCAGCCATTCCAGCATCAGCCGCGGCGCCGAGATGACGGGGCGGCGCAGGAACACGGCGTAGGTGACGCGCTTGTCGCCGAACCGCGCGACGATGGCGCGGGTGCGGTTGAAATACGCGTCGGTCCGCGCGTCAATGTCGGCGGTCAGCGCCCGGCCGGGGTCCGCGTTCACTGCGCGGCCACGGCTGGGACGAGGCGGGGCATCCGGCGCGTTTTCAGCTCCTCGGCGACCAGGAAAGCCATCTCCAGCGACTGCTCGGCGTTCAGCCGGGGATCGCAGAACGTCTCGTAGCGCGCGCCTAGGTCGGCCTCCGTCAGCCGGTGCGCGCCGCCGACGCACTCCGTCACCTGCCGTCCCGTCATCTCGACGTGGACGCCGCCGGCGTAGCTGCCCTCCGCCGCGTGGACGTCGAAGAAGCCGCGGACCTCCGCCAGGATCGCGTCGAAGCTGCGGGTTTTCACCTTCTGCGCCGTGCTGATGGTGTTGCCGTGCATCGGATCGCACAGCCACAGCACCCGGCGTCCCTCCGCCTGCACCGCCCGCAGCAGCGGCGGCAGCTTGGCGGCCACCCGCTCGGCCCCCATGCGGCTGATCAGGGTGATGCGGCCGGGCTCGTCATGCGGGTTCAGGATCTCGATCAGCCGCAGCAGGTCCGCCGCCTCGGTGGTCGGCCCGACCTTGATGCCGACCGGGTTGCGCACGCCGCGCAGGAATTCCACGTGGGCGCCGTCCGGCTGCCGGGTGCGGTCGCCGACCCACAGGAAGTGCGCCGAGCAGGCGTACCAGTCGCCCGTGGTGGAATCGACGCGGGTCAGCGCCTGCTCGTACGGCAGCAGCAGCGCCTCGTGGCTGGTGTAGAAATCGGTTTCGCGGATTTGCGGCGTGTTGACCCCGCTGATGCCGCACGCCGCCATGAAGCCCAGCGTCTCGTCGATGCGCGCCACCAGGTCGCGGTAGCGCGCGGCCAACGGCGAACGCTCCACGAAGCCCAGGTTCCAGCGATGCACCTCATGCAGGTCCGCGTAGCCGCCACTGGCGAAGGCGCGCAGCAGGTTCAAGGTGCCGGCCGATTGGAAGTAGCCGAATTCCATGCGCCCCGGGTCGGGCGTGCGGGCGGCGGCGGTGAAGTCGGGGCCGTTGACGATGTCGCCGCGGTAGCTGGGCAGCGTCTCGCCGCCGAGCGTCTCGGTGTCGGAGGAGCGGGGCTTAGCGAACTGCCCGGCCATGCGGCCCATCTTCACCACGGGGACGCTGGCGCCGAACGTCAGCACCACCGCCATCTGCAGCAGCACGCGGAACGTGTCGCGGATGATGTTGGCGTCAAAATCGGCGAAGCTCTCGGCGCAGTCCCCGCCCTGCAGCACGAAGGCGCGCCCCTCCGCGGCAAGGCCGAGTGCCGACTTCAGCCGCCGTGCCTCGCCGGCGAACACCAGCGGCGGATAGCCGTGCAGCCTGCTCTCGACCTGGGCCAGGTGGGTGGCGTCGGGATACGCCGGATGCTGCTGGATGGGCCGGCTGCGCCAGTTCTCCGGCGTCCAAGCCTGAATGGCGGTCATGTCGCGTCTGTCTCCTGCGCACGCGATCGCACTAATCCACGAAACGCGGCCCGGCGCTACTCCGCAGCCTCTGCGACGCCGGCGACCCGGGTGCGCGTACGCATCGTGACCCACTCCTCCGCGGCGGTCGGATGGATGCCGATGGTGCGGTCGAAATCCTGCTTGGTGGCCCCGGCGGTGACGGCCACGGCGATGCCCTGCATCATCTCGGGCGAGTCGTCGCCCAGCATGTGCGCCCCTACGATGCGCTGCGTCGACTGCTCCACCACCAGCTTCATCGTCGTGCGGACCTGCCGCCCCGTCATCACGTGCCGCATCGGCAGGAACCGGGTGAGGTAGATGTCGGTCGGGAAACGCTGCGACGCTTGCTGCTCCGTGAGCCCGATGGTGGCGATCGGCGGGTGGCTGAACACCGCGGTCGCGACCGTCTCGAAGTTCCAGGCGCGGGGCTGGCGGCCGAACAGGCGGTCGGCGAGGATGTGCCCCTCGGCGATCGCGACCGGCGTCAGGTTCATGGTGTTGGACACGTCGCCGATGGCGAAGATGCCGGGCTGGCTGGTTTGGTAGCCGGCGTCGACGGCCACGCGGCCTTTGCCGTCCAGAGTCACTCCGGCCGCCTCCAGTCCCAGCCCGCGCGTGTTGGGCACGCGGCCGGTCGCGAGGAACACCAGGTCGGCGTCGATCGCCTCGCGGTCCGTCAGGTGCACCCGGCGCTTGCCGCCGATCGCCTTGATGCTGTGCAGCTTGACGTTGCGGTGCAGCCGGATGCCCTGCGCGACCATCGCCTCGGCCAACGCCTCGCGCACATCGTGGTCGAAGCCGGCCAACGGCAGCGCCTGCCGGCACACCAGGTCCACCTCCGCCCCCAGCCCGGCGAAGATGCCCGCGAACTCGACCGCGATGTAGCCCGCGCCTACCATCACGATGCGCCGCGGCAGCGCCGGCAGGTGGAACGCCGCGTCGGAGACGATGGCCAGGTCGGCGCCTGGGATGTCCGGGCGCACGGGATGCCCGCCGACCGCGATCACGATGCGCTCGGCGCTGACTTGGCGGGAGCCGCCGGCCGAGTCGGTCAGGTCCAGCGTGTGGCCGTCGACGAAGCTGGCCCGCGCCTCGAACATCTCGACGCCGGCGCCGCCGAGCAGCTTGACGTAGATGCCGTTGAGCCGGGCGATCTCGGCGTCTTTGGCGGCGATGAAGGCCGGCCAGTCGTGGGTGCCGCGCCCGCCATTCCAGCCGAAGCCACGGGCGTCGTCGGCGGCCATGCCGTAATCCGCCGCCATCACCATCAGCTTCTTGGGCACGCAGCCCGCGTTGACGCAGGTGCCGCCCCAGTAGGTGCTCTCCGCGATCCCGACCCGCGCGCTGTGGCTGGCCGCGATGCGCGCGCACCGCACCCCGCCGGAGCCGCCGCCGATGACGAAAAGGTCGAAGTCGTAGGCCATGGAGGCTGTTCCCGCTGGTTCGATAAAAAACTAAGGCGTTTTCGCTCCGATTGCGAGGCGGGCGTCAAGCAGTTCCATGTACATAAGCGACTTCAAACCCTGCGGACGTTACGTGTGACGTTGCCGGCTTGAGGAGCATCTTCGATGCTGACATGCCTCGGCACGGAAAGTCCGCAAAGTAAGTCCCTCGTCAGCAGCACTTGCGAAAACTTCATGCATTTAACTGGCGCTTGCGACAACTTTCAGAACACAGCGGTTACCTGGCCGCAATGCTGCAGATTCTTTGGGTCCGCGTAGTTCTATGTAAAGAACTAGCTTGCTTATTATCCCAAAAGTACTCTGTTACAACTGTAACACTGCATTAATGTGATACCTCGTGAACGTTGACGGGGGTATAAGCGGCTTATGCGGCTGCAGCGCAATGCCGCCCAACAAAGGCAACCTCACCATGGCGTTTCTCTCGGTCGCGGCTCCAAAATCCACGCTCAACCTTGCCGGGCATAGCGGCGACACGGCCATCGCATACGGGGATGGCGACACCATCGACAGCGGCGGGATGCAAGGAAACTTTGGCGCAAACTCGCCGGGTGCGGGCAACACCATTTATCTCGTCGGGCAAAATCAGACGTTCATCAGCAACAGCGGTTACATCGGTGGCGGCGGCGATCATGTGGCCATCTATGGCGACAGCGACATCGCCAAGATCAGCGACAGCAGCGTCACCACATTCGGCCAGGGCGATACGGTCAACATCTCCGGCTGGAACATCGCCGACCACGCCACCGCTTTCGGATACAGCTCGGTCGCAGCAGCCGGTAACAGCAGCGTGTTCGTCACCTGCACAAGTGGGGCGATGAGCTTCATCGGCGGGACTGGCTTCTCCGTCGTCATCGCGGGCGGCGCGCTCTCTGCGGACGTGAATTTAGGCGAAGGAGGCGGGGTGGCAGTCGGCGGCGAGGAGGAAGTCGATTATCGGCCCCATACGGAGTTCTACGCCCAGAACACGCTCGTCGCCGGGCTCAAAGCCTCCACGCTCTACGGGTCCAATCACGGCGCGAACGACCTTGTCGCGAGCGGGTCAGCAGGCGACGGCATGGTTGGCGGAGAGAACTCATACAACCGGCTCGACGCGTCTAATTCCACCGGGAACAACTATGTGGAAGGCCACCAGGGCACCTACACGGCGCCAGTCGGACCGTTCAACAACGGCACGCCCTCGCCCGCCAACATCATGTTGGGCGGCGGCGGCAACGACGTCATGGTCGCAGGGTCCGGCTACAACGAGATGCACGCGGGGAGCGGAACCGACACGTTCCTCGTCATCGCCAACGCATTGAACCAGGTCGGAGGCGGCAATCAGGTCATGCTCGACGCCTTCAAGCAAGGCACCGATCACCTCGACCTCGTGGGGTATGCGGGATCCACCGATACCCTCCTGGCAAGCGCGCAACACTTCGGAGGCGGGACACAACTGCAGCTGGCGGATGGCACGCACCTGACCGTGGCGGGCGTCAACCTCACCACGGCCGATATCTGGCGCCAAGGCTGAACACATCCCGACCTGCGCCCTCCCCCGCCCACGGGAGAGGGCGCTAGAACATCGCTTCGTCCATCGCCATCATCGCCTGCTTGCCGGACTTGATGCCCAGATACAGCGCGCCCGCCTGCGGCAGCAGCCGCTTCATGTAGAACTGCGCCGTCGTCAGCTTCGCCCGGTAGAACCCGGCATCCCCATTGGCCGTCGGCAGCTTGCGCAGGCTCACCTCCGCCGACCGCGCCCACATGAAGCCGAGCGCCACCAGGCCGAACAGCCGCAAGTAGTCGGTCGCCGCCGCCCCCGCCTCCTCCGGATCGCGCATCCCCGCGGTCGCCACGTGCGTGGTCGCGAGTTGCAGCGCCCCGAACGCCCGCTCCAGCGCCTTTACCATCGGGGCGAGCTGTGGGTGCTCGCGGTGCGCCTCGATGAAGGCCGAGACCGGGTGGAAGAAGCCGCGCAGCGAGCGGCCCATGTTGGCGGGCAGCTTGCGGCCGACCAGGTCCAGCGCCTGGATGCCGTTGGTGCCCTCGTAGATCATCGAAATGCGGGCGTCGCGGACGTACTGCTCCATCCCGTGGTCGCGGATGTAGCCGTGGCCGCCGTACACCTGCATGCCGACCGACGACATTTCGAAGCCGATGTCGGAGAACAGCGCCTTCACGATCGGCGTCATCAGCGCGGTGAAATCCTCCGCGTCGCGCTTGGCGTGCGGATCGGGCGTGCGCGCCACCTGGTCCAGCTCCCGCGCCACCCAGCCGCCCAGCGCCCGGCAACCCTCGGTGTAGGCGCGGATTGTCATCAGCATCCGGCGCACGTCTGGGTGGACGATGATCGGGTCGGCCTGCTTGTCGCGAGCCTTGGCGCCCGACAGCGAGCGGCCCTGGATGCGGTCCTTGGCGTAGAACACCGCGCCCTGGTACGACGCCTCGGCAGCGCCCAGGCCCTGGATGCCGACCGACAGGCGCTCGCTGTTCATCATGGTGAACATCGCCCGCAGGCCCTTGTGCGGCTCGCCGATCAGCCAGCCGGTCGCGTCGTCGAAGCTCAACTGACAGGTGGCGTTGGCCCGGATGCCCATCTTGTGCTCGATCGAGGTGCACACGACGCCGTTGCGCGCGCCGGGTCCGCCGGCGTCGTCGGGCACGAACTTCGGCACCAGGAACAGGCTGATGCCCTTCACCCCGGCCGGCGCGTCCGGCATGCGCGCCAGCACCAGGTGGATGATGTTCTCCGTCAGGTCGTGCTCGCCGGCGGAGATGAAGATCTTGCTGCCGGTGAGCTTGTAGCTGCCGTCCGGCTGCGGCACCGCCTTGGTCCGCAGCATGCCGAGGTCGGTGCCGCAATGCGATTCCGTCAGGCACATCGTGCCGGACCAGGTGCCGTCGACCATCTTGGGCAGGTAGCGCTGCTTCAGCTCCTCGGTGCCGTGGTCCAGGATCGCCTGGTAGGCGCCGTGGGTCAGGCCGGGGTACAGGCCGAACGAGGTGTTGGTGGCGGAGATCATTTCCTCCACCTGCTTGTTCAAGATTTCCGGCAGGCCCTGGCCGCCGAACGCCGGGTCGGCGGCCATCGCGGTCCAGCCGCCGTCAGCGAAGGCGCGGTAGGCCTCCTTGAAGCCCTTCGGCGTGCGGACGACGCCGTTCTCGTAGGTGCAGGCCTCCTCGTCGCCGCTGGCGTTGATCGGCAGCAGGACGTTCTCGGTGAACTTGCCAGCCTCCTCCAGGATGCTGTCGATCAGCTCGGGCGTCATGTCCTCCAGGCCAGGGAGCTGCGCGGTCTCGTTGCTGTCGTGCAGTTCGTGCAGGACGAAGCGCATGTCGCGGAGCGGGGCTTTGTACACTTGCATTTGCGGGAACTTCCTAATTACGCAGCGGCTTGCCGGTCTCGAGCGTGTGCTCGATCCGCGCCAGGGTTGCACTCGTCTTCAGCAGCTTGAGGAACCCGGCGCGTTCCAGATCCAGCATCTGCTGCTCGCTCACCACGTCCATCAGGTCGGCCGCGCCGCCGGTCAGCACCTCGGCCAACTGGGTGGACACGACAAGGTCGTGCGCGGTCGCGATCCCGCGCTTGTGGAAGCCCTCCGCCGCCAGCCGCAGCGCCAGTTGGCCGGACCGGCCGGGCAACTGGAGGTCGACCGGCGCCGGCGGCGCGTAGCTCTCCGCCAGCTTCAGCGCCTTCGCCTTCGCGTCGGCCAGCAGGCGGTCGCGGTTCATGGTGATGCCGTCGCCGTCGCGCAGGAACAGCATGTCCCGCGCATCGGCCGCCGACTTCGAGGTGCTGGCGGTGCTCACCATCTCGAACACTTTGGCGGGCGCGGGCATCGGGCCGCGCGGCAGCTTGCCGGCCGTGGTCCAGCGGGTCAGCATCTCCTTGCACCCGCCCCAGCTTGGCAGCAGCCCGACGCCGCATTCCACCAGGCCGATGTAGCTCTCGGCGTGGGCCTGCACCGCATCCGAGTGCAGCAGGATTTCGCAGCCGCCGCCCAGCGCCATGCCGGCCGGCGCCGACACCACCGGGAACGGCGCGTATTTCAGCGCCAGGTAGGTCTGCTGCCCGGCGACGACGCTTTTCTCCACCTCGCCCCAGGCCGCGATGTTCACCGCGAACAGGGCCAGGCCGAGGTTGGCGCCCACCGAGAAGTTCGTGCCCTCGTTGTAGATCACCAGCGCCTTGTACTGCTCCCGCACCAGCGGGATCGCCTGGTTCAGCAGCGCCATGATCTGCTCGTCGAGCGAGTTGCCCTTGGAGGTGAACTCCAGGCACGCCACGCCATCGCCGATGTCCCACAGTGCGGCGGAGGCGTTCTGCAGCACCGGCTTGGACACCCGCTTGATGTCGTCCAGTAGCAGCACGCCGGGCGCCAGCATCACGTCGTGGTACGCGCCGTCCAGCCCCATGGACTGCCGGCGGCCTGCCTCGGCCCGATACAGCGGCCGGTCGCCCGCGGCGGCCAGCAGTGGCGGAACTGCCATGCCGTGCGCCGCCAGCCGGTCCGCGAACGCCTTCGCGCCGAGCTTGTCGATCAGCTCGAACGGCCCCCAGCGCCAGTTGTAGCCGAGCCGCATCACCGCATCGACCGCGACGATGGTATCGGCCGCTTCCGGCACGATCGACGCGGCGTAGGCCAAGGTCTGGCCGATCACCCGCCAGGCGTACTCGCCGTACTTGCCCGGCAGCGCGAGCAGGCCCTTTACGTCGCGGGCCTCCGGGAAGTCGGGCTTCCGCTCCGGCCGGTACTGCCCGGTGGCGAGGTCGATCGCGTCCTTGGTCCGGGTGCGCCGGTCGAACTTGTAGAAGCCACCCTTACCTTTTCGCCCGATCAGCCCCTCCGCGATCATGCGGGCAAACAGCGGCACGTCGCGGTTGGCGGTGTGGAACGCGTCGCCTGGCGGCAGCGTGCGCGCGAGGC
>JAABUJ010002911.1_pt1 | contig 20136 bp, 35 predicted proteins | sample 5559131 | NCBI WGS metagenome assembly JAABUJ01 (sample SAMN10711875, study PRJNA513366) | rock metagenome | isolation source: Antarctica rocks | place: Antarctica: Victoria Land, Mt New Zealand nord | collected 2016-01-07 | reverse complement strand
CCCGCCACCAAAAGCAGCTTGGACGTCTAACAACGGCCTCCCAAGTGTGAAATTGGCTGCGGAGCGGCAAACGGGGCTGAAATCGGCGATGTCGCGCTCAACTGTGGTTCTCAATAACCCCCCTCTAGGAGCAAAATCAAAGCTGCGGAATGAACCACGCGCATTATGTGAGAGGCAAACTGTTTGTAGTACCTGCTCCGTCACTCCTTAAACTGGCTCATCTTGGTGCAAAGCACAGCTTGTGCAGCCTTGTGAGTTGTACATCACCACATCTGCTCATAGAGTCTGCAACATCATCGCAGTCTGGGTGAAGGAAAGCGCTTGTCTTTGATGGGCTGGTCCCTCTGGCCACGCAGCAAGCCGGAGGAGAAGCCTGCGGCGCTACCCGCACCGGCGCAGGCGGCCCGGAAGAAGATTTGCTGCGCGTGCCCGGACACCAAGGTGGGCTGCCTTGGAGCCGCTGCGACTGGCGTGCCTGTGTAAGCTCAGTGTGTGCTCTCTGACGTGTGGTCGCGCTATGCTGCGCAGCTGCCTTGGAAGCGCTGCATGTTGCGTGCCTCCTTAAGCTTTGTATGCAGTCCTGTGACGTGTGGTCGTCCTGTGCCGCGCAGCGCGTGAGGGACGAGTGCGTCACTCTGCATGGTGCGGCGCGCGCCTGCCTCCCGTCGCTGCTCACGGCCTGTGACACACTGCCTCCTGACGCAGGGCTGCCGCAGCCTTTCTGTGCAGGTTTGCGGTGGCAGTGTGCAGAAGCGGTGTGCAGCAGCGCGCGCTGTGCCCCGCGCAGGCCTCGAGGCAGCAGAGTGCCAGCGGCTGATAGAGGCGCACAAGGAGTGCCTGCGCTCTGAGGGCTTCCGCGTGCGCCGCCCGCTTCTGTCTGACCTTGCCAGCCTCCTGTCCTAAGCTGCACCCCGCCTTGAGTGACGCCACCGCAGTCACTGGCGCTCCCATTAAATATGCTACTCTGGTTTCAAGTGTGGGCGTCTGTGCAGGTTTGAGGAGAGCGCTGCAGCTCTGCTGCCCGGAGCTGGCCGCGCTGGGGCTGCGGGCTGCGGGGTATGGCGGCCGCTTGGCTGACCGGCACAGCCGACTGCGCGGTCCGCGCCAGCGCGGTGTCCGCCGCGTCTGTGAGCAACGACGGCACCGAGGTCGGCAGCAGCGGCCCGGCGCGCGCGGGGTGCCTGCAGCGCGCGTGCTCCCCTGACGCGGACCCCGCAGGGGGCGCCGGGCGCCCGGCGCAGCGCCCGCCCCCGACGGCGCTGCGGCGCGACTGGCGCGCGCACCTGCGTGCCCACTGCCTCGCGCGCGTGCGCAGCGACCGCGGCGCGCTGCTGCGCCAGCTGCGCGCCGCCGGCGGCGGCGGCGCCGGTGGCGAGGACGGCATGCACGCGCTGCTGTCGAGCGTCATTGCCGAGGTGGCTGGCGCCGGCGCGGCATGTGCCGTCCGCCCTCCTCTGGAGGAGGCCGGTGAGGACGCTGCAGATGGTGTGGGAGCCACGGGGATGGAGCTCCAGCTCCCGCCGACCCCGGCGCCAGCGGCCGGCGCGGCGCACGCGCGCGGCAGCCGCGACATGGCCGCGGAGCTGTGGGACTGGTCCGTCGCGCCGGCCGACGTGCGCCGCGCGGGCTGCCAGCGCGCGGCCTCGCCCAGCGGTGCGCGCCCGGCCTGCATCTAAGAGGCGAGGAAAGTGCCGCGCGTGGTGCAGCTGTGACTGTGTGGGAGGAACATTTCGGAAGTATGTTACGCGAGCGGCAAAAGCACCTTCTTTTCGTACTCCTCAGGCGGAAACTCTAACGCATTAGCTAGACCAGTGATCTCATTTTAGTTGAGAACAATGCCGGCACGCCAGCTCTATACACAGTGCAGCAGCAGGCCCCGCTGAGGCTGCGGCGCCGCGGCCGCGGCAGGCGCGTTGCGCTTGATGTTCGAGCTGGGCGACGATGAGCTGGAGGGCCTGCTGGCGGACATGGAGGCGGCGCTGCTGGCGGCCGCGCTGGCGGGCGAGGCGGACGCGCTGGCGGCGGCCGAGGCGGCCGAGCTGGCGGGCCTTGCGCGCGCGTTCCAGGCCACGCTGCTGGACAGCCCGGCCGTGCCCTGCCCAGGCGCGCGTGGCGGCCCCCGCGCGCCTGACCCTGACCTAAGCCGGCGCGCGCCCGCGCGGCATGCCGGCCAGCGCGCGCCGCGTCGCTTGCTCAGGGCGGGCTGCGCGCGCGCGCGCGCGCGCGAGCCCCTGCATGCACATTGCATTGCATCGTCTCGGCAGGCTCCTGCCTCTGCCAGCGCAGCCAGACTGCACGCCCCGCTCGTAGAGCAGGCCTCAGCGGGTGCGCACCTTGGGGGGGGCGGGGTGGGGGGACCTCCAAGAGACGAGGGCGTCGGCAGAGCCGCCACGCGCGGTCTAACCTCCCGACGAGGCCCTGGGTCGCTCGGGCGGCCGTCGACGGCCCGGCCGCCGCGCAGTGTGCCCGGCGGGCGCGCTGCGGCAGCACGGCGGCGCCGTGCTGTGCGGCGGCTGCGGGCTGACCCTGGACCTGGCGCGCGAGGGCCTGGGCCTGGAGCACGTGCGCGCGGCGCTCGCGGACGCGCTGGGCGGCCACGCGGCCGGCGGCTGCCGCGCCGCGCCCGCCTTTGCGCTGGAGCAGCGCTTTGGCGCGGCCGTGCTGTTCATGCGCTGCGCGGCGTGCGGCGCGCTGCGGGCGGTGGTGTGAGCGGCCGTTCAAGGGCGACCAGTGGCGCGCGCGGGCGGGTGTCTGGGCAGAGCTCTGTTGCACATGTTATTGGTGCAGGGGCCTGCTCTGGGTGCACTGCGTGCGGCTTGTCTGGCTGCCGTGGCGCGCGGGGCAGACAAGGGTTTTGGAGCTGGTCAGGAACTCCTGCTTGCATGTCATAAGTAGCTGTCTAAGACAGGAACCCGGCACTGCTTATGCCTTGCGCCTGATGCAAAGCACAGGTCTGGTCTGTGCCCCCGTTTGTGTTAGAACCAGTGGAGGGTGCTCTTTGGTAATGGGCGGCTTGTAGGCAAGGTGTAGCGGATGCATCAATGTGCACTCCAATCAGTAGAGTGAATGCATGCATTTTCAGCAGATGCTTTGAATCATGCCTGTTACAGCAGTGTGAAGACATGCAGCTGGGTGCATCTGCACAGCTGCGAGTCCGTCCTAGGTGCACTCCTGTCAAGCGGCCCCAGCTGCCTCCCTTGTCCAAGCCGGGGTGGATGGCAAAGTGAGGCCCAGCAGCACAGCAACACCTGCGCACCCTCTCTGCAACACTACGTGGCGACTTGCTGCGACCAGCATGGACTGTTCCTGGCACCAGCAAGGACAGCACATGGCGGAGCTGCACAATCGGGCGCTCAGGCCCGCGCTGCCAACCTCGCGGCGTCACCGCGGCAAGGCCCAGCGCTTGCTGAACAGCAGCAAACGAATTTTTTCACGCTAACTCCTTGGTGCCGCGTGGTGCATCGCCCAAGCCCTGCTCTCTATCTTACATGTCCTAGGGCCAGCTGCTTCCTTCCTCTCAAGTATGTGCTCCACAAGACCCTGAAATGTGGGGATGCGGAGGGCCTCAAGCGCTCATGGCACTCATCTGGGCCTTCATGGGTCTTCGCATGCAAGCGCTCAGCAGTTCAGTTCGCTGTCCAACGCGCTCATGAAATGGTGCGCTGCCAGCTACACTCTGTATGCCGGGCATTGGTTCTGAATGCCCGTCACACAGAGCGTAGCTGGCAGCACACAGCTTCATAAGCGTGTTGGTCAGCGAAGTGAAATGCGAGCGCTTGCATGCCTGTCGGACTGGCTGCTGTTAGTGCCACTCTGCTTGAGACCTAGGTGCAGCGAATTTCGACGGCCACCTCCAACTACGCTGAGCGAAACGTGCTGGCACACACTCGTGATGCATTTTGATCAGTGTCTGATGAAGCAGCTTATCAGGACACATGCGGAGCGCCAGTCGCCTCATTGCTTCCGTTTCACAATGCACCGATATGTGGAACACCCCATAGTCACGCTGCAGCACGCTGTGCCGCCTGCTCCTCTCAGTGCCAGCAAGTCCCTTCTAGCCCATGATCATGTTGGCCGGGATTGGCACGAGGCACCCGACGAGCACGCCCAAGATCGCTCCGGTGACGACCTGCGCGCCAGCCGCAGACAAACCTGTCTGCTGTTTGAGCTCGGCGGTGGCTTGCTGTACACCCTCTGCAGATGTAGACATGTCACTTTGCGCGCCCCACATAAACGCAGTTGCTGGTATGCGCAGCGCCTTAACAGCAAGATTTTTTGTCATGCTTGCATGCAGCGAGAACATGCAGTGCAGTCATCCTTACGGCCCCCCTGTTCGTGCACATTATCAGCTCGGGCCTCTCTTTAATGTAGGCCCCGCCCCTTTTGGGGCACCCCGGGCGTCGGCGGCAGGCCGCACGCGCCTGCAGCGGCGTATGGCCCAGCACCTCCTTCATGCGCTGCTCGCTGATGGGGTGCGCGTGCAGCACGTCCTCCAGCACCACGTTCAGCACCTCCGCCTGCTTGCCTGCGCGCGGCCGCCAGGCCTCACGGGCTGCCACGCGCCTGCAACCTCCTTGGTACAAGTGCATGCTTGTTCAGGCATGGCGCAAAGGCCGGCGTCGGCGCTTCAGCTGGCCTTACAGCAATGCAGGACTTTGCAGTCTCTTTTGTCAATGCATGCCCCTTCAGATGTGGCAAAGAGGCTGCTACTTGTGAAATTTGCTATAAAGCATGTATAGAAAGTGGCCACAGCACACCAAAAGGAAAGCGTTCAAGCACCACTGATTTGTTCCATTTGCCACCCAGCCGCCTACAGTGTGCTACTCGCGTGGGGCGAGATTCTCAGTAGGGGTGGCACCCGCATGCCGCCGTACGCCGGCCGCGTCGTACATAACCACCAGGCTGAAGCACAGCGCGACCGCAAACAGCGCGCTGCCAAGGCCAAACTGGAATGCAACCGCGGTGGTCACAGCCTGTCGCCAAACATGTTGCGTCACTACAGAGTTGCAGCCTGACAAAGTCAGCCCAGTGCAAGTCTGTCGACCTATCACACAGGAGCTGGGAGCTTCCCAGCCGAGTACATGTAAACGCTGCTAAGCTGCGGCGCACTGTGCACAGCGACGAGTGGGATGACGGCATGCCGCCCGAGTCCACAAAGGCAGTCAGGTCCCAGACCCCAGTCTTGTAGCGCCGCGTGAATATCTGCGCGCAGTGGATACCCCGTCTGTGTCGGGGCGCGGCGGGAACGCTCAGAACTGGCGCACTGCGGCGGCCAGCGAGCGGCGCGCCTTTGCAAACTGTGCGCAGAACCAGCCCCAGAAGCCGACGCGGAAAACGTAGTTGGAGCACAGCTCGGCCCAGGCCTGGTGCGGCGTCGGCGTCACTATTGCCGCCGCGTACAGCGCCAGCACAGGCCCGGCTCTCCTGCGGCAGAGCAAGCATAAGGAGGTGCGGGTTAGTACCTCACGGTAATGAGTACACGGCCAGTAAGCCTTGACCGGCACTGCTTTGACATACCGGCCTTGTGCTGGCACCAGTGGTGTTGCGGAAACGAGCTTCCAAAGGATATACCGGGCCTTTGGTGCACCTACCTCTGCAAGCTATGCTGTAGGCTCCTCACAGCAGTGTGGCATGCTGCTGCCGCGCGTCCTGAGGTAGAACACAGTGGTGCATTGGCCGCCCCGGGAAAAGCGCAGCTAATGCACCGCCTGCGGCCATTGCCAGAGTATATCCGACTCGCACACCCACTCAGGCCAGCGCCCTGCATGCTGGACAATGCTGTGCCGCGATATGCCTATCCACTAGCCTTTGGCACAGACTCCATCAGCACACAGATGCTACGTAACCTCAGCTACCCGCGCGCCGTAAAACACCATCAAGCCTTTTGCCTGTTATTTCTCAAAACTTGTGCTGCACTCACACAAAGCCCTCTCACATATCAGCAAGGGTTGTAGGAGCAGCTCCTGGAGCACTGTCTACCAGTGTCGGCTCTGTGTGCTCCTGCAGCACTGCAAACAGGGCGCCAAGGCTATAGGTCACGTCTGGTGTGCAGCTGTGTCAATCGTACCCCGGACCAGGCATACTTTTTACGTGCAGACAGAGAGCTGGCAGATGGAGGGCGGCGTGCGGCCGAGTGGCTACAAGCGCGCTCGACAGGCGCTCGTGCAGGAGGAGCCTGCGAGCATGGAGGAGGAGGACGAGTGCGCGCGTGACGTGCCGTGCTCTAACCCGCACGTCCCAGTGATTCCGGCACTCACGCACCTGTGTGCACTCTCTAGCTATGAAGAGTACGTGCCGGTGAAGAAGCGGCGGCAGCTGGAGGAGGCACACCGGCTGGCGCGCCTTGGCAAGGTATGCATCTCTTGCTTCTCGCCTTCCTGCACAAACGCATAAGAACCTCGCCTCCTTGGCAGCCGCTGAGGTGTGTGTCCGCGGCTCGCACCTGGCGCGCAGATGAAGAAGCTCGCCGACGGCGGCGACGACGCGGACGGCGGCGGCAGCGGCGGCGAGGACCCCGGCGACGCGGCGGCGCCGGCGGAGGCGGCCGAGCCCGCGCCCGCGCAGACGCAGGCCAAGGAGAGCCTGCTGACGGCGGCGGCCAAGGCGCGCAAGGAGAAGCCGGCCGAGACGGACTCCGAGAAGATCCTGAAGGAGGAGCAGGACATGCTGCGCGCCATCACGCAGCGCACGGCGCTCAAGTCCGTCAAGGAGCTGGCCAAGGCGCGGCCGACCCCAGCCGCGCGCAGTCCAGCCTCATGAAGTGCTTGCTTGTGCAGGCCTGCCTATGGGTTGTGGCTGTGCCGTCTTAGGCGTTTGCCGGGCGGGCCTGTCAGGCTCTGCCAGTGCGCAACACGGTGGTAGGCGTGTCACAGCAAGCGGTTCACAGACGGGGCGAGCATGCAGCCGGGTTGAGAGGAGCACGGGCGCCAGGGCGCGCAAGGCTGGCGCCGTCCGTGCTGTGAGCCTGCGTTGGTGTGAGATGCGTCTCTGCTGTGCCGGCGAGCGCCGCCGCGCTCGGCGCTCCGCCTGAGCGGGGTGGCGCACAGGAGAAGCCACGCCTCTGTGCGCGTTGGATGCACAGGGGACCCTGACCTGATCGTCCCTACCCTAACCTGGACGGAGCGCGCAGGGCATGGAGTGCACGCGCAGCCTGGCGACCGGCTGGAAGGCGCCGCTGAAGTTCCTGCGGCTCAGCAGGGAACCCTGCCCTGACCCTGACCCTGCGGCGAGCGCGCAGGGCGTGGAGTACACGCGCAGCCTTGCCACGGGCTGGAAGGCGCCGCTGAAGGTGCGCCGGCTCAGCGAGGACGACGCGCAGGGCATCCGCGACCGCTTCCACATCATCGTGGAGGGCGAGCACCTGCCGGCGCCCATCATCGACTTTGCCGACATGAAGCTGCCGCCTGCGGTGCGCGCGACTGGGCCCAGCGGCGCCGGCCCGGCGCCCGTGCCGGCCTGGGCCCCGTCGGCAGGGGCCGGTCGCAGGGGAGCGCGTCACGTTACTGAGCACCGAAATGGGTTGTGGTGTGCTGACTGTTTGCGCTCCGCTGATGTTGCGAGCGTCGTAGGCGTCAGGTCTGCGCATGCCTGCTGCCAAAAAAAAAAACTTGCTTACGCTAAACAACGTGCTGCCAGTGCGCGTTGACCCATGGATTATACCGTGGAGCGGGTGCTGACCTGTCCTGCGCGCGCCGCACCGCAGGTGCTGCAGCAGCTGGCGGCGAAGAAGATCTCGCGGCCCACGCCCATCCAGATGCAAGGGCTGCCCGTGATTCTGTCGGGGCGCGACATGATCGGCGTGGCCTTCACGGGCTCCGGCAAGACGCTCGTCTTTGCGCTGCCCATGATCATGATGGCGATGCAGGAGGAGACGCGCATGCCGCTCGAGTCAGGTCCGCACGCGCTCCGCGCCTGCGGCGCCGTGCTCTGCACCAGGCGTATAAGCCTATGGGGTGTTTTCACCATCGATGTTTGCCTGCCGCCCTCCTGTAAGCGGCAGGCGCAAGACGGCGGCCCGCATCAGGTGCGCAGCCACAGCGTGCTGGTGCTCTGTTGCAGCGGCAGCAACGCTTATGAGGGGTGTAGCACTCAGCCCGCTGCTGCCGCGCACCGTGCATGACGTGCTGTACGGGCTGCCGATGCTGCGGCGATGCGCAGCAGCAGGGGGCTGAGCGCTACACCACTCGTAAGCGTGCTGCCGCTGCATCAGGGCGCCAGCACGCTGTGGCTGTACACCTGATGCCATGTTGCACTAACAGCACAAATAGCAGCACACCGATGAAGCACGAAGCGGGGGTGAAGTTGCCGCAAGTGGCTGAGAGGCTTCTGCGCCCCAACCGCGCCGGCGCGGGCAACGAATTGGCCGCTCGCGGCCGGGGAGCCGTCGTCGGCTGCGAATGCGAAGCAGCGTCGCAGCAAACACATTGGGCCGACACTCTGTCGCCCGGCCTGGCCCCGACGGCGCCGCGCCGCCGCAGGCGAGGGCCCCGTGGGCCTGGTCGTCTGCCCGTCGCGCGAGTTGGCGCGGCAGACGCAGGAGGTCGTGGCAGGCTACCTGGGCGCGCTGCGCGCTGAGGGCGCGCCCGACCTGCGCTCGCTGCTCGTCATGGGCGGCACAGACATGCGCCAGCAGGCGCGCGCTCCCGCCCGCCCCAGCGCGCGCGCCCCCGCGCGCCGCGGCGCCGCAAGCGCTCTGCACATGCCCGCGCGCCGCGGCGTGCGATTGCTGCATGCCTGCGCGCGGCGCCGCCCGCACCCGCGCGCGCAGCCTTGCATGTGCGGCGGACGGGCGCGGCTCACGGGCGCCGGCGTGCGCGCAGACGGACGCGATCCGGCGCGGCGTGCACACGATCGTGGCGACGCCCGGGCGGCTCAAGGACCTGCTGGCCAAGAAGCGCATGAGCCTGGACGTGTGCAAGTACCTGTGCCTGGACGAGGCCGACCGCATGGTCGACATGGGCTTCGAGGAGGACATCCGCGAGGCGCGCGCCCGCGCTGTTGCTGACGCTCCCATGGGCCGGTCGCGCAGTCGGTGTGTGCCTCGGGAAGAACGGCTGCGAGGTGCGGGGCGCGCTGCCTTGCCGCTGTTTGTCACGGGATAAGGGGCAGAGGCGAGCTGGCAGAGGCTCTGTTGCGACACATCAGAGGGCTAGATGGTGCGAATCATGGTCTGGCGGCGCCCGCCGGCTTTGCTTGAGAGCAAGCTGGCCTGGGACGGGTGTGGCGTGGCTGCAGCGCGGGCGGCGGGTGTTCCTGTGCGCGCATACGTCGCGGGCGTCTGCAGAGGCGCCCCCCGTCAGGCACGGCCGGTGCAGCAACACGGCCGCCGGACAGCCACGAGTCTGGCTGCTTACGGGCGCCAGGCAGGTGGCAGCGGGTGGAGTGACGGAGGTAAGGGCGGACACGCGGGCGCGGCACAAGGAGGGGCCTTGCAGTGGCTGCGGCGCCGGCAGCGGTCACCAGGCGCGCGCGCGCGCAGGTGATGTCCTACTTCAAGGGCCAGCGGCAGACGCTCATGTTCAGCGCCACGATGCCGATGAAGATCAAGGCGTTCGCCGAGAGCGCGCTGGTCGACCCGGTCACCGTCAACGTCGGCCGCGCCGGCGCCGCCAACCTGGACGTCATCCAGGCGCGCCGCGCTCTTGTTACGCAATGCGATATCTGGCCCTGCTCGAGTTACAGCCTGGAGCTAATTGCGGACGTCATCTGCGATTGTCTGCTTGCGCCTAGGGAGGCTTTGAGGCGGGGCGTGCCATCAGGAAAGGTGTCCCAAGAGCGCTGCCCCAAGTTGAGGCTAAGGCAGCTCGCTCCAGCATCACACGCAGTGGCAAACAGACGCCCGGGCAGGCCTGGTGGCAGCGCTGGCGCGCATGCGAGCGCGGCCGCGCATGCAAGCGCGTCAAGGTAGCGGCGCAACGAAGGGGGGGCTGAAGGGGCAGACAGATGCCTGGGGTGCAGTCCCACCGACAAGACATTAAAGCTGATCCTGACACGCGCTACAGGAGGTGGAGTACGTGAAGCAGGAGGCCAAGCTGGTGTACTTGCTGGAGTGCCTGCAGAAGACGGCGCCGCCGGTGCTGGTGTTTGCCGAGAAGACGGCCGACGTGGACGACATCCACGAGTACCTGCTCGTAAAGGGCGTGGAGGCGGTCGCCGTGCACGGCGGCAAGGACCAGGAGGAGCGCGAGCAGGCCATCGACGCATTCAAGGCGCGCCCGCGCGCGCCCGGGAAAGCTGCGGGTTTGGTGGTAGGAGGGCGGCAGGGGAGCGGCACGGGGTCCGGGCAGCAAGGGGACCGGGAGCAGGGAGGCCGCCTGTGGCGCATGCGAGGCATGCGGCAGGCTGTTGATCGGACGTGTGCTTATTGGTCACGCCTGTGGTCATGGACCGCGGGTCTGAAGCATCCGCATGTGCATCATGGGTTTGATGGCTCCGCATGTGCTCTGGTAACAACGTGAAGGGCTGCGCTGATGGCAGTCGGGTATGGCAAGTAGCGGCCCGGGCCTTTCATCGCGTCCTGGCCGCCCCGCCTGGCGCGGCCCGAGCGCGCGGCGCGGCGCGGCAGGCCGGCCGCAAGGACGTGCTGGTCGCGACCGACGTCGCGTCCAAGGGGCTCGACTTCCCGGACATCCAGCACGTGATCAACTACGATATGCCGGACGAGATCGAGAACTACGTGCACCGCATCGGGCGCACGGGGCGCTGCGGCAAGACGGGCATCGCGACCACGTTCATCAACAAGAACCAGAGCGAGAGCATCCTGCTGGACCTCAAGCACCTGCTGCAGGAGGCCAAGCAGCGCATCCCGCCCGTGCTCATGGTACGCACATCATGCCATCTGGCAGGACTGCTCGCGAGCGCACAGAGCTGCGCAGAGGAGGCGCGGCGGCCAGCTCGCATGCAGAGGCGGGGCTGTATATGTTAATAGGCCGGGGCAGCAAGGTTATGCATGCGTGAGCGAGCACGTGTGGCCGCCTGAGCTCAGTCATGGTGTGGTATGCACTCAAACAGGACGCACGGGTCTGCCTGCCCTAACCCTATCGGCTGGCCCTAACCCTATATATTGACCCTAACACTACGTGCCCGCGGCCGCGCCGCAGGCGCTGCACGACCCGATGGCCGAGCTGGCGGAGCTGGCCGCGGCGAGCGGGCAGCGCGGCTGCGCGTACTGCGGCGGCCTGGGCCACCGCATCGCCGACTGCCCCAAGCTGCAGACGCAGAACCGCGAGCAGCAGCGCAAGAGCAAGGACTACTTTGGCAGCGCGGGCGGCTTTGGCGCCGAGATGTAGGGCGCCGAGCGGGGCGCTGCAGCGGTGCTGGGCTTGGGCTTCGGGCACGTTTGTGCGGCTGTGTGCTGCTCACGGTTGTTGCCCAATGAGTTGAAACTGATATGTGCCTGCACGTTTGCAGTAGCTGAGGGGGTTGCTGTCTGTTGCTTGCCAAGAGAAGCTTTTGAGTGTGCGAGGTCCATTCCTGCGTCGTTGCCTGCCAACGTTCCTAGTCATGAACGCGTCTGCGTCTGCAGGAGAATTATGGGGCCTCTGTGTGCAACGCATGTATTTGTATCTGCTAAGGCAAGCGGCTTGCAGCCTGTGATGTTTTGCACCGGTGTGGAGGGCTCATACGCAATCCGTGCTGCCCGTGTACATGAGGTGTGCTCTTTAGTACTGATAAGCAATTGTAAACGGACACACATTCAAGAGAGACTGTGTAAACTCTGTGCACCAAGGAGTCGTTGTGCGATGGGGCTGCGTGGATGTGTCCTGCAACGCCCTTAATACTTTCAAAATGGCCGCGTGCTTGAACTCTAGCTGGGTGAAACACTGTCTTTACATGTTCGGCTCCGGCAGATCTGCTGCCTACCGTGATGGCGGGCCTGCGTCGGCTTCTGCCCTTGCTCGACAGGCTGCGGCCGGCGCCGTGAGCATAAGTGCAAGCACATCACCACCACCGTCTGAGCGGGCAGCCTGCGGTCTCAGTACGTGTCACGCCGCAAGCTTGTTACAGTTCGTCAGCACAGCGTTCGTGCTTGACCGGGATACGGATCCGCGGCAGAAGGCGAGCGATGCGTGGTTATGACAGGCTCAGGCCCGCCGCGGGTCTGCCAAGCTCCAGCAGGCGCGATGGCCTGGGCTGTTGCAACACCTGAAGCTTAGTGGCGCCCTGGTGTGGTCGCCCTCCCGGTATGTGCTGCCGACTCGCAAACGCGGTGCGTCACCTGCATGCCGACCATTGAGCTCCGCGACCTGCTTACACCCCCGACTGCCGCAGGCCGCCGACACTGAGCCAAGATGCGGAGACTGGACTGGTTTGCTCTGACACGGATGCGGCTGAGCAGCCTGAGGCCGCGACGCCAGCTCACAGCGCGCATGCCGCGCCCGGCAGCATCCTGAGGCTGCTCTGCCGCGAGGGCCTGGACGTGGATGACCCCTGCTCTGCGTGCACTGCCGCGCAAGCGCCCGGCAGCAGCAACAGCTGCCGCAGCGACCGTGCGCACCCCGAACCCGCTGACTCGCCTGGACAAGAGCATGCGTGCCCGCTGGCCGCACGTGCTCGCACTCCCTGCCGCAAGTCCCGCGAGCACAGCAGCTGTGCCACACAGTAGGCTGCGACCAAGCGCAGACCAGGTGTTCAGTGTCAAGTGGTCAGTGTCAGGCGCCTGAGGGGCGCGCAGGGTCGACCGTGGCGGTGACGGTATGCTCGCATGTGGCCATGGATGACGGCAGCCTGCTCTCCCAGGACCATGCGCTGCCAGGCAGCTGCCAGCAGTCTGATACATTCCTGCTCTGCGGTGAGCTGCCCCGCTCTGCAGCTGCCTAGTCGGATGCAGCCCTGTTTTTGCATGCTCTTCAGGACAGGGAGCACTTGCTCTTCGTTTTGCACAGTCCCTGTCTTCCAGCTGCACATGCTGTGGACGACAGGGTGGGCATCACACTGTGCCCAGAGGAGACAGACCTAGTGTGCTGAGCGTGGCCTGCCATGCGAGGTCACCGAAGCACCGGCATGAGGATCTCAGCTGCAGAGCTTGCGTCTGCAGACACCACCCTGCCCCAGCACCGTCGCTCTCCTTTCCACCGCGTCATTGAGCAGCAGCTCCGCTCATCGCGCAGGCACGGATGGCGGCGCGCGCTCGGCGCGCAGCTCGGGCAGGCGGCCGCCGAGTTTGGCTTTGGGCCCGTGTCGGTGGCCGCCGGCGCGAGCTACCTGCGCCGCCTGGCCGCCGCGGACGCCGAGGTCCGCGCGCTGGCCGGCGCGTGCCCCGGCTACGCGCGCCTGTTCGCGCCGGCCGCCTCGCTGCCGGGCGCGGCGCTCTGGCTCACGCCGCCAACCGTGCCCGCCCGCCCGCCGCACGCGGCGGTCGCGTGTGTGCCGCTCGCTGACTGGTGCGCGGCCCGGCTGCCGGGCATGCGCTGGGGGCCCCTGATAGTACAGGGTGCATGTGAGCAGCACGCAACTGTGGTGCCCGAGCATGCGAGCTGTGAGGCGTACGTGCGCCGTCTCAGACTGGCCGCATGCTTCAATACGGGCGGCGTTGAAGGCAGGCGGTTCGTACAGTGGGAGGAGCGCAGCGCAGGCCATGTACTGCATATGATGCCGGACAATGCATGTGAGGCCGGACCATGCACTGCATGTGCTGCAGGGCAGAACAGGCGCCGGGCGCGAGACGGAGCAGGCGAGCAGCACGGAGTGCGCCACAGCAGGAGAGACTGAAGCCGCCCCCCCTTGGGCAGGCTGGGCGGCGCGCCGCGGGCGCTGTCGGACGGCCGGCGCTGGCTGGCTGCGCTGGCGCTGACCTGCGTGCTGCTGGCAGCCAAGAACCTGGAAGCCGTGCCCTTCCGCGGCCTGCACGCGGCGATGCTGACGGTCGTGTGCGGCGCGGCCATCACGCCCGCCGCCGCCGCCGACCTGGAGCTCCGCGTGCTGTCCGCGCTTGGCTGGCGCCTGGGCCCCTTCCACCGCGCGCCATAGGGTAGGGCAGTCAACCCTGTGCCTTCCACGACGCGCCGGGCGCCTGAGCTGGGCGGGGGCGATGCGCGGGGCGCCTGGGACGCCTCCGTCGACATGCAGGGCTACCTGGCGCCAGGGAGCCTCCCACACACACGGCGGCCGGGCGCCTGAGCTGGGCAGGGGCATTGCGCGGCCTCCCACACACAAAGCGCACAGCTCAACAGGGGTACCGGGGCAGGGCCGGCGCGCCGAGCAGTAGTGTAGCTGCACGCACCGCCGATGCGCTGGCGCTCGAGACCGCCACGAAGTGCGCATGCCCATGGGGGGCTCGGGGTCTCGAGCGCCAGTCGCACATTTTGGCTGCATGGTCTCAGCGCGGGGCAGGCAGGCAGTGCCTGGCCGCTTTATCACGTGCTCGGTCCAGGTCTGAGCTGCTCGGGCAGCCTGCAGCAGCCCAATGTCCCTGCTGCTCTGGCTTGCCCAGGCTGGGCTGAGAGCCTGCCTCCGTTGCTGTGGCGCTGCATGCTTTGGCCTGGGCAGTCTACGCGTTCATACGCCAGGCGGTGGGACGTCCAGGCTTGCCGGGGAGCTTGCTGGACGTCCCAGCGCCTGCTTAGGGTTGGGCGCGCGCCCTCGCGCCGCGCGTTTGTTTGCAGGCGCGTCCCTCTTGCAGGACCGCGCACCTTTTCACCCCCCCCCCCCCCCCCCCCCGTCAGCTTGGTTGCTGGCGCAGGCCAGCAGTAGCAGGCTGAGCGCCGTTGCAGGCGCTCCTGCGCTCCAGAGGTTAGGTAGGCGCCCGGCCCCCCCGCCGCGGGGTTTCTCTGTCTGCTGACGCGCCTGCTGCGCGCCTACACGGCGCGAGCGTGGCTTGGGCGAACAAGCCACGAGTGCAACGCATGCGTGCGTTGCATTCAGCAGCGCGACATCATTTCCACCGGCGTGCTCTCCAGTATAGGCTGGGCCCATGCCTCCGCGCCCACGGGGTTTCATTTCTGCGTCCTGCGCATTCTGCCCCATGCTTTGCATTTCACAAGCCGTATCTCAGTGGAAGTCAAGTCGAACGTCGCAGCTAGCGTTCAGGCTGGTTTTCAGCGCATTCTCGCCCGATGCGTGCATCCTGAGGGACCGCATCAGGGCAGCATGTGGGGAGAGGGTTTGGGGCTGAGACAATTGTTTACTGTACAACAAGGGCTGAGGCAGGGACAACCTCTGCAGAGGCGCTGGCTGGCAGCAGGTAGGCGTGAAGCGGTCCAAGGACCATCGCGCTTCTCACGGCGCTGTGCTTAGCTTCCCCGCTGCTCCACCAGCCGCTCTATGTCATGCGCCGCCCGTGCAGAGCACTCTCCGTCTGCTCTGCTCCTGCTTGCTTTGTGAGAGTTGCGAGCCTGCCATGCTGGCAGGCTCTGTCTCTTTCGTCCGCCCGGCCCGTGCAGCTCGGGGCTCGGACTCGCACTCCTACGGGGCTCGGACTCGCACTCCTACGGATTGCGAGGAGTCGCCTGTGGTGCCAGTGATTTTCGGCCGCCTGCCTGATCCGCTCCTGCCCAGCTTGGCATGCATGCGACCTGTGTGCTGCAGAACGCATGCGGCAGTCAGGGTCAGAGAGGGTTGGTAATCCTGCAGCTTCCCGCAGATGTGTTTTGAGCGATGTGCATGCGTGTGGCTTGCGGGAGGCTTGCTGTCCGTGTGCGCAGTGTGTATGTGTGTCGAGTGCCGCAGCTCCTTTCCTGACGCAGGCTGGGAGCTAGCATGTCATGCAGCGTCCCTGGTACATATTATCTTTTATGCGGTGCGTTCCGAGCAAGCGTGTCGTATGAGACACATAGCGTGGACCTTTCAGGGCGTGTGTACGCCTGTGCTCCATGCGACATGCCTATTCGTGCAGCGCAAGAAACATGGCGTGTAGCAAATCAACTGGATGGTTCTACCCCATTAATTTGAACCAACCCTTGACAGCTTTCCGTGAAGAAATTCACTTCACGGTGAATCACGAGGCTGCCTAATAACGCCATCACAGGTGGGCGGCAGCCCCACCGCGCAGATCAACTGAGAGCGGCATCAGAGCATTTCTGCGGTGCTCGCCATGGTGCAGCAGGACCTGGAGCTCACGGCGCCGGAGCTGTCGTTCTCATCCTGGTGCAGCAGCAGCGCGGCCTCCCGCAGCGACAGCACGACCTCATGCCCCAGTGAGGACCGGGAGCAGGAGCTCACCAGCCGCGGCGGCACCCTGCTGCTGGAGACGGCCCTGCTCTCGAGACCGCTGGTTGTGCTGCGCCAGCCGCGGCCGTCCTGCAAGCGAGATCAACGGAAACGGCCCGAACCACCCCCCACGGCGGTGCGTTCCCAGTCACCAAGGTGACGCGCCTACACGCTTTCGTGCTCCCGGCTCTTCAAACACAGCACGGGCAGTGGCATGCTCTGCCCACCTGGGAAAGGGGCGGTTGCACGAGTGACAGGACATCAGGTAGATAGCAGCTGATAAAACGGCATGCGCTTTATTGAGCTGCTCCAGTGGCGGCGTGCCACGCTCTCAAGCTCCCCGCTGCATCCAAACGCTTTTGGCACCGCCGCATCCAAAGGTGCATGGGGCGCTGGGAAGGTTTGCCCGGCTGGTGCCGCTCACGGCTCCTCTCGCGGCGGCAGGGCGCCTCTGCCGCCCAGTGATAGCAGGCTTGCCTGCTTTGTCTCACCCGGGCCCCAGCGCAGCTTGCAGCGCGTGCAGCTTCTGGCTCAGCTGCGCCTCCGTCGCAGGCGCGGCGCGGCTGCGCAGAGCTGGTGTGCACGGAGAGCCTGGCGCCGCCCAAGAAGCGCGCGCTGCTGGCGGGGATCGGCGCGCTGCTGGCCTGGTGACCGCCACTCCTCGCACTCTGCGGCGGGGAGCGTGGGCTCGCTCGGCCTCTCGTGAACGCTCGACAGTGGACACATCCGACCCAAGCTCGCTCCTGTCGTGCGCTGCTGGCTGGCGCCATAATCTGCAGGCCTAGTGCGTGCCGCTTCCAGTTGGGCGCCTTGGCAGAGCGGGCGTGTGATGCAGCGGGCATGGGCATGGCGGGAGGCTGGCGGGTAGCCTGGCCGGCGGGTCGAAGCGCCCCGGTCGGACCCATCTCTGCAATGGTCACCTAGCACAGACGTGCACCCGTTGTGCGAGACATTCCATGCATTGTGCGCCCGCCATGCCAAGCGCTGGGAGCCATGCTGCGCGGATGCCAGTGGGGGGCGAGGCAGGCGCCAAGCTGCGCCCAGGTCTCAGGGCGTCTTTGGGTTGTTGCCAGTGTGGCCTCGGCGCTCAGGAGCCGGGCGGGTCATTTGCCTAACCTGTTGAAGCAGACCTTTGTGTGGACCATCAGCAGCAGGGCATGAAGCCGCCGCCCGCTGGGTGGCCCTGTGGAGTCAGAGCGGTAGGCTTCTGGTGGCGTTCGGTGTGTGTAGCTTACGGCTTGCGGGGTGTTGTTCAGCGCTGCTGGTGCGGCAGGGGACGCCTTGGCGGTCGCCAGCACTCTGCTTTGCCAGGGCCCTCGCATGCAAGCCGCGCACACGGCCCGATTATGGGCCGCTTTCTACGCTTTTGCAGGGCCCTATTCACTTGTGTCGCACGCATGTATGGTCTTCTGGCCCCTGCTGGCGATGCGCTCAGGCAGGATGAGCGGTTTTATGCAAGCGGCCAGTTGTCGAGCACGGCGGCGTGAGCTGCGCGCTCTGATCCTGCCGGTTATCCGGGCCTTTGTGCGGCGGGTAGGCGCGGGGTGTGATAGATGTCTCATTGAATAGCTTGCTCCTGGTCTCATAATACAGGCCCGCGCATTGCGGCTGTTTCAACTGCGCATTGGCACCACACATGCTGCCCGCCTCTCAGACACCCATACGATCCACCACCACGCATACGACTTCGACCCTAGCCTATGTCCTACAGCGCCTGCTCGTCACGCGTGCCCACCAGCTCACACGCTCCACACCTCAACACGTCTGGCACAGACGACTGCGCATGCATGCCGCATGACCGACCCAGACCTTGCTGCCCGAACGCTGCGGCGACACACATGCTCAAACACCTTGTTGTGCACGGCAAGTGATTGCACATGACCTCGCGCATCGCTGTGCAAGTTTGCTGCCCAAACCACCTGGCTGATAAAGCATGAAAGCACGCATCAAACCCAAAATTTGTCTGCTCTTGCTGAAAGCCGTCCTGTGCCCGCGGCCGTCGCCGGGCCAGGACCAAAATTGCACGCTGACAGTTCTACTGTACCCAGGACATCACCTAGCTCCAGCCCAAAAATGTAGCGTGTGCCTGTGCTTGTGACCGCCGCGGGCACGCCGCCCTCCCGTCGCAGCGACAAGGGCCGCAGCTCAAATACACACTGCTGCCCGCTTCATACACCCTGCTCATGCTGAAAATGCAAGTACACTGCAACGCTGCGCAGGGCAGCGTCGCTTGTTTCGATTGCGCCTTTGGCGCGCCTGAAAGAGCAACACCTGGGTTCCCCACAAGGCTGAGCTGGCGGTGTGGAGCGTGCACAGCATGCACGCCCTGCTCACCGCGTGCCTCCTGCACTGCTACCAGTCACCGGAATATACACAGGCTCTCCTTTCAGAGGGCGGTCACGCCCCTGCTGCCAGGCCGCCCCCCCGAGCCCCGCCTGCCACCCAGGAGACGCGTTGGCCTCCAGGGTCGCAGACGGGCTGGGGAACTATTGCCCATGGTCCCCGCCTGCCTCCCAAATATGCACCTAATGTGAATGCAGCCCTGCTGACAACTGGCCCCACGGGCACACTGAAATGCGGTCACAAATGTGCATGTATCTGAGCCAGTGCACGGGCCTCGCGGCCCACCCTTGACCAAGTGTGTTGCAGAGCAGCGCGTGCGGCTGGCGCACGCGCTGCTACATACCCTGCGCCAGCATAGCTGGCTGTCATGCTTACGGGGCTCTAACTGAGGGGGCGGGCGCTCGGGTCGCCGTCGGGGCGACGGGCCCCGCTCACTTACCGCCCCCTCCCTGTCGCGCGCGCAGCAGCGCGGCGCCCCCGCGCTCGGCAATTGAAAGAATCACCTCGCAGCGCAGTGGTGCTGCTCCTTTCACTTCCGGCCAGGGCCAGGACGCAGGCTGAGGCCGCAGCGGGCGCCGCGCCTGCTGCGACGCCAACGCGCGCCCGGCCCACCCGTGCAAACCTGGGCCCCCGCGCCGCCCAAGTGCAGGCGCCCGGCGGTGCCTGAGCACCCGCCCGCCGGGCCTAGCTGCTCGCACAGCGCCGGCTCGAGCCGAGGCGACGCGTGGTGGCGGGCGCTCACGCTACCTCGATGGATGGCAGGCTGAAGCTGCGGCGCATGCCGCGCGCGCGCGACTCGACGTGCGAGTACGCCAGCTCGGCGGCGAGGCCGCCGGAGCTGGACCGGCGCGACCCCGCGGCCACGCGGCCGGCTGGGCCGCCCTGGCAGAACTGCGCCCAGTCGTCGCTCGGCGCGTCCGCGCCGTGCGGCGGGCTGCAAGCGCACGCCGGCGGCACGAGCCCGCAGCGGCATGCCGCCCCCGGCAGCGCGTTGTACTTGGCACTGGCAGCGCGGCAAAGTCCAGCTGCTGGCTGCGCGCCCAGGCCTCGATCTCCGCGCGCAGGCCGTCCTCGGCGGTGACCGACACCCAGTCCTTCAGCTGCCGGCCGGTGACCGGGCAGATGTTGCGCAGGCCTGCGCGCGGGCGCCAGCGGCGGGTAGGCACGCAGCGGCCGAGGCCCTGCAGCACAGAGGCCAAAATGTTTTGTCGGGCCAGCTGGCCCCGCCACTTCAGAAAAGCTGGTCATCCTGTGCTGCAAAACATTGGGCCCCATTTGCAATATATAGCATGCATGCAGGTCGGCTCAGGTGGTGCGTAAGCTGACGGCCCCGGCGAGGCCCACCTGCTGAAAACCAGTCGTTCAGCGCCAGGCGGTCGCAGGTCACGCCCGAGCTGTGCCGCACGGGCTCGGTCAGCAGGCGGCCGCTCATGGCGCAGAAGAAACGCTCGTCGGCCTCCACCACGACGGGCAGGCCTGCGCGCAGGCAGTTGAGAGGCTTCACGGGCCGGCAACCCGTGAAGCAAGAGGCTATTGCTTGCAGGCCGGCGTTGAGACCGGGCTCGGGGGGGGGGGGGGGGGGGGGGGGGGGGGGGGGGGGGGGGGGGGGGGGGGGGGGGGGGGGGGGGGCGGGGGGGGGGGGGGGGC
>JAABUJ010002908.1_pt1 | contig 20151 bp, 23 predicted proteins | sample 5559131 | NCBI WGS metagenome assembly JAABUJ01 (sample SAMN10711875, study PRJNA513366) | rock metagenome | isolation source: Antarctica rocks | place: Antarctica: Victoria Land, Mt New Zealand nord | collected 2016-01-07 | reverse complement strand
AAACATGTCAGATCTTTCGTCATCCTTTGTGGCATCCATTGCTCGGGCTCTCAACTCGGACCAGGTTCCCTGTGTCCTCTGGGGACACTATCTTCTCAATGTCCATGGCGTACCATCCATTATCGGCGTAGGTATACCTCGATCGAGGAAACCCAGATCCTGAGCTGATGATCTGCCAGTCGATTGACTTTGTCATTCCGGATGACCGTTTGAGGGTTGGCGAAAAGGCTCTCGCTCAGTTCAAGAGCCTCACGCCATGTCCGGACCGGGAAGTCTGCCCTTCAAGCTCGCAGGAGCGGTACACGCCGCCACCAGCATTTCACGTCCACATTGAAGACTCAGAAGTCACCGTGGGTCTCTATCCGCAATCCGAGACTCTTTGGTTCCTGCCACCGCTCGACAGCTCTTTCTCGTCACCGAAGAAATCCAAGCTTCCTTCGCAATTCATCCTTGCGTCCGACCAGACTGTTCTCCCACCCTGGCGGCCGGGTCGGGGATCGGGTGTCTTCAAGTCGGACTGTGATCCAGTTATCGTGCCCAAGTCTCATATCTTGCTGGAAGCATTTCTGCGTCTGTACGCGCGCGATTTAGGGAAGCGCATAGGTTCCTTTGCAATGCCAATGATTGGGTACATGGAGCTGTACGTCGATGATGATGGGCTTTTGGACGCAAACCAGCTTCCGGAACCCCTCAAGACGTTCTACAACGAGCTTAGACAGGGGAAAAAGCCTGTTCGTCAATGGACGAAGGAGTTGAAGCAGGCTCTTGGGATATTTGAGGATTTCGACGATGATTGCAGCTAGTAGAGCGCCGCCCTTTGCATACTCCAGGCATGTCAGAGCTTGTGCATTGCGGAATCCACAATGGCCCTGGCGTCTGGGGTTAATCTTATACGAAACCCGAATATTATGCTTTGAATGACCAAACTGCGGTGTGTATTGATTCCTTCCCCGGAAAGCTTCCCATGAACTGATGTGACGCGCATAGCATGCTCAACGACACCTGAAGGTCGTATCTATTTGATATAAACGGTTCAGATCATGGTTGCGGAGACGGTGCAGCTACTATTCTTCTGAAACGTCTTGATGATGCCTGCAGGCAGGATATCATGTACGGGCTATGATCCGCAACACCGCCATCAATCAGGACGGAAAGATAAATGGCATCACGCTGTCGAGTCAACAAGCGCAAGAAAGTCTGCTACGATATGTCTACCAGTGCACTGGCCTCAACCCCCAGGTTTTATACGCTATGTCGAGGCACATGGGACTGGCTCAGTTGCTGGAGATATCACTGCGCTGCGGGGAATAGCCAACGACTTTTGTGGAATGGTCGTCGACCAGATAGCCTCCACTTCGGTTCCGTCAAGTCAAACATTGAGCATCTTGAAAGCTCGAGCGGGTTGGCTAGATTATTCAAGACCGTCCTGATTCTTGAAAAAGGATTGATTCCATCTAACGCAGACTCTCAAATTAGAAAAGAAGAAATCAAGATTGGTTCAATGATATGAAGCTTGCTATTGACAACATCCAAGGCCCAGTACAAACAGGCACTATGATAGCTACGAGAAAAGATAAGATCGGACAGCCAAGCGAATGACGCCTTGATACGTATGATCGAAGCGGCAGCATTTGTGGTCTGCCTTGATGACGGATCTCCAAGCACTTCGACAGAGCGATGTAACAGGTTCCTTCTGGGCAACCCCTCGAACCGCTGGAGCGACCAATCTCTGCAGTTTGTTGTCTGTGAAAACGGTGTTTCGGCTTATATTTGTGAATACTCGATGACTTGATGCAGCTTCGATCAAATAGATGACAGGTATATCACGCAAATCATCGTTGGGCATAACGGTGAAGCTCAGCCCAATCTAGAAGATCCACCAGCTCGGGAGAGTGAGTGAGGAGTATACCTTCACAACAGATAAAGCCATTGAAAGCCAGATTGATCGCGATCGAAGGGAGTTCAACAAGAGTCACCATGCCGCTGAGTTCAACCACTTCTATCTCCCTACCCTGAGAAACACCTTCCTTCGGACCCACAAAATACCCTCGAAAACCGGTTATCAGCTCATCATCCCGCTCGCCTCTCTCCTGCACTACGGGCGACAATGGCCCTCCTGGGAGGTCCTTAAGATGATGCTCTTCTCCCAAGGCCGGCTGGAATGGATGCAAGTCGTCTCGCCTGCCATGTCCGCTTTCTGGAAGGCCGCGATCGACAACGGCATACCGGCAGCCGAGCGACGGACGCTGCTGCGGGAAGCGGCGAACGTGCACACCAACACGATGACCTCGATCAGGAGGGGGCGGGGGTTCGCAACCGACCTAGAAGCGCTGCGAGAGGTGCTGCACGAGAACGCGCCGGTGCCGAGCCCCTTCAGGGATTCGACTTGGGAGATGTTGCGTGTGACGAGCAGTCGGAAGATTAAGACACACTGCGTCGCAGGGGCACATGGCACAGGAGGCGGGGTTTCTCATGCCGGATCTGGAGGGCGTGTTGGTGCATTATGAGGTCGAGGATGACGGATGCCGTGTGTATATCCAGAGTACGGAAGGACGGACCCGACCGATTTTGAAGGTATTGGAAGAGGCTGCGAAAAGGGTAAAGGTTTTGATTGAGATGTAGCATGACTGCGGGATCATTCAGACGTCTACCCACGGTCAGAGTGGGGCTGTGTGAATGCAAAAAGTTACTTCCGAGAGGAACTGCCTGCTTGTTGCTGTGAGAGATATGGAGCAACGGAAGATATGGTCTCTATACCATAGTGATAAGAGCGCCTAAGCTTTCTCCGACGATACCCACTGTGTCGTTCACAGTCGCCGTGTACCCGGGCCAATGAGTCCCAGAGGTCAGTCGAAGCCACGTATGCATGAGTGACTTCTCCAACGTAAATCAAGGACCTCAAGAAATGGTAGAGTTGTATAAGCAGTCATCAGGCACCATTCCATTCAACCAACAAATCGTCAACAAAATTCGCTGAGAAATTAAACCTATACATCTATCCTGCAAATCTGAGAGGACAGTTTCTTACACAGATCGAGCCATCATGCCTGAAGGATCTTGCCGTAAGTACACCCTAGGACCGGCCGGCATTGATTGAACTGACATTTGGCAACCAACTCCACAGTGTGCGGAAAATGCACCATCTCATTCAGTTGCGAGCCTCAATTCAGGGCAAGACAACACGAGCTGCTCCCTCTCCACGCGATCTGAAAACCTCGCTAGGCGATCTGCCACTGCAGCGATTGCCGCAAGATCAGCGGAAGCGCCTACAGCACCAGCCTGATCGTCGCCGACGGCGCCTTCAAACATGTCTCGGGCACGCCCAAACAATACAGCAAGCCTACCGATGCCGGCAACACCATTACGTCTTTCTTCTGTCCCGATTGTGGCGTCACTCTGTGGCGCGAAACAACTGGCCATCCGGTTCGTGCCGCGACCTGTGGTTTCTTTCCTTTCCTATCCTTTCCCGCTCCGCTTTGCTGACCGAGAGCAGGGCTTGATAGTCGTCAAAGTATGGTGCCGATGTGGTCGGTGGCGACGTTGCCGTGTGCTGACCGGCTATCGCAGGAAGGCACCCTGGATGCGGTTTTGGAATCTAAGCGGACGCTGGAGTTCTACGCCCACCGGCGGCTCAACTGGGTGGCTGAAATCCCCGGCGCAGAACAGCAGAGTGAAGCATCTTGATGCGGATAAGGGATCAGTCGAGGCGGGGTCGATAGTATAAGTGGTGTATTTGACTTGGGACGTTATCATAACCATGCACGCAAGGGTGCTCTTTCTCTTCGGTGGGTTGAAACTGGGCCTGTCCGCGCCACTGTACGTAGTGCTCTGCGTCAAATGAGTAGGCATCAAATTGAACATCAGCAAAGCCTTGTTTCATGAGAAGAAGCTTTGCGAAGATACGTTCAAAAAATCAGATGAGATGACAAGAAGGCGTGATGATATTGAGAGGACAGCGGCTTGAACCAGGTTAACGAAATGGAGCCACTGGAAAAGACCACCCCCTAGATTCGAGAGCCTGGAGCAAGTTCCGGCACGAAATGGCCGTGATATGTGCATGAGCACGAGGTCGCTGGCTTCATGATGATCCGCTATTATGTACAGGCCTGGTGTCATATATCTTCCCTGACCTTGCTGTCACAAGCTGGAGACAACAGCGAGGTGTAGGAGGATAGGAAGCAGGGGTACTATACTATGAGTCTATTTATAGGCAAATTGCACCGAAGAGCTTAGTAAGCGGAGTATGGCCATATTATTTACTCATGAATCAGTCCCACATTGCCTGCTGCTATGGAGCTTCGAAAGACCTGGAAGCAATGATTGAAGGTTAAGCCTTTTGTCTTGACTCCCTGCACATCCATGGAAAGGTGTGAAAGGTATCAAGGGCGCTGCGAAGTAACAACATCTGTAATCGCTTCGACTGTTTCAGCAGTCAATGCCAACCAAAACCAACCAAGCGTCGACCGACTTCCCCCAAGATACTTTGGGATCTAGTCATTGAACACCAATGCAGCAGAGGGGTTCAGCCATGTCTGGCTTCAAAAGCGCGCCGGTCTCCGGTGGTCCTCCACGACAGAATGTCCTCGCCCCTTTACGTGCTGCCCAGATAGTCTCGTCCACGCCGCTGTTGCCAGCCGGTATGTTTACATGGGACTTTTACACCTAAAGGGGCCAACAAAGCTAACCATCTCTAGAGATCATCTCCACCATCCTCGACTACCTCCCAGTCTCTGACCTCCTCCGCTTCGCTCGGACGTCAAAACGAATGCGGGAAATGGTCTATGATGATACAAGATGGGCTCGGCGCCTGCAACTTATGGGTTGCTGGAATGAGGCAGAGGCGAGGAAGAGGCTTGACGAAGTCAGGCGTAAGAGGTGGGAAGATCAAAAGGCACGGAACGCGGAGGAGGCCAAGCGGGTTGGGATCGGCGTGAATGGGGTTAATGGCACACACACGGGCTCGGAGGAGCCTGGAAGGACGAGTGTGACCCTATTCGATGCTGTCTGGGATAACGAGGAGCACGAAGCGCCAGTGGTCTCGAAATCCACCTCAGTAAAGAGTGTTGCAGATGGCTCTAGGCCTAATGCGGCCTATCAGCGGCCAGTAGACCCTGCAGCATTGCTTGAGGTCCTTTCCAATGTACGGTCAATACGGGGACATGCTAGAGAAGAATATGGCAAGGTCTATGGAGCCCTGGCGCCGTTCTACTTCGACATTGCACGATCATCTAGTCACACGGACCCAATCCTTTTCCGAAGCTACAGGGATCCCGAACATCAAGCACAGATGCTGGCGCAACTCAAAGTCTTCGCCAAAAGCGACACGTCCCAAGGTTGGCAACACAGAGAGGCAAAGATTGATGCCCTGATCGGCGTGTTCGAGGACGCGGTACTGAGGGAGTTCGAGTATGGCTGCCAGGCTGGTGATGTTGAAGGCAAGATGCGAAAATATGCACATGTGCTGGTGACGTTGAATGGCGGTCAAGCATGCATTGATCATTTCGTTCGGCAAAACAGGGTCTTCCTCGAGAAAGAAAAGTTGGGGAATCCTATGGACTGCCTGGACGAGGCGCCTGCGGGCGACATATCATTACAAGCGTCGCATGCTTTTCTGGGGGAGTTGTCTTCTGCTTTCAACGAACAAATATCTTTGATTGACCGAGTCTTTCCTCCTACGGCAAGCGTGCTGCTCCCCTTTCTGGACCGAGTAGGCGAGGTCATTTCCGATTACGTGACCCTTCTTTTCGATGAAGCCCACCGGAGAAGCATGGAGTCCTACCTCAAGGCAGTCTCGGGTATTTACGAACAAAGTCTTCGATTCGCGAGATCCCTTCAGCCGACCTCGACATCGAGCGACGAGTTCTATGAAGCTATCGATAGAGTCATTACTAAGATCTTTGAACCGCATATTGATTTGTACTTGGCGGGGGAGCTCGACTTCTTCAACCATAGGTCCGACGCAGAAGTATCTGAGTGGGAGAGGAAATTGACAGAGCAAGATGCTTCGAGAGAGACTTTATTCATGTCCAACGTCAATCGGCAGGCAGACAAACGTGACTTTCTAACATCCTTCAAGAGAGTTGTCATGATGCCAGTCAATGTCTTGCCTACCTTCCCGATCTATTCCCCATTCGGATCCAACAAACCGGCCACCGCCCAAGCACTGGTGAACGGAAGTCCGCTTGACCCGTCACATCTAGCCCTATCCGAAACGCCAAGTGGATCTTCTACGCCTCGACCGATCAACGGCTTGATTCGTAACCCAAGCCGTTCGACCACGCCATTGCCGGAGGCTCCGACAACTGAGCTGGCCGCCAAAGCTGCGATCATGAACTCTAGGCTCGAGGGCATCCGCTCACTGTTCAGTATCGAGGTAGCCTTGAACCTCGTCCATGCAGCCAAAGCGAGCCTTGAAAGAGCAGCTCGATTCGTGAAGATGGGAGATACAATTGGCAACAGAGCGAGGGAACAGTGCGAAAGCATCTTCGTCAATCTCCTGCAAGCGCTCGGTCGAAAGCACATAAAAGCCGGCTTCGACACAGCGCTAGACCATCTGTCAAAGTACAACCCCCGCGAAGTCAGCGAGCACAACCCGGCTGGCGTCGCGCCACTGATCATATTCCTCGAGCTCGTCAACGTCGGCGACCTCATCCAGCAAATGGTCGACGTCTTCTACGAGCAAGAGCTCGTCGCCACCAAGCTGACGGACCGCAACGACTTCCTCGACCCGGCCGTCAAAGAAAAGAAGCGCTTCGAACAGATGCTCGACGAGCGCGTCGCCGCGGGGCTGAACAAGGGCATCGACGTCCTGATGGACGAAGTCGAATACATCTGCGCCACCACCCAAGCGCCAACGGACTTCAACCCCGGCGCGTCCGGCGACGCCCACAATCGCGTCGTCGACGTCGGGCCCAGCAAGACCGCCCGCCAGGTCGTCGGCGTCGTCTCCTCGCATACCAGGATGCTCGTCGGCAGCACGGAGAAGAACATGCTCGACGTCTTCAATCAGGAGGTCGGCCTCCGCCTCTTCGCCACGCTTTGCAAACACCTCAAGCGGCAGCGCGTTAGCGTCGACGGCTCTATCACCCTGATCAGGTAGGTACCTCATCCGCCTTCTATTCTTCTTCCTATCTTCGGAAACTCCCCTTTCCCTCTTTCCCTTCCGAACCACCCCCACTCGCCCCCAAACCAAAACCACCACTAACGTCTCCGCAGCGACATGAACCACTACCTCACCTACATCCAAACGCTCAAGAACCCGGACCTGCTCACCTACTTCGTCGCCCTGTGCGAGCTGTCGCAAATCTACCTCGTCGACCCTGCGCACGCAAAGGAGCTGGCCGCCATCATCGCCGACGGCGACAGGTTCCATGGCATCTTCGGCGCCGAGGAAGTATACGAGTTTGCGGAACGGCGCGCCGATTGGTACCAGGTGAGGCGGAGCGTCGAGAGGGCCATGTATGGGATTGGGTGTGGGGTTATGTGAGGTGTTTTAGGGGGGATGGATGGAATGGGGAGGATACGGTAGGGATGGGTGGTTTGTGCGAGTGTATGGGGTGGGGGCACTGGCGTTGTTCGGAGTTGGTGTTTGCGGTTGGAGTGGCGCGCCGGTTCTTGTTGTTGAATATGTGGCTAGATGTTGGTTCTATCGTTATGGGGACTTTGCCTACGCAAGCAGGATACACATGTCAGTTCTGGGACGGATTCTACCGGGGTATATATGGCTTTTGCATACCTACCTTACATATGAAGGCGTACACTTTCTCTGAAACGATCGACATGCCGTCCTGTTCCGCGACACGCATGGGGACATTGTTTTGACGCCCGTTCAATCTGAAATAGCCATTGTAACATTCCTTGAAATTCTATTCTATACCATTTTTCGCCCACTCCCCCTTTTCCCGCGCGAGCACTCTCGATTAGGGAACACGCCGTTGCGAGAAGGATATAACAAACCGAGAGAAGCGGAATTGGGTATCCATACAGTTATACATACATGTTTCCCTTCTCCCTCTAGACTATCGCCAGTGCCGGCCCCCATGGCTTTGGGTAGAAGCTATACGAATTAGGAAAGGTTGGTAGTGAGCGAGAGGCTATAGGAGTACGGCCGAATGTATGCGTTTGGATCTGAATGCCTCGGCTTCGAAGATATAGCGGAGCAAGCCACAGTAAGGGGGGAGTTTATCGAAGACGTATGTGACTCCTGTGACTGGCGTGACGGCCGTTTCGTTATATAGTGCATTCTCATCGTAAAACCTCACATCCGTTCCTAGCATTCGTCCCGACACCCTGATGTGGTTCGCACCGAAGCCTAGTCGTCATTTTCATATTCCTCCCGATTACTCAACGCCTTGGGTCCGTCTTTTCTGATAGGAATCTTGATCCCTTGGGTAGCGAAACATTTGCTCAGACTCGTGCTTTCGATGACGCCTGGGAATTTCTTCGCCGAGAAGACCTGGAAGATATCGCTGAAAGTAGAGGCAAGCACTGGAGCGGAGCCTGTGTTCAGTGACGTGCCGTTGTTGTTGCCGACGTTGACGAAGTTCATCTTAAGTCTGTAGGAAAATCATATTAGTACTGGACGTCAATGATCGAGAGAGATGGAGTTACCTGAAATTTCCTTCTGTCCTAACGGAAAGGTCCTGCAAGATAAACCATACGCCGATCTTATTATCTGGATCCGTGAGTCTGAATGCGCTTGCACTAAGGCTCCCTATCAGATTTCTGGTGAACATCCCACTGGGTGCTGGCTGCTGCGGGTGCGGGACTTGTGGTGAAGGCAATGGAGGTGGATGTTGATAGTATCCTGTAGGTGTCATCGGCAGGCCAGTGGGTGAGGTATAGTATCCATGTTGTGGTGGTGGGGGAGGAGCGGGTTGGTATGGGTTATGGGGGTTCGGTATCGGTTGACCGTAAGGATGTTGATATGTTTGTTGCGGCTGCGGATAGGGAACGTATGTAGAGGGGGTTTGGGGCGGAGGAGGGTATGAGGATGAAGTCGCTGCTGATATCGATGGAGATGTGGCGGAATGTCGAACCAGGTTCACTTCCCGCGTCCCTTCTGCTGACCAAAGATCAACAGTCAGAACGAAGAACGCGGTATCGATTTCGCTGCAAAGAGGCATATTGTCAGCCTGTCTGAACCACCCTGACCAGCACACGTTCAATAACCGGGCAAAGTGAATACGCATACTTGATATCTATTTCCTTCTGGGTTGTAGCGTCCCGAACAATGAGCCGGACGCAAGGAGGCGGTGTAATGGGTCGTCTGTCCTACACAATTTCCGTTTCCATATCAATGGCCGGTCTTGCGTGGCCGGGCTCCACATTCCCATACCTTGTCTCCAAATCCACACATTCGTGCGCGTACGGGCTGCTGGACCACGTCGAGACTGAAATACGCACAGAGTCAGCGCTGGCAGGTTCATCAATCGTAGCCCAAACAATCTCACCTATACATCCTCCCATTATCGACGGTACTCGTCGAAGGTGGGGCTTGCGGAGATCGAGGTAGATTCGGTAGCATTGCGCCGGTGGAAGATGAATTTTGGTATGATGGGTTTCTTTGGGACATGCGGTCCATGGCCAGTGGTGGTGGGATAGGTTGGGGTCTCTCTTGCCGGGCCACGTACATAACGTGGTAGCAGGTCACCGCCGAGGTGACGCCTGCCTTGTGGGCAATGCGCTTTCTTTAAAGGGAGCAGTCGTGGGTGATTCGAGCTTTGTGATTGCGAGGAGCAGGACACTTCCTTGGTAATTGCACGGTCCAAATCTAAAGCCTGATCTGGTCCCGGAAAGTTAAGATGGCGGGGTGGGGGGATATTTAGATCCTGCTGCTGGAATATCAATGCTTTACTTTGCACCCAGGAGTGATAATTTCACGGGATAGATGGCTTGGTGATCGGCGTGGATTGATGCCCCACAGAGGTGATGTACAAAGGACGAAGGAAGTTCAAGGTGCAGAGATCTAGGTAGGTAGACAACCTTCTGTGATACTCAGATAGCGCAGCCTATATCTGGCATGAATACTGACAAGGTGTGAAGCTTTTCTTCTGCATAGGAACAATCTCCGAATGTTCCCAATCGATGGAAATGACAGCTCCTCGCCGGGTGAGGCTGCTGCAGAACCAACCTACCTTGCCTGCCTAGACTAAGGTGTCATCGAAAGGCTGCTCGTCTGGCTTACCTAAGCGGACAGAATATCAGAGTCCTTTCTCACTCATCGTCTCTTTGTCTCAACAAGCTGCAGGGATCTCCGCTGTCGCCCTCTGCTTTCGACTCGCCTTGACTGGTCAAAGGGGTGAGCTTGACCTACAGGATGCGTTAGTTTCCTTTAGCCCTGCATGAAGTAACCATCCATAAGGGCCCCATCTTACCTGTACGTCTGTACCCACGGGCCGATGCCTGAGCTTGCATCCTGACCCTGGACCGTCAAAGACAGCTGGAACCAACACGTTGTCGGCTGTGCTTGCCGGCTCCATAGAAGCCCAAAGACCAAGCTATCGGAGACAGTTATGACTCGCACGAGAAGGAACTCAATTGGGCCTCGGATATTGCAAGACTCTCATTGCTGGCAGCCTTGAAGATCGTCAGGACGCTGGGTAGCCGTACAGCGGGGAGCCGAGTGCCACTCTGCTGAAACTCGCTTCGCACAGTCAGTCCTTTGCGTGCGTCCCGAGTTACCATCATCTCTTCTCTTTTCTTCCGTTACATCGAAGCATCGTGTGTTGTGTCCGTGGATCTTGACTGCAGCTGCTGCATGCCAAGTGCGATATCCGTTCTGGCGCTCCAGCAGATGACGATGGCGATGCAGGCCATGATGTTGACCACACACATGGCCTGCAGTCGGATGATTGTTTCAAGATCACCAAGCAAATTGTATTTGACCTTCCGATCCAGTCCTTGATGCACCAGCTCATTACTCCTGAACCTTGCCAAATTTGACATGACGTGCACATTTCCATATCTGCAACTATTAAAGGCTTGCTACAGGTCCATCGGACGTTTTCCTTCTTCAACTTTGCAATCCTTGTGCAAGGCTTGCTCATAGTTTGACGTCCTGCTCTGCATTGATACCCAGAGCTCCATATATTCCTACGATCATTGTTTCCCCCACGTCGTAACCTCATCCATGCGCACATTAGGTATCTTCGCTGTGTTCTTGTCCCCCTTCTTACTGCTAGGTGCAATAAGCTCCGACATTCGGTTGGGCGGACAAACAGCGAGGGAGCAGGCAGCACGAACAGTGGGTCATTTCATTCTTAGCTAGCAATCAAGGCAGAGAATCGTCATTCCACATCTGACATGTCACCAAATCCAAGGTACTCGACTGCGTTGGTCGCCTACCGCCACTCTTCTCACGAGTCGGCGTCCGCAACTATCCTATCGGCCACGACGAACCTTACCTTCGCTGGGGTGATCTGAGGAGGTACTGCGCTGGGTGGCGCCACGACCAATCCGATCCGAGTCCTGGTGGTGCTGGCTGTCGATGCGTCATACCCGGGCATCCTTGGGATAGGATTGTGCCTACAGGACAAGCACCGGACTGCCACGGTGGCAACCAACATCTGCCTGGGTATGATTGGGCTGCATTCGATACCGCACCTGCAACCGAAATCTGCAGACGCACCTGCACCTGCGAGGAGGAGCCGCAGGTCGTTCCGGATATACCCCAAAACCACCCAGAACCACCGGGCCTTGTCGGGCCCCATGTCTTTCCCGTCCCCTTCGATACGCACCGCACTAACCGCGGACTCTAAGCTTCGAATACGACGGCAGCCACTGTGTGGCTGACAGCCGCCTCGGAAGGTAAGGTAGTTTAAGGCTCTGATGGCGGTCGGGCTAGATGGGCGGTGTGGCTGTCTGGATCCCCCAAAGCCATATTGATCCTTCCACTTTAGTAAGCCCTTTAGGCAGTCATTGCAACTCGTCTTCTCGAGGCATTCATGCATATACTAGAAAGAGGTCACCACAGCATCTGAATATAGCCTAACATATGCTTCTTTACATACCACAATCTCATCGACTTTTCATGGAGAAGATGATGTAACAGACCTAACGAGCATAAAGGTGTAAATATACACCCGAATTCCCCGACGACTCACAAAGCGTGTCCTTCGGATATATGCACATTTTCCTAAACCTAAGGCACTCTCTTGTACACTGACTCAGGGAGATAGCGGAGAAGCTGGACGTAGGTAGGTATGGAATGACGATTGGAATCAATGCTCATGCCTGATTTGAACACTGACATTCACTCATCCCTGGAAATTCACTGATCTTTCCCAGGAAAACCTGCCAACCAAGGCATAGCATATATATCTCTATAACACGCTTTTCCTTTGTGAAACATCTGTGCTGACAAGCTACTGGGAGAGCTTGTCAGCACAGATGTTTCGCGATGGATTAGGTCTTCGTTCGAGTCCCGGGCTCGAACGCGGCTGAACCTTTTGCACTTTTTCATTTTGAAAGAAGATTTTTCTTTATGCACACCAGTACATTTACATCCCTATGTCGTCCTTTTGTCTCGTCGTCTCATAGATATTTTGATCACATTGTACATCGGCAGCATCAGAACATTGTATTACAAGATGGAGCAATGAGGTGAGTGAATCCCAATCTCCAATGTATCCACGAAACAGAGGAGTGATATATTCCACTCTAGCCAACCACTTCCTTCGCATCACCTAGCTGGTGCTGGTACTACCTTAATAATTACCCTCCACACTCGGAAATCAACAGCAGTTAGAGCGCAGGACAGGTCGAGTGACTGAACTCGGTCGAGTGCGCGGCTGAATTTTGGCTTCACTAGGATTTGTAATTTTCACATACTTCAGCGAGTAAGAGGAGGAAGTTTCTGTACATCGGATAGATAGAGTTGCCTTCTCAACCGTACTGTTGCACTGAAGGCCTGCTGAGATGAAAGCATAAGCTGAGCATTTGAGAGTGAGATTCACTCACTCTGAACCCGCGCGCCAAAAGCGTATATATATTTCTATAGCAAGCTTATTATTGCCTCAACTCGACAGCCCGACACAGGAGCTTCGCAAGAAGTGTAACGTTATTCGCCGACCGAGTTAGGGCGTAGGATTAGGTCGCGCGTTCGAGTCCGCTCAATGCCTGCCTGGCTGAACCTTTATATAATGGCTTTTTTTTTTTTTTTTTTACACCGGCTAAGAAACATTCTTCCTTCTCTCTTGAGATTCATACCCTTTGTCAGGCCTCTGATCGTATTTAACACTTGTCGACACACGCCCGACAGTCAACTTGCAGACGCTGAGATTCACTCAACTTGCTGGCCCAAGCTGCAGAGCAAAGGATTATATATCTGTCTCTACGCTGCCATCGCGCAATAGGTGTAGCCCGGTAGACCGTCGCCCTTGTCCATCTTCCCATCTACCAGTGAAGCGCAGGATTGAATTTGTATCGGAATCCTCTCGAGAGCACGGCTGAACTATCTGCCCCTTTTCCAACCATATCGAGGCTGAGGATCGTTACGTTGCACGTCTAATATCACATGAAAGAAGGACTGCAGATTATTAGCTACTTATTTTGTAAAGCCTGTTATACAACCACTTCAGGACGACGCAAATGACAAGTAAAGCCAAAACAACCGCGCCGAAGCGACTCAACTGAAGTCTGAAACTTTCTCCAGGCGTCCGTAAACAAGCAGGAGCTTTCAAGCAGGCAGCATTGCGCCATATCGCCACAGCCGTCCACGACTAGTCCTTGATCATGTATGTAAAATCAGCCGTACTGTCACCATACGACGTCACGTCCTCCTGGTCCTCAACCACCTCTTCACTGACATAGCTCTGCTCTTCAGCAGCCGCATGTGCCATGCCATCTACTCCATTGGATGAAAGTTCGGTCATATCACGTGTTCTAGTCGTCTCACTATGCCCTTCGTTTCCCTCCAACGCGTCTTCATCATCGGTCCCAGCCTCGGCAGCGGCAACTTCAGCATCAACAGCACTCATCCGCAGCACAAACTCGTCCTGCAACTTCTTCAGCCAGCTTCTCAGAACCTTCCCCTCCATCGTTCCGTCCCTCGCCTGGAACAGTTGCTCTCTTAGATTCAAGACCAGCTTCCTTCGTCGCGCCAACGCAATCGCTATCGAGCTTTGCTTTCGCCTTTCCATCTGTTGCCGTAACTTACGCGAAACCTCCGTCGCCACCTCGATGACCTGCGGCGGTAGGTCAACCACTTTCGCCATGGTGAGGCCATAATTTTCTTCTTGTACGCAGCCGTCAGCTATGGTGTATAGCATTGTGATCGTATCTGCATCGGTCATCTCGACGGCCAAATGGAGGTTGACAACACCGTTCCGCTCAGCCATGATTTTCGCCAGATCCCGGAAGTGCGTGGCAAACCACACTAGCGCGCGACTCTCCACGAGGGCTTCGGCAACTGCAATTGCTATAGCCAGCCCATCCCGAGTGCTGGTGCCGCGGCCAAGTTCGTCAACAATGACCATACTCCGCTTGTCGACGTTGCGGAGGATGAAGGCGGTCTCGCGCATTTCGGCCGCAAATGTCGAGACGTTGGCCTCGACGCTATCGTCCATGGATACTCGCGCAAAGAGTTGATGGGTAACAGGAAAAGAGGCATATTGAGCTGGGACGAAGCTGCCTATCTGTGCCATGACCGTCATCAACGCGAGGGATCGAATGTAAGTACTCTTCCCACTCATATTGCAACCTGTGATTATCTGGAAGCGTGATTGCTGGGCTGCGTAAGCGTCGTTCGGCACGAAAGTTCCTGAATGAATCTTCTCTCGGATCGGGTGTCGTCCGGCTTTGATAGCCAATGTATCAGTGAGCTCCGGCCGGGCGTAATCCTGGGTTGTAACGAGTTGGGCAAACGACGCAAGCATGTCCAACATGGCAATGCTTTCGCAGACCTGGAACAGTATGGCCATTTCTCCTCTAACCTCGTCGATAAGTTCTTGGATGCTCCGGTCGCTCATGTTTACCACTTCATGATGGGAGTCAATGATCTTCTGGTTCAATTTCACCAGGTCCATGGTCTGGCATTCAACGAAGTTTCTTCTCCGATAAACGTTGATGAAGATCTCGGGCAGTAGACGTTCCTCAAGCTCCAAGACTGGAATGCGTATATAGTAGCCACGTGCACTATCGTACTTGATCTCGAGGGCAATCTCGTGCGCCTCTGTACAGCGCGTTAAATCGAGACCAGATCGACTGGGATTTCAGCTTACTCCCAAGCTCAGTCACCAGCTCATACGCATCCGCATTAGCTTCTTTATAAGTTTGCCTCGCTACATCCAGCAGCCCGTTGACTCCGGACTTCGAACAATGACTTAGTATAGTGCTAAGGAATGAATCGTGGGACACGGTGGCTTACCTTGACAGCGTAAGTCCGCTGGTTCCGGAGATCAAGTGGCTGGCTTTGGTAAGTAACATCTTCATTGACAGTATTTCGAATAAGTTCTTGGACATGCTCGATGCGGTCCGGATCACACCACTATAGGGTCAATGACGGTATTTAGAGTAAGTAAGGTTGGAAGCCATACATCACGGACGGTATGGAGCAACACCGATTTGGCACCGGTTAGCGCTTCGTAGATAGGTCTGATTGCGTTGACATATTGCTTGACCTGGATGACATTGTTTATCGATTGCTCGGAATACTGCATGGTAGGCTTCAATGGTATGATGATAAGCTAGGTTCATTAGCTACTTCGGCTTGTACGAAAGTGATCCGTTCACAAACAGAAGTGAGAATCCTGTCCACATCAAGGAATGCTTTCAGAGCTGAAGTACTAATCAGCACATTCCTTTGACCCTAAAGATTAGCCGAGTTGACATGACACCTTGACGAGCTGCGAGAAACATCTCCTCTTTAGTAGTCAGCTCCTCCACCGCGTCGTAACGTTTCTTGATGACTTCGACCTCCGTAGATGGCTGCAACAAACTACTCCTCAGCAAGCGCGCTCCCATAGGGGTGAGCGTCTCATTTAGCAGTCCGAATAAGCAGGCCTTCGACTTAGCATCCTGTAAGTTCTGGATCAGCTCGAGAGACTGAATAGTAGACAAGTCTATCATCATAGAACCTTCGGACGGCTCGTATTTGATGCGAAGGGAATGAAATGGAAACGAGATTGAAAGACCAAGCTCGATATACTTCAGAGCCTGCACGAGATCAGCTTAGGTGCAAACAGACTTTGACAGCACCTACAGCCGCGAAGCAGCAGGCGGCAAAGTAGTTTCCGTCAATGGAAACCTTGATAGCTTCAGCGTCCTCCTTGAATGCTAGTTGCTGGATATACTCGTGTCCGGTGGTCTCTGCCCAGTACTTTCTATCAATGACGCTTAGAACGAGATCTGGCATGTTCTCCTCGATGATGGAGTACAGTTTGGATTTCGGATTAGCTGCGGTAGACATGAACAAGAGTTCGGTTGGCGCAAAAACACCAAGTTTCTGTACAGTCCTAACATAGGTCTGGCTGTCACAGATTTGGCAGAGAACCGCTTCTGTGGTAGACAGATTGATAAAGGCCAAACCGACAGTGGGTGATATGCCACGGGACTCGCTAATGGCACAAATGATCTGCTGCTGGTCAATGCCTCCCGTGCTACTGGCTGCCGTCCTGGGTCTCCCGGTCCTGGATAGTCCTCGGCTTGGATGCCATATTTGGGCTACCTCGGTGGACGGATACGTTGTTGAAGCCGACGTCGATGCCGACGTGTAGGAGGAGGATGGTCTGTTGGGCGCCATCATTAGCAGCCTGCAGGATTAGTTCTAATCCTTGACTAGTAGCAATAGTGGTATGGGACGCTTGATCACTCTTGATCGCTCTTGATCCGATCCTTTGAGAGGGGTGAGGCTGATTATCAAAGTGCAAGCCACTACGAATCTAGTCTGGTCAGGTAAAGATAGGCGAGCGGGTAGGGCTGCGGGCATCAGCACGGACCACCTTCTCTTAAAGCCGAAATCGATGCAAGCCCTTACGCAAGCACAGTTAACGAGCCCTCAGCTTTTCGAACCTCGTCAGCTGCTTCAGGTGTTGAGACATACAAAGCATAGTCATGGCCACTGTATTACCTCCACCAAGCAAGCGTGTAAAGACTGCGGCAGCGGAAAGATCCCGAGAACAGCAGGAATTAGACGGTATCCCAGCTGACCTTGGGAGCGTAAGGGTGCAATTCTTCGACCAAGCTACAGGAAAACCTACCGGCGCCCCCGTATCGATTCCTGTAGCAGATGCGACTGTCAAGAATCTTGAATTATTACTCAACACTCTCCAAGGCAATGTGCGACTGTTCCTCAACTCCAGGTTTCAATATATACTAAACCAAGGCGATAGGATCCATCAGAACGCATACCCTATCGCTTCACCTACCGCTCCGACCTTGACCCTACAGCAGCCAATAGTACAGATATAGCAATCGATATATCAAGCGACCTTTACCAATCCATCTTGCGACCCGGCTTGAAGACGACAGAAGATTCCCTAAACCTACAATACACACCACAAGCCGTGTTCAAAGTTCGCGCCGTATCAAGATGCTCCTCCTCAATAGCTGGTCACGGGGAGGCGATACTAGCCACGATGTTCTCCCCTTCCTCTTCGTCAGCAATGGTGAGCGGCAGTGGGGACTCTACAGCAAGGATATGGGACTGTGACACGGGAACACCAGTACACACACTGAAAGGCCATACAAGCTGGGTACTGGTCGTGGGTTGGTCGCCTGACGATTCTACGATAGCTACCGGTAGTATGGACAATACGGTGCGATTATGGGACTCGCAAACAGGGCAGCCGATGGGCGGGCCCTTGAAAGGGCATACGAAATGGGTCAGCAGTCTGGCGTGGGAGCCATACCATCTTCAAGAACCCGGCAAACCTCGAATAGCGTCAGCCTCAAAGGATGCAACAGTCCGGATATGGGACGTCATATCACGCCGTATCGAAATGGTCTTAAGCGGCCATAAGGGCTCCGTCTCCTGCGTGAGGTGGGGCGGTACTGGTCTTGTCTACACCTCTTCGCACGACAAGACCGTCAAAGTCTGGAATGCCTCGAACGGCACCCTCGCCCATACCCTCTCCTCCCACGCACACTGGGTCAATCACCTTGCCCTATCCACCGACTTTGTCCTCCGCACCGCCTACCACGACCACACCGGCGACATCCCTCTTACTGATACCGAGAAACGGAAAAAGGCGAAAGAACGCTTCGAGAAAGCAGCAACAATCAACAACACCATCGTCGAACGACTGGTAACAGCTAGCGACGACTTCACCATGTACCTCTGGGAACCGTCATCTTCAACAAAGCCCGTGGCAAGACTCCTAGGCCACCAAAAGCAAGTGAACCATGTCACATTCTCGCCAGATGGCCTTTTCATTGCCAGTGCCGGCTTCGACAACCATGTAAAGCTCTGGAATGCCAGGGACGGCAAGTCTGTGAACCCCTTCCCCAACTCCCTGTTTCAATCCTTTATCCCTAAAGATACCCGATCTGGCATCAACCAGTTAAACCATGTCACAGATTCATATCCACTCTCCGAGCACACGTCGCGCCCGTCTACCAGACCTGCTTCTCTCCAGACTCACGCCTCCTCGTCAGCGCGTCCAAAGACACGACGCTCAAAGTATGGGAAGTGCGAACATGTAAATTGGCAATGGATTTACCAGGTCATAAAGACGAGGTATATGCCGTGGATTGGAGTCCGGATGGGCAGAAGGTCGGGAGTGGGGGCCGAGATCGGGCGGTCAGGATATGGAGACATTAGAGGCAACTATAATCATAGAGATTGCTCAGAACTGCTTATTTGTGCCTTTTGAGCATGCAGTTGGCTGTGACGCAAGAGCTGGTCTTGATGGACAAATCGGAGTCCGTCCTCTGAAACGAACTTCAAGCGCTACATTTGTCGATCACGTCTTATTGCATTTGTAACCATGAACGGAGCCGTAAAAGTGGTTTACTTCATACCTAAAGCTATGTCCAACCGCAACCAAGGACACTCCATCTAAAGGAATCATAGCACATCGCATCGTGACTGCCGATTCCCGGCAACGAAGACTCCGCACACATTCACAAACACATGTACCCGACACGCCCAAAGCAGGGGAGTCCCGCCCCCCATCCAATCCGCCACCCCTCATCAGAGAACCTCACACTCCAACCCGGCCACACCCAAGAGCGCCGAGCTGCCATCGTCCAGCGACTCGTCCTGCAAGTAATCCGGCACCCAATCCGCCGACGCCTCCGACCAGCGCGCCGACTCCCGCGGGATCGATATGGCAAACGACCCACCAGCCTGCGCGAACTCGCTCTCCTTGTCGTGACCGTCATCGGCATCAACCGCAGCATCCGCATCTCTCATCTCGACATCGCTCCCCTCGCGCCTAGTCCCCTCCTGTACAAACCCAAGCCCAGCCCCCAACCGGCCAGCAGCACCGACCGGAAACTCACCCGACGCCGCGCCATCGAACGACTCGAAGTACTCCTCTCCGCCAGACAAAGGCGACGCGTCGGCCATGATCGTATCGCCACCCAGATCCGTCGCGGCGTCGACGCTTCCGTCCTGACCGATCCAGATCGTCTTCACGCGCTTGTGCGAGCCGTCCTCGATTTCCCAGACGACTGCTTCGCCGATGGCGGAGAAGGCCCAGATCGTGAAGGCGGGGCTGCTGTCGATGGCGAGGTCGGAGAGGGCGTGGACGTGGCCGATGGCGGTGCCGTGGATACGGACGGGCCAGAGGGTGCCTGCGTCAGGTGCTTCGTCGTTACGAGAGGAGTTGTTGTGGTAGTGGTGCCAGCTGTCGTCGTCTGGTGCTAGGTCGCTAGGGTCTGCGATTTGCGAGTCCCGGAAGATGTCGGGTGGGATGCTGAACAGGAAGACGCGGTCTCCATAGCCGGCCACGATCCGGACCCCGTAACGGAGCTCCGCGCCGGCAGCGTACACGCTCGGCACGCAGCCCTCGGGCCCGACCAGCATGATCTTCCGCAGAAGTTTCGTCGGCCCGCCGAGCGGTGCGTCGGTGCCCAGACACAGCATGCTGGACGCGGGGTCGGTGAAGAGGATATGGTTCCCGTCGCTCAACGGCACGGCACGGTAATGGTCGCAATGGGACACGGCCTGCGTGCCAAAACCCTGACCCATGAACCGCAACGGACCGA
>JAABUJ010002907.1_pt1 | contig 20158 bp, 25 predicted proteins | sample 5559131 | NCBI WGS metagenome assembly JAABUJ01 (sample SAMN10711875, study PRJNA513366) | rock metagenome | isolation source: Antarctica rocks | place: Antarctica: Victoria Land, Mt New Zealand nord | collected 2016-01-07 | reverse complement strand
ATGCCGACGGGGTGCGGCGCGCCTTGTCCGAGGCGCGTCCGGAGCGCGACCTAGAATGGCGCGCTACCGACAGCAGCCCCAGCGCCTCCGCCTGACGCGGCGCGCTCCATCCGACACAGCGCGTGCCTTGATGGTTCGGGGTATCGCCATCATTGGAACAGATTTGTACGGTAAGGGGATTTTGCCAGAGAAAGAGCTTTCTCTGGACCATAATGGCGGCCTTGAGCGTGAAGGGAGGGCAGGTCGGGAGGGGCAATGCGCGGATTTCTCAGGCAAAAGTGTTGTGATACCCCTAATTCCGTCTCTAATCCCGCTATCGTACATTTCTGTTCCGATGATAGCGATACCCCGGGTGATGTAACCCTACCAACCCCCACAGTTGTGACCCTCACAACAGTTGTGAAGGAAATTATCGCTCCCCTTGCCGAGTTGAACGAGCGCCAGGTCGGCGAGCTGCGGGAACTGCATGCCGCGATGAGGCAGCAGGCAGAGGAGTTAGGCCGGGAGCGCGGGCGACGCGAAGCGGCCGAGCAGGAGGTTGAGCGCCTACGACGTGCACAGCGGTCGCGGCCGTGGTGGGTCCGCCTTTTCCTCGCCTAGTTCCCTGTGGCGAAGTGTCCGACACACGTCCCCTAGAGGGAGAAAAGGGGCGCTTGACAGCCGTCACGCAGGTTTTCTATAATACTTGCGTGACGGTCTAAAAGGGGGGGGAAATGGCGGTCAAGCAGAAGCGCATCAAGTGCGCCCGGTGTGGCGAGCGCGAGACGGTGATGAGGGGGGAACGCGGGCCGGCGTCGATCTACTGCGATCTCTGCCGCGATGAGGTGAAGCGCGAGCAGAACGCCCTGCGCGCCCAAGCCTACCGCCAGCGCAAGTCGAGCTACGGGGGGTGCGCTGACCGCACCCCCCGGCCGGGCTGCGGATTTCGTAGTGTTACCGAGCGTGAAGGGGCTATCTAGCTATGAAACGTGCATTTGCGGTCATTGCTTTTCTTATTCTCGCCCTAGCACTGGCGGCTGGCACCACTCTCGCCGTGCATAATCCTATCGCTGCAGGTCCGATATACACCGTGACGCAGGTCCAAAGCGGGCTGGCGCGCCATCCGCAGGCGTGGATCGGACGGACGGTCCTGGTGCGTGGGACCATACTCGGCTGGGCAGGCACCAATGGCCCCGGCACAGCCGGCGCGTCGGCCTTGCCCTGCTTCGCGCCGTGTTTCACCCCGCCCGCCGGCTGGCCCGCACCACATCTCGTCCTCTTGGAAGGAACGGTGACGGGGGCCTATCCCGATCTCCTAGCCGTGGTGGCGCAAATGCGCCCGCACACCCTCGTGCTCCATGTTTCCTCCCCCGTGCCGGCGTCGCCTAGCCCACTGACTTTCCTGCGCAGCCTCCCCGTGGTCGGATCATGGATTCCTGTACCGAGGCAGTTGATATATCGAGTGCGTCTCCTGCCCAGCAGTCCCACAGTCGCCCCCTGCCGTTTGGCGTTGCAGGCATGTGACGATGCCATCCTGATGGGCACGCAACCAGCACCCTGATACCATCCTGCGAAAACTCTAGTGTCGTGCCGGCAACGTCCCGCTACTGGGAAAAACGCGGCGCGTGCGGGGCTGACGGGGCCCGCGGCAAGCGCGCGGGGTGCGCCGGGGCGGGCGGTGTCTGCGGCGTCAGGGCGCGGCGAGAGCGGGCCGTGGCCGGGTCGGGCGCAGACGAAGGTGCACGCGCTGCCAACGGCTGGCCGGGGTGGTGCGGGTCGGCGCGCGGCGCACCAGATGGACATGAGACCAACTGCCCTCGGGCGAGTAGAGCAGGTCCGCGTCCCAGGTCGTGGGACCAGGGAGGGAGGACAGGCGCCAGTTGGGGTCGGTGCCCAAGACCGCGACGAGCGCGCGTAAGGCGGCGTTGGAGAGGGCGGTCGTGAGCCGGGCCTGCACCTGGGCAGGGCTGGGCCGGGGGTCGAGCGGTGTGGTCATGGTCAAGGGTTCCTCCAGGGGACGGTAGAGGGGGCGCACCGTGTCGCACGCGTAGACCTCTCCTACTAGTATAGAGATGCGAAAGGAAGAAACCTTACGGTGCATCTGTGCGGCGGGGTGGGGGGGTGTCGCGCCGGTCGCTGCACGGGCCGCGCGCCGTTGGTGGGGGGGGTACGCCCTCACATTCGCCGGCGTCGCCGATCGCGACGAGGCTCGGTCCTCGTCGCGGTCGTCACGCCGCTGGGGCGAGGTACCCATAGCCGGGGAGGGTGCGGATCGGCGCCGGGGCGCCGGGGAGTTGGGCCATCTTCTCGCGTAAGTGGCGCAGGTGGGTCTTGACGACGTTGACGTCGCTCCCGCTGTCGGCTCCCCAGACGTGGCGCCAGATGCGGTCGGTTGAGAGGGCTACCCCTTCATGCGCCAGGAGCAGTTCCAGGATCTGGCTTTCCGTGCGCGTCAGCCGCACCCGCGCGCCGTCGCGCCCCGTCAGTTCGTTGGCTGCGGGGTCGAAGCGCGCTCCCGCGACGCGGTAGACGCTGACGTCCCCCTCCATGCCAGCGGGGCTGCCGTCTCGTGCCACGGCGACCTGGCGTAGCGCCGTTGTGACCCGTGCGACGAGCGCCTCCCGGTTGACCGGACGCTCCGCGCCGTCGCTTGCGTAGAGGCGCGTGTCAAGGAGGGCGATGGGGGTCGTGGAGAAGGCGTGCAGCGCGGCAAGGACCTTGGAGCCGTGCAGGGCGGGGGCGTTGGCGGCGAGAACCAGTAGGTCGAAGCGCTGACCGTGCAGCAGCCGCACGGCTTCGGGTCCACTGGACGCCGTGGTCACCTCAATGCCCTTGCGGACCAGCCCCTGGCGGAGCAACGCGGCCAGGCCGCAGTCGTCGTCAATGCATAGGATGGTAGTCATGGATGTACTCGACGAGCGGGGCGACAAGCTGGAGCCTCAGCGGCGTATAGTGTCAGGATACTCCTCTTTATCGATAGGGGGGCCGCGCTGGGCGCGTCATGCGCACCCTCGCTGGTCGCGCTGATCAGGTGGGTGGGTGCGGCGCGCGCCATGGTGGTGAGCTGGCCGGCTGCGGCGGCGCGTGGCCGCGTCGTGCCTGGCGGGCGGGGTAAATAGGTGGACATGCTACAGTAGGGTATGCGCACATGTCCACAGTGTCAGAGCACGGAGCGTCAGGTCAAGAACGGGCAGACGGCGTCAGGGAGTCAGCGGTACTGGTGTCAGGGGTGTGGCCGCAAGTATACGCCGACGCCCAAAGCGCACAGCTACCCGGCGGAGGTGCGCGCGCTGGCGGTGCGGCTGTCTAGCGACGGGTGGAGTCGGCGCGGGATCGCGCGCCACCTCGGCGTCGCCCATCAGAGCGTGGCCAACTGGGTGACACGTCAGGCTGAGGTCCTCGCGGAGGCTCCACCGCAGCGGGCTGCGGTGGAGCCGGTGGAACGCGACGCCCTCTTCGCTGGCAGCACACGCACAACGCGCCTGTAGGAGACCGTCAAGGGCGAACGCGACCGCCGCGCGCTCCGGCTCTCCCTCACATCGACACGCCCACATAAGCGGACCACGCGCCACCGGCGGTCCTCCTCCGGCTCTGGCTCCGGGCGGCTGACCCGTGCTGACACACAGGCCCTGGGCTACCTCGATCAGCTGCTCACCGAGGAACGCCGCCTTGAACAAACCTACAGCCTGCCGTTCCGCGCGCCGCAGCGCGTCGCGACGACCGTCCACGCCTGCGCCCGCTGTGGACAAGATCTGCTCCTGCTCATCTTCGGCGACCAGGCGCGCGACGAGGAGGGATTGCTCGCGTATGAGCGGCTCATGCACGAGGCCATCGTTGCGCGCGGCTTGCCCGCCTATGTCCTGGGGGTGCCCGAGGGCAACGGGGCGCGCGACGACACGCCGTCGCCGCTCCTTCAGGTCTGGCCGACGCCCGGCGAGCCTCAACGGGTGACGCCGGGTGCGTGGGATAGTCTCCTGGAGCGGTGGAGCCAGGCGCACTGCCCGCTCTAAGCGTTCCGTCGCTTTCAGGCCGCCTACAGACGTGTCGTGTCGAGGATCATCACGCTGCCTTGAGGGGTGCTAGTCGGCGCGGGCGGCCGGGGCAGGAAGGGCAGGAGGCGGCGCACCGGCCCCGGCACCCAGCCCCACGGGTCGTCCGCCGTCCCGCCAACGGCGCCGTAGCACCCGACAAGCAGGCGGTCGTGGCGACGGTCGAGGGCCAGGGTGGCCGGGACGGCCCCGACGACAAGCGTGCGCACGATCTGCCCGCTGCGCTCGTCCACTACGTTCAGCGTGCCCGGGCGCGTCAGCCCACCGCGCGCATCGGCGAACCCGACGCTGAGCACGTACACGCGCCCGCGCCGCTCGTCGACCGCGACGCCGGTTGTCAACGGGCCGATGGGCACGCTGCGCAGGAGGGCTCCGCTGCGCGCGTCGAGCATGCGCAGGCTCCCATCGCCCGCAGGTACCTGCGTGCGCGCCGCGCTGTTCCGCGCTCCCATGGCGACCACGCGCAGGGGACCCAGGGTTGTGGTGAAGACATGGCCCGTCCGCGCGTCCTCGACGAGCGTCCCCACGCCACCCCCCGTGGGCGTGACGCGCACGAGGGTCCCACGCCGTGGGTCGAGCGTGCTGACGCCCGCACTCGCGATGAAAAAGGCCCGCTCACGCGACTCGTCGATCAGGAGCGACGCGAAGGGGACGAAGCGCGCCCCAGGCAGCGGGACGTGGCGCAGGAGCTGCCCATCCGCCAGGGCGACCACATCCATGGCGCTCGGCGGCGTGCCCGACCCGCCGAACCCGCTGGCGAACGTCCGCACGACGACGAGGCGTCCCCCGCGCGCGTCGATCGCGAGCGTCCCGAACCCGAACCCCTGCCCGCCGCCGGGGAGCGCGATCGTCCGCACGACCCGGCCGGTGCGCGGGTCGATCACCGTCACGCGGGTCGTCCCGCCGCCGGAGATCGGCGGGCCACCGGAGGGCGTGCCGCCAGCGGTGGGCAGCGCATAGAGCAGACCCGTCCGCCCGTCGATGGCCATACCACGGCCGGCATCAACGGCCAGGGTGTGCAGGGGCTGTCCGGTGCGGGCGTCGAGCACGACGACCGCGGCCCCGGTGGTGGTGGTGCAGGTCTGGGGGCCACCCCCCGACGAACTGCAGCTGGTGGAGCCGGTTGACGCCGTATAGGCGCGCCCCCGCCGCGCGTCCACGGCGACGGTGGTGACCCCGAAGGGTTGACCGGGTAACGCCGTCGTGCGCACGACCGTCGCCCGCGTCGTGTCGAGCACGCGCACGACCGCGCGCCCTGAGCTGCCGCCGCCGCTGTAGGCCACGACGTACGCCCGCCCCGCCCCCTCGTCCACGCTGATCGAGGCCGCGCCGGAGAATGAGCCAACGGCGATGGTCGTCAGCACGGGACCCGGCCCCGGACGCCCGGCGACGATGGCCAGGGCCAGACCGATCACCCCCAGGGCGAGCAGCACCGCCACGCCCGGCCGCCGTCGTCGCACCATCCGTGTCGTTCCCATCGTGCCCTCCCCTCCCCCGCTCACGCCTCGCGCGACCATGGTACCACGCCCTGAACATAGGGGTGCGCTCACGCGGCCATCTCGACGACGTATTCCACCCGCCCGACACGCCCGGTCCCGAGGGCGTCATAGTCGATCTTGTGCAACGCGCCGGCCACCTTGCCGGCCAACTTGGTGTCAAGCCATATCTTGTTGAAGGGCGCGGGGACGGCCACGCGCAGCACCGCGCCGTCCTGATCCAGGGCGCGCGTCGAGGCCAGCCAGGCGTTGAAGTTCTCGACCGTGAGCACCTGGGCCAGGTCGTCGAGGACCGCGCGCCACACCGGATGCTCCTCGACGACGGGCAGGCGCGCGGGGCTGTCGGACCACGCGGCGTAGGAACGGGCGAGCTCGCCGCGGCCGTCAGCGCGCCGGCGGCGTCGACGACCGGACGGGTTAGCGTGCCGGCGATCCGCGTCGGGGCTGCCGTCACGCGTCCGGGGCGGTGCCGGGTGCAGCAGGTCGGTCAGGACGGCAAACAAATAGGGCATGCCGTTGGGGGCGCGGACGTCGTCGCGGCGGCGCTTGACGATGCTGGCCTGGCGGTCGCGGGTCCGGGCCGCCGCCTCGTCGAGCAGGCGCAGGAAGCGGCCGGGCGACACGCCAGCGTCGCGGCACAGATTGCGGGCGCGGCCGAGACTCGAACGCGGCGCGTCGTCGCCCAACTCCGCGCTCAGGACGGCGATCACGTCCGGGAGCGCCTGGTCGTCCCCATTGTCATCGGTGTGCGCTTGGACATCGCTAGACTCCGTGGTCAGTGTCGCTTTAGTGGGGGTAGGGGGTATCGAATCGTAGTCGAAAGTTTCTACTTCGATTGGGTTTACTTGGGGTGAAGAATCCTTCACCCCTCCCGCGCGCGATCCTTCACCCCTCTGCGGGTCGTCCGCGCCGTCGTCCGTAGACGGGTTTCCTGTTCCAAAACTCGTCGCCTCTGCACATAGCGGCTCCTGTTCCGCGTCCCTCTGTGCCCTGTTGGTATGGTCACATGGCCCATAATTGCACGCATCGTTGTCGCGGGTCTCCGTCGCCGGTGTCGCGGGAGCCGTGTCGGTGGCGGGGAGGAGGCCGTCCAGCCGCGCGAGCCCTTCGACGGCCACGAAGAATGGCCGCAGGTCGTAGGCGTTCGTGGACTGCCGCCCGGTGGTGGATAGTCGAGTCTGTATGTGCAGTAACCCCTTCCCCTCTAACGCACGAAGGTAGCCCTGAATCGTGCGGATCGTCTTGCCCATGCGCGCCGCCAGCGCCGCCTCGCCGGGGTACGGGTCGCGCGCCGACCACCAATAGGTGCAGAGCTGCGCGATCAGCACCATCTCGGCCTCGGTGACGCCGAGCCGCGCGTAGTAGACCCAGGCGTAGGTCGGCAGCGCCGTGTAGCCACCGGTGAGCAGCCAGGCGCCGTAGCGCTGGACCAGCCGCCGGTCGATACCATCGAGGGGGGGCGGTGTAGTAGTTTCCGGCCTGGGGATGTGGGACTGCGTTTGACAAGCAGCCACCACTCCCGTATGATTGCTCATAGGTACTCCTCGGAAGCATAAAGCTCCCCTGTGAGTCCCGAAAGCTCTATTGGGGGTGGTAGCCCGGTCGAGTTTTCGGTCCCGCTCTAGCGGCCCTGGTAGCGAATTGTAAATTAGAGCCAGAACCGCGCACATATAGGTGACAGACGTAGCTCATCGGGGAAACCCGGTGGGCTTCGTGCATTTAGCACGAATGCATTAGGGCAAGGCAGAGTCCTTCATGTTGCGCATCATAACGCACCGGAGGCGCTCTTGCAACATGTCGCCAATTGGACATAGAACATTAGTGCTATCGCGGCGGCCCGCGTCAGCTCGTCGGCATGCGCGGTCGCGTCGTGGTGCGACCCAGCCACCATCGGCTCGAAACGGGCGCGATAGATCTCAACCTCACGCGGGCCTGCGCATGTGGGGCAGAGCAGGCAGGGCACCAAGTGCAACGCGCGTGTCCCTTCCTCGATGACCGCGCCCACGGAGCCGTGGCCCCGCTCCATGGGGAGGCGCAGATCCGTGGGGATATCCAGGGGCAGAGGATAGACCAGCTTGCCGCACGCGAAGCACGCGCAGGGCTGTCCCTTGCGCCGCTCATCGTCGGTCGATACGATCTCTTCAGTCGGCATTGTTGTCTCCCCTCTCGTCCACACCACCCATGTCTCGCCGCACCCGTCGGTCGCTCTCCCGCTCGTCCCGGCCGCCCGACGCCTTGACCCTACCGTCCCCGCGCGCGCACTGCCTTGCCCAGGTCGTAGACGCGTGCCCCGAGCTGGACCATCATGGCCAGGCAGCCGAGCAGGACCAGCGATGCAACGACGGCGGTGAGGCCCTGTAGGAACGCGGAGTCACCCCGCAACGCCACCTGTAGGAGGACGGAGCAGGGGAAGAGCAGCGCGCCAAAGAGCCCCATGAGGAAGCTCGTCCTCCCGACCAGGGCGATAGCGTCCTGGACCTTGTCACGGCCGTCCACGGGCAAGATCGCGTGATTCAGGGCGTCGATGTAGTCCAGAGGAAGCGTCCGCACCAGATCCGCTAGCAGGCACGCCCACCAGCGCAGCAGGCCGGGGACGCCCCCCCAGCGATAGACCATCCGGCACCAATCTTCGACAGCGCTGTCCATCGGCGCGCCGAACTGGCGGCGATGGGACGCGGGATAGAGGTGAAGAAGCAGGCGATAGAGTGCGATGGACAGGGCGACGATCCGCGGTGTGTGGTCGTGATCGGGGGGCGCGCTCATACCAGCCCCCCGACGCGCACCGCGCACGACCCGGCCACGCGACGCCAGAGCGCGCGCACGCGCCCTAGGTGCGGCCGCGCGTCCATCGCGGCAACGACATCCATCATGCGTCGCCGCTCGGCCGCTGCCGCGCGGTGGCCCGCATCGGTCAGACGATAATAGCGCCGCCGTTCGTCGTCCCCTGCGGCGACCGGGCGATCGGACACCTCCACGATCAGACCCGTGTCGAGCATGCGTTTGATGGCCCGGTACAAGGTGCCCGGCGCCAGCACGACTTTCCCGCCGGTCGACGCCTCGACCTCCTGCATGATGGCATAGCCGTGGCTCTCGCCCTCGCCAAGCGCGATCATGATGTGCAGGACGACCGGGCTGAGCGGACTCGCGACCGCCGGATCGCCGCCCTTGTCGGCTTTCATGGACACCCTCCCTACTCTATTACCATGGTATCTATACCATGGTAATAGAGTAAGGGACACCCGCGCGCCTGTCAAGTCGTCCCTGCTTGTCATGCCGTGCCCCCTCGTGCTATCATTGTGCCGGTGGCGGAACTACTACGCTCATTCTACCGCTGGCGTACTACTCTGTCAACGCATATTTCCGAGCGATGTACGCCGAGACAAGACAGGTCGTGTGGAGAGGGGAGGGACCGAGGCGGCCATGCAACTCAAGGATCGGCTGGCCGAACTGCGTCGCGAGCGTGGCCTGACGTTACGCGCGTTGCGCGAACGCGTCCTGGCGCGCACCGGCGCCGTCCTCTCCATCTCCTACCTCTCCGAGTTGGAGCGCACCGATGCGCTGCCCTCCCTGGAAACGCTGGCCCGCCTGGCGCGCGCCTACGATATCTCGCCCCAGGATTTGCTCGCGCCCGTCGATCTGCCGGCGGGCGACCCGGCGCTTGGAGAGGCCGAGGGCGGTGACGCACTCGCCCAATATCCTTCCGGCCTGCGCGCGCTCATTGAGCGGGGAACGGTGACGCCGGAGTGGGCGGGGGCGCTCGCCCGCATCGAGTTCCGCGGCCAGCGTCCTCGCTCCGAGGACGAGTGGCAGGCCATCTACGGGCTGCTCAAGGCGTTTCTCGACCCGGCGACGGTTGGCGAGGCGCGCGCGGCCCCCGCCGTAGACCTGACGGGCGACGTAAGCGATGCGGGCGACGCGGGCGACGCGAGCGACGCGAGCGACACGGATGATGCGAGCGACACGGGTGATGCGAGCGACACGGGTGATGCGCGTGATAGGGACGCGTGAGATGAACGAGAGGACAGGGCCAATGGACGCGCCGGACGCGTGGCTCACGCCGCGCATGCTCGATGAGAAGATCCGCGCGCTCGTCGCCGACGCGCGCCGCCGGCACGACCTCCCTGTGGGCTGCGCGGGCGCGCTCGCCTGCGCGCGCCTGGGCCTGCGGCTCCATCGCGCCCCGTTGCCTGACGGGATCGATGGCCTGCTCGCCGGCGACTGTGTGCTCGTCGACGAAACCCTCACCCACCAGGCGCGCGTCGAGTTCAGCATCTATCACGAGATCATGCACCACCTGATCGAGGAGGACGGCGCGCTGATCGAGTACTACACCGCGCGCCTGCGCCGCGACGACCGCGCCTACCACGCCGCCATCGAGCGCTGCTGCCAACAGGGGGCGGCCGAGTTCCTGCTGCCGCGCGCCCGCGTCCAGGCGGCCATCACCGCTGAGGGCGTCGCGCCCCACCTGGTGGGCCTCCTCGCCGACCGGGCGGGGGTGTCCCTCGCCGCCGCGGCCATCCAGATGGCGCACTGCGCGCCCGTGGAGTGCTACGTCGTCCTCTGCGGTCCTGGACCGGCAGGGCTCATCGTCGAGTATGCCCCCACGAACGGGCGCTACCCGCTCGCGCGCTCCACCCCGATCCCCGCCGACCACCCGCTCATGTGCTCCTGGCGGGCACGCGGGCCGGCGAGCGGCTGGTCCTACGTGCCGTTCCCCTCAGGTAAGCGCATCCCGTGCCACTGCGAGGCCACCTATCGCGCGGGGCGCGTCATCGGCGTGCTGGCCCGCGAACGGCCGGTCCCCCGCGCGCAACTGGCCCTCCCATTGTAGGGGCGCCGCTGTCGCGTTACGCCGCGCCGTGTCCTCCTTAAAGAGGCGGCGCATCGCCCTTATCGAGTGCCTCTTGATAGGAGTGGAGCCAGGCGATTACGTCGGGGTAACGTTCAACCGGGATGTTGCGATAGCTCGTGACCCGAAACCTCCTGTGGAGTTCCCCGAAGAGGGCCGCGAAGGGGTTGAGCTTCCCGCTCGCGGCCGCGCTCTGGCGGCGTGTCATCTCAAATGCGATGGCCTTCACCATCTCTTGCACCTCGGCCGCCTGCTCGTCGGAGATCAGGTTGCCGGGAGCCAGGCGTGCGCGCACAGCCTTGAGCTCGCGGAGCGTCCCGCCCATGACCTCGGCCGCCCGGTCCACCCGCGCGTCCGTCCGGGCACTCAGTTCTTCGACCGCGGCGATGCGCCGATCGAGCCCCACGACGCGTCCTTCCACGGTCCCCAGGCGGCGCTCGTGAACGATCTGTTGCTCCGCCATGCGCGCGATGGCGAAGCCCATCTCCCGGATCTGCTCGAGCGCGCGGATCGTCTCGTCCGTCTCCGCTACGGCGGCCGTGCTACTCGCCGGCATTAAGCCCGTTTCCTGCGCGAAGGCCTCCCACACGCGCTTGCGCACCCACCGCTTGTAGACGCGCAGCTTCTCCCGCAGGTCCTCGCGGACACGGCTGGGTTCGATCATCGCCAGCCAGAGCGGAATCCCTTCCAGCTCCAGACACTGCATCGTCTGCGTGCCGCCGGCGGTCTTGATCTTCAATCTGCGCAAGCCCTCGGCCAGCACGTCGTCCCGTTTGAGGCGATTGAACTGCGCCGAGTAGCCGATGCCCAGGTTGTCGCAGATCGGGCGCAGCGGCAGATAAATGCCGTCGGGCTCGACGCGTGCCGCCAGGACCTCGTCCCCATCCATCAGCGTGACATGGCGCTGCTCGACGGGGACCACGGTCGGCACAGATGAATCCGCACGGGTTACCTGCTCGCGTGGTGTCTCGCCCACGTTTCCCACTCCTTACTCAAGCTTTTCACAGCAAGGGGTATCGTTGAGCGATACCCCTTCGCGATGCTCCCGACAGCAGGGTCCGACAACAGGGGTATCGCTCAACGATACCCCTCGTACCCATCCGGCCGCCCTATCGGCTCACGGTGTCCCATCGTCGCCCCGACGACGCGCCAGATATTGCGCGAGGGCTTCCTCCATCACCTCGTACAGTTTGCGGTCCTCCTCGACGGCGATCCTCTTGAGTTGCTTCACGTAGTCCTCGCGTAACGCATAACCTCGATTGACGCGCGCAGGCTGGCGCAATTTCGCATTTTTGCGATCATGCGATTGTGCGTTTTCAGGAGTGGCGGCGTGTGCCGCGTCGTTTGCACCGTCGGTGGACTCGACTGGCTCGGTCGAGAGGCGCATCCCGCGCCCGCGCCTGATCTCGGGCGGCGTGCCAGGACCACCGAGCAGGTCGGATAGGTTCTGCTTGTTAGATGCCATAGCGAGCCTCCACTTCCCCCGCAAGCGCGGTGTACGCGACCGCGCCAGCGCTGTCCGGCGCATAGGTCATGATGGATTTACCGGCGGCCGGGGCCTCGGCGAGCTTCACGTTGACGGGGATGACGGTGTTAAACACCAGGTCGCCGTAACTGTCCCGTATCTGTTGCTCGACGGCCTGACTCAAGCTCGTGCGCCGGTCGGAGAGCGTGCAGACGATGCCGCCGATCGCGAGCGGCGGATTGAGGTCGCGCACGAGGTCGATGGTGGCCTGGAGCTGGGGCATGGCCTTGAAGGAATAGACGTGAACCTGGAACGGCACGAGCACGGAATCTGCGGCTGCCAGGGCGTTGAGCGTGAAGAGGCCTAGCGACGGCGGCGGGTCGATCAGGATGTAATCATACTCTTCCCTGATGGCCTTGAGCGCCTTGCGCAGGAGCAATTCGCGGCCAACCTTGCCGGCTAGTTCGAGTTCCGCCCCCGCAAGGGCTAGGGTCGATGGTACAAGGTCGATGCCGGCGTCCGTGCGGATGGTGGCGAAGCCGACGCCCCGATCTGGATTCAGCAACACCTCATAGATGCTGTAGTCTAACTCGGCTGGGTCGATCCCCAGGCCCTGCGTCAAGTTTGCCTGGGGATCAATATCGATGACCAGGACGCGTCGACCCCGCCTCGCCAACGCGGCACCCAGATTTTCCGTCGACGTCGTCTTCGCCACCCCACCTTTTTGCATTGCTAGGGCCAGCACACGGCCGCTCATCACACCCCCTACAGTCTCCCCTACAACACAGGAACGCACATCCACACGTCCACTATTATGCGATATCGCACACGCGCATTAGTGCGAACATGAGTTCCTGCGCAATCGCCTTAACACACGAATGCGATTGCGCAGGAACGCACTTATACGATAACGCATAAAGGCGAGATTGCGCAAACGCACTATCGCACAACTGTTAAAGGTTGATACGACGTGGCGAATGGGGGCGCAACGACCATAGACCTAGGGTTAGAGGAGGGGGCATCTATGGACATAAAATGGTCCTGTTGCCAGGTGAGGACGCGGTAGTCCTGGTACAGAGGGAGATCGGGATTGTCACTCATTGGCCTCTTCGCCCTGTCCCGAGGTGGCCGCCGTCGTTGACCCACTCGTTGTGAATGTCCGTGTCCGAGCTTGCAGGGCGGGGATGGGCGGCGATCCAGGGGCCGGACCACTCCTCGTCGAACTCGATCATGCGCACCAGCATCTCCCGTTTCTCACTGAAGAGGTAGTCGATAGGGGACATCCCTTTGCGGACGCGCCCGGCCGCACGCGCCAGGTCCACATGGTCGAGCTCGCCCGCCTCCCACCGCCTGACCGCTGCGGCGAGCGGGTCGAGCACCTGATGCCAGCGATAGTCGTAGTAGGCGTCGATGAGCGTCTGCTCCCACGCCCACTCTGGCGTGTCGCGCCGCCGTTTCTGGCTCATGGGACACGCTCTACCAGCGTCACCAGTACCGCCATCACCGCAACGCCTCCAACACCTTGGGGTTGTGGATGTCCCGCTCCTGGTCGAGGAACACAAAGAACTTGCGCAGGGCGACGCGGATTTCGGCGGGGTCCATGCGGTCGAGCACTTTGCGCTGGTACCAGCGCCGGAAGTGGCTGTTGACCATGCCGCGCGTTACGTCTTCCACCCGCTCCACGTCCGTATAGTCACACAGGAAGATGATGAACAGCTCGACGATGCTCGTGTGCTTGAGGACGGTGCGCCGGCTATATTTCTTTTCAAGGGAGGCCGCGAACGCGGCGTTAATCTCGTCGAGGGAGCGCCGAAAGGGAGCGCGCGCATCCTCGGCCTCTTTGAGGGCGGCGAGGTAGCCGTCGATCTGGTCGCCGGGGATCAGCACCTTGCCCGTGTACACCTCCGGCATTGCCCCATCCTCCATTGCACGGTGCGCCACACGTCTTCCGTACTCACGCGCCGGGAGACAAGCGGGCGCGTCGCCGCCCGTTATGGTTTATGGGCCATCAGGGAACGCGCGCCTACTTGAAAAAAGAATAGCACGCTTGGATGTCGCCACTCAATACACGGCCCAGGTGAGACCTCTGTCGTCGCCTTCGGCCATGGTGTGAGAGTGACCCCTTATGTCGTCCAAGCCCCGAACGATTACTTTTGCCGTAAAGTCAAACGCACACTCCGTCATAGGATGGTGTTGACTGAGGCGATGTACCCTTAGTGAGGGGCGATTCTCGATCACCAACGTCGCGAGAGCCCCCGATCACACGGCGAGGCGTGAACGCCCGTGTGCCGGTCACGCATGCACGAAGAAGGCGACGGCCACCAGGAGATAGACGGCCAGGAGTTGGGCGCCCTCCAGCCAGGTGCTCTCCCCATCGCGGATGACCTGATTGACCAGCGTGGCCGCGATCACGACCGCCGCGACCTCGAACGGGTCGAAGAGGAGCGTGAGCGGGTGGCCAAGCGCGAGCCCGAGCATCACCAGGGCCGGGGCGACGAAGAGGGCGATCTGCGCCGCGCTGCCCAGCGCGATGGACAGGGCCAGGTCCATGCGGTCGCGCGCGGCCACGGTCACGGCGCTGGCGTGCTCGGCCGCGTTGCCGATGAGCGCGACCAGGATCACCCCCACGAAGATCTCGCTCCAGCCGAGCCCCGCCGTGACGCCCGTCACCCCGCGCACGAGCCACTCCGAGAGGACGGCGACGCCCACGGTCGCGAGCAGCAGCACGACGACGGCGTTGCGCACGCCCCAGCCCGGCCCGTGCAGGTCCGCCTCGTCCTCCTCCGTGTAGAGATGCGCATGCGTGCGCAGGGAGAAGACGAGCCCCGCCCCGTAGCCGAGCAGGAGGACCAGGGCGGTGCCAACGCTCAGGGCTTCGAGCGCGCCGGCGTGGACGCGGGAGGTGGCGACCAGGACGGTGGGAATGAGCAGCGCGCTCGCGGCCAAGGTGAGCTGCGCGCCGGCGGCGCCGGCGGCCGTCGCGTCGAAGTGTTGGCGTTCCCGGCGCCACCCGCCGACGAGGAAGGCGAGGCCGACGACGGCGAGCACATTGCCGAGCACGGAGCCGATGAGCGAGGCCTTGACCAGGTCGGGGCGGCCGGCCTGGAGGGCGATGACGGCGATGATGAGTTCGGTGGCGTTGCCGAAGGTGGCGTTCACGAGGCCGCCCGCCGCGGAGCCAAGCCGACCGGCCAACTCCTCGGTCGCGACACCGATCAGGCGGGCCAGGGGCACGATGGCCAGGCCGCTCGCGAAGAACAGAACGGTCGCGCCCCAGTGCAATCGGTCGGCCGCGAAGGCCACGGGCGCCGCGAGGAGCAGGAGATCAAGCGGGTGCAGGGCCGCGCGCAACCCGTGCAGCGGTCCGCCGGTCGTGCGCGGCGGCCGCGTCAGTAGTGTCGGCCCTTGATCTTCAGTGCGCATCGCCCCCCCAACGCTAGGCCCTGTGGCCGCCGACACACGGCCATGCAGTGTACCAAGGGGACCGTGCGGAGGAAAAGCACAGCGGGAGGCCCTTACGGCTAGGAGACCCCCTATTGCCAATCTAGGACGCGATAGCCGTGGCGCAGGCGGCGGCGCAGGAGCGCCTCGATGTGGGCCTGCGCGCCGGCGCGATCCGGGTAGTAGTCAGCGCGGGTACGCTCGGCGCCGCCGGTGCGACCCCAACACCGCACCAGCGCGCCGCCGCCGAGGAGGGCGGGCTTCCAGGTCAGCGTGTAGCTGCGGTCGCGGTTGTGGGCGGGGTCGATGCTGCGCAGCCGGACGTAGGTGCGGAAGTGCGCGGCGGAGGGGGGCAGGGTCCGGCTCAGACGTCTCCGGTGTCTCGGGCGTCGCATCACCGGCCGCCTACTGCTCGCGGCCCGGATCGTCGCTAGCGTCGTCGCCATGCGCGTGCTCATACATGGCGCTCAACTCGGCCAAACGTGTGCGCAAGGCCTCTTGGCTGTCGAGCAGCAGATACTGCGCCACCTTGATGCGCTCGTCGACGCTGTCGGCCGGGTCGGCGAGCAGCAACTCGATCACTTGTTCGTCCTTCGAGCCGCACAGGATCAGACCGATCGGGTCGGCCTCGCCCTCCTGCTTGTCGTAGCGCCGCGTCCAGTTGAGGTAGAGCTTCATCTGCGAGATGTCCGCGTGGGTGAGCTTGCCGAGCTTCAGATCGACCAAGACGAGCGCGCGCAGGCGCCGATTGAAGAAGACGAGATCGACATAATAATCCTCGCCCCCGATGGAAAGCCGGCGTTGTCGCCCGACGAAGCAGAAGTCCGCGCCCAGTTCGAGCAGGAACTTCTCGATGTTGCGCACCAGCGCCGCTTCCAGGTCCTTCTCCGAGAAGGTATCCTCCAAGCCCAGGAAGTCCAGCACATACGGGTCGCGGAAGGCCTCATCCTCGGGCATGGGGGCGCGGTGCGGCTGGGGGAGGGAGGGGACCAACCCCGCAGGCCGGCGCGAGAGCCCCGTACGCTCGTAGAGCATGGAGTTGATCTGGCGGTCCAACTCGCGCGAGCTCCACCGCCCTGTCGTGGCCAGGCGTTCGTAAAGGCGCGCTGCCCCGGATCGGGAAACTGCATCAGGCGCCGATAGTGCGTCCAGGTCAATCCCGAACGCAGTGCGTTCGCATTTGGGTAGGCGAGGTAGAACTGGCGCATCTGCTGTAAATTGCGCTCGCTCATCGCGCGGCCGAACTCTTGGGCCAGTGCCCGTCCCACGCGCGCGAGTAGGCCTGCCCCGTACGCCGCCCGCTCGGCCCCGCCCTGCTCCGCGCGCACCAGGCGCTCGCCGATGTGCCAATAGGTCGCGACAATCTCGGTGTTGACGGCCGCCGCCGCGCGCCCGCGCCCGGACGCGATGATGGCGCGCAGGTCGGCCAGCAGGGCATCATAGGGGTCGTCCGGGCGGGAGAGTGCTGTCGTTTCGTTGCTCACGTCACCCACGCCTCACCATGCCCCGACAGTGCTATTCAGGCCCTCGTCGCTCCACTTGGCGTAGACGCGCGTGGTCTCGATGGAGCTATGGCCCAGGTGGCGCGCGGCCATCTCCAGGTTACCGGTCTCGCGTACCAGGCGCGTGCCGCAGGTGTGGCGCAGCGCGTGGATGCCGCGGTAGGGGATGCCGGGCTCCTCGGCGTCGGGGAGCCGCGCGGCCGCAGCCAGGCGCTTGATCCGTTCACGCGCGGGGAAGTCGGAGCGGTAGGGCAGCACGTAGCCGCGGCCGTCGGGGGGCCGGATCGCCCGCAAGGCCGCGATCAGCGTCCCCGAGAGCGGCACCGTGCGCCGTTTGCCGCCCTTGCCCTTCGCGACGACGAGCCGGCGCTGCGGCAACTCGACGTCCGCCCACCCAAGGGCCAGGCACTCACTGACGCGTAGGCCACCGTGCCCGGCCAGGAGCAACAGCGCGCGGTCCTCGCCCTGGGCGACGGCAAGCAGGGCGTCAAACTCGGCCGCACTGTAGGGGACGCGCTTCTCCCACGCCGGCGTCGGGTCCTTCGCCACGCGCACCCCGTCGAAGGGGTCGACATCGGTGGCGCCAGCCCAGCGCAGCGCCCCGTAGAGGGCGCGCGCGGCGGCGAGGCGGATCTGCACGGTGGCGGGCTTGAGGCCAGCCGCCTCAAGCTGGCGCAGCCAGAGCGCGGCGGCATCGCGCGCCGGCCGCAGCAAGTTTTCCTGGCTCCATGCGGCGACGAGGGTCTCGATGCCGTGGCGGTAGTTCTTGCGCGTGTGCGGCGAAACGAGCGCGCCGGCGCGGCCGTGCAAGGTCGTCCACACCTCGGTCAGTCGCCAGAGCGCGGCCGCGTTGTGCGCCATGCAGGCCTCCACCGCGCGACGACGGCGCTCGTCGGGCGGGAGCCCCTTCCACGCCTCCGCCCGCTGCATCGTGTCGCCGCCGCTATAGGGGATGAGGCTTGTGCTAGTCATTCAGCCCCCTCCAAGGGTCGCGCCTGACCACAACGTGACTGCGCAAGGCCGGGTTCATGAGGAGCACCCTGTCCTTCGCGTCGTCGGGGATATGCCCCTCGCCGAGGCGCACCAAGTACGAGCTGGCGCCGAAGAGCATGACGTAGCAGAAGATCTCGGACGGCTCCCCCTCGGCCTCCATCAGTGTGAGCGTGTGCCACGGGGGCGGAAGCATGTCCGACGCCGCTGATGGGTTGGCGTCGGTCGGCGTCGCGTCGGTCGGCGTCGCGTCGGTCGGCATCACCTCGATCAGCGTCACGAAGGGCGGGTCCTGCTCGCCCCCAAAATACGCGAACGGGTGGAGCAGGTCGCAGGGGGCGCACGCCTCATGGCCGGAATGCACGTAGACGCGGATCGCATCATAGGATGGCTGTAGGGCGACTTCGTGCCCCAACTCGTGGCTGAGCCAACAGAGGGCCATCTTGGCTATCGCGCGGCCAACCGGCTTGCTGTCGACCTCCACGCGGGCCTCGAACGTGAGTTGGGAGAGGTCGATCTCGAATTCGTCGAAGGTGACGAGCACATCCGGGCCATGCTGCCGGCGCATCCTATCAACGACGCGTGCCCCGTATCGCTCCATGTCCTCCTGCTCCCCGATGAACAAGGTGTCGCCCACCCGCTGTGGCACGAGCGAGAGGCTCCATTGCCCCCGGCTGGCGAGTGTCGCGTCTAGGCGAACATCCGCGCCCTGTAGCTGCGGGGGCAGGCCGCCCGTCACGCGCGCGGCCTTGTCCCTAATCGCGCGGGATTTGCCCTTCCGGCTAACAATCCCGAGCTGCCATGCTGGCACGCTCACCATGGGGTAGCGCAGGAGCCCCTTCTCGCTCTCGACCTCCGACCCGAAGGTGTTGTTGCACTTCTGACAAACACCCCTAATCGTCAGCGATCCCCCCAAGGAGTCGGGGACGACGTGCTCGTCGGAGTCTTCGAAACAATTCTTTTCCACACGACAATACAGGCAACGAAAAGTCGACATGCATACCCCCGTCCGCGCCCAGTGTACCACATCGGACAATGTCCGTTGTCCGATTTTCCACGGATTTCCCGTACCTACTCTACTACACCTCCGACACCGCCCGATTACGGTGTCGGAGGTGGGTGCCATTGCCGACCGGCGTGGCGCGCTTAGGATCTCTAGCCGCCAATGATACGGACACGGCTGCAAAGGCTGGCAGTGCCGCCGCAGCGTTGCCACGCGCGATGTCGGGGCACGCCTGTAAGGCTGCGGTGTAGAGGTCAATGACGGACACGCAGTCGTCTGGCTTCTGCTCGCGCTCGGCCCCGTCTTTCGTCAATGGGGACCTGTCGAGCCAGGAGGCCACGACTATTCGCCTAGCTAACCCTATTACGTCGCGTCGTCGGGTTTGCCTTTAGTAGACTTGTATTGATTGGGTCCTGTGAGGTGAAGACGCGGAACAATGGCGCTGGTGATTGGCACAAGCGCTAGGAGCAGTCGTTCCGCTGCTTTAACCTTGTGATTTGGCAAGACATAGGCGGCAGCGACGGCGAGGACAAAGAGGACGACGACGGTGACAGCGCGGACGACGGCGAGGACAACAGCCAGGGCGAAGACGAGAACAATAGGGGTTGTGGAGAGGGCGATCATTCGTATTAGCCTCCGGCCAGTAAGTGTGCCACCTCTTTTGGATGGTGTACTTAGGTAGTAGGGCGGCCAATGCAAAAGGCCGCCTGCGTCATACGCGGGTGGCCTCTACACAAAAGACCCGCCCGCATTAGTGTTTTGTGCCGCGTCTTGAACGCTGCTACACATGCGGGCGGGATTTTAACCTCTATCCCTCGCGTGAGGCTTTTCGCCTCTATTCCACGGGACAGACTCTCGCCGTTTTCTAAAGGTGATCTATAGGTCAGTCACCCCGGAGCCGGTAGTGCTCGCTTAATATGTGGATGCGCTCCACACCGAGCTACTTTACGGCCTATTTTAATTATAGCATAGTAATAAAAATAAATTGGCGCTGATCTCTCAAAGATCAACTATTTCACTGTCTCGATTCGTGTTCCGCTCCCTTGACCGCTCCCCCCATGACGGCCTAACTGGTTGGAAAAAGAATAGGGCGATCCATGCGGGCAGCGTCCCTTACCGCGCTAGCAACGCCCCGGCGACGGCGATAGCAGCCCCACAAATCACGCAAAGCCACGCGAACGGCGCTGCGTGCCAGCCGGTGCCGGCTGCGATCCCCATAACAAGCACCATCCCCGCTGTAAATAGCAACAGCGCCGCGACGTATCCTCTCAAAAAGTCGGGGGGCAGGTATACTGAGGTCACTGAGTCGGGGCCTGATGGAGCGTGCGTATGCTGGATGATGTGGATCTGAGCGGGATCGCGGACACCGAGGCGCGGCGCATCC